>Ga0079224_100006109_pt1 | contig 15907 bp, 15 predicted proteins | sample Stecom2015_FD_80414 | JGI IMG/M metagenome (GOLD analysis project Ga0079224, IMG submission 80414) | Agricultural soil microbial communities from Utah to study Nitrogen management - Steer compost 2015 | ecosystem: Environmental > Terrestrial > Soil > Agricultural land | place: USA: Utah...
GAAGGACGGCAACCCGGACGCGGTGGTCCCGGGCCTGTACGCCATCGGCGAGGCGGCCTGCGTGTCGGTGCACGGCGCCAACCGCCTGGGCTCCAACTCGCTGCTCGACCTGGTGGTGTTCGGCCGCGCGGTGGCCAACCGCGCCGCCGAGACGATCAAGCCGGACGCCGCCCAGCCGGACCTGCCGAAGGACGCCTGCGACTTCTCCATCGCGCGGCTGGACAAGCTGCGCAACGCCAGCGGCGACACCCCGACCGCGGTCATCCGCGACCGCATGCAGCGGGCCATGCAGGCCGACGCCGCGGTGTTCCGCACCCAGGAGACCCTGGAGGAGGGCGTGCAGCGCATCCGCGAGATCCACGCCTCCTTCGCCGACGTCAAGGTCAGCGACCGCTCGATGATCTGGAACTCCGACCTGGTCGAGACGCTGGAGCTGGACAACCTGCTCGGCCAGGCGCTGGCCACCATCGTCTGCGCCGAGAACCGGACCGAGTCGCGTGGCGCCCATGCCCGTGACGACTACCCCGAGCGCGACGACGTCAACTGGCACAAGCACAGCCTGTGCTGGGTCGACGCCGACGGGAATACCCGCATCGACTACCGCCCGGTGCACATGTACACGCTCACCGGCGAGGTGGACGTGGTCCCGCCGCAGAAGCGGGTCTACTGAGGGCAGCGCAGACCATGGCCGAATTCACTCTCCCCAAGAACTCACGCATCCAGAACGGCCGCCACTGGCCGGCCGAGGGGGCCACGCGCAAGCGCACCTTCAAGGTGTACCGCTGGAATCCCGACGACGGCATGAACCCGCGGACCGACACCTACGAGGTCGACCTCGACAAGTGCGGCCCGATGGTCCTGGACGCCCTGATCAAGATCAAGAACGAGATCGACCCGACGCTGACCTTCCGGCGGTCCTGCCGCGAGGGCATCTGCGGTTCGTGCGCGATGAACATCGACGGCACCAATACGCTGGCGTGCACGAAGGCGATCGAGGACTGCGGCAAGGGCGACGGCGAGGTGCCGATCTACCCGCTGCCGCACATGGAGGTGGTCAAGGACCTGATCCCCGACATGACCCACTTCTACGCGCAGTACGCCTCGATCAAGCCGTGGCTGCGGACCCAGAGCCCGCTGCCGACCGATCGCGAGCGGCTGCAGACGCCGGAAGACCGCAAGAAGCTCGACGGCCTGTACGAGTGCATCCTGTGCGCGTGCTGCTCGACCAGCTGCCCGAGCTACTGGTGGAACGGCGAGCGTTACCTGGGCCCGGCGATCCTGCTGCAGGCCTACCGCTGGATCGCCGACTCGCGCGATGAGGACACCGGTGCCCGCCTGGACGACCTCGAGGATCCGTTCAAGCTGTACCGCTGCCACACCATCATGAACTGCACCCGGACCTGCCCGAAGGGGCTGAACCCGGCCAAGGCGATCGGCGAGATCAAGAAGCTGATGCTCGAGCGCCGCGCGCTCTGACCGATGGCCGGGATGGACACCGCGGACGAGGTCGAGCTGCGCCGGCTGCGCTGGAAGTGCCGGCGCGGCATGCGCGAGCTCGACCAGCTGCTGGGACGCTGGCTGGACCGTTGCTGGCGGCAAAGCGCCGCCGGGGAACGCGAGGTTTTCCTACGTCTGCTGGATACCGAGGACGATAAGCTCTGGCTCTGGTTGATGGGACGCGACACCCCTGACGATGCCGAGCTTGCCCGACTGGTCCAGTACATCCGGCAGCTGCCGCCCTGAGGTCTTCCGTTGGCGCCCTTCGCGCCAGCAGGGCTGCACGACCGCGCTGTTGGCCGCGGCCGCCGTGGCCGCGCTGCTGCTGAGCGGACTCCCACCGGCGGCCGCCATCCCGGCAGCCATTGCCGTCCTGGCAGGCGCGATCGCCGTGCTGCGCCGCGAAGCGTGCCGGGACGCCGTGCTGGTGGAGCTGTCGGCGGACACGGTTGCCGTGGACGGGTCCGCGGTCGCTTCGTTGTCGGTGGCATGGCGCGGGCCGCTGGCCTTCATGCGCTGGCGCGAGCCGTCGGGGCGGACCCGGCGCCTGGTGTGGTGGCCTGACGTGCTGTCCACGGAGGCGCGCCGCCGGCTGCGCTTGGCGACCGGGCGAGAATCTTCTTCGCCGCTCGTCGCATCGGTGGCACCATAGCCGCGCATGTTCAAGCCCATTCCTGCAGCCATCGGGCTCCGCTACCTCAGGGCGAAGCGCCGCAACGGCTTTATCTCCTTCATCTCGCTGGCGTCCATCCTCGGCATTGCGCTGGGCGTGGCGGCACTGATCACCACCCTGGCGGTGATGAGCGGCTTCCAGACCGAGATCCGTGACCGCATGTTGCAGATGGCCGCCCACGCAACCGTGAGCGCCTGGGGAGATCCGCTGGTCGGCTGGGAAAGCGCCGTCGACCTGGCCCTGTCGGATCCGCGGGTGGCCGGCGCCGCGCCCTACGTGGAGAAGGAAGCCTTGCTCAACGGCCTGCGCCAGCAGCCCGCCATGGTGCGCGGCGTGGTCCCGGCCGACGAGCGCACCGTATCGGTGATCGGCGAGAAGATGCTCGAGGGCGAGCTGGAGTCGCTGCAGCCCGGCAGCTTCAACATCCTGCTCGGCCGCGAGCTCGCCGCCTGGCTCGGCGTCCGGGCAGGCGACGAGGTGGTGATGACCGTCGCCGAGTTCACCAGCACGCCGGTCGGCGCGATGCCGCGGGTGAAGCGTTTCACGGTCAGCGGGATCTTCGAGGTCGGCTACAACGAGTACGACCGCGGCATGGCCTTCGTGAACATGGCCGACATGCAGCGGCTGTTGCGCCTGGACCAGGGCGTCACCGGTGTCCGGCTGCGGCTCCACGACATGGACGAGGCGGGCGACGTCGCGCGGGACCTGGCGCTGCGCCTGGGTGGTCCGCACCGGGTCAGCGACTGGACCACGGACAACGCCAACATGTTCCGCGCCCTGCGCATGGAAAAGACCATGATGGCAATCCTGCTGTCGCTGATCATCGCCATGGGTGCCTTCAACCTGGTGTCCTCGCAGGTGATGCTGGTGACCGACAAGCAGGCCGACATCGCCATCCTGCGTACCCTGGGGCTCAGCCCGCGCGGGGTGATGCAGGTGTTCATGGTGCAGGGCAGCCTGATCGGGGTGATCGGTACCGTGTTGGGAGTGATCGGCGGCATCGTGCTGACGCTCAACCTGGAGAACATCCTGTTTGCGATAGAGAAGGTGTTCGGGGTCACCTTGCTGCCATCGGACGTCTACTACATCACCGGGTTGCCGACCGAGCTGAAGCAGCTTGACGTCACCCTGGTGGCGTTGGTCGCGCTGGTCATGGCGTTCCTCGCGACCGTCTATCCGGCCTGGCGCGCCGCCCGTACGCCGCCGGCGGAGGCACTGCGCTATGAGTGAGGTGGTGATCGGGTGCCGTGGCCTGGCCAAGACCTACAGGGAAGGCAAGCTGGTCACGCCGGTGTTCCAGGACCTGGACCTCGCGGTGGCTTCCGGCGAGACCGTCGCCATCCTGGGGCCCTCGGGCGCGGGCAAGAGCACGTTGCTGCACCTGCTCGGCGGGCTTGATACCCCGACCGCGGGCGAGGTGCACGTGGCCGGCCGGACCATGAGCCTGCTCAGCGACGCGGAGCGCGGGGCGCTGCGAAACCGTGCCCTCGGGTTCGTCTACCAGTTCCATCACCTGCTGCCGGAGTTCACCGCGCTCGAGAACGTGATGCTGCCGGTGCTGCTGGCCGGGCGGCGGATCCCGGAGGCGCGCAACCGGGCGGGGGAACTGCTGGAGGCGGTCGGGCTGGAGCATCGGCTGGAGCACAAGCCCGGGGAACTCTCGGGTGGCGAACGCCAGCGCGCAGCGGTCGCCCGTGCCCTGGTCAATCGCCCGGCGTGCGTGCTGGGCGACGAGCCCACCGGCAACCTTGATGAAAAAACCGCGGCCAAGGTCTTCGGGCTGATGCTCGACCTCAACCGCGACCAGGGCACCAGCCTGGTGATGGTGACGCATGACCGGGGCCTGGCGCGGCGCCTGGACCGCGTGCTCGAGCTGCACGACGGCCGCCTGCGCGAATGGCAGGGCGAGGACGACTGACCAGGGAGAGGGAACTCCATGAGCGAAGCGGCAGGGACGCCGCAGTCCGCCAGCGACCCCGGCCGTGGCATCGTGGCCGGCATCACATCGGCGCGGGTGCCGCGCGCGTTCGGCGTGCCGGCGGCTGCCGCGTTGCTGGCCGGCAGCCTGGCACTGTTGCTGCTTCCACGGCTGCCACCGATGGCCGTGCTGCTGGGTGCCGTGGCGATCGGGGCGGGGTGGTGGTGGAAGGCCCGCCGGATGCGATGGCTGGGTGCACTGCTGTGCGGATTCGCATTGGCAGGGCTGCACGCCAGCCACGCCTTGGCGCTCCAGCTTCCCCCGGGTGAGCCGCTGGACGTACGGGCAAGCGGCATGGTGGCCGGGCTGCCGGACCACCAGGCGCGGCGCACCGCCTTCATGTTCCGCGTGGGCCAGGCACCCGGGCACGAGTACCTCGAAGGGCGACTGCTGCGGCTGTCGTGGTATGACGGCTTCGACGGCGTCCCGAGCGGACGCGACCAGCTGCGCGCAGGACAGCAATGGGAGCTCGCCCTGCGCCTGCGTGCTCCCGGCGGCTTGCGCAACCCGGGCGGCCACGATCCGGAGAAGCATGCGCTGGCCCGGCGGATCGCCGGCACCGGCCATGTCCGCGATCCCGGGTCCGCACGACCGCTCACGCCGCCCACCGGACTCCAGGCGTGGCGCGAGGAGCTGGCCGGATGCATGGCCGAGGTGCTCGGTGGGCATCGGGCACGCCAGGTGCAGGCGCTGGCGCTGGGGGATACCCGCGGCCTGACCGATCAGGACTGGCGGGTGCTGCGGGCCACCGGGCTCACCCACCTCATCGCCATTTCCGGGTTCCACGTGGGCCTGGTCGCGGGCTTCTTCGCGTTGCTCGCGCGCGCCGGCTGGTGGCTGTGGCCTGCGCTCGCGCGACGCCTGCCGGCGTCCGTGGCCAGGGTCCTGGCGGCCCTGGCAGGGGCAGTGGGTTACGCAGCACTCGCCGGCTTTGCACTCCCGACCGTGCGCACCGTGCTGATGATCGCGGTGGTCGCCGCGGTACGCCTGCTGCGCCGCCGCACGGGGGGCTTCGACTCACTGGCCCTGGCCGCCATCGCGGTACTGGTCGTGGATCCGCTGGCGGTACTGGGCGCCGGATTCTGGCTGAGCTTCGCTGGCGTTGCGTGGCTGGTCTGGTGCCTGCCCGGCGCGGGCCGGCGACCGGTGCGCGACCTGCTGGGCGCCCAGGGCGTCGCCAGCGTCGGGCTGTTGCCCTTGACCGTCGCGCTGTTCAACCAGGCCTCGCTGGCCGGCCCGTTGGCGAACCTGGTCGCGATCCCTTGGTGGAGCCTGGTGGTGGTGCCCCTGTCGCTGCTGGGTACCGGGGTGGAAATGCTGGCACCAGGGCACGGGGGGTGGGCCTGGCGCGTGGCCGAGCGATGCTTCGCCGCGATCTGGCCGCTGTTCGAGTGGATGGCGGGGAGCCGGTTGGCCCTGTGGTGGCTGCCGGAGCCGCATTGGCTCGCGGTCCCCCTGGCCCTGGCCGGCGCGTTCTGGCTGCTGTTGCCCCGGGGCCTGCCGGGCAGGGGCCTGGCGCTGCTGCTGTGGCTGCCATTGCTGTGGCCGGATCGCCACCTGCCGCGGCATGGCGAGGCGGAGCTGCACCTGCTCGATGTCGGGCAAGGACTGGCGGTACTGGTCCGTACCGCCGGGCACGCCTTGCTCTACGACGTCGGTCCGGCGGTGCCGGAGGGCTTTGACGCCGGCGAGCGCGTGGTGCTCCCGGCGTTGCACGCGCTGGGGGTGCGACGGCTGGATCGGCTGGGCGTGAGCCACGGCGACGCCGACCACGCCGGCGGGCTGGATGCGGTCACGGCCGGGATGCCGGTGGCGCGCATCCAGGCCCCGGACGGGGCGGGGATCCGGGGGGCGGGCCACTGCCTGGCCACCGAGTCCTGGGAGTGGGACGGGGTCCGTTTCGAGTACCTGCATCCCGAACCGCACTTTCCCTACCTGGGCAATGACGCGAGCTGTGTCCTGCGGGTGGTCACCGCCCACGGCGCGGCCTTGCTTCCGGGTGACATCGGGGACGTCATCGAGCGCCGCCTGGCCGGCCGCCGGGACCCGGGCGGCGGCCCGCTCGTGGCAGCGGACGTGGTCGTGGTCGCCCACCATGGCAGCCGCAGCTCGTCGGACCCGCGGTTCGTCACCGCCAGCGGCGCACGGCATGCGCTGGTGTCCGCCGGCCACGGGAACCGCTTTGGCCACCCGCGTGCGGAGGTCGTCGACCGTTGGCGGGATTCCGGGGCGCAGGTCGTCTCCAGCGCCGAGGGTGGGGCGGTGCATGTACGCCTGGGTGCGCAGGGCATCGCGGTCGCGACGCGACGCAGTACCCATCCGCGGCTATGGGACGCACGCCGCCGTGCAGGGGAAGTGCCGGAGTGACGGGGCGCCGCGCTATCCTATCGCGCCGATTGCGGGCCGCTCCGGCCCCACATGGAGATGGATGTGCTGGAACTAGTCAGGGCCGGCGGGTGGCCAATGATCCCCCTGCTGTTGCTGTCCGCGCTCGCGCTGGCGCTGATCGTCGAGCGTGCCTGGGCCCTCAGGCGCGACTCGGTGCTGCCCCCGGGGCTGGGCGAGGAGGTACGGACCTGGGCAGCCGGTGGCCGGCTGGACCCGGCGCACATCGAATCGCTGCGCTCCACCTCGCCGCTGGGCGCCCTGCTGGCGGCCGCACTGGAAGTGCGCCATCGCCCGCGTGACCAGGTGCGGGAGCGGATCGAGGACGTGGGACGGCACCTGGTGCACGGCATGGAGCGCTTCCTCAATACCCTGGGCACGATCGCCGCGGCGGGGCCGTTGCTGGGCCTCTTCGGCACCGTGGTGGGCATGATCGAGATGTTCCTGGGGATCCTCGACTACGGCATCGGTGACGTGAACGAGCTCGCCGGCGGCATCGGCAAGGCACTGGTGTGCACCGCCGCGGGCATGGTGGTGGCGATCCCGGCACTGTGGGCGCACCGCTGGTTCCGTGGCTGGATCGCGGGTTACATCGTCGACATGGAGTCCGAAGCCATCCGCCTGCTGGACGTGCTGGACCCGGTCGCGCCGTCCGCCCCTGCCGCGGCCGGCGGGCACGGCATCAACCCGCCGCTGGCAAAGGGCTGACCGGGGATGCGGATCCGCGACCATCGCCGCGACGACGAGCCGGAGATCAACCTGATCCCGCTGATCGACGTCATCCTGGTGATGATCATCTTCTTCGTGGTCACCGCCACCTTCGACGCACGCTCGGTGATCCGGCTGGAATTGCCGCGTGCCGATGGCGAGGCCGTCGCCGCGGACCAGCCGCTGCTGGTACTGATCAACGCACAGGGGCGCTATTTCGTCGGTGACCAGGAGGTCCTGCGCGACGACGTGGAGTCGCTCAAGGCTGCGTTGCGCGAGGTGGCGGGCGAAGACCGCGACCGGGCCGTCATGCTGCGGGCCGATGCGCGCACTCCGTGGCAGTCCGTCGTCACCGCGTACGACGCACTGGGCCAGCTCGGCTTCAGCACGATCATGAACGCCACGGCACCACCAGGTGCGGGCGAGGCCGCGCAATGAGTACGCCGACACTCCCCAACACCGAGGCGACGCCGTGGCAGGTGTACCGCCGGCTGCTCGGGTTCGCCCGCCCGTACCGGCCATTGCTGGGCGTGGCCGGGGTGGGCATGCTGATCGAGGCGGCGGCGGCCGGTGCCTTCGCCAAGCTGATGGAGCCGGTCATCGATGTCACGTTCATCGATCGGGACGCCGGCTCGGGGTACGTGCTGCCGGCGGTCATCGTGCTGTTGTTCCTGCTGCGTGGCATCGCCGGGTACCTGACCGACTACAACATGGCCAAGGCGGGCCGCGGCATCGCGCGCGATTTCCGGGTCAGGGTGCTTGGCAAGTACCTGCGCCTGCCCGGGCAGCGCTTCGACTCAGAACCGGTGCCCTCGATGCTGGTCCGGCTGGGCTCGGACAGCGACCAGGTGGCGCAGGCGGCGATCGACGCGATGAAGGTCATGCTGCAGCAGTCGCTGCAGGTGATCGCCATGCTCGCGGTGATGCTGTGGACCAGCTGGCAGGTCACCGCGGCGATCCTGGTGCTGGCGCCGCCGCTGGCCTGGGTGATGGACAAGGTCGGCAAGCGCTACCGCCGGCTGGGCCACCGCATCCAGGAGAGCGGGGCGGCCCTGATGCAGCAGGCCGACCAGGCACTGGGCGGGCAGCAGGAGGTCAAGGTCTACGGTGCCCAGCAGGTCGAGATGGCGCGCTACCGGCAGCAGGCCGACCACCACCTCCGGCTGAGCCTGAAGGTCGAATCCACCCGCAGCATCTCCTCGGCGATGGTGCAGCTGATCGGCGCGATCGGCCTGGCCGCGCTGTTGCTGCTGGCCGGCTTCGAGGCACAGGCCGGACGGCTGAGCGCCGGGGGCTTCGTGGCGCTGATGATCGCCATGATGGCGATCATTCCGGCGCTGAAGTCGCTCACCAACGTGCAGAACATGCTCCAGCGGGGCGTGGCCTCGGCGGACCGCCTGTTCGCGATCGCCGATGCCGAGGACGAGCCCGACACCGGTACCCGGCCGCTGTCGCGCGCCCTGGGGCTCATCGAGTTCCAGGACGTGGTTGCACGCTATCCGGGCCAGGCCAGGGCCGCGATCGACGGCGTCAGCTTCACCGCCGCTCCGGGCACGGTGACGGCGATCGTCGGACGCTCCGGCAGCGGCAAGTCCAGCCTGATCAAGCTCATCCCGCGTTTCTACGACCCGGAGTCCGGCCGGATCCTGCTCGACGGCCACCCGCTCCAGGAGTACCCGCTGGCGGACCTGCGCCGGCAGGTCGCGCTGGTCAGCCAGCAGGTGATGTTGTTCGACGGCAGCGTGGCGGCCAACGTGGCCTACGGCGAGCTGGAGCAGGCGGTGCCGGAGGAGCTGGAGCAGGCGATCCGCGGTGCCAACGCAATGGAGTTCGTGGAGCGCATGCCCGAAGGCATCGACACGGGAATCGGCGCGAAGGGAAGCAAGCTCTCCGGTGGCCAGCGCCAGCGCCTGGCGATCGCCCGGGCCATGCTCAAGGATGCGCCGATCCTGATCCTCGACGAGGCCACCGCCGCCCTCGACACCGAGTCGGAACGCCTGGTGCAGGATGCGCTGGAGCGGTTGATGCCCGATCGGACCACGCTGGTCATCGCCCACCGGCTGTCGACCGTCGAGCACGCCGACCAGGTGCTGGTCATGGATGAGGGGCGCATCGTCGAGCGTGGCACCCATTCCGAACTGCTGGCGCGCGGCGGACTGTACGCGCACCTGCACCGCATGCAATTCCGCGAGAACCAATGAGCCAGCCCCCCGCTGCAAGGCGCGAGCACCAGCCGCACTACTGGTACAGCGAAGCACCCGTCCCGCTTCCGATGCGCCTGCTGTCGCTGCTCTACGGTGGCCTCAGCGGCTTGCGACGACGCCTGTACTCCGCACGGCTGCTGCGGCGCCGCCATCCCGGCGTGCCGGTGGTGGTGGTCGGCAACATCACCGCCGGTGGTGCCGGCAAGACCCCGCTGACCATCGCCCTGGCCGAGCGCCTGCGTGCGGAAGGCTGGAACCCGGGCGTGGCCAGCCGCGGCTACGGCCGCGCCGACGCGTCGCGGCCCACTTGGGTCCAGGCCGACACGCCGCCGGAGCAGGGCGGGGACGAGCCAGTGCTGATCGCCCGGCGCACCGGGGTGCCGCTGCGCGCCGACCGTGACCGTGCAGCGGCCGCCGAGGCGCTGGCCGCGGCGGGCTGTGACATCGTGCTGTGTGATGACGGCCTGCAGCATTACCGGCTGGCCCGCGACATCGAGATCGAGGTGGTCGACGCACGCCGGCGCTACGGCAACGGCCGCCTGCTGCCGGCCGGCCCGTTGCGCGAGCTGCCGGCGCGGGCGTCGGGCTGTGATTTCAGGGTCGTCAACGTGGCGGGGGCCAGGGACGTCCATGGCGCTGCGACCGGGTTCGGCGAATGGCCGATGCGCCTGCTGTTCGACCGTGCCGTGCCGGTCCGCGGCGGCCGGCCGCGAAGCCTGGAGTCCTTCGTCGGCCACCGCGTCCACGCCGTGGCGGGAATCGGCAATCCGGAACGCTTCTTCGGGATGTTGCGCGACATGGGTATCGCGGTCGTGCCCCACGCCTTCGCCGACCATCATCGTTACCGCGCCGAAGATTTCGAGTTCGGCAGCGCGCTGCCGGTGCTGATGACCGAGAAGGACGCGGTGAAGTGCGCCGGGTTCGCGACCGACGCCTTCTACGCGGTTCCGATCCGCGCCGAGTTGCCCGAAGCCTTCTGGGTCGCGTTTCTTGATCGCCTCGACAGTGTCGCGGAACCGGACGGGAGCGTGTCATGAGCGCCCTCGACTTCGTCGTGGCGATTCCGGCGCGGCACGATGCCAGCCGGCTGCCGGGCAAGCCGCTGCGCCTGCTTGGCGGCGAGCCGCTGGTGCTGCACGTGGCGCGCCGCGCACTCGCATCCGGAGCCCGCGAGGTCTGGGTCGCGGCGGACGACGAGCGCATCGCACGGGCCTTGGAAGGCAGCGGTGTCCAGGTGGCCTTGACCGCCACCACCCATGAATCGGGTACCGACCGGCTCGCCGAGTGCGCGCGGATCGCGGGGTGGGGCGCCGGGCAGGTGGTCGTGAACCTGCAGGGAGACGAGCCATTCGCGCCTGCCTCCGGGATCCGCGCCGTGGCGTCGCTGCTCACGTCCAGCGGGGCGGAGATGGCAACGCTCGCCACCCCGGTGGCGGACCTGGAAACCCTGCTGGACCCGAACGCGGTGAAGCTGGTCCGCGCCAGGTCCGGCGATGCGCTGTATTTCAGTCGGGCACCGGTGCCATGGCCGCGGGACGAATTCGCCCGCGATCCGCGCCGTATGCCAGCTGGCGGCCACTGGCTGCGCCACATCGGCATCTACGGCTATACCGCTGGCTTCCTGCAGCGCTTCGCGGCCATGCCGCCGGGCCGGCTGGAGCAGGTGGAGGCGCTGGAACAGCTGCGCGTGCTGGAGGCCGGGCTGCGCATCGCGGTGGGCCTGGCACCCGAGCCGTTCCCGCCGGGCGTGGACACGCCGGCCGACCTGGCGCGGGCCGAGGCACGGGTCGCCCGGGGTGGCTGAGCCCATCCGGCTCCTGCTGGTCTGCCTGGGCAATATCTGCCGCTCGCCGATGGCCGAAGGGGTGCTGCGCGAACGATTCCAGCGGGAAGGGCTGGCCGACCGGGTGGAGCTGGACTCGGCCGGCACGGGGCCCTGGCACGTCGGGCGCCCGCCCGATCCGCGCGCGATCCGGTCGGCGGCCGACCACGGCATCGACATCTCCCGGTTGCGCGGCCGCCAAGTGGACGCTCGCGATTTCGACAGGTTCGACTGGCTGTTGTGTGCCGACCGTTCCAACCTGAGCGATCTACGGGCGATTGCACCGGATGAGGGCGCCCGCCGGCGCGTTGCATTGCTGCTGGACTGGTCCGGGGCACAGCCGGGCGGAGAGATTCCCGATCCGTACACCGGTGGCCCCGAGCACTTCGAACACGTGTGGGAGCTGCTGCGACAGGCCGCCGATGGGGCGGTGCGTCGCCTGCGCGACGAGCTGCGCGCGCGTCGTTGACGCGCGTGGCCGACGGGCTGCGGGACTGGGGGCTCAGGCCAGCCAGGCCAGCAGCTGCACCACGCCGAACAGCACGCCGCCGATCAGTGCGCCGATCGCGGTGCCGTTGTACCGGATGTATTGCAGATCGCTGCCGACGCTGAGCTCCAGCTCGGTCACCAGCTCGTCGGTGTCCCAGCGGCCGACGCGTTCGACGATGAAATCGCGGATTCCACCGCGGTAACGCTCCACCAGCGGTCCCATGGCGTCCGCCAGCCAGCGGTTGATCCATTCACGCATCGCGGCGTCTTCCGACAGCCGCTCGCCGAAGACCTGTGCGGCCCGCGTCGCACGCGCGGCGATCCGCGAGTCCTCGCGCGCGAGATCCTCCCGCAGCCACGCCAGTACCTGGTCCCACAGGCCGCGTACATAGCGGGGCAGGGCCGGATCGTCGAGCAGGCGGTCGCGCAGCTCGCCGACCTTGTGCCGCAAGGCCTGGTCGTGGTGCAGGCGGTCGATGAAGCCGGCGACGTAGTCATCGAAGCGCAGCCGCGTGGCGTGCTCCGGGTCGGCTGCCATCTGCGCCACCAAGTCGGCGACGCCGGCCACCACCTTTGCGGAAAGCTTCCGCGCCACCGGTTCGTCCAGCCCGGTGAGCCGCAGTACCGACCACATCTGCGGGCTGATGCGGGCGGCGACCATTTCCTGGGTCGCGGGGTCGGCGAGGAATCCGCCGATATCGCGCAGTACGCTGTCCAGCAGGACCTGGTGCCGCCGCTGGTGGGTCATCAGCTCCAGCACCTGCCCGGCCAGCGCAGCCAGGTCCATGCGGCGCAGTTGCTCCCGGGTCAGGCGCTCCAGGAACCCATGCAGGCGCTCGCTGTCGAGCAGCGCGAGGATGTGCGGCGACAGCTCGACCACCACGCGCCCGGCGCGCGCCGCATGGGCCGGGTCCGACAGCGCGCTGGCCATCCGCCAGGCCGGGTCGAACTCCTCCAGCTTGCGCACTACCTCGTGACGGTCGAGGAAGTGTTCGCAGATGAAGTCGGCCAGCGCCCGGCCGAGCTGTTCCTTGCGGCTGGGGATGATCGCCGTGTGCGGGATCCAGCGCTGCCCCAGTGGGTGGCGGAACAGCGCCACGACCGCGAACCAGTCCGCCAGCCCGCCGATGACGGCGGCCTCGGCCATCGCGACCAGAAGGCCCAGGCTCCAATGCGGATAATGCAGCTCCAGCCAGCTGCCGGCAACGAAGACCGCGGTCGCGACCAGCAGCATTGCCACGGCAACGCGCTTGCGGCGGGCCAGGGCGAGCACGCGGGGCGGGGAGGGATTGGCATGCGCCATCCCGCGATGATTGCAGCCGCGGGCCTGCCGGCGCCACTGCAGGGCGCCTGAACGGGGCCGGCCGGCGGTTCGCCGGAGAGGCGATAATGGCCCGGTGAGCGCATCTCCCCCCTTCGACGGCAAGGCTTTCGCCCGCGAGCTGAGCACCGCGCCGGGCGTGTACCGGATGATCGGCGCCGACGAACAGGTGCTGTACGTCGGCAAGGCCAGCGCGCTGCGGAACCGGGTGTCGAGCTACTTCAACGCCACCCCTAAGTCGGCGCGCATCATGGCGATGCTCGCGCAGACGGTGCGGATGGAAGTCACCGTCACCCGTACCGAGTCCGAGGCGCTGATCCTCGAGAACGAGCTGATCAAATCGCTCAAGCCGCGCTACAACGTGCTGCTGCGCGACGACAAGAGCTACCCCTACGTGCTGATGACCCGCGAGCAGTGGCCGCGGATCGCGATGCACCGCGGCCCCCGGGCCGTGCCGGGGCGTTACTTCGGGCCTTATGCCAGCGTCGGCGCGGTCCGCGACACCCTCAACCTGATCCACAAGCTGTTCCGGCTGCGCAGCTGCGAGGACAGCGTGTTCCGCAACCGCAGCCGGCCTTGCCTGCAGTACCAGATCGGCCGCTGCAGTGCGCCGTGCGTGGGCCTGGTGAACGCACGCGACTACGCCGAGAGCGTGCGCCAGGCTACCTTGCTGCTGGAAGGGCGCAGCGACCAGCTCACCGACGAGCTGGGCAAGCAGATGGAGCAGGCCAGCACCCGGCTGGACTTCGAAGAGGCCGCCCGCCTGCGCGATCTGATCAGCTCCATCCGCACCCTGCAGGCGCGCCAGTACGTCGATGGCCGCGCGGCCGACCTGGACGTGCTGGCAATCGCCATGCAGGGCGCCAGCGCGTGCGTGGTGCTGCTGAGCTTCCGCGACGGACGCAACCTGGGCACGCGCTCGTTCTTCCCAAGGACGAACGGCGCGGAGGATCCCGCGGAAGTGCTGGCCGCCTTCGTGTCCCAGCACTACGGCGAGCAGCTGCCCCCGTCGGAGATCGTGATCGACCGTGACATCCCCGACCGCGAGCTGCTCGAGGAAGCCCTGTCGACCACCGGCGAGCGCCGCGTCCAGCTGCGCCACCGGGTGCGCGGCGACCGCGCCCGCTACCTGGACATGGCCGCCCGCAATGCCCAGATCACCCTGGCCAGCGAGATGACCAGCAGCGCCGCCCAGCTCGCGCGCGCCGAGGGCCTGCAGGAACTGCTGGCGCTGCCGGAGCTGCCAGGCCGCATCGAATGCTTCGACATCAGCCACACCATGGGCGAGGCGACCGTCGCCTCGTGCGTGGTGTTCGATGCCGAGGGTCCGGTACGCAGCCAGTACCGCCGCTTCAACATCAGTGGCATCGAGCCGGGTGACGACTACGCCGCGATGCACCAGGCGCTGTCCCGGCGCTTCCGGCGTGCGGCCGTCGCCCGTGCGGAAGAGGACGGGGCAGGGGACAAGCCGCCCAGCGAGCGCGCCGTCCTGCCCGACGTGCTGCTGATCGATGGCGGGGCGGGGCAGGTGGCCCAGGCCAATGAGGTCCTGGCAGGGCTCGGCCTGGCCGGCATTGCCGTGGTGGGGGTGGCCAAGGGGCCTGCGCGGCGGCCCGGTGACGAGGAGTTGTTGCTGCCGGACGGGCGCAAGGTCCGGCCTGGGCCCGAGTCACCCGCCCTGCAGCTGGTGCAGCAGGTCCGCGACGAGGCGCACCGCTTTGCCATCACCGGCCACCGTGGCCGCCGTGCCAAGGTCCGCAACACCAGCCGGCTCGAAGACATCCCGGGCATCGGACCGCGGCGTCGCGCCAACCTGCTCCGGCACTTCGGCGGGCTGGGCGGGCTCAAGGCCGCCGGCGTGGAGGAAATCTCCCGCGTGGAGGGCGTCAACGCTGCCCTTGCCGAACGCATCTATGCGACCCTTCACGGCCTTGAAACAGTCCCGGCCCCCGATGCGGGCCCGGGACGGAGCGCTCCATGAGACTGACCGTACCGACCCTGCTCACCCTGCTGCGGATGCTGCTGATCCCGGTGCTGGTGCTGGTGTTCTACCTGCCGTTCAAGTGGACCAACGTCGCCGCCGCGGCAATCTTCGCCTTCGCCTCGCTGACCGACTGGGCCGACGGATGGATCGCACGGCGCTACAACCAGTACTCGAACTTCGGCGCCTTCCTCGACCCGGTTGCCGACAAGCTGATGGTGGCCGTGGCGCTGATGCTGACGGTGCAGGCGCACCCCACGGTATGGATGACGCTGTGGGCGGCGGTGATCATCGGGCGCGAGATCGCGGTGTCGGCCCTGCGCGAGTGGATGGCCGAGGTCGGGCAGCGCTCCAAGGTCAAGGTCGCCACGCTCGGCAAGTTCAAGACCGTGGTGCAGATGATCGCGCTGGTGATGCTGCTGTACCAGGCCGACTTCCTGGGCCTGCCGATCTTCCTCATCGGCGAGTGGATGCTGGCCGGTGCGGCACTGCTGACACTGTGGTCCGGCTTCGAATATCTGCGGGCTGCGTGGCCTTCCCTGAAGGAAGATGTGAAATAGGTGTTGACAGGTTTCGCCGCATGCCTAAAATGGCGGCTCCCAAGCGGGAATAGCTCAGTTGGTAGAGCACGACCTTGCCAAGGTCGGGGTCGCGAGTTCGAGTCTCGTTTCCCGCTCCAGATACAGCGGCTGCAAAGCCGGCGCTCCGCATAACCGGGGCAGCGCAGAACAAAGCCCCGCTCGCGGGGTTTTGTTTTTTGTGGTACCGCCATCCGGCCTGATGGCAGAGTGGTCATGCAGCGGACTGCAAATCCGCGTACGCCGGTTCGATTCCGACTCAGGCCTCCAA
>Ga0079224_100006110_pt1 | contig 15904 bp, 11 predicted proteins | sample Stecom2015_FD_80414 | JGI IMG/M metagenome (GOLD analysis project Ga0079224, IMG submission 80414) | Agricultural soil microbial communities from Utah to study Nitrogen management - Steer compost 2015 | ecosystem: Environmental > Terrestrial > Soil > Agricultural land | place: USA: Utah...
CCGGGGCCCGTGAAGGTCGACGAATACTGGCTCACTTCTGGGTCCATGCCGCTATAGCCGGTAATGGTGAAAAGGTTCGTGGCGCTGGCGTATACCCGCAGGTTGGATAGGCGGCCCTGTAGGATGTTGCTAGTACGGAAGGTATAGCCCAGTTGCAGGTTTCGCATGCGGAAGAAGCTGCCGTCCTGCACGTAATAGCTTGACGACTGGTATTCGATCGTCGGTGCGTTGGCATGCGCTGACGGAATCATGCTTGTCGGGTTGTCCGGACTCCAGGCATCCAGCACGCGCGTACTGACAGCGCCGGGGAACGCATAGAAATCCGTGTACTGGCGTGTCAAATCAAAAAGGTCGTTTCCTTGGGATCCATTGAAGAACATGCTCACGTCAAAACGTTTCCACGATGCGTTTAGGCTGAGTGAATAAATGAAATCGGGGTGTGGGTTGCCAATCACCGTGCGGTCGTGGCCATCGATCACGCCGTCCGGTACATCGTCGGGGCCAGAGATATCCGCAAATCGGAAACCACCGACGCGTGCGCCGTCGTAGGACGCGCTATTGTCGATTTCGGCCTCGTTTTGGTATATTCCTTCCACTTGGTAACCGTAAAACGAGCCCATGGGCACCCCCGATTTCATTACGGAGGTGGTCACCCCGCGCAGTGTCAGGTACGGCTGTTCGCTGACCGTAGGTGCCAATTGCACGATGGTATTCTTGTAGTGGGAGAAAAACACGCCTACGTCAAACTGGAAGGCATCGGCATCGGCGGAGGGTCGATAGTGATAGTTGACGGACGCTTCCAAACCGGTGTTTTTCATGTCGCCTGCGTTGACGAATGGCGACGATCCCGTCCCGACGGCTGCGGCTGGTTGCGGAACAGGGTAGAGCACGCCGGAGGTGCGCCGGTCAAACCATTCTATGGCACCGTCGATCGAGTTGTTCAGTATGCTGAAGTCCAGCCCGATGTTAATGGATTTCAGTTCCTCCCATTTCACGCCCGGGTTGTCGTACGCATTGGTCCACAGGCCGCTGGCCAGGCTGTTTCCGCCGTTGATCGGATAGAAGGACTGGTTGGTGCCGGAAGCAAACCGCCGCAAGAACTGGAACGACGGTATGCGCTGGTTGCCGGTGAGGCCGTATCCGGCGCGGAGCTTGAGGTCATCCACCCATGTCGCGGTGTTCATGAACCGTTCGCTCGAGAGTCGCCATGCTGCGCTTACGGCGGGGAACACCCCGTACCGGTTGTCCGGGCCAAAGTTCGATGAACCGTCGCGGCGCACGGTGGCCGAAAGGATGTAGCGTTCGTCAAACGAATAATCGGCGCGTCCGAAGACGGAGAACAGGGCGCTTTCCGATCCCGAGCTCCGGCCCGAGGTGATGGCGGCAGTGTTCAGGTAGTAGTAGTTCATGTCGCCGGATATGAAGAAGTCGTTCCCCACGCCGCCGAGTTCGTGCCACTTCGATTCTACCGCTTCGGTACCTGCCAGCACGGTCAGGTCGTGCTTATCGTTAAATACGTTCTTGTAGGTCAACGTATTGGTCCACGTCCACTCCGTATTATGTCCTTGCCACTCATCGAGGCTGTTGTTGGTGAAGTTGCCTTCCGATCGTTCGGGGTTGGGGTAGCTGATCGAGTTGCCGTTATACGTCTCGTAGCGCAGGCCGTACGTTGTCCGGAAGTTCAAGCCATCAATCAACTTGATGTCGGCAAATGCCGTCCCGAAAAACTGGCCACTGTTGTTGATGTTGTCCTTGGCACGATACAGGACCGCAAGCGGGTTATCCGCATTCCCCAGGCGGTTTCCGTTGGTGCCCGCAAAGTTACCCATGATGTCATAGACCGGCACGATGGTCTGTATGCGATATGCCCACCCAATCGGGGAGCCCTCGCCCTGGTAGTTGCCCGCCTGGTTGACGTTGACGCCGAAGCCGTTGCCGCGCGTATGCGAATATTGCATGTTTTCGCCAACGGTGACCCGGTCGTTCCAAAAGCTGAAGGTCGTGTTGCTGCGGATGTTATAGCGTTCGAAACCGGTGTACTTATAGGTTCCTTGCTGTTTGAACGCGCTGCCGCTGATGGCATAGGTAGCGCTTTCGCTTCCACCGAGGATGCTCAGCTGGTAGTTTTGCATGGGTGCGTCCCGGGTGATTTCATTGAACCAGTTGGTGCCTTCCTTGTTGGCTCGGGTGATCTGGTAGAACAGTGCCGGGTCCATCACGTAATTGTACCGCGAGGGGTCGGCGTCGGCAGCGGTTACCTCATGGCCGGTCTTGTTGCCGGCCAGCAGGTAGTCAGGCAGTACGGGGTTATTGGGGTCCGAACCGTAGTTGGTGCCGGAGGTTTCGCTGGTTCCCGGGGTGATGCCGGCATTCTTAAACCGGTCGTAGACGTATTCGCCGAATTGTTGCGGGTTCAGGAATTCAGGGAATCGCGCCCGGTTCGGGTTTTGGATGCCGTAATACGATTCAAAGGTCACTTTCGGGGCTCCTTTTTGGCCGCGCCGGGTGGTGATGATTACCACCCCGTTGTTCGCCCGCGCACCGTATATGGAAGCCGCCGACGCGTCTTTCAGTACTTGCATGGACTCGATGTCGCTCGAATTCAGCCATCCCAGCTTACCCTCATAGGGCATGCCGTCAATCACATAGAGGGGATCGTTGTTGTTAATGGTACTGAAACCCCGAATTCGGATTTGCGGCGTAGCTCCTGGCGCGCCATCGTTGATAATCTGAACGCCTGTGGCCTTGCCCTGGAGGGCTTCGATGGGGCTGGCGGCAGGCTGTTGCTTTAAGTTGGAAACATCCACCACCGCCACAGAGCCCGTCAGGTCGCGCACGCGCTGCGTCGAGTAGCCCGTCACAATGACCTCGTCCAACAACCGCTGGGCGGGTTGCAAACTGATGGTGTATGAGGTACGGGAGCTATCCACCGCGAATTCCTGTGAACTAAAACCGATATAGCTGACCTCGATGACCTCGCCGGGATAGACATTCAGGGTAAACCGCCCCAACTCATCCGTACTTGTGCCCCGTACGGAGCCTTTGGCGCGGATGGCGGCACCGAGAATGGCCGTGCCGTCTTCGCTATTGGTGACCACCCCCGTGATGGTAAACTCTTGGGCCATGCTATATAGCAACACTTTGTCCTTTTCGACCTTGTAGCCGATTCCCAGTGGAGCGAATACATCCTCGAGCACGCTGGCGAGCTCCCGGTCTACTTGGCGGACGCTGACTTTCCGATTTGCGCGGATGGTGGACGAACTGTAGATAAAGCGTACCTTCGATTGGCGCTCGATGGCGCTGATCATGTTCTTGATGGAAACTTGTTGAGCCGAGAACGTGATTTTCTTATTCAAGGTGCCTTGTGCGTCCGCGCCAGTTGCATACGCCGATAACCCCACAACGGTGGTCAAAAAAGCGTATAAAAAGGTGAGTCTCATCGCTGTTAGGGTTAGAGCAATAATTCGTTCTTTTTTCATATTTTTGAAAAATTTATGGTTTCTACGTTTGAACTGTAAATGGTCCGGAACGAATTCTTTCCGGAGTTTTTGGCCGGCAATACCCCCATATTGCCGGTTTTTTGTAGGTTAAGTCTGTTGTCTTTTCATGTTGTGTGTGATTAGTGATGGTGTGTGTTGAATGGTATTAGTGTGTGATCTTGATTTTCATACCCTCTATGCCATAACGGGTATTGGTAACGGTGCATATGATGTCGAGCTGCTCGAACAGCCCCAGCCCGCTGATGTCTCCGGTGAAGGTGATCTCCGATAGATCTTCGTCTGCGTTGACTTCCAACGCGTACAGCTCGCTCAATGCCGTCGCCAGGGCCGTCAAGGGGATGTCGGTATAGGCTTCCCGCCGGGCGGCGACCGTCGGTTTGTCGATGGGAATGGGGTCGTCGACGATAGCTTGTGCCAAGGTATGCCCCTCTAGCACGGCACGTTGGTTGGCCGTGATGGATGCTTTCTCCGGAGGCGAGAGGATGCGTCGTACCAAACTCCGGTCCGACGCGTTGTAAAAGACGTCTACTTGCCCCGTGTAGACGATTACTTCACCTTTTGTTTCCCCTTTGGGAGCCTTTATCCTGAACTTCGTGCCGACTACGCGGGTTATCATCCCCTCGTGAAATACCCAAAACGGATTGCTGCGGTCCGCTTCCACGGTGAAAATCGCATCGCCTATGAGGCGCACCTCCCGATTTTGTTTGAATTGGGTGGGGTATTCGAGCGATGCGCCCGGGAAGAGGTCGACCGAGGATCCGTCAGGAAGAAAAATAGCGAACGTCTCCTGCGTTCGGTTAGCTACCTTATGGATGTCTTGCTCCACGGCGTGCGTTTCTACAAAGGACGGTTGCACGGGATAGCAGATAACGCGGTAATACAGGAGCGCGGAGGAAGCCACGAGCAAGGCCGTGATGGAGGCCGCCACGGACCAGGCCCGGATACGACGGGAGCGTTTGCGCAAGGGGCGGTCCTCCAGCCGCTCGCTATCGGACAGCTGCTCCTGGAGCTTGTTCCATATCGTATCTTCAATGGCGTCCAGATCATCGGGCGTAATCGTGCCATCGATGTCCTGTCCGAGCATCTGGTACCATTGATCGACCAGCTGTACTTCTTCTGGCGTGCACTGCCCGTCCAGGTATCGTTGCAGTAAACGGTGGAAATTCTCCCGGCTCATGGATAATGAAAGTTAATCAGTCTATAATGGTCGAAGGAAACGTGCCCTCTCTATTAAGGTAAGTCTGCCAAAGGCCGCTTATCCCTAAAAAAATCAGAAAAATATTAATAGGATCGATAGGGGGAGGAAATCCTTGAGGGCCACCCGCATGGTTTTCAGCGATTGGGTGATGTGGTATTCGACGGCTTTTTCTGATAGGTTGAGCTTGCGGGCGATTTCCTTGACCGAATGGTGTTCGGTACGGCTCAAAGTATATACTTCCTTGGTTTTTGGGGGCATCATGGCGACGCCACGGTCTATTGCCTCCTGCAGTTCCTTGGTGCGAAGGGGAAACTCGGTAGATTCGGTGAAGACCGGGTGGTGATGCATGGCGTGCGCGAGGTAAGCCGATGCGCGGACCTGCGATTTTACATGCGTGATGAACTTGAATTGCAGCGCGCGGAACAAATAGCCGGTGAGATTGGTGATGGCTGCCGACTTCCGGTTTTCCCATAGCGACGCGAAGACCGCTTGGGTCAGGTCCTCAGCAAGCTGGGTATCGCCCGAACGCCGTAGCACCTGCATGTAACATGGCCTCCAATGGCGTTGATAAAGCGTCTTAAACGCCGTCTGGTCGCCTTGGCTTACCTTTCGAAGCAAATCAACGTCCGTTTCAACCATCTGGATTGGATAGGTGTTTGTGAATTGGTTAGTACAAACCTAACAAAACGGTTACAATAATGCAAGCGAAGGAGGCCTTACGGTCCGCGTGGGCGCGCGGCGTCGGTACGGGTTAAGGCCTCGTCGCGCTGTACGGGTGTAAGCGGCCTAATCAAAAAAGCCATCCGGCACCGCCGGATGGCTTTCAAACATTTTTTGCTTGCCGGTATTAGAATTCGGCGCTGTTTGGCGTGCGCGGAAAGGGGATGACGTCCCGGATATTGGTCATGCCCGTTACAAACAGGACCAGGCGTTCGAATCCAACGCCGAATCCGGAGTGCGGAGCCGTTCCGAACCGGCGGGTATCCAGGAACCAGTCCATTTCCGCTTTGGGGATGCCGAGCTCGTCCATGCGTTTGACGAGCTTGTGGTAGTCTTCTTCGCGTTGCGATCCGCCTACCATCTCGCCGATGCCGGGAAAGAGAATGTCCATCGCCTTTACGGTAAGCCGTCCCTCGGCGTCCGGCTGGTTGAGTTTCATGTAAAACGATTTGATCTCCGCCGGATAGTCGGTGAGGATCACCGGTTTCTTGAAGTGTTTTTCGACCAGGTAGCGTTCGTGTTCCGACTGCAGATCGGCGCCCCACTGATCGATGATGTATTTGAATTGCTTCTTTTGGTTGGGTTTGCTTCGGCGCAGGATTTCGATGGCTTCGGTATACGTGATGCGCTCGAATTCGTTGTCCAGTACGAAACGCAGTTTTTCGACCAAGTCGAGCTCGGAACGTTGCTGTTGGGGTTTCCCTTTTTCTTCGTCCAGCAAGCGGTTGCGCAGAAATTCGATTTCGTCGGCACAGTGGTCCAGTGCGTACTTGATGACGTACTTAAGCAGTTCCTCCGCCAGGTCCATGTTATCCTCGAGGTCGTAAAACGCCATTTCAGGTTCGATCATCCAAAATTCGGCCAGGTGGCGCGTGGTGTTGGAGTTTTCGGCCCGGAAGGTAGGACCGAAGGTGTATATATTGCCCAATGCCATGGCTCCCAGTTCTCCTTCCAGCTGTCCGGATACAGTCAGGTTGGTCGACCTGCCAAAGAAGTCCTCCTTGAAGTTGACGGTGCCATCCGGATTGCGCGGAACGTTGTCTAGGTCAAGCGTCGTCACCCGGAACATTTCTCCCGCGCCCTCGGCATCGGATCCGGTAATAATCGGTGTATGCAAGTACACGAATTCGCGTTCATTGAAAAACCGGTGCACGGCGAAAGCCAGTGCATGCCGTACCTTGAAGATGGCGTTGAAGGTGGTGGTGCGGAAACGCAAATGGGCAATCTCTCGCAGGAATTCCAGGCTATGCTTCTTGGGTTGCAGGGGATAACGTTCCGGATCGCTGTCGCCCAGGATCTCTACCTGCTCCGCTTTGATCTCTACCCGCTGCCCTTTGCCCATGGACTCGACCAGCTGGCCCGTGACGGCGACCGCCGCACCCGTGGTGAGGCGCTTGAGGATGGCGGCGTCCGTATGGTTGAAGTCCACGACCGCTTGGATATTGCCCAGCGTAGATCCATCGTTAAGGGCGAGGAACTGGTTGTTTCGGAATGTTTTGACCCAGCCTTTGACAGTCACTTGTTTCCCGATCTCGGTACTGTTAAGGAGCTCTTTTATGCGAGTATGTTTCATGTTCGAATAATATGGTAATGGGACGCGAGTGGAGAAGGAGGGGAGACGAAAGGTACGCTAGCAAACGCCACTATGCTAGCAGCGCACGGTCTTGCAAATTCCGTTTCATCGACCCGTTCACCGCATCATCGCGCTCAATAGTAAGGTGCCAAAAATACGCCGTATTTTTCAAATATCCGCCTTTTAGGACAAAAAGATGGCCCAGACGGAATGGACGCGATATAGTGGCTATGAATGATCCAGGGCATCGTTGGGCACAAAGTCCCCCAGCAGCTGTACCATCCGAAGAAGTGCTTGATTGAATGGTTATTTTCCGAAGACGCGGGCGATGTTCCGTCTTGCGCGGTTTTTGTTAACGGAATCGGCTCCCCTTTCTAGTATCTAGCCGCCGGGCCGTCTTACCACGGGGTACGGGACAGCCGGATCGTATGGTCTAAATGACGAACCCCCCGAACAAGTGGGTCTCAGAGGGCTCGTCGTGGAGATCGCCCGTATGGGCTTATGGATTAACTGGGCTTCGGTACTATGAAAGCACTTTCGTCACCAAGTCAGCTGCATCCTTCAATAGTATGGCTGAGTACACTTCCAAGCCCGAATCGTCGATCAGTTTTTTCGCTTCTTCGGCGTTTGTGCCCTGCAAGCGGACGATGATCGGCACCGGAATATTTCCGATCTCCTTGTAGGCATCGATCACGCCCTGCGCTACGCGGTCACAACGCACGATGCCACCAAAAATATTGATTAGGATCGCCTTTACGTTAGGGTCCTTGAGGATGATGTTAAAGCCTGCCTTAACGGTTTCCGCATTGGCGGTACCCCCTACGTCAAGGAAGTTGGCGGGTTCGCCGCCGGCTAGCTTAATGATGTCCATGGTTGCCATGGCTAGGCCCGCTCCGTTCACCATACAGCCGACGTTTCCGTCGAGCTTCACGTAGTTCAGGTTAGACTCGCTTGCTTCCACTTCAGTCGGATCCTCCTCAGACAGGTCGCGCAAGGCAGCAAATTCCTTATGGCGGTACAGCGCGTTCTCATCCAGGTTGACTTTGGCGTCGACGGCCAGAATTTTGTCGTCGGACGTCTTCAATACGGGGTTAATCTCAAATTGCGAGGAGTCGGTTTCCTCATACGCTTTGTAGAGGGCGGCCACAAACTGGGTCATTTCCTTAAAAGCGGAGCCGGACAGCCCGAGGTTAAACGCGATTTTTCGGGCTTGGAAGCCCTGGAGGCCCACCTTTGGGTCAATTTCTTCCTTTTGGATCAGGTGAGGGGTTTTCTCGGCTACTTCCTCGATATCCATACCGCCCTCGGTAGAATACATGATGATGTTGCGTCCGCTCCCGCGGTCGAGCAATACGCTCATGTAAAACTCCTTGGTTTCGCTTTCGCCAGGGTAGTATACGTCCTGGGCGATGAGCACCTTATTCACTTTCTTACCTTCGGGGCCCGTTTGCGGGGTCACCAGCTGCATGCCGATAATGTCCGAGGCGCGTTGCCTAACCTCGTCGAGGTTTTTTGCCAGCTTGACGCCGCCTCCCTTGCCGCGGCCTCCCGCATGGATTTGGGCTTTGACTACCACCCATTCCGAATTATATTCTTCCTGCAATTGTTTTGCGGCCGCCACGGCTTCTTCCGGCGTTTCGGCGACGATACCTTCCTGGATCCGCACGCCGAAGCTTTTTAGTATTTCCTTGCCTTGATATTCGTGAATGTTCATCGTGAAAAATTTCCGTAAAAGTAGCGTTTATATCGCGAAAAGACAAGTGCTTGGGTAATTAGTCGTTACCGGCAATCGCATAGTGGCTATTCAAATACACGTACGTCATACGTCGATTAGGTAATGGGCACGGTGATTTTCCCTGGCTGACATGGCGTAATTCCCCTTTCTCAATTCCCTATTTCAAATCTCCTATCCCACATCTCATGGCTAATCCCTACCTTAGCCCCATGTTGCAAGCAAAGGCGATATATAAGTCGTATGGACACTTGCCCATCCTGAAAGGGGTGGATTTCCAGGTCAGCAAAGGCGAGATCGTAAGTATTGTGGGCGCCTCCGGCGCGGGGAAGAGCACCTTGCTGCACATTATCGGGACGCTCGAAAAGGGAGATAGCGGGCAGGTCATTATCGATGGTACGGATGTGGGAGGCTTGTCGGCCAGGCGGCTCAGCGCCTTCCGCAATGAGCATATTGGGTTCGTTTTCCAGTTCCACCACCTGCTTCCGGAATTTACCGCCTTGGAGAATGTGTGCATCCCCGCTTTTATCAAGAAGACGGGAAGAAAAGAGGCGGAAGTCCGCGCGATGGAATTGCTGACATTGCTTGGCGTGCGCGACCGTGCCGCACACAAGCCCGGCGAGCTGTCGGGGGGCGAACAGCAGCGCGTGGCCATCGCCCGCGCCTTGGTCAACAACCCGACCATTGTCTTGGCGGACGAACCTTCGGGAAACCTGGACTCGGCCAACGCGGCCAAACTGCACGCATTGTTTATGGAGCTCCGGGACCAGCTGCGGCAGACTTTCGTCATTGTGACGCACAACGAGGAGCTCGCGAGTTCGTCAGACCGAATCGTCCACATGAAAGACGGACGCGTTATTTAAAACCAAAGCAATGGAACGTATACTGATTACGTATGGTACGCGCCCATTGGGGCAGCGATTGGGCAGGTTGCTTGATGAGCCTGAGCGGATTGGCTACGGCTCGTGTGAGGCCATCCCGCAGTTCATGATGGGAACGGGCAAGTACTTGAGTATCCCCCACGGGGAGTCGCCCGCTTACCTGCACGAAGTGCTGAAGTCTTGCCTGGACCACCATTACGATGTGTTGGTTCCGTTGGGAAAAGCGGAAGTGGGACCCTTGGCTGCCGGCAAGCAGTTGTTTGCCGAATATGGCATTCGTGTGCTTATTCCGGATATTTCCCTCTTGGAGGAGCTGTCCGTACTGGAAAATCCAGGGGCTGGAATCACGATAGACCTGGTGTCGGAGGGGGTCTCCCTGCTGGGCCAGCCGCCCGCCGTGCCGCCCGAGCTTTCCGGCGTGTTCGCTTTTCAACCGGATGTGCCCGGAGCCGCATTATGTTACTTGACCGATTAAACCAATTAGGGTGTCAGCAACTCAAAGAGATAAGATGGCATTGGAACAATACATACAGGAGAAGCCCAAGGCGGTAATTTTCGAATTGGATGACGTGATTTATCCCAAGCGCGACTACCTCCTGCAAGTGTATTATCTATTTGCCCAATTTCTCGAGTACACCGAGACCCATCCGCCTGCCACGGAGCTGGTTGAGTTTCTCAAGAAGTCCTACGAGCACCACGGCGAAGAGGGTTTGTTTGCAAAGGCCATGGCCGTATTCGGGATACCGGGTGACTATGAAACGAATTTCGAGCGTCTGCACCACCAAGCGCACCTACCCGTCGAACTGCTGCTGTACCCCGAGGTGGAGGCGTTTATGCAACAGCTGCGGGAAGCCGGTACGCCGCTCTTGATTTTCACGCCGGGGGAGCCGCTCATGCAGCTCAATAAACTGAAACATATTAAATGGAATGGCCTGGACCGTGTACTGCGGGCGTATTTCGAAGACGAGCTGACGCAAAGGGGGGAGGAGCCCCTTGCTTACGTACTGCGGGAACTGGGAATCGAGGCCAGCGAGACGGTCTACGTAGGCAAGGACGGTCCGCCGAAAGCATATGGAGGCCGCTATCTCGGGATCGACACGGTATTGGGTAACGCGGATCGATAGGGTTATCAACGTATTATATATGAGAAGATCATTGCGCATGGCGCTATTCGGAGCGCTTTTGGTATCCGGTACGCTGGCTGGCTGCGAAAAAAAGAATGTCGTTCCCGAAGTGGTGTTGCCCGACCGGGTGGATACCCAAGAGGATATGCTGCGGGATTCCGTATACATCTACACGTATTTGCTGTATCTCTGGCAGGACGCGCTGCCCATCGAATTCCCCACGGGGCGATATCCATCGGCAGAGGGCGTTTTGGAGGCCCTGAAAACCTATGCGCGCGACCCGCAGGGCAACGCTTACGACCGATTTAGCTTTATTGATCGCAGTGGTACGATCGACGCCGAAATCCAACAAGGACTGGCTGGTAGTTTCGGGTTTGACGTGCGCTATCATACCGACACCGACTTATACGTCAAGAAAGTAGATCCCGAATCACCGGCGGCCGCCGCAGGACTAGCGCGCGGCTGGCGCATTCTCGAAATCAACGGCAATGCGGACCTGTCCCAGTCGAGTATGGAGCAAGATAATTTCAGTTTCCTTTTTGGAGCCTTGGACGCGCAGACCATCTCGTTGCTGTTGCGTACTCCCGATGGGCAGGTGCTCACCAAAAACTTAACGCGGGGCAGTTACCGGATTCAACCTATCCTGAATAGCCGCGTGTTTGACGTAGGCGATAAGCGGGTAGGCTATTTCGCGTTCGACTCCTTCGTTTCCACCAGTGATATTTCCGGCAATCCTACCTACGTACGCAACCAATTGAACCAGCTGCTGGGGCAGTTCGAAGCAGAAGGTATTGACGAGCTGATTGTCGATCTGCGCTATAACGGCGGAGGGGCGGTCATTACGGCTGAATACTTGTCGAATATGCTCGCGCCCACATCCGTGGGCACGGGATTGATGTACGACTATGTATACAACCAGACATTGCAGCAATCGGGCTGGGATGACGTCTTCGTGCCGGAGTACTTTAAGAAGACAAACGCCCTGGATTTGGATCGGATTTACTTTTTGGTTACCTGGTCTACCGCATCGGCGAGCGAATTGCTTATTAACAACCTGCGCCCTCACATCGACATTAAGCTGATCGGAGAGGAGGCTACTTATGGCAAGCCGGTAGGCTACTTTGCGTGGGACGTGATGGGAGTGGACCTATACGCCGTCTCGTTCCAGACCTTCAACTCGACGGGGTTTGGCGACTATTTCGGGGGTATTCCCGTCGATAAGGTGGCGTACGAGGATCTGACTCGTGATTTTGGCGACGCCGAAGAAAGCTTGATTGCGGAGGCCTTGCATTATGTAGCCAACGGGCAGTTCCGGCCCACAGCCTCCCTCCGCATGGGTCCCGCGCCATTGGCTGGGCGGTATTTGCCACGGCTCAACCGCGCGCTTGACGGCCGCGGAATCAAGGATATGTTCGATTTTCGCCGGGGGAAACAGCCGCGCCTTCGATAATTAGGCAACGGTCTCGACAGCCTCGTCCTTGAGTTTGCGGTCGACAAAAAATGGCGCAAAGGGAACTAGCGACGCCACAAAGAACACGGCGACACGGCCCCAAGACCACTGGTACTTGGATTGGCATGCAAAAAGCAGGTACACGTAGGCGACAAACAATGCGCCGTGGACCCAACCCACGTACGTGACTCCGAGTGCACCCCAGTCGCCCGATACGGTGCGCTTTAATACCGAGAAAACCAATAATACCACCATCGAAATACCTTCGAGGGTTGCTACCTTCCGAAATGTTTGCAAAGTCTGTTTTGCGGTCGCCATGTTTGCTTTTAAAATGAGTGATGCAGCGCAAAGAAAGCCATTTGCTGACAAGCCAGCGAATCGTAGGGGAGGTTTTACTGAAATGTGACCGAGCGGTGTCGTTTAGCCAAGGCCTTTTTTCAAGTCGTTAGTCATGAGTCCCGTATAAAAAATAGCTTCTGCCGGGGCAGGATGGTACAGGTTGCTGTTGTCTTTACGTTGCGTTACTATTGCTATGGCTTGCTGACTAACTATACGTGATAATCGGTGGTGGTAGGGGGCTAACTACCTGTGATTCATAATAAAACCAATGTTTCAATAACCATAGTTAACGCTAATATTATGAGCCTGTGCAGTCGATCCATTGGGAAGGAACTTTTGAACCGCGTTGCAGCGGGCGATGATCGCGCTTTCGCTGAGGTCTTCCATGCCTGTTACAATCAAGTTAAGGAATTCGTGCAAATCCTAAATCAAGACACAGTAGACGTTGAGGAGATTGTGCAGGAAGTGTTCACTAAAATATGGGTTAATCGCGAGTCGCTAAAGTCCATTCGGCAATTTGATGACTATTTATTCATCATCACGCGTAACCATACCCTGAACCATTTACGGAACAAGGCGAGGGAAGAAGTAAGAATGGAAGTCTATTTGGCGGAGCAGGCCGCAGTCGAGGAGATTTCGGAAACTACAACCTATACGAGTAGGCAGGAGCTCGTGGAGAAAGCGGTGGAGCTTCTGCCGCCCCAACAGAAAAAGGTGTTTGCCTTGCGCCTGCAAGGGATAAAAAACCCTGAAATATCACAGCGTCTTAATCTGTCGATTGAGTCGGTGAAAAAATATCAGCATCTCGCCATGAAGTTCGTATCCCGATTTGTCAAGTCGGAGGCGCCGGCCTATCGACAGTCGTAAACGACGGCGCCCTTAAATATTTTTTAATTTTCTTATTTCCGATATCCACTTTTCCAAAAGTCGGTGTCTTTAGTACTGAACTGACCTCATAGTTAGGAACCGGGGTATTAAAGCAATCTATGGATAAAGACGCATTTCGCTTATTACTGGAAAAAGCGTTCGCTAAGCAACTCAGTGCGAGTGAGCGGGAGGCTTTTATACGCCACTTAGCGGAGGAATCAGGGGATGATGAGGCGCTGTCCGAGATGCTACGGAGTAGGTGGAACGAATTTAAACCGGCAAGTGACGTCTCTTCCGAAAATGCCGGAAGGATGCTCGCAAGAATACTCGAGGACACGGGCGGCACATCGACGAAGTCAAAGAAGATGGTTCGTCTTGTTCGATGGAGTTGGGTCTCAGCGGCATGCATTGCTTTTGCCATCATGTTCATCATGTTGGGCAGATTCCGGGAAGAAGCCACGGCCGGAACCGAAACCTTGTCTGCGGCCGTTGAACGAAACGGGATCCATCCCGGCTCCGAGAAAGCTACGATTTATTTGTCGGACGGCAGCAGGGTGGTTTTGGGGAGCGCAGAAGATAGGTTGTTGGCGTTTGACCAAGGCGTCCGGATCGTAAACCTAGCGCACGGCGTGGTGGCTTACGAAGGGACGGGGGCGCCTTCCGGTGACTCGGTCTATAATACCGTTGTGACGCCAAAGGGAGGGGAGTATAAAATAGTATTGGAAGATGGGACGAAAGTACATTTGAATTCGGAATCAAGATTGGAATATCCGGTCCGATTTTCCGCGGGCGCCCGTCAGGTCAGGTTAGTTGGCGAGGGTTATTTTGAGGTTGTGAAAGACTCGGCTCGGCCATTCTTTGTAAGTACGGAGGCGCAGACCATTCAGGTATTAGGCACCGTTTTCAATGTAAACGCATATCCTGGCGGCAGCCAGGCAAAAACTACGCTGCTAGAAGGACGAGTGGATATCTTATCCGTCAAGGGAGGCCACGATAAAATTGAGCTCAATCCCGGCCAAGCGGCGCTAACCGATATAGGCACGGGGAACACGGCAGTGCTCGAATATAACTTGGAGGGAGATCTGGCGTGGCACCACGGTTATTTTGTTTTTAATGACGAATCCATCGTCAACATCATGGCTCGCATAGCCCGCTGGTATGATATCGATATAATATACGAAGGCGACCTGAGCGAGGTTCGGATGGGAGGAATATTCCAACGCTCAAAAAGTATCGTACAATTATTAGAGAGTTTCCAGGCTACTGGATTAGTCGATTTTAGCATAGAAGAAAGGAGGGTTACCGTAATGGGAAAATGAAACATGGCTCGAGAAAACGTTATCAAAAAAACCGAGTTGGAGAATCCGGTTTTTATCCCTGTGACGATGGGTCGTGGATAACGATTAAATGATAGCTAATAAACCAATTGAAAGCTGATAAACCAATTATTATTAATTATAAACCCAATCAAATGTATAAGGAAAGATATGCCATACGGTGTTGCGCGACATATTCCGCACTAGGCAAATTACTGGTCTTGATGAAAACTGCGGTGCTGCTCACGGTGTTGCTGAGTCACGTGGCGTACGCGGGGTATGGCCAACCGGTCAGCATTAATGTGAAAAACGAGCAGGTCACTAAAGTATTGTACCAATTGTCCGTACAAAGTGGCTATGATTTCGTCTACGACGCCACGCTGCTCTCTGGAATGGAACCCATATCGCTTGAATTGAGCAACGCACCCTTTCAGGCGGCTCTCAACGCGTGCCTGCCCGACGAATCATTCGAGTTAGTATTTAACAATGACAAAACCGTCATCATCAAAGAGCGGAAAGCCGATCGTGGCAGTGCACGCCCGGCCTCGGCGATCAAAATGCAGCAACAGGTTAGCGGCACTGTGCGCGATGCGGACGGCACTCCGTTAGCTGGGGTTACCGTATTGGTACAAGGCACGAACAGAGGGGCTGCAACGGATGCCAACGGCCAGTTCCAATTGGCCGCCGATGCGGGCGAAGTGCTGGTGTTCCGCAACGTCGGATATACGACTCAGGAAATAACCGTCGGCAATCAGACGGTATTGGATATCGTATTGGTAGCGGAAACCGAAGGACTGCAGGAAGTCGTGGTGGTTGGGTATGGTAGTGTGCAGAAAAAAGACGTTACGGGTTCCGTTACGCCCATCAGTATGAATAACGTTCGCGGACAGTCGGTGGCCAGTTTGGATCAAAGCCTGTCTGGACAGGTGGCTGGCGTGAATATCAGTACCTCCAATGGCACGCCCGGTGGCGGCCCGCGGATTCAGGTCAGGGGTATCGGGGCCATAGGCGCGGGCAGTGAGCCGTTGTACGTCATCGATGGTTTCCCCGTTCCGTCCTCGTCAGGCCAGCATTCCAACCCCATGAGCTCCATTAACCCGCAAGATATTGAATCGATGACGATCCTGAAGGATGCCTCTGCAACCGCCATCTACGGATCTCGGGGAGCCAACGGGGTGGTGATGATAACCACGCGCAAAGGTGC
>Ga0079224_100006111_pt1 | contig 15904 bp, 14 predicted proteins | sample Stecom2015_FD_80414 | JGI IMG/M metagenome (GOLD analysis project Ga0079224, IMG submission 80414) | Agricultural soil microbial communities from Utah to study Nitrogen management - Steer compost 2015 | ecosystem: Environmental > Terrestrial > Soil > Agricultural land | place: USA: Utah...
CGACCATCACCTGTCCGAGGCCGACCTCGGCGAGCGCGGCGCGGAGGTCCGTCGCGTTCTTGAAGGTGAGGGTGCCGGCGAAGGAGAGGTACCAGCCGCGGTCCGCGCACTGGCGCGCGAACTCCGCGTCGCCGGAGAAGCAGTGGAAGACGGTCCGCTCGGGGGCGCCGTCGGCCTCGAGGATCTCGAGCACGTCGCGGTGCGCGTCGCGGTCGTGGATCTGGAGCGGGAGGTCGAGCTCCTTGGCGAGCGCGATGTGGGCGCGGAAGGAGGAGATCTGCGCCTCGCGGGCCTGCTCGTCCTTGCGGGAGGTGCGGAACCAGTCCAGGCCCGTCTCCCCCACCACGACCATGCCGGGGCCGCGCAGCAGCTCCGAGACCTCGGCGATCGCGGCGTCGAGGCCGACGATCCCGCGTCCGTCGTGGTCGTGGCCGCGGGCGTGCAGCGCCGCCTCGTTGGGGTGCACGGCGACGCCGCCGCGCAGGGAGGGCGGGCAGTCCGGGGCGGCCAGCAGCGCCGCGGTCCAGCGCACCGCCTCGAGGTCGGAGCCGATCGTGATCTGCGCGTCGATGCCGGCGGCGGCGGCGCGGTCCACGTGGTCCTGGACGCTGAGCTGCGTGTCCCCGTCGGCGAAGTCGAGGTGGCAGTGGTTGTCGATCACCGGGTACGGCAGCGGCTCAGGCGCGGGCGGCCAGGAGCGGTCGCGCTTCTTCCCGCGCGGATCGATGTCCTCGCGGTCGCGCACCGGCGGGAGCGCGGAGGCGGGGGTGTTCTCGTGCGGTGACGGCATGCGACCATCGTAGGAGGGTCGCCGCACTGCTCCGCACCGTGTCCTCGGGAGCGCCCCCGCGGACTGCGGGGCCGACGACTGTCGCGCTGCCGCGAAGCGCCGCGGAGGCGCGCGACCGGCCGTGTCCTGCACCTCCGGTGTGCTACCTCACGGAGCGCGAGGGCGCGGAATCGATGCGGATGTGGCAGGATGGGTCGTCGTTGCGCGCCCTTTCGTGCACCCGAGCGCCCCGATCGTCGTGTCCCCGGACACTGCAGCGGGTTCGGGTCGCTGCTCGGGACGGACGCCAACGCCGTTCATCCTCCGGACCGTCCAAGGAGCGTCCCATGGCAGTGCCCAAGTTCAAGATGTCCCGTGCGCGCACGCACTCCCGTCGCTCGCAGTGGAAGGCGAACAACGCCGACCTCGTGCAGGTGACGGTCCGCGGCCGCACCGCCAACGTCCCGCGCCGCCTCGCGAAGGCCTACCAGCGCGGCCTCCTCCAGATCGAGGACTGATCCCGTGCGGGCACGGCCCGCACGCAGGACCTTCGAGAACGCCCCCGGCACCTGGTGCCGGGGGCGTTCGCGCATGCAGCACCGGCGCGCCACGGGGCGCTCACGCCCCCAGCGCCCTATCACCGGCGTCCTCACCGCCGACGGGCGGCGAGCGCGAGATCGTAGAGCTCGCTCGCGCCCACGCCCTCGTGGGCCCGGGCGATCTCCTTCGCCGCGTCCTTGAGCCGCTCCCCCGCGGCCGCCCGCCCGAGCACCTCGTCGACGAGGTCCTCCGCGCAGGCGGCGACCGGCTCGGCCCCGGCGACCACGATCACGATCTCGCCGAGCACCTCGGTGCCCTCCGCCCAACGGACCAGCTCGGCGAGGGTGCCGCGCAGGATCTCCTCGTGCGTCTTGGTCAGCTCGCGGGCCACGGCCGCGCGTCGCCCCTCGCCGAAGGCCTCCGCCATCGCGGCGAGGGTCGCGGCGGTGCGCCGCGGAGATTCGAAGAAGACCATGGTGCGCCGCTCGCCCGAGAGCGGCTCGAGGGCGCTCGCGCGCCGGCCCCCGCGCCGGGGCGGGAAGCCCTCGAAGGTGAAGCGGTCCGGGGCGATCCCCGAGGCGGCGAGCGCGGTGAGCACGGCCGACGGGCCGGGGATCACCGTGACGGGCAGGCCCTCCTCCGCGGCGGCGCGCACGGCCTCGAAGCCGGGATCGGAGACCACCGGCATCCCGGCGTCGGTGACCACGAGGACCCGCTGCCCGGCACGGACCGCCTCGAGCAGCGTCGCGGTCCGCTCGGCCTCGTTGTGCTCGTGGTAGGAGAGGATCCTCGCGCTCGTGGAGACCTCGAGGTCGGTCATCAGCCGGTGCAGGCGCCGGGTGTCCTCGGCGGCGATGAGGTCCGCGGAGCCGAGCGCCCGCAGCAGGCGCACCGAGGCGTCCAGGGGGTTCCCGATCGGGGTGGCGGCGAGGGTGAGGACTCCGGGCTCGAGCATCCCGCCATGCTAGTGCCGTCGGTGACGGCCCCCTCGACGACGTCGGGCGCCGCGTGCTGTCCGTGCCGCGGCCTGCCGATCGCCTAGCATGACCGGGTGCGCACCGAGCTGTCCGAGGAGGAGTCCGCGGCGGGGGCCCGTCGTCGTGCGGCCGTCGAGGACGAGCCGGGCGCGCTGCTGGCCTCATACCGCCGGCATCTGCGCGCCGTCGACCTGCCGGTCTCGCGGATGGCCTGGGCCGGGGCGATGGCTGTGTTCGGCCTCGCGCTCGTGCTGAGGCTGTGGGGGCTGGGCTCCATCGGGGAGCTGATCTTCGACGAGACCTACTACGTCAAGGACGGCTACACCCTCACCCAGCAGGGCGTGGAGATGGACTGGCCCGAGGAGCCCGATGCGGCCTTCGAGGCCGGGGACGTCGACTCCTACGAGGAGACCGCCTCCTACGTCGTCCATCCGCCGCTCGGGAAGTGGCTGATCGGCGCGGGCATGACGCTGCTGGGAGCGGACAGCCCCTGGGGCTGGCGGATCTCCTCCGCCGTGCTCGGCTCCCTCGCGGTGCTGATGCTGACCGTCATCGCGCGGCGGCTGTTCCGCTCCACCACCGCGGGCCTCATCGCGGGGCTCCTGTTCGCCGTGGACGGGATGGCGCTCGTCCATGCCCGCACGAGCCTGCTGGACCCCTTCCTGATGGTCTTCGTGCTCGCCTCCTTCGGCGCGCTGCTCATCGACCGCGACCGGTTCCGGGAGCATCTCGCGCTGACCGCCGCCCGGATGCAGCTAGCCTCCGAGGCGCCGCCCCCGCTCGGGGCCTCGGGCGGGCTGCGACCCTGGCGGATCCTGGCCGGCGCGCTGCTCGGCGCGGCCTGCGCGGTGAAGTGGTCGGGGCTGTACTTCGTGGCGGTCTTCGGGATCATGACGGTGCTGTGGGACTGGTGGGCGCGCCGCACGATCGCCCAGCCCCGCTGGTTCCTCGGCGGGCTGTTGAAGGACGCGATCCCCGCGTTCTTCGCGGTGGTCGGCACGGCGCTGCTGACCTACCTCGTCTCCTGGGCCGGCTGGTTCGCCTCCACGATCGGGTACAACCGGCATCTCGCGGCCGACGAGGGCGTCGCCACCGGATTCGGTCCGCTCGATGCGCTGATCTCGCTGTGGCTGTACCACCGCCAGGCCTACGACTTCCACGTCGGCCTCGACTCCGAGCACCCGTACGCGGCGCATCCCGCGGGCTGGCTGCTGCAGCTGCGGCCGACGAACTTCTACTACCGCTCCTACGACTACGGGGAGAACGGCTGCGAGGTCGCCCGCTGCGGCGCGCACATCCTCGACGTCGGCAATCCGCTGATCTGGTGGCTGGGAGCGCTGGCGATCCTCGTCGCCGTGGTACTCGGGATCGTGCACCGCGACGGACGGGCCTGGGCGTCGCTGTCGGGGATCGTCGCCGGCTACCTGCCGTGGCTGATGTACACCGATCGCACCATCTTCACCTTCTACGCGATCGCCTTCGAGCCGTGGCTGATCCTGTGCCTGACCTATGTGCTCAGCCTCGTGATCGGTCCGCCGGGCGCGGAGCGGGAGCGGCGTCTTGCCGGAGGGCTGTTCGTCGGCTCGCTGCTGGTGCTCATCGTGATGGTCTCGGCGTTCTTCTGGCCGGTGTGGACCGGGCAGGTGCTGGACGTGGAGCAGTGGCAGTACCGGATGTGGCTGCCGTCCTGGACCTGACAGACCGCGGGCGCGCCGGCATCCCCGTACGGCAACCCCGCAGTCCGGTGCATCACGGCCCCTGCCCGCCGCTACGATGACGCCATGGCCACGGACTCCTCAGTGCTGCGAGCTCTCGCCCACGACCTCGGTGTCAGCACCCGGTACTGGGGGTGGGACGGCACCGAGAAGGATGTCGCGGACTCCACCCTGCACGCGATCCTCGCCGCGCTCGGCTCCCCGCTCGCCTCCGACGGGGACATCGCCGCCGTCCGCGCCCGCCGCGAGCGCGCCCCGTGGGAACGCGCCCTCCCGCCCGTGACGGTGATGCGCCAGGACCGGGCCTCGAGCGTCCCCGTGCACGTCGACCACGGCACCCCCGTCACCGTGCACGTCCTGCTCGAGGAGGGCGGCCGGGTCGACCTCGTCCAGGGCGAGGACCACACCCCCGCCCACGACCTGGACGGCACGTTGCGCGGCCGCGCCCGCTTCCTGCTGCCGGAGGGCCTGCCGCTGGGTTGGCACCGGCTGGTCGCCGAGACCGCCGCCGGTCCCGCCGAGGCGGACCTCGTGGTCACCCCGGCACGGCTCACCGTCCACGAGCAGTACGCGGCCCGGCGCGCCTTCGGCGTCCAGGCGCAGCTGTACTCGGTCCGCTCCGAGCAGTCCTGGGGCGTCGGCGATCTCGCCGACATGCGCGACCTCGCCGCGATCACAGGGGCCCGCCACGGCGCGGACTTCCTGCTGGTGAACCCTCTGCACGCCTCCTACCCGACCCCGCCCGTGGAGCCCTCCCCCTATCTCCCGGTCACCCGGCGCTTCACCGCCCCGCTGTACCTGCGGATCGAGGACGTACCCGAGCACCGTTCCCTCACCGAGGTCGCCCGTCAGAAGGTCGAGCTGCTGCGCGGCACGGTCGCGGACCGCAACACGCGCGGGGACCGGCTCGAGCGCGATGCCGTGCTGGAGGCGAAGCTCGAGGCGCTCGAGGAGCTGTTCGCGGTGCCGCTGACGGCGGGCCGGGCCGCGCTGCTGGACGCCTACCGGGCGCGGGAGGGGCAGGGGCTCGAGGACTTCGCCCTGTGGTCCGCGATCGCGGAGTCGGTGCGCGGCACGCCCAGGGAGACCGTGCTGCAGCATCTCGACGAGGCGGTCCTCGAGCAGGCACGGACCGAGCTCGCCGACCGGATCGAGTTCCACGTCCGCGTGCAGTGGTGGCTGGACGAGCAGATGGCCGCCGCCCAGGCCGCCTCGCGCGAGGCCGGGATGCGGATCGGGATCATGCACGACCTCGCCGTCGGCGTCGAGCAGGTCGGCGCGGACTCCTGGGCGCTGCAGGACGTGCTCGCGCGCGGCGCGACCGTCGGCGCCCCCGCCGACCAGTACAACCAGCAGGGCCAGAACTGGTCGCAGCCGCCCTGGCACCCGGAGCGTCTGCGCGAGGCGTCCTACCGGCCGTGGCGGGACATGCTGCGCACCCTGATGCGGCACGCCGGTGCGCTGCGGATCGACCACGTGCTGGGCCTGTTCCGGCTGTGGTGGATCCCCGAGGGCCACCGGGCGGCCGACGGCGCCTACGTCTCCTACGACCACGAGGCGATGATCGGGATCCTCGCGCTGGAGGCGCAGCGCTCGGGCACCCTCGTCGTCGGCGAGGACCTGGGCACCTTCGAGCCGTGGGTGCGCGACTACCTGGTGGACCGCGGGATCATGGGCACCTCGATCCTGTGGTTCGAGTACGACGGCGAGGGGAAGCCGCTGCGCGCCGAGGACTACCGCACCCTGTGCATGGCCTCGGTGAACACCCATGACCTGCCACCGACGGCCGGCTATCTCGCCGGCGACCACGTCACGCTCCGCCACGAGCTGGGACTGTTGGAGCGGCCGCTGGAGGAGGAGCTCGCGACCGACGCCGCCGGACGTGAGGAGGTGCTGGACGTGCTGCGGGCCGAGGGGCTGCTGGCCCCGGGTCCGGCAGGCGACGTCGAGGAGACGGTGATCGCACTGCACCGGCACCTGGCCCGCACCCCGTCGATGCTGCTCGGGGTCTCGCTCGTGGACTGCGTGGGCGAGCGACGGATCCAGAACCAGCCGGGCACCGACGAGGAGTACCCCAACTGGCGGATCCCGCTCGCGGACCCGGCCGGCCGGCCCGTCGGCCTCGACGAGATCGCGACCGATCCCCGCACCGCACGGCTGCTCGCCGCGGTGCGGGAGGGGATCGGCGGGCGCTGAGCCCGCTCTCCCCCGCCCGCCGGGACGCTCGACGACGCAGCCCCGCCTCCCGTGATCGTGGGAGGCGGGGCTGCGTCGTCGGCGGGGCAGGGTCAGGAGGCGGTGACGGTGCCCCACTCCTCGCGCGCCTCGAGGAAGGCGCGGGCCGCGGCCTGGGCGCCCTCGAGGCTGTGGTGGGCGCCCCAGCCGCACTGGACCTCGTTCGCGGCGGGGACCTCGTCGGCCGCGAGCAGGTCGCGCAGGGTCGCCTCGAGGATCGGGGCGAAGCCGTCTGCGTCGTGGTCCCCCACCAGCAGCACGTAGAACCCGGTGCGGCAGCCCATCGGGGAGACGTCCAGGACGTCCCCGGAGTGGTTGCGCATGTGCTCGGCCATCATGTGCTCGAGGGAGTGGACCGTCTCGGACTCGAGATGGGCGAGGTTCGGCTGGGTGAAGCGGACGTCGAACTTGGTGAGCACGTCGCCGCCGGGCAGCTCCTTGCAGTCGGCGATGCGCAGGTAGGGCGCGGCGACGGTGCGGTGGTCGAGGTTGAAGCTCTCGACGTTCATACGGGGCTGCTCGGTCATGGTTCTCCTCTGGTCGGGGGTGGGCGGAGGGTTCAGGGGCCGACGGGGCCGGTGCGCCGTCGGCGGGGGCGGAGGCGCGACGCAGGCGCTCTGCGCGGCTCGGTCAGCGGCTCGAGCGGGAGGTGCGGCCGCGGACGACGCCGACGAACTCCTGACGGATCTCGTCGTCGGCCGCGCGCGGCCAGGCGAGCGCGATGCGGGTCGGTTCGCCGTCCCGCAGCGGGAGGGCGACGGCGTCCTTGCGACGGTGGAGGCGGGCGAGGGAGAGCGGGACCCGCGTGAAGCCGACGCCGCTCGCGGCCACGGCGATCCGCGAGGCGGCATCGTCGAGGTGCTCCTGCCGGATCTCGGTCTGCCCCTCGAGGTCGGCCTCGACGATGTCCTCGTGCAGGCTCAGCACGTCCTCGTCGCCGACGACCACGCAGGCGCGCTCCACCCACAGCGCCACCCGGTGCAGCTGATCGCCCGACTCCTCCGGCAGCGGGAGGCGCACGAAGCACATGTCGACCTCGCCGCCGATCAGCGCCTCCGTCTGGCGGGACAGCGGCACGGGGACGAGCTCGAGCCAGGCGTCGCGACGGCCGGACTTCCAGCGGCGCAGGAAGCGGTCGGGCTCGACGCCGGGCACGAAGCCGACGCGCAGGGTGGTGTGGTGCATGGGACCAGACTAGGGCCCCGCCCCGTCCGAGGTCGTCCCGACGCTCCTCGACCGCTCGGCGCGGGCGAGGACGCGCAGCAGGTCCGGGGTGAAGCGCTCGGCGCGGACGAGGTTCAGCATGTGGTTGCCGTAGGGCAACAGCTCGAGCCGGCCCTGCGGGGCGGCGGCGGTGAACGAGCGCTCGTGCAGGCGCAGCTGCTCGAAGCGGCCGTGGAGGAAGGTCACCGGCGCGGGGATGCGGGACAGCTCGCCGCGCAGGTCCAGGGAGGCGACGGCGGCGAAGGCGGGGGCGACCACGTCGATGTCGGCCCGTCCGCCGCGCAGATAGGCGCGGGCCCCGTCCCGGCCCAGTAGCCAGGTGAAGGGGAAGGCCTCGGAGCACCTCCGCATCGCGGGAAGCAGGTCGGTGGCGGTGATCAGGCGGGCGTAGAGCCGGGCGGTGAGCGGCGCGGGCTGGACCGCGGCGCCGCAGGCGACGAGGGAGCCGAGGACGGGTGGTGCGCCGGCCCTGTCGGTGCCGGAGTCGGCCTGGTCCGCCGCGCCGAGCCGCGCCGCGGAGCGGATGGCGAGCATCCCGCCGAGCGAGCTGCCGACGAGGTGGACGGGCAGAGCGGTCGCCTCGTGCGCAGTGCGCGCCGCGCCCTCGATGACGGCCTGCGCGGCCTCGAGGGTGAAGGGCTCGCCGCGGCGAGCGCCGTGCCCGGGGAGGTCCGGGGCGAGGACGTGGTGGCCGGCGGCGCGGAGCGCGGGCACCTGCGGGTCCCACTGGCTGTGCGAGGTGCGGGTGCCGTGCACGAGCACGACGGGCCAGGGACGTGCGGGCCCGGCGGGGCCGGACGCGGCGGGGTCGCTCACGCCGGCACCGTCGCCGCCGCGCAGCGGTGCAGCACCTTCGCGAAGCGCTTGGGGCGGGAGAGGTTCGCGATGTGCCCGGCGTCCTGCAGGATCACGAGCTCGCCGTCGCGGGCGGCCTCGACGAAGAGCGCCTCGTGGCGGCGGAAGGGGTCGTGCTCGCCGTTGACGAAGGTGATCGGCACGTCGATCGCGGCGACGTCGGAGAGCAGGTCGAGGGCGCCGATCGTGCGCACCACGGTGTGGATCACGCCGTGGGCGCGGCCGCCGCCGTAGTACCGCTTCGCGGCCTTGCGGGTGTGGCGCCGGGCGAAGGAGCGGGCGACGCGGGCATCGGAGTCGCCGGGCAGCCAGTCCTTCATCGTCATCCACAGCCCGTACATCCGCGCCATCGCGGGTCCGGGCACGATCGTGCAGTCCGCGGCGACGACGCCCGCGAGCCGGCCGGGGTTCGTGCCGGCGAAGTGGAGGGTGAGATAGCCGCCGAGCGAGAGGCCGACGAGCAGCGGCGGCTGCTGGCAGCGGGAGACGGCCTCGTCGATCGTGGCGAGCGCGGACTCCAGCGTGAAGGCCTCACCCCGGCGGGCGCCGTGGCCGGGCAGGTCCGGGGCGATCACCTCGTAGCCGCGGTCGCGCAGACGGCGCACCTGGCCCTTCCACATGGTGCGCGAGGAGCGCACGGCATGGATCAGCACGATGCTCCGAGTCACGGCGTCCCCTCCCCCGGTCCTCTGCGGCCCGTCCCGCACGGAGCGTACCGGAGCTCTCGGAGCGGGACTAGCCTGGGACGATGCCGAGCTACCGCCTCCATCTGCCGATCGGTGCGCTGCGCGCCGGTGCCTCCCCCGCCGACGTGCTCGAGCAGGCCGCGCTCGCGCTCGGCTCCCTCCACGCCGTGGAGCGGAAGGACGTCGAGGCGCCGCTCGTCGCGGGCCGGCGCGTCGGACGGGTGGTGCTGCGCTTCGGCGTGGATCCGAGCTCCCGGGCGGAGGAGGACGAGTCGACACGGCGGGCTCTCGCGGTGGTGGCCCGGCATCTCGAGGAGTCGGTGTGCGAGGTCGCTCCGGCGAGCGCCGTGGTGCTGAGCCGCGGTGCGGGCGGACGGTTCCGTCCGATCCCGCCCTCACGCTCCGGGGCCTAATGACGAGTGCCGGGCCTGGGACGGGCCCTGGTCGTGTGGTGGGATGAGGGCGGTGCGCCGTCCGCGCGTGCTGCCGTCGTCCCAGGGGGAGAACGATGATCCAGCCCGTCACCGCACCCGTCGGCCGCCCGCTCGTCAGCGCAGTCACCGGCACCAACGGCAAGACCACCGTCGCGACCGCGACCCTGCAGCTGCTGCGCGCGGCGGGGCTGCACGCGGCCGGCTGCGACTCGACCGGGATCGACGACGTGCACGGTGCGGTGAGGCCCGCGCAGTTCCGGCGCTCTGCGCAGTTCCTGCCGGACCTCATCGCCGAGCAGGTCGCGCTCGGTGCGGAGGCGATCTCGCTCGAGGCCTTCGTGGGGATCCTCAAGGACGGCCTCTTCGAGCACGTCGAGGTCGACGTGGCGGTGTGCACCGGGCTCGAGCGCGACCATCTCGACGTGCACGGCAGTCTCGAGGCGTACTGGGGCGCGAAGCTGCGGCTGTTCGAGGAGCACCTGCGGCCCGACGGGGTGGCGGTGCTGGCGACGGACTGCGCGCAGGGGGACCTGGTGCGGGACGCGGCGGCGAGGCGCGGGGCGCGCCTGGTGACGGTCGGTCCCGGCGGTGACGTGGTGCTCGAGGAGGCCGAGGAGGTCGCCGCGGCCGACGGGGCGGTGCGGCTCGAGGGGGTGCTGTGCGTGGGCTCGCAGCGTCTCCCGGTGCTGCTGCCGACGGTGCACGCGGTGGCGGTGATGAACCTGCTGCTCGCGGCGAGCGCGGTGATCGCCCTCGGTGCGGGGCCCGGGACGGTGGCCGAGGCGCTGGCCGGGGTGACTCCTCCCCCGGGCCGGCTCGAGGTGATCGGGCGCCGCTGCGGCGTCACCGCGATGGTCGACACCGCCCACAACCCCGCGGCGCTGCGCACAGCGCTCACCGCGGTGCGGGACCGGACCGAGGGCAGGGTGCTCCTGGTGGTCGGTGCCGGCGGAGAGCGCGACCGGGCCAAGCGCGCCCCGATGGGCGAGATCGCGGCCGAACTCGCGGACCTCGTCGTCCTCACCGACGACAACCCGCGCCGGGAGCCGCCCGCCCGGATCCGCGCCGAGGTGCGGGAGGGCTGCCCGGACTCGATCGAGGTGCCGCGCCGGGCCGATGCGATCCGCGCCGCCTGGGAGATGGCGCGCAGCGACGACGTGGTGCTGGTGGCCGGCAAGGGCGACGAGACGGAGCAGCTGGTGGGGACGCAGCGCGTGCCGCACGATGACCGGGCTGTGCTGCGAGCGCTGCTGGCACGCGACTGACGGGCTGGACATGACGGTGCGGCGCCCGCTCGTCGCGGACGCCGCACCGTGGTCGACTCAGATCAGGCCGCCACCCGGGTCATAGCCGCCGTCCGGGTCGTAGCCCCCGTCCGGGTCGTACCCACCATCGGGGTCGTAGCCCCCGTCCGGGTCATACCCGCCATCCGGGTCATAGCCCCCGTCCGGGTCATACCCGCCGTCCGGGTCGTACCCGCCGTCCGGGTCATACCCGCCATCCGGGTCATAGCCCCCATCGGGGTCATACCCGCCATCCGGGTCATACCCGCCGTCCGGGTCGTACCCGCCGTCGGGATCGTAGGTGGAGCGTGCGTCGGTCATGGTGTCCCCCTCGGTGTCGTCGGACCGATGCACGACCGAGTGAACCCGGTCACACGGCGAGGCGCAAGGGACGGGACGGAATCGATGGCGGCATCGCCGCGGTCGTCCCGTTCGCCGACGCGAAGAACCCCGCCGGTCCGGAGACCAGCGGGGTGATTTTGTGGAGCTAGGGGGATTCGAACCCCCGACCTTCTCATTGCGAACGAGACGCGCTACCAACTGCGCCATAGCCCCATGTCGCTCGGCGACCGCATCAGATTAGCACCCCACCAGGGATGCTGTCGCATCGAGGCGGGCCTCTTGACGAAGGTCACAGAGCGGGCGCTCAGCGCCCGACCCGCAGAACCTGCAGCTCGTCCTGCAGACCGTCGAGCACCTCGAGCCGCCCCTGGCCGGAGCAGGCGACGTAGGCGGGCTGGAGGTGGTCGGGCCGCTCGGCGACCTCCTCACCGGGCCAGGTGCGCAGGGAGCCTCCGGCGCGGCGGAGGATGTGGAAGCCGGCCGCGACGTCCCAGGAGTTGATCGCGGTCAGCGCGGTGGCGTCCGCCCATCCCGCGGCGACGTAGGCGAGCTCGAGCGCGGCGGAGCCCAGGTGGCGCACCGCGGAGACGGAGTCCTCGAGGGTGCGGACGGCGTCGGCGGCGAACTCCGGGAAGCGGGAGCCGGTGCGCTGGCCGGGGTAGCCGGAGAGCACGAGGGCATCGGGGGCCGGGCGGGTATCGCGCGGGGTGATCTCCCGGCCGTTCAGGGTCGCGGGGCCGTCGGCCGCGGCGAAGACCTGGCCGAGCACCGGCGCGTCGATCACGCCGGCGACCAGCTCGTCGCCGATGGTGACGCCGATCGAGATGCAGAACAGCGGCAGGCCGGCGGCGAAGTTGCTGGTGCCGTCGATCGGGTCGACGTAGAAGCTGACCTGTTCGGGCCCGGAGGGCTCCGCGGCGGGGCGCTCGCCGCCCTCCTCGCCGACGATGCGCGCGCTGGGCAGCAGGCGGCGCAGCTCGGAGACGATGATCTCCTCGCTGCGGCGGTCGTGCTCGGTGACGATGTCGTGGCTGGAGGTCTTGTACTCGCGGGAGAGGTGGTCGCGGTCGAGGCCGCGGAGGTACTCGGCGGCGGCGTGCGCGGCGGTGAGTGCGTGCTCGAGCAGCAGGGCCGGGGACGGGGCGGAGGAAGCGGTGGTGTTCATCACCGCCAGGCTAGTCCGCCCTGGTCAGGATCGGGGCGACGGACCGGGGCGCGGACGCCTCACTTCCTCGAGCTGCCCCTCCACGGCAGCGCCGGGTCACGCCCCGAGCAGATGGCGGAGCGCCGGCGTCATGAGCTGGCCCTCCGGGTCCGCGGCGCGGCGCACGGCGCGGAAGTCCTCGAAGCGCGGGTAGAGCCGGGAGAGCTCGCGGGCGCCCAGCCAGTGCATCTTGCCCCAGTGGGGCCTCGCCCCGAAGTCGGCGAGGGTGCGCTGGACGAGCAGCAGGTAGGGCCCGGCCTCCTCGCGGTGGTACCGGTGCGCGGCGATGTACACGGTCTCCCGCTCGAACGCCGTGGAGAGCCAGACGTCGTCGGCCGCGGCCCGGCGGATCTCGAGGGGGAAAGTGACGCGCACGTCCTCGGCCGTGAAGCGGGCGCGCAGCGCCGTGAGCGCCGCCTCGAGGTGCTCGGCCGGCAGCGCCCACTCCGACTCGTGGAAGCGCACGCGGCGCGGTGCGGCGTACACCGCGGCGGAGTCGTCGACGGTGCGCGGCCCTGCGAAGACGTGGGAGGCGAGCTCGGCGACGGGCCTCGACAGCGGCGGGGCGAGGGCGGCGGCGCGGCACAGCATCTCCCAGGCGCCGTTGCCGAGCACCTCGCGCTGCAGCAGCTCGGCGGCGCGCGAGGGCCGCTGCCGGGACGCGTCGGCCGGGAGACGGCGCATGGTGCGCACGGTCGCGCGGTCGGTGCGGGGGAACCAGAAGATCTCGTGGTGGTCCTCGCTCTCGCAGGTCGCGAGGAACTCGCCGGCCGCCTCGTCGAGGGGCCGGGTGGTCTCGACCAGCTCGAGCCGGTAGGCGAGCACGCACTGCAGGGTCACCTCGAGGATCACCCCGATCGTGCCGAGGCCGAGCCGTGCCGCCTCGAAGAGGTCCCTGTCCCGGGCCGGCGAGGTGTCGAGGACGGAGCCGTCGGGCAGGGCGATCCGCAGTGCGCGCACCGTGCCCGCGAAGCCGGTGTAGCGCGCGCCGGTGCCGTGGGTGCCGGTCTGGATCGCCCCGGCGATCGACTGCCGGTCGATGTCCCCCATCGTCTCCAGCGCCAGGCCGTGCGGGGCGAGGAGCTCGGCGACCGACCAGAGCCGGGTGCCGCCGCGCAGGGTCACCAGGCCGGTCGCGGGATCGGCGCGGACCAGACCTTGATAGCGGTCGAGGGTGAGGAGCAGCCCGACGGTCGCCACCAGCGGGGAGAAGGAGTGGCCGCCGCCGATCACGCGCAGCGGGAGGCCGCGGGAGCGTGCCTCCCGGAGCGCGGCGGTGACCTCGTCCTCGCTGGTGGGGGCGAGGACCTCGTGCGGGGTGAAGCGGACCGCGCCGGACCAGTTGCGGCGCGGCCGGGGGCGGCCTGATCGCGGACGGCGGCTCGGGCTCGTCGTCATCGACGGCTCCTTCCGGGACAGGGGCGGCGGGGCGCTGAGGGCCGGGGTCAGAGGAAGGTCCGACCCTCGCCGCGATAGGTGGACATCGGATCCAGGACCTGCTCGCCCTGGACGGGCAGGTAGTGGGAGAAGTGCTCGGCGGGCTCGCCGGCCTTGGCGTGCCGCAGCCACACCGTGTCGCCGATGCGCAGATCCTCGGCGGCAGGTCCGATCACGGGGGTCTGCACCTCGCCGGCCGCCTCCTGCGGGGCGAAGGCGAGTCCGGGCGGATGGGCGATGGTGGGCAGGCGGTCCGTGCCGGGCGGGCCGGAGGCGATCCACCCGCCGCCGAGCACGGTCGCGACGCCCGGTGCGGGGCGGCGCACGACGGAGGTGCCCAGCCACAGCGCGGGCTGCGGGGAGAAGCCGCGGTAACGGTCGAACAGGCCCGGCCCGATCAGTCCCGAGCCGGCGGCGACCTCGGTGACGGCCTCCTCGGCGGCGCTGGACTCGAGCGAGCCGGTGCCGCCGGCGTTGACGAACTCGAGCGGGGCGAGCGCCCGGACGGCGGCGACCACCTCGGCGCGGCGTGCGGCGATCTCTGGGCGGGAGAGGCGCTTCATCGCGCGGACCGCGGCGCCGTAGGGGGTGGGGGCGGCGTCGGTGACCCCGGCGATGTGGCCCTCGTAGGCCATCAGGCCCACCAGCTGGAGCCGGGGCCGGGCGAGCGCCGCGCGGGCGAGGTCGACGGCCTGGCCCGCCGTACGCACCGGGGATCGCAGGGCGCCGAAGCGGATCCCGGGCAGCGGGGCAAAGGAGACGTCGAGCTCGAGCGCCACGCGGATCCTGCGTCCGCCCGTGCGGGGAGGGAGGTCGGCGGTGGCGTCGAGGATCAGGTCCAGCTGCGCGGTCTCGTCGACCATGAGCGTGATCGCGTCCAGCGCCTCCGGCGAGGCGGAGAGGCGGCGCAGCGCCCCGCGCTCCGCGGTCGGATAGGCGACCAGCACGTCCCGTGCCCCGTGGGCGACGAGCCACAGGGCCTCGGGGAGGGTGAAGGCGAGGATCCCTGCGATGCCGGGGCGGGCGAGGAGCCGGTCGAGCAGTCCCCGCACCCGCAGCGACTTCGAGGCGATGCGCACCGGGGTGCCGCCGGCGCGGCGGAGGAGGTCGTCGGCGTTGGCGTCGACGGCGTCGAGGTCTAGGACCGCGAGGGGTCGCTCGGACCATCCCGCCCGGGCCAGCAGTCCGTCGAGTCCCGCGAGGTCGCGCACCGGGTCCGCCTCAGGCGCGGCGGCGGGCGAGGATCTCGTCGAGGTGGAGGTCCTGGGCGGGGGCGAAGCTCTCCTCGACCGCCTCTGCCTCCTCGACGTGGGCGCGCTCCAGCGGCACGGACTCCGGGAGCATGCTGCGGCGGTGGGCGGCGTGACGGCTGGCGAGGTCGTCGACCTCGCCGCGCAGGGCGTAGGTGGGCCGCGGCACCGGGCGGGGCGTCCACTCCCCCGGGCGCGTGACCTGCTCGGCCGCGCGCTCCGAGGCGGTCTCGAGCACGGACGCGGAGGCGGTCTCGGCCTCCGCGGACGCGGCGGGGTGCTGCGCGGCGGAGACGGCCGACGGGGCGGGCAGCTCGCGCCCGGCGCTCGCGGGCGCCTGCTCGGCGCGTCGACGCGCGGTCTCGGCCTCGGCCTGCTCCTGACGGGCGCGGGTCGCGGCGCGGGTGCGGCGGGCCCGACGCTCCAGCTCGGCACGGCGCAGTCCCACCAGGAACACGCCGAGCACGACCGCGCCGAGGACCGGCGGCCACCAGGGCAGCACGTTCGCGACCGCGCCGACGACCAGCGCGGCGGTGAGGACGATCAGCCCGATCAGCACCCCGCGCATGAGGCGGCGCGAGCGTCCGCGCTCCTCGCCGAGGTCGACGCGGGTGCCGGGGTCGGTGTCGAAGCGGGGCCGACGGGTCGGATCGGCGGGACGCATGAGCAGGCGGTCCTGGGGCATGGGAGTGGTCACCTCGGCAGACGAGCGGCGGGCGTGGACGGCCTCGGAGAGATCCCGGGCCTGGGGCGTCATCCCGGCCTCGTCCGCAGCGCGGGCGCGGCCCATCACCTCGCGACGGGCGGCGGTGCGCGGCAGCGCGTACACCAGCCACAGCAGCAGCCGGCCGCCGAAGAGGACGGCACCGAGACTGATCGCCTCCACACCGCCACAGTAATGACCCCGAGGCGCTTCGCCTGGTCCCGGAGCGGGCGTAGCGGCCAGCAACGCC
>Ga0079224_100006112_pt1 | contig 15903 bp, 16 predicted proteins | sample Stecom2015_FD_80414 | JGI IMG/M metagenome (GOLD analysis project Ga0079224, IMG submission 80414) | Agricultural soil microbial communities from Utah to study Nitrogen management - Steer compost 2015 | ecosystem: Environmental > Terrestrial > Soil > Agricultural land | place: USA: Utah...
AGTCGACCTTGTATTGGAAGACCAAAAAAGGCAACTTTATGGAATAGAGATCAAGTCGGCCGCCACGATCAGGGAAAATGATTTCAAGGGCTTGAAAAAACTTTCCGAATTGGTCGGAGATCGGTTTAAAAAAGGAATAGTCCTTTATACCGGTGGACAAACCTTGGGTGGATTTGGACAGAAAAATCTATATGCGGTACCAATAGGCTCGCTCTGGACTTCCTAAATTTTGGAAAAGCAAACCTACAATCAGAAATCCCGTGGGTTGCCTCTTGGATTCTTGGGGATGGGATTCAATAGGCAGAATCCTTGGTTGACACCAATCCTTCCAATTATCCTGAAATCCACAACCTCCGATTGACATCAACGTACCCGGTTCACTCCACAATATGGATGCTTCCGCCCACAAAGGTCTTTTTGTGAACCTGGTCCGGATTGCCATAGACCGTCACGTCCCCTCCTGCCTTAAGGTCGATGTCCACCACTTCCGATGCGAATACCCGGGCTTCCCCTCCGGCGGAGATCTTGATATCGGTGCTCGAGGTCCGGAGTTCCCTGCCCTCGAAGATTCCCCCCGTATTGAGGACCACCCTTTGGCTTTTGGCCAGACCGGATGCTTCCACAATGCCCCCGGTGACCGCCCGGATGTCCACATGGTCCACCTCCATGCCGATATGGATCTTTGCCCCTTCCTGGGCCCTGAGTTCAATTTTGGGCTGTTGTACCAATTCATTGCAGTCGATTCTGGAGCCCTCATTGGCGTCGATAAGGTCCAATTGGGAATAGAATACCTCGATCACAGTATCCTCTCCTTGGAATTTCCTGTCCAGTTTCATCCGCAATTTCAGGGTCCCGTTGGTATTGGTCCATCGGATATCGTCCACATTGTGACCTTTGATCAGAATCTTGTTCCGATCACTTTTTATGAGGTTCACTTCGATCAGATCGAAGACCTTGATCTGGTGGAACTCCCCCACTTCCCGATCCAGGATGCCCTGGGACAACAGGGTCAGGGGAAGCAAAAGAATGCCAAAAAAGAATGATTTTTTCATGTTGGGATGTTTAATCTTCTCAAAAGAGGGGCTCCTTGGAAAAATGTTACAGTTTGCCCTAAAAAAGATAGGGCCCAAAAATAGGGCCCCATTCTCAAATAGATCAAGCCCCTGTGCCGATTTAGCCCTTGATGACCTTTTCCTGGTGGTTGATCGACTCCTGGTGGATGGCCTTGAAGAGTTTCAGGACAAACTCCTCGCTCAAGCCCCGTTGTTCCCCTTCCAGGATCATGTTCCCCAAAATGGCGTTCCAACGATTGCTCTGCAACACGGCCACGTTCCTTTGTTTTTTCAGGGCCCCAATCCCATCGGACACCTTCATGCGTTTTCCCAGAAGGTCGATCAATTGGTTGTCCAGGATATCGATCTGTGCCCTAAGGTTGCTGAGTTTCCCGGTGTATTCGGCCTCCTGGTCCGTTTCCTTTCGGATCCTGAGGTCCTTCATGATCTGCACCAACCTTTCGGGGGTCACTTGCTGTGCGGCATCGCTCCAGGCCTGGTCCGGATCGCTGTGGGTCTCGATCATCAGTCCGTCGAAGTTCAAGTCCAGGGCCGTTTGGGACACATCGAAGATCAAATCCCGCCTGCCGGTGATATGGCTGGGATCGTTGATGATGGGAAGGTCCGGGAACTTGGTCTGAAGTTCAATGGCCAATTGCCATTCGGGTATGTTGCGGTATTTGGATTTTTCATAGGTGGAAAACCCCCTGTGGATCACCCCCAATTTCTCAATATTGGCCGAATGGAGCCGTTCCACGGCCCCCAGCCAAAGGGAGAGGTCCGGGTTCACGGGATTCTTCACCAGCACGATCTTGTCGGTGCCCTTGAGGGCATCGGCGATTTCCTGCACGATGAAGGGACTCACCGTGGAACGGGCCCCGATCCACAACAGGTCCACATCGTACTCGAGGGCCAGGTCCACATGGGCCCTATTGGCGACCTCCGTGGCCGTTTTTAGGCCGGTTTCCTCCCTGACCCTTTGCAGCCATTTCAAACCAATGGCACCGACCCCCTCAAAATTCCCGGGACGGGTCCTGGGCTTCCAAATGCCGGCACGGTAGTAGTTCACATCGGTGTCCTTCAGGGCATGGGCGATCCCCAGCACCTGCTCCTCGGTCTCGGCGCTACAGGGTCCCGCGATCACCAAGGGATGGGGCAAATTCATATCGTCCAGCCATTTTCTCAATTCCTTTTTGTTTTCCATACTGTTTTCTATTTTTTAGTAAGAGGGATTCCTTTGAGTATTTGTTTTATTCTATTGGTGTTGCTCATTTCCTGATGGACCTTTTCAAAGTCCCCGGATTGGATCAGTTGTTTGAACCCGATGAGGTTCTGTATATATTCCTCCAGGGTTTCCACCACATTGTCCTTATTCTGTTCAAAGATGGGGGTCCACATGTCCGGGGAGCTCTTGGCAAGGCGGACCGTGCTCTCGAATCCACTGCCGGCCATGTCAAAGATGTCCCGTTCGTTCCTTTCCTTATCGATCACCGTTTTCCCCAACATAAAGGAGCTGATGTGCGACAAATGGGAAACATAGGCGATATGGCTGTCATGGGCCACGGGGTTCATATATCGGATGCGCATCCCAAGCCCCTGGAAGAGGGCCAAGGCCCTTTCCTGTAGCTTGAAGGCGGTCTTCTCCACCTCACAGATGATCATGGTCTTCCCCCCGTACAGCCCCTCCAAGGCGGCGGAGGGTCCCGAAAACTCCGTGCCCGCAATGGGATGGCAGGCCATAAAGTTCCTTCTCTTGGGATGCCCCTCGACCCCTTCACAGATCAGTCGTTTGGTGGACCCGGCATCCATAACCAGGCAGTCGTCCCCCACGGCATCCAAGACTTTGGGGAGTTCCCCCAACAGGGCGTTCACCGGAATGGCCACAAAGACCAGCTCCGCGTTCCCCAGGGAATTGTGATCGCCCCTTTCATCGATGATCCCGAGTTCCAGGGCTTCCCGTATATGGGCATCGTTTTGGTCGATCCCCAACAGTCTGGCCTGCGGGTGCAACCGCTTGAGGTCCCTTGCAAAGGAGCCTCCGATAAGTCCCAATCCTATGACAACTACATTCATATCAAAATCTCTTTATCGCTTCTGCGATTTTTTCTTCCTTTACACAGAGGGAAAACCGGATGTACCCCGCTCCCTTGCTGCCAAAAATGGTCCCTGGGGCCACAAAAATATCCCTTTCGTACAACAGCTTGTCCACAAAGCCTTCCGAGTCCAAGGCACCCTCGGGCAACTTGGCCCAGAGGAACATGCCCACGGCATTGGGATCGTATCCACAGCCCAGGGCATCGGCCAGTTGGAACATCAGTTCCCTTCTTCGGCCATAGACCCTGTCCAGGGCCTCGAACCATTCCGGCCCGCTTTTCAGGGCCACGGTGGCCCCTTTTTGAATGCCGTAGAACATCCCGGAATCCATATTGCTCTTGACCTGGAGGATGGCATTGATGTGCTGGGCGCTGCCCAGGACCATGCCCACGCGCCAACCCGCCATATTGAAGGTCTTGCTCAGGGAGTTGAGCTCCAAACAGCAGTCCTTGGCCCCTTCGATGCCCAAGAGGCTCTTGGGGTCCTTGCCCAGTACAAAGCTGTAGGGATTGTCGTTTACCAATAAAATGTCCCTGCTGCGGGCAAAATCCACCAAGGCCCCCAATTGTGCTTCATCTGCCGTGGCCCCGGTGGGCATATGGGGATAGGACACCCACATCAACTTCACCTTGGAAAGGTCCCTTTTGGAAAGCTCCTCCAGGTCCGGGAACCAACCCCGCTGTGGGTCCAGGTCATAACAAATGGGTTCCGCCCCGACCAATTGGCTCACCGAGGAATAGGTCGGATAGCCCGGATTGGGCAGCAGCACTTGGTCCCCGGGGTTCAAAAAGGCCATGCTGATGTGCATGATCCCTTCCTTGGATCCCATCAGGGGCAAGAGTTCGGAATTCGGATCGACACGGACCCCGAACTTCGATAGATAAAAGTCCGCAAAGGCCTTTCTCAGCTCGGGCAGTCCCTGATAACTCTGGTACTGGTGGGCCGAGGGATCCCCCAAAGAGTCCCTCAGGGCATCCAACACCTGCGGTGGGGGCGCCAGGTCCGGACTTCCAATGCCCATATTGATGATGGGCCTTCCCCCTTCCGCCAGCCCCCGCACTTCGCGGAGCTTTTTGGAAAAGTAGTATTCCTGTACATTTCGTAATCTATCGGCTGTGATCATACCAACAATGCGTTTTTATATTCCCCAAGGATCTTGAAATCCCCCACCATGATCTTCAACAGGGATTTGGCCTTGGCAAAATGTTCATAGGCCTCAAAGGTCACATCCACAAAAAAGGCATATTTCCACGGGGTCTCCACCACCGGCAGCGACTGGATCTTGGTCAGGTTCAGATTGCAATCGCTCATCACGTTGAGCACCGTGGCCAGACTCCCCCTTTTGTGGTCCGTTGTGAAACGGAGCGAGGCCTTGTCGATTTCCGATTTGGGCAGGAGTTTGTTCTTCTTCTTCAAAACGATAAAACGGGTCGAATTCACCTTTATGGTCTGTATTCCAGAGGCAATGATATCCAAATCGAACAAATCCGCAGCCATTTTCGGGGCAATTGCAGCTATATTGGCCAAATTGTCCATTTTGATCTGTTTGGCGGTCTGTGCGGTGTCCGGACTCTCCACCATTTTGATATGGGGATAGGCCTTGAAAAAAGCCTTGCACTGCAAGAGCGCCATGGGGTGGGAATGTACTTCCCTGATATCCTCCAGGGCCTGCCCCTTGAGCACCATCAAATGGTGGTCGATGTTCAGGTAATGTTCCCCGATGATATGGAGTTTGTTGTGGTACACCAGATTGTAGTTGGGAATGATGGAGCCCGCAATGGAGTTCTCAATGGCCATCACGCCCCGATCTGCGGTCCCGTCCAGGAGGTGGTCCACCAGGGCATCAAAGCTCATGCACTCCAACAATTCGATTTCCTGCCCAAAAAAGTCCATGGCCACCTGATGGTGGTTGGAGCCCTGAATTCCCTGTATTGCTATTTTCAAACCCATATCAAAAAAAAAGTCCCGAATTTTTCGGGACTTGATCTAGTGGTTATACTTTATATATATTCACAACAGTCCCCTACCGCTTTTAAAAAAGAAGTAAAAAAAGAAACCGTTCCAAAAATATGTTGTTGTCATTTCATTGTAAATTCCCGGCTAATTTAGATAAAAATCCCAAACTCACCCCATTTCGAACAATTTTTTTGATTTTTTTTGAAAGCAGGCGATTCCATATGTGAATTCCCCATTTAAGGCCCCGTTTTTTGCGAATTGTCCCCTTGTGAAAAAAAGGATGGGCAGGCGGTCTGGGCAATCCGGGGAAAGCTGCTGTGGAATCATGGGCCTAAAAGTGTATTTTTGATGCCCAAAGCAAAAGTCCATGTCCATAACCGTAACGAACATCAGCAAGAGCTTTGGCCCGCAGAAGGCCCTGGACAACGTTTCCTTCTCCATAAAAAAGGGGGAGGTCGTGGGTTTTTTGGGGCCCAATGGAGCCGGAAAATCCACCCTGATGCGCATTCTGACCACCTACTACAAAGCGGACAGCGGACAGGCACAGGTCCACGGTTTTGATGTGGAAAGATCCCCAAGGGAGGTACAAAGGAGCATCGGCTACCTGCCGGAGCACAACCCCCTGTATTTGGATATGTACGTCAGGGAATACCTGGAATTCAACGCCGAGGCATATCGGGTCCCCAAAAGCAGGGTCCAACAGGTCATCGGGCCCACCGGCCTGGATCCCGAGGCCCACAAAAAGATCGGGCAGCTCTCCAAGGGCTATCGGCAGCGGGTGGGCCTGGCCGCCGCCCTGCTCCACGATCCCGAGGTATTGATCTTGGATGAGCCCACCACCGGCCTGGACCCCAACCAACTCATAGAGATCAGGAAACTGATCCAGGACATCGGAAAGGAGAAGACCATTCTATTGTCCACCCACATCATGAAGGAGGTGGAGGCCGTCTGTGACAGGGTGATCATCATCAACAAGGGAAAATTGGTGGCCGACAAAAGTCTGGAGGAACTCCGGGCCTCGGAGACCCAGATCATAGAAGTGGAGTTCGATTATCGGGTGGAGGAACAATTGCTGCGGCGCCTGCAACATGTCACCCAGGTCACCAATACCGGGGGCATGGTCTATGAGATCGCCTTTGACACCTCCAAGGACATGCGTCCGGCCGTATTTGATTTTGCCCACGACAACAAACTCAGGACCCTACAGCTCAGCAGAAAGAACCGGAACCTGGAAAGCCTGTTCACCGAACTGACCCGTTAGGGACAGAGTCCCTTTACAGTTTGCCGTCCCTTTTGCGCTGTTCGAAGATGGCCATGAACATACGCACCGAAATGTTCCGGGCCCGTTGTTTGGCCTTTTCGGCATTGGGGCCCTGGAAGTGATGGTCCAGGGTGGCCAACCAATGTCGCAGCCAAATCCCAAAATGGTAGTTGTCAATGGTATTGTCAAAGTCCCGGTCCAATTGGGCGTGGACCAGTAGGGGGTTCCCCCTGTACTTTTGGGCAAAGAAGATGTTCATTTCCCAAAAGTCGGTCAGCTTTTCCATATGTTCCGGCCAATCGGTGATGGTCTCATTGAAAAAATGCCCGATTTCGGGATCTTGGCGCACCCGCTCATAAAAGCGGTGCACCAATCGGGAAACGTCCTCCCGGTTTTGTATATCGGCACCTTCGATCAATTCGCCTTTCCTATCCTCTTCCATGGCGGTATCCTATTTTGCTTCGTATTCCTCACAATCCAAACGAATATCGGACGCATTCAATTTCCGTTCCAATAAATGACAATACGATTCAGTCCCATTGTTCTCATAAAACTTACAGGTAAAACAACTGCGTTGCTCGGTCAGGATATCGTTTTGGTGCATTTGGTGGACTACCTGGGAAAGGATTTGGTACAATTTCTCCTGCTGGAAGGGGGTCATGCGGTTCATGGCCCGGGCCACGGGATCGGCAAAATCCTGGGTCTCCAAGACCATCATTCGACCCTTTTCGGACAACCTAATGGTATAGCTCCTATTGTCCACATTGGAGTGATCCTTTTCAATCATGCCCTTTTGGTCCAGGGACCGAATGGTATCGCTCAGGGTCGGCTTGGTCACATGGAATTCCTTGGCCAAAGAGCTTACGGTATTGTACTCTTGCTTGTGGTGGGCCACAAATATCAAAATCTGGATTTGGATGGGACTCAGGCCCAAATGCTTCGCCTTCTCCCACAACAGGACCTTGAAGGCCTGGGAAATCCGCTCCAGCCCGGCCACGATCTTACTCGTGAGGTCCAGGTGCTGCTGTTTTGGATCAAAAATTCCTTTCTCCATAAAAAACAAAGCCTGCCGGGAGGCTCCCGACAGGCAAAGTTAGCATTCCTAATCAAATGAATTGCAGTTTTCCATTTCAATTATGTGGTAGCCCTTTTCCAAGATTGAGGCTTCCACCTCGAGAGGGGCGGTCTCCATATGGCAAAAACGGCATTCCTTGGCAGTCAAGTTCCCGGTCCAAAAGGACTTGGTGGCAAGATACTCCCGCCCAAAATCGAAAACGGTCCCCGGGTCCTGCAGTTCGCTGGGCACCAGGATGTCAAAATGCATATTGCGTCCATTTTTTCTGGGGACATAGGTGTCCCAAACTGAAACTTTCATAGGCACATTGTTTATCATTTGACGGTAAAGGGTAGGGACAGATCCCCACTGGCCACGCTATAGACCTGGTACACCCCCAACATGGGAAGCCCTTCTTCCGAAGTGTTCACCTTCATAAAGGCCGTCACCCCATCGTATTTGAAACCCGTTTGGTTGTTGATGCGATAATTGGGCACCACCACCCGGATCGCCTTCTTTTGGGTGGTCACCGGATAGCCCGGGGAGTCCATGTACATGGGCATCCCGGGATTGGTGGGGGGCAACACCACGGTTTGGTCCGCCTTTTTGAACTGCTTCACGGACAGTCCGCCCGCAACGCGTCCATCCTCCACGAGCACCACCCAATGGGGGTGCCAAACGATTCCATCGTTGTCGTAGATGGCATCGTTGTTCTCATCCCATAAGGGCGTGTCGTCAAAATCCGGATGGGAGGTCAGGGCCAGGGCCACAATCCCCTCGGTGGACCCAAAACCCACATCGATGGACTTAAGGCTGGTGGGAAAGACATAGCCCAGCACCGGGGCCCCGTCCAATTGTCCGGCAGGGACGGGGACCGTATTGCCGGCCTGCCCCTTTACACTTATTTCCCAAACGGTGATCCCCAGATCCTTCATTTGGGAGACCTCTACCGAAGCGATCTGGAAATCGTTGTTGTCATAGGGCCCCTTTTGGGCCGAAGCGGGCATAAGGCATCCCATCAGGGCCAGCCCTAAGGCCGCTGTTTGCATTGTTTTCATAAATCGTATGTATTTAGGATTCCTAACTTGTTTGAGCACAATTAGCCCCTGACCTCATTTAAAGAGGCCCCGTAGTTGATGTGGAGCACATTTCCGGTTTCAGTGACCAAGGCCGGTACGGATTTGACCCCGGACCTTTCGGCGGTGTCGATCTGTCCCTTGTTTTCCCCCAAGTGTACGATCTGTAGTTTTTCGGCTCCCACCAGTTCGATGATTTCCTGTTCTGCACTCACGCATACGGGACAGCCCGCATGATAAAAAATTGCTTTTTTCATCTCGATTTGAATTTAGTTGATGCATTATTGCGGTTCAAATATAGTAAGGATTCCTAACTATATATTGAAAAAAGCATTTATTTTCAAAAAAAAGCATGTTTTATACCCTTCAACAGCTTCCTTATCCTAAAGGCCCAAAACAGCACAACCCGATTAAAAACGATCAAAAGTCATCTTTTACGCCTTATAAAATCAGTATTTTTGCAAACCAAAACCAAAGAGGAAAGATGCGAAGGAACGAGGCCAGATTGGAGCTGACAAAACAAGAAATGAGGGAGTATGGCCACAGGGTCGTGGATGCCATAGTGGAGCACCACCATACCCAGGCCCAAAAACTCCCCGTCGCCCTGGGTTCCCGCCAGGAAATGGACCTGATGTTCCTGGAAGAGGCCCCTGAACAGGGCAGCGATCCCAATAAGGTGCTTGAATTTGTAATTGAAAAGGTAATGGCCAATTCGGGAAACATGGCCCATCCCAAGGCCTTTTCCTTTGTGCCCGGTCCCAGCAACTACATCAGTGTCATGGCCGATGCCCTGGCCACGGGCTACAACATATTTTCAGGCGGATGGGCAGCCTCCCCCGCAGCCGCCGAATTGGAGATCATCACCATCCAATGGCTTTTGAAAATCTTTGGCTTTCCCAAGAAAAAGGGAGGGGGCATCTTCACTTCAGGGGGATCCATGGCCAATCTTACGGCCGTGGCAACGGCCCGAAGGATCAAATGCGGGGACGATTTTTCCAAAGCGGTGATCTATCTCTCCGACCAGGCCCATTCCTCCAACATAAAGGCCATAAGGGTTTTGGGATTCAGAAAAGAGCAGATTCGCATCATTCCCACCGACAGTGAATTCAAGTTCGGGGTGAGCAAGCTCAGGAACTGTATCGCCAAGGATCGATTGGAAGGCCTGCAGCCCCTCTGCCTGATCGCCACGGCAGGGACCACCAATACCGGTACCGTAGATCCGCTGTTGGAGTTGGGCAAGATCTGCAAAAATGAAAACATCTGGTTTCATATCGATGGGGCCTATGGTGGAGCGGCCTACCTTACCCCCAAGGGCAGGCTATTGATGAAGGGCATCGAAAAGGCGGACTCCCTGACCGTAGATCCCCATAAATGGTTCTTCCAACCCTATGAAATGGGCTGCCTCTTGGTCAGGGACCACAAGCAGCTCAGCCATACCTTCACCGAAAAACCGGAATACCTAAGGGATATAGAAGGCAATACCTCGGAGATCAATTTCTACGACCACGGAATCCAGCTCACCCGTAGGTTCCGGGCCCTTAAATTCTATATGTCCCTAAAGACCTTTGGACTGAAGCAGTTCAGGGATGCCATAGCCTACAGCATCGACTTGGCCGAACATGTGGAGACCCACCTTCGGGGCAGCAAAAGCTGGCAGGTAGTCTTTCCGGCCACCTTGGCCGTGATCAATTTCAGGTACAACCCCATCCAAAAGGATTACGGAGAAAAACAACTGGACCGGATCAACCAATACATATCCGAAAAGGTGGTGGCCTCGAGAAAGGCCCTCTTGGTCACCACCCTGCTCCACGGACAGGTGGTGCTGAGAATGTGCCTGATCAACCCCAGGACCAGCATGGAAGATGTGTTGCAGACCCTGGAACTTTGTAAGGAATTTGCCCTGGAATTCGAGGCGCAAGGGAACGGTTCCTGAATTTCAACGGTTCAATCAATACGGTCCAAGTTGTCGTCCACATCCCGGTCCTTGAACTTTGGAGCCTTATTTTCTCCGAAACTGTACTTTAACCCAAAGGCAATTTCTCGGGCATCACCAAAGTATGTTCCATGGGCTTCCCCACCATTAAAGGAAATAGGTTACCCCGAACTCAATGGCCCCGGTCAGGTCGTTCAAACGCGGGGTAGATTGTAGTTTTTCAAAAAATAGTATTGGTCAGGGAAGCATTAAAATTCAATAAAAATCATGAAGTTTACAAGTCAAGGACACAATAGACGTCATTCTCCTATTCCTGGAAATAAAATCAAATTATACTTTTAATTGGGAAAGACTCCTCCAGAGTGGTGTTTAAAGCTCCGTTTTACTAAAAAGGAAAAGTTGTCTCATTGGACTACTTTTTGTATATTTGTTCCATGAACAAAAAAAGGGAGCTATACTTTTTCAAAAATTACTTTGAAGACTTTTACGAAGAACAAGCCGATAAAGTAAAAAAGAAAATCATTTGAACTTTAAAGGTCTTTGAGGAAATAGACCGAATTCCCGATACTTATTTAAAACATCTAAAAAATACGACTGGACTATACGAAATAAGAGTTCAGGTCGGAAATAACATTTTCAGGATTTTCTGTTTTTTCGACATGGACAATATTGTGGTTGTTGGCAACGGGTTTCAGAAGAAAACGCAAAAAACTCCGAAACAACAAATTGAAAGAGCAGAACAGATAAAAAAAGAATACTATGAAAGCAAAAAATAAAAATCTAAAAAGCCTCGACCAATTTGTCGATGAAAAATTAGGCAAGAGAGGGACTGAAAAACGTGAGGAATTTGAAGCGGAATATGTCGCTTTCAAAATCGGAGCATTGATTCAACAAGCCAGAGAGGATAAAGGTCTTACCCAAGAACAATTGGCTGAATTGGCGGGAACAAACAAATCTTACATTTCAAAATTGGAACGAAATTTAAAGGACATCCGATTTTCAACCTTACAAAGAATCATTAACGAAGGATTGGGTGGACATTTGGACATTTCCATCAAATTTGAATAAATGACACCTGCGCTCAACATAAACTTTAAGCAATTGATATGAAGCTGATTAAACCAGATGTAAATGTATAAATCAAGGGTTGGTTCATGATTTAAAAATTGAAGCGTAAAATCCCAAATACCCATGGACTAGACCTTCGTTGTGTCAATTAGGTATCAAACAGTAAATGAAAGAATTACAAATAACAGGCGGGGCAAGAGTTGGAATGGCGAATGCTACATTTCCATTTGCTACTTTGAAAGTGAACAAAGATCGTTTGGAACTAAACGCTTCAATTGTTGGGAATCTGACTTTTCAACCTGCCGATATAATTTCAATAAAACCTTATACAATGATTCCTATTCTCGGACAGGGAATAAAAATCAACCACAACGTTTCAACTTATAAAACACAAGTGATTTTTTGGACATTTAAAGACCCAATTTCGGTAGTTCGACAAATCCAAGAAACAGGATTTTTAAATATTGAAAATCAGAGAGATCAGAAAATTGACAGGGCGATAATTGAAAAACAAGCAAAAGGTGGGTTTCCAATCAAAAGAGGATTTGCTATCGGAGCAATAATAGTCTGGAACCTACTTTTTTTAACTGACATTATTCCTTTTTTTCTTGGCGTCAGAGATGGAATCCCCATTGGAAACGGAGCTTTGACAGCTATTGGACTTTTATTTCTGACCGCTTTGTTCAGTATGATTTCACCGGATTTTAGGCGACTATTTTTAAAAGAAAGAAGGGAATTGGGTGATATAAAGAAATTTGCAATTTTTGTAATGATAATAAGTGGATTTATGCTTTTGCAATTAGGAGCAATGGCAAAATTCATGAATTGATAATACGCACAACGACAGCGGCTAATGGCCAGGTCAGAACTACTAATTCGGTTGTCAAATGACGACGGAATCAATCCAAGCTGTTATCAAGATCAAAACCGCAAGGTCGTACGTGTCGTAAAGGATGCGACCGGTATTATTATTGCCGCCGAAAGCGGAGGATGTCCTGATTTTGTAATAAAGGACACAATTGGACCCAGTTTTGGATTGGGACCCTGTAATCTGCCGGATGGGTTCAAGAAAGACGGCCTTAAGATAATCTACAGCGGATACATATTTGATACTTCAGACCTGGATATTTGTGCCGATTTTTTTGAGTTGACGGACATTCGGTCCCTTGATCTTTGAGTCTTGTCCCAACATCAAGAATTCAATGACGGGAACCCAATGATACATCAACCTTTGAACCCGAATGGGACACCCAGGGATTCCATACCCAAAAATGAGGCTATGGCATCATCCAGTTCGCTCTGGACCTTGGGATCGCTGCAATTGATCAAAATGGAAACCACCATGTTTTCCCGGGGATAGACATACAACTGGGTATAGGCCCCCACACTGTTGCCCAAATGCCCGACAAAGGCTCTGCCGTGTTTGTCCCGGCTCACCTGGAAACCAAGGCCGTAATGGGTGGGTTCCCCATGGACCTCCTGGGAGGCCAACACTATTTCGTAGGTTTCCTTTATGAGCAGTTTTCCTTCCAGGATGGCCTGTCCCAATCTGGCGATGTCCGAGCTTGTGGAAAGATAGCCTCCTCCCGCCAGTTTATAGCGATTGTCCACCTCCAGGGCAGGTTTGAATCCCAAGGGGGAAGGAGTATAAAACTTGGTTGGACTTAATTTGTGTTCAATGGGAAATTCCCCAATTCGATCCAGTTCCCCAGGACTGAAGGTGGACCTCATTCCCAAGGGCTCCAAGACCCGTTTTCGCACATAGTCCGCAAAGGACATGCCGCTGGCCCGTTCCATGGCCAGGGACAGCAACACAAAATCAAAACTGTTGTACAGGTAGCCCGTTCCCGGGGGAAATACCAAGGGGTCGTTTTTGAACAGTTCGATGCTTTCCGCTATCGAAAGGTCTTGGTTCAGGGCATATTCCTTTCCCCTATACCCCCGGATTCCCGCCCGATGCCCTGCCAATTGCCTTGGTGTAAAGGAATGCTCCCCCATGGGATACTCAGGTACATAATTGTGAAAGGGGGCATCCAGGTCGATCAGGCCCTCCTCCACCATCCGGCCCAGGGCCAAGCCCGTAATGCATTTGGATATACTGGCTATCCGAAAGAGGGTCCGCTCGGGATCCACCGGGGTCTTTTTTCCAAGATCCGAACGGCCATAGCCCTTTTGCAGCACTGTTTCCCCATAATGCAGGAAACTTACCGCCATGCCCGGAATCCTGTTGGCGACCGAAAGATTGTGGAATAGGGCATCGGCCCGTTCCAGGTCCGACAGGCCATCGAGCTCCCTCAATTTGGAAGAAGCGCCGAACAAGCGTACAATATGGGAGAAAAAGTGGCCCAAGACTTTGGATTGTTGCCCTCCAAAGGTATGGGAAACCGTGGACTCCATGGTTTTCCCCAGGGAAAAACCCCATCCTAGTCCCGGAAAATCAACCGGCCGTTGAAAAGCACCTCCACCTCCACCTCGGGGGGGCGGTTCACACCGATCACATTTCCATAGCCACGGATAACCCCGCTGATACGCTGTTGGGGGTTGACAAAGACATCATTGGAGCCCCTGTGGTTGACATTGACCCCTTGTGCGACCAATCCCTCTGCTTCGATCCTGGAATCCCCTGCCGCAACGGTGATGTTGAAATTTTCTGTACTTCCCCTCAACTTGAAATGGGCGATCCCATTGACCACGATCCCGACGGTAACGGCCTCCAGGTCCAGGTCGAAGGATCCATCGGTGGTCTCGGTCTCCGGATTGTTATAGCTCTCCGCGATCAGATTGAGGCTGGGATAGGAAAGTACCCCATCGCTGGAGATCAAAAGTCCCGTACTGCTGCGGATTTCTGTAATATTGGGCGCGGTGACATATACGGTGGTACCTCCATATTTTCGGACAAGGTTGCAGCCGGTATCGCCATGAAGGACCAAACGCCCTTCCTCCACTTGGGCACTGACCCCTTCGATGAGATATTCCCCACTCTCGACCTCCACCCGATGCGCACTGCCCTGTTTGAGGACCAGGTTCAGGTTCTCAAATACGGTGATCTTGCCAAACTCGGTCACGTCCAAAACCTTCCGTTTGGTATCCCCTGCATTTTGGAAACAGTCCGGAACGTTCTCCCCATTGCAGGAAATCATCAAAAAGGCAAGCCCCAGCAACAGGGCAACTGCTGTCTTGGGAAAGAACTCCGTTCTTGTTGTATGTCGTATCCTTGCTCTCATAATCTGACCCCCATTCCAAATTCAACGGCCTCGGCCTTGGCCCCATGGGATTTTAGGGTAATGGCCCCAAAGACCCTGTCCCCAAAATACCGTTTCAGGCCCACCCGATTGTACATCCTGCCCTCAAAGTCAAAGGGGTAATATACATAATAGCCCAATTGGGCGACCACACTCATCTTGTTGATGAACAGTTCATGTCCCAGGAACAGCCCGACCCTTTTGTGGTCGGTGCCGGGCTCTACCTCCAGCTCCGGAAAGGAGGTCGACTGGAATCGGATCAGTTCCTTAAGGAAATGGGAATTGTAAAAATCCGCACCCAATTGCAGGGCACTCATCCTTCCCAAACGCTTGTCCGCATAGGCCGACAGGATCCAAAAACCATAGCTTCCCGACCCGATCACATCACTCTGGTTGACCCCCCCGCGCAGGGCAAGGTTATAACGTATGGGCTCCGTGATCTTATTCGTGGGACCCGGTTCCAAATACCCGTACTCCCTTCCCCCGTCCAGATCATAGGTGAGCCCCAGGTTCAGGGCCATGGTATTGGTGGAGGTATTTGGTGCCTTGAAATTGGCATTGGAATAATGGAGCAGGGAAATCCCGGCCTTGGCACCCAGTCCCCCAATGATATTTTCCCTGTGGTAGTTCAACATCACCATGGTGGTGCTGAGCAAATGACTGCCGTAGGCATTGTTCCTGAAGTTGGTGTCCCGATCATAGGGGTTGGTATTGTAGGCCACCCCCTGTCCGATCCTGAACTGAAGGTTTCTTTTGAGGAAGTAGAAATTATAATGGGCATAGAGCCCAAAATGTTTCCCAAGGGTCGGGTTGTTCATGTCCTGGTACACAAAGGTAAACCCGGTGTCCGGATAGCCCAGGGCAGCCTCCCATTCCTCATGGCCATAGCGTTTCTTGCTCCAGCCCAGGATCAACCCTCCCGGATGGGCCCCGATCAAATGTGAAATGTCCGGATTGTGCAAGAGGATGGATCCATGGAACTGGTTCACATCAAGCACATACTTCTTTGGAGCTTCCCCCTTTTGGGAAATTCCAAGGGCGGGGACAAGCAGAACAAGCAGGAAGAACAGTTGCCTCATGGGGGGCAAAAATAGGAAATTAAAACACCTCCCTGGCGATATCCTTGATATTATCCGACTTTCCCATGGAGTAATAGTGCAGTACCGG
>Ga0079224_100006113_pt1 | contig 15903 bp, 11 predicted proteins | sample Stecom2015_FD_80414 | JGI IMG/M metagenome (GOLD analysis project Ga0079224, IMG submission 80414) | Agricultural soil microbial communities from Utah to study Nitrogen management - Steer compost 2015 | ecosystem: Environmental > Terrestrial > Soil > Agricultural land | place: USA: Utah...
ATCACATCTCGATTCGCTTCCTTGAGCCATGGGTAACTCCCTGAAGCCAGCGCTCGAAGTCCCGTTGCTGGATCTGCGCGCGCAGTACGCGCCGCTTCGCGACGACGTCGAGCGCGCGATCCGCGAGGTCTGCGACAGCCAGCAGTTCGTGCTCGGTCCCCGCGTGAAGGCGCTCGAGGCGCAAGTGGCCGAGTACTCGCACGCGCGCCACGCGGTAGGCGTCTCGTCCGGCACGGACGCGTTGCTCCTCGCGCTGATGGCGCTCGACATCGGGCCAGGCGACGAGGTCGTCACCACGCCGTTCACGTTTTTCGCAACCGCCGGCGTCGTCTCCCGGCTGAACGCGCGCCCCGTCTTCTGCGACATCGACGAGGCGACGTTCAATCTGTCGCCCGAGGCCGTGGCCGACTTCCTCGCGAGCGAGTGCGAGCGCCGCGACGGCCGGATCGTGAACCGGCGCACCGGGGGCACCGTGAAGGCGATCATCCCGGTGCACCTCTACGGCCAGATGGCGGACATGGAGCGGCTGATGGAGATTGCCCGCCGCTACGAGCTCGCCGTCGTCGAGGACGCCGCGCAGGCCATCGGCGCCGAGCTCTCGAACGGTCGCCGCGCCGGCAGCGTCGGCGACATCGGCTGCTTCTCGTTCTTCCCGACGAAGAACCTCGGCGCGTTCGGCGACGCCGGCATGTGCGTGACGAGCGACGCGGAGCTCGCCCGGAAGATGCAGATCCTCCGCGTGCACGGCGGCGAGCCGAAGTACTACCACGCGGTGATCGGCGGCAATTTCCGTCTCGACGAGCTTCAGGCGGCCGTGCTGCTCGTGAAGCTGCCGCATCTGGACGAGTGGACGAGGGCGCGCCAGGCGAACGCCGCGCAATACACGAAGCTCTTCGAGGCGGCCGGCGTCGGCGGGGCGATCCGCACGCCGGATGTCGTCGAAGGGCAGCGCCACATCTTCAATCAATACGTGATACGCGTCGGCCGGCGGGACGAGCTGCGCGCGCATCTCGCCGCCGAGCGCATCGGCACGGAAATCTACTATCCGGTGCCGCTCCATCGTCAGCAGTGCTTCGCCTATCTCGGCTACGACGCAGGCGCGTGCCCCGTCGCGGAGCGGGCCGCGACCGAGGTCCTTGCGCTGCCGATCTATCCCGAGCTCACCGCGCAGCAGATCGAGCACGTCGCGGACCGGGTCGCAGCGTTCTATGCGGGGCAGGGGACGGGCTGAGCATAGCCGCGGGCGTCCGCTTCCGGCACTCGCTTCGCCGTTTGTGATGCCGGCTATACCCCTTACCGGCAAATGATGGCAGCATCCGCGGCATGACGGACGCCACCTCTCGTAAGCTGCTGATCGTCGAGGACGACCCGGGCATCCAGAGCCAGCTCCGCTGGTGTTTCGAGGACTACGAGGTCGTCGCCGCGACCGACCGCGCGTCCGCGATCGCGGAGCTTCGCCGCCACGAGCCCGGCGTCGTGCTGCAGGATCTCGGTCTCCCGCCGGATCCGGAGGGCATCGAGGAAGGCTTCGAGACGCTCAAGGAAATCCTGACCCTCGCACCGTTCACGAAGGTCGTCGTCGTGACGGGGCACGGCGACCAGCAGAACGCGGTCAAGGCGGTCGGGCTCGGCGCATACGACTTCTATCAGAAGCCGGTAGACGTCGACACGCTGCAGCTCATCGTCAAGCGTGCATACCACATCTACGACCTCGAGGCGGAGAACCGCCGCCTCGCCGAGGCGGCGGGCGCGTCGATGCTGAACGGCATCATCGCGGCGAGCGACGCGATGATGAAGGTCTGCCGGATGATCGAGAAGGTCGCGCCGACCAGCGCGACGACCTTGCTGCTCGGCGAGAGCGGCACCGGCAAGGAGCTGCTTGCCCGCGCGATCCACAACCTCAGCCCGCGCGCGAAGAAGCCGTTCGTCGCGATCAACTGCGCGGCAATTCCGGATACGCTGCTCGAGTCCGAGCTCTTCGGCTTCGAGAAGGGCGCGTTCACCGGCGCGGTTCGGCAGACGCCCGGCAAGGTCGAGGTCGCGGACGGAGGCACGTTGTTCCTCGACGAGATCGGCGATATGCCGCTCGCGCTCCAGGCGAAGCTGCTGCGCTTTCTGCAGGAGCGGGTCGTCGAGCGGATCGGCGGCCGCACCGAGATCCCGGTCGACGTGCGCGTCGTGTGCGCGACCAACAAGAATCTGACGGACGAGATGGCGGAGGCGCGCTTTCGCGAGGATCTTTACTACCGGATCAGCGAGATCACGATCAAGATCCCGCCGGTGCGCGAGCGCGAGGGCGGACGCATCCTGCTCGCGCGGCACCTGCTCGCGCGGTTCGCGAAGGAGCAGGGCAAGGGCATCAAGGGGTTCTCGGACGACGCGCAGGACGCGATCGACACCTACCCATGGCCCGGCAACGTGCGCGAGATGGAGAACCGGATCAAGGCGTCCGTCATCATGGCCGACGGCAAGTACGTGACCGCCGAGGACCTCGGTTTGTCGTCGAGCGCGCCGCCGCCGACGCTGAACCTGCGCGCGGTGCGCCAGCACGCCGAGACCCGTGCGATCCGTCAGGCGCTGATTCGCACCGCCGGCAACATCTCGCGCGCGGCCGACCTGCTCGGCATCACGCGGCCGACGCTTTACGATCTGCTGCAGAAGTACGACATCCGCGTCGAGACGATCGGCGAGGCGCAGCAGGCGAGCTGAGGGTGCCGCGGGCGGGAAGCGTGCTCTCGGAATGCCGAATACGTTCGCTCACATCGCGGTCCAGGGCGCCGCGAACCTCTCCTGGCAACCGGCGCGCTACGTGCCGTGGGTGCTCCTCGGCTGCGTGCTGCCGGACGTTCCGTGGATCGCCAACCGCATCCTGCGCTTCGTCAATCCCGACATCGACGAGGTTGCGCTCGACCTCTATTGCATCGTTCAGGCGTCGTGGCTCTTCTCGGTGCTCCTCGGCATCGCGTTCGCCGCGTTCGCGCGTCGACCGTTCGTCGTAGGTGCTCTCCTCGCCGGCAACGCGCTGCTGCATCTTCTGATCGACGCGGTCGAGATCAAGCCGGGCAGCGGCGTGCACCTGCTCGCGCCGTTCTCGTGGCAAAGCTTCAGCCTCGAATGGCTGTGGCCCGAGCATCCCGCGGTCACGGCCGTCACGCTGCTCGGAGCCGCGGCGGCGCTCGCGCTCCTGCTCGTGCCGCGCTTTCGTGCGCCGGACGAGCGGCTCGTGTTCGGACCGCTTCGCTTCCGCATTGCGCTCGCGGCAATCGGTGCGTATCTGTTGCTGCCGCTGCCGCTCGGCGGCGGGGCATGGGACGCGGACTATCGGAGCATTCGTTCGCTCGTTATGTCGAACGTCCGAAGCCCGATCGAGCTCGATCGCGATCCCGTCGTCGTCCGCGACGGTGAGACGTTCGTCCGCACGTTCGGCCGCGAGTTTCGGCTGATCACGGAGCGCGACGTGCCCGACGGTGCGGTCGTTTCGCTCGTCGGCTACCTGTCGGCGCCCGACACGATCCGCGCGAGCGACGTCCATGTCAACGCGTCCGGCGCCCGCAACGCGGCAAGCATCGCGGCGCTGGCGGTGATCGCGGTCATCTGGATACGTCTCCTCGCGGAGAGCCTCGGTCGAGCCGGCGCGCCGCCGGAGATCGACGGCGCGTAACGGGCGCTGCGCGCCTACCTCTCCTTGAACTGCTCCGGGTTCAGCTGATGCCTCGCGAGCAGCTTGTAGAAATCCGTGCGGTTGCGCTTCGCGAGCCGCGCGGCCTGGCTGACGTTGCCGCCGGTGATTTGCAGCAGCTGGGAAAGATAATTGCGGGTGAACTCGTCGCGCGCCTCCGAGAACGACGGCAGCGCATTCGCCTGCTCGCCCAGCGAGCTGCGGACCTGGTCCGGCGTAATCACCCGCCCCGGGCTCAATGCGACGTTCTGCCGCACGACGTTATAGAGCTGGCGCACGTTCCCGGGCCACTGATTCGCGACGAGAAGCTCCACGGCCTCGGGGGCATACACCTTGCGCTCCGCGCCGGACTCCGCCGCGATCTGCTCGAGGAAGTAGTCGACGAGCAGCGGCACGTCCTCCCGCCTCTGTCTTAGCGGCGGCAGCGCAATGTTCACGACGTTCAGCCGGTAGTAGAGATCCTCACGGAACGCGCCCTTGATCATCAGGTCGTTCAGATCCTGATGCGTCGCCGAAATCACGCGCGTATCGATCCGCACCGGCTCCGTGCTGCCCACCGGCCGCACCTGCTGCTCCTGCAGCACGCGCAGCAGCTTGACCTGCAGCCGCATCGGCATGTCGCCGATCTCGTCGAGCAGCAGCGTCCCGCCGTGTGCGGCCTGGAACAGCCCCTTGTGGCTGCGCGTCGCGCCGGTGAACGCGCCTTTCTCGTGACCGAAGAGCTCGGACTCGAGGAGGTTCTCCGCCATCGCGCTGCAGTTGATCGCGACGAACGGCTTGTCCTTGCGGTCGCTCGCGCGATGGATCGCCCGCGCCATCAGCTCCTTGCCGGTGCCGGATTCGCCGGTGATCAGCACGCGCGCATCGCTCGCTGCGACCATCCGCGCCTGCTGCAGGCACTCCTGCATGATCGGGCTGCGGGTGATGATCTCGGCGTTCCAGTCGTCCTCGGTCTTCGGGACGCCCGAGATCTTCATCGCGCGCTCGACGGCGTCGAGCAGCTGCTGCTTGTCGACGGGCTTCGTCAGGAAGCCGAAGGCTCCGCTCTGGGTGGCCTCGACCGCGTCGGGAATCGTGCCGTGGGCCGTCAGCAGCAGCACGCAGAGGCCCGGCCACTGCCGCTGAACCTCCTTCAGCAGCCCGATCCCGTCCATGTTCTCCATGCGCAGATCGGTGATCACGAGATCGGGACGGTAGCGGGGCAGGGCGCCGAGCGCGGCGCTCGCGCTCTCGACCGCTTCGACGTCGTAACCCTCCGCGCGCAAGCGGATGCTGAGCAGCCGCAGCAGCCCGGGATCATCGTCTACGAGGAGGATGCGTCCGCGCGGGGCGTCCGGATCCTGCTTGAACACTCTGCTATGGATTTGCACCATTTTCACGTTCCCTGATCGATCGCTCGATGTTCGTGATCGCGTCGAGCTTTTGTTGTGCCTCTTGGAGCTCCCTCGTGAGCCGCGCGTTCTCCGCGAGCGCCGCCTCGAGCCGCCTCGCGCTTTCGTCGTTCCGGGCCTGCCGCGCGGCGTCGACCTCTTCGCGCAGGCGCCGTGCTTCCGAATCGAGAATGAGCCGCTGCTCGACCTCCTTTAAATGGATCGCGACGAGCATGCGCTCCTCCGGAAGGAGCGCCGCGCCCGCCGCAAGCAGGCTGCTGAGACGCTGCTGGGCCTCCGCCGGATCCTCGTTCGGATGCCCGGGCGTTGCGACGGCAAGCGCGAGCATCACGCGATTCTCCAGGCTCGGCGTCGCCGCGGCCGCCTCGGCGACCTCCCGGAAAGTCTCCGTCTGCGTGAGCACGTCGCCTTCGACCAGGCGGCGCATCACGTCCAGGTAGTCGACGAGCCCGGATCCTCCCGGGCTCTCGTCCGCGTCCGCCGCGTCCTGAAAGTCGGATGACCCGCCGTCCTCCCGGGTGAACACGTTGCCGAACTCGCAGCCGGAGATCAACGGCAAAATGAGCGCCGCGACCGCCGCGCCGATCCACGTTGAGCTTCCGTACGGTACGTTGCGCATTGCGACTAGGCCCTACGCATTCACGACGAGCTGCGGCCGGTCGCTGGAGCGCCGCATCGGCAGCCGAACCCGGAAGTGCGCACCGGGCCAGTGGCTGTCGATGAGCTCCACGCTTCCGCCGTGCGCCTGTATGCATTCGGCGACAACCGAAAGTCCGATCCCCGTCCCTCCGACTGGCCCGCCCTGCAGACGCCGCCCCTGATAGAACGCCTCGAAGATCCGGTCGCGATCCTCCGGCGCGACGCCCGGACCCGTATCGGCCACCTCGAGCACGAGCTCCGTCTCGCGGATCTCCGCGCCGACGTAGATCGTGCCGCCGTTCGGCAGGAACTTGATCGCGTTCGAGATGAGGTTCTCGAGCACGAGGCGAAGCTTCCCCTCGTCGGCGCGCACCCGCAGCGCGCCGACGTTCAGCTGCAGCTTGATCTTCTGGTTCGAGATCAACAGCCGGTGCTGACTCAGCACACTGAAGACGAGCGGCTTCAGGTCGAAGTCCGAGATTTCGACGGACGCGGTCTTCGTCTGCCATGCGCTGAAGTTCAACAGGTTCTCGATGAGCTGCTGCAGCTTGATGCCGTTGTCGCGCAGGATGGAGGTGACCTCGTGCTGCTGGGTATCGAGCGAGCCGACGGCGCCGTCGAGCAACAGCTCCGTGCCTTCGCGGATGTTCGCGAGCGGCGTCTTCAGCTCGTGCGACATATGCCGCAAAAACTTGTTTTTCTCCTCGGTGGACTCCTTCAACCGATGCCGCAGCCACTCGAGCTGCCGGCCGAGCGTCTCGATGTCGCGCGGGCCGTGCACGCTGATCGGATGGCTGAAGTCGCCGCTGCCGAGCTCGCGGATCGCGCGGTCGACCTGGCGCATCGGCCGGCCGACGAGCACGAGGAAGAACAGGATCAGCACGATCGTGCCGGGTACGAGCAGCGCCGATTGCCAGAGCAGGGCTTGCTGCGCCTCGCGCGTCGATTCCTGCAGCGCCTCGAGCTGCATGTTTCGCGAAATGCGCATGCCGTCCCTGATCTCGGTCGACGCGGTACGCATTCTCTCGAAGTTGAAGTCGATGATCTGCGAGGTCTCGTCCTCGGTCAGCTCGTTCGCAAGCAGGGCGCTGTGCAGCGAGCGAGCGAGACGCGGCAGGAGGTTGAGCTGGGCCTCGACCTCCGGGGACTGCTGGAGCGCCGCGAGCTTCGCGATGCTCTGCTCGAGCGCGGCGATCTCGTCCTCGTAGAACTGCAGCGTGTCCTGAGCCTGCTGGCTCATCGACTCGTCCCGCCACAGCAGGTTGTATTGACGCGCGTATCGCTCGAGATTGTTGACGGCGCTCGATACGCGCTGAGATTCCGATGAGCTCGTCCCGCTCTCGTCCGCGACGGACTCGCTCTCGCGAGCGAGCCGATCGAGCTGCAGCGCGGCGTTTGCAATCGCGACGAGCAACGGCAGTGTGACGAGCGCAAGGCTCACGAGCGTCAACCCGAGCAGCGTTCGTGGTCGCCCGAATTTCACGTTCGTTGTTCCGTCACGTGTCGTTTGCGCCCCGCCTTTCAGTCGGCCCAGACGCCGGCGGCTAGTTTTCTTTCCCAGTTCAGCGAGCTCGAGACGATCAGCTCGAGGTCATCGAAACGCGGCTTCCAGCCGAGGGTCGAGCGAATCTTGTCGGCTTCTGCGACGAGCACCGGCGGGTCGCCGGCCCGCCGCGGCGCCTCGCGCTGCGCAAGCGGTTGGCCCGCGACCCGCTCGACCGTCGCGAGCAGCTCGCGGACGCTGTAGCCACGTCCATAGCCGCAGTTGAGGACCACCGAATCGCCGCCCGCGCGGAGGTAGTCGAGCGCCTTGAGGTGCGCGTCGGCGAGATCCTCGACGTGGATATAGTCGCGGATGCCGGTGCCGTCCGGCGTAGGATAATCGGTCCCGAAGATCGACACATACGGCCGCTTGCCGACGACGACCTCGCACGCGACCTTCGTCAGCAGCGTCGCCTTCGGCGTCGATTGTCCGATCCGCGCCTCCGGATCGGAGCCCGCGACGTTGAAGTACCTGAGCGCGACGTAGCGCATCGGCGAAGCCGCTGCGAGGTCGCGCAGCATCCACTCGGTCATCAGCTTCGACGTGCCGTACGGGTTGATCGGCGCGGTCGGTGATTCTTCCGACGCGCGGCCGTCCGGCGGGATGCCATAGACCGCCGCCGTCGACGAGAAGACGAAATGGCGCACGCCCGCGCGCTGCGCGTGCTCGAGCAGCGTTCGGCTCGCGCTCGTGTTGTTGCGGTAGTACTTCAGCGGATCGGCGACGGACTCGGGGACGACCGTGTGCGCCGCGAAGTGCATGACGGTGTCGATCTCGTAGCGCGCGAAGAGATCGGCGAGGCACTCGGCGTCGCCGGTGTTGCCGACGACGAGGTCGCCGTAGAGCACCGCCTGCCGGAAGCCGGTCGAGAGGTCGTCGAGGACTACGATGCGCTCGCCCGCCTCGCCGAGCTGGCGGACGACGTGCGAGCCGATATAACCCGCGCCTCCGGTTACCAAGATCGTCTTCTCGGCCATTCGGTCCCTGTTGAATGACATAATTCGGTGAAATCGGGGCGAGTCTAACAGGTCTCGCGCCGCCCAAACGTTAACCGGTCGCAGTCTAAAGACAGGTTGTGTTTCTCCGCGCGGACGAGTATGCACCGGGTCGAGCCCCCGAAATCGGCTCGATGTCTCGGTTTCATGCGGCGGCGGCCGGCCGCCCGCTGAAGGCCCTTTTGCGCCCCGAAGCGGTGCCCGTACCCCCGCGCCCTCGGCCCCGGTATGTTAGCTGACGGACACCCGGAATGAGGTGGCTCTATGGAGCGGAGCGGAGAATGACGCGGCCGTCGGGAACGTTACCTAGCTTATTCGCCAGCCTCGTCCTGACGGCTCCGCTGCTTTCGGGCTGCGGGGGCGGCGGAAGCGCGGATGCCAGCACCGTCACGCCGCCGGTCGTCGTCAGCGGCACGATCACGTTCGACCGGGTGCCGGTTTCCGACGACGGGCTCGATTATACGGGCGTCGAGGCCGCGCCCGCGCGCGGAGTAACGGTGCAGGCGCTCGCGGACGGCGCGATCGTTGCGACGGCTTCGACCGACGATGCCGGAGCCTACGCGTTGTCGGTTCCGGCCGACACGCCCGAGCTCATCGTGCGCGTGCTCGCCGAGATGCGCCGCGATGGCGAGCCCGGGTGGGCCTACCCAGTCGTCGACAACACCGACGCCGACGCGCTCTTCGTCCTCGAGAGCAGCGCGCTCGCGATCGGACGCACCGACGAGAGCCTCAGCCTGCACGCGCCGTCCGGCTGGGACGGCTCGGCCTATACGGCACCGCGCTCGGCCGCACCGTTCGCGATTCTCGACGTGGTCCGCGACGTGACCGACTTCGTGCTCGCGAGCGCGCCCGATATGGTCTTTCCGCCCCTCGTCCTGCACTGGAGCCCGAACAACGTCGCGACTCGAGGCGCGGACGGGCAGCCGGACTTCACGACCGGAGAGATCGGCTCGAGCCTCTACCGGCATGGTCTCGGCATCTATCTTCTCGGCGCGGCGGACAGCGATACCGACGAGTACGATCGACACGTGATCGCCCACGAGTGGGCGCACTACCTCGAGCAGGCCCTTGGCCGCTCGGACAGCATCGGCGGTCCGCATACGCGCGGGGACCAGCTCGACCCGCGCACGGCGTTCAGCGAGGGCTTCGCGAACGCGTTCGCGGCAATGGCCTTGGGCGACACGCGCTACGTCGACGTCCTCGGCCCGGGGCAGGCGCAGAGCTTCGGCTTCGACGTCGAAGGGCCGTACACGCCGATCCTGTTTCATCCGAACCCGGCGCCGGGCTGGTTCAGCGAGGAGTCGGTCCAGGAGCTCGTCTACGACTTCTTCGATGCCGATCAGGACCGGATCGAGGACACGCTCGAACTCGGGTTCGCTCCGCTCCTCGCGGTCCTTACGGAGGATCTGCCGGCGGGCCGGGCGCTGACGAGCATCTTCTCGTTCGCGGACGCGCTGCGGGCGCGCGTGCCCGAGCGGCGTGCCGAGATCGACGCGTTGCTCGCGGCGAACGATATCGGCCCGTTCGACGATGCGTACGGAACGGGCGAGGGAAATGCAGGCTGGCCGCTCGAGCCGGATCGCGTCGAGGCGGGCGACGTGCTGCCGGTCTACAAGCCCGTCGACGTCGGCGGCAGCGTGAACGTGTGCAGCACGGATGCGTACACGTATCCCGGCGAGACCGGCTTCTACAACAAGCTCGGCTCGCGCGCGTTCGTGACGTTCGTCACGGAGAGCACGGGCACCTATGCGTTCACGGCGACGACGACCGAGCTCCCGGACGGCGAGACCGCGGATCCCGACATGGTGCTGCACGGCGCCGGGCGCCTGCACCTCGCGGAGGGCCCGCCCGATCCCGCGCAGTGCACGGCGCAAACGCCGCTCGGATGTGTCGAAAGCTTCGAGCGATTCCTCGGGCCTGGAGCCTACGTGCTGGAGGTGTACGAATGGACGAACACGCAAGCGGCGGATTCCGAGTATCCGCCGATCGGCCGCACGTGCTTCGACGTCGAGGTGTCGCTGCGATGAGGGTGCCGAAGCTTTGGCCGGCATTCGGTGCGCTTTGCACGCTGCCCGTCGCGCTGGCCGGCGCCGCGGCCGCGGTCCTCGCGATCTCCGCGCCGTCCACGGCGACGGCGCAGCGGGCGGCCGCCGCGCAGCAGGCGGCGATCGAGAATCTCGGCAAGCCGGTCGCGCCGTTCTCGCTCGAGGCCGAGGTCCTCGGCCCACCCGCCGTCGGTGTCCCGGTCGACGTGCAGGTCACGCTCGCATCGCGCGTGGCGCTCGAGGACATCGAGGTGCGGATCTCGGCCGATCCGGCGCTCGCGATCGACGCGGCGAGCTACTTGCTGCTCGCGCCGTCCGCATCGCCCGACGCGCCCGCCGAATGGCAAATCACGGTCCTGCCGACGGCAGAAGGGGCGCACCGCCTGCGGCTCTTCGGCGAGGCGCTCGTCGGCGGCGAGCGGCAGTCGCGGATCGGCGTCGCGACGATCCGGGTCGGAACCGGCGCCGCGGCTGAGCGGGATTCGGCGGTGCGCAGCGCCGAGGATGCGGGCATCGGCGAGCTGCGGATCGGGGAGGCGCCGCCGCGCCGCAAAACGACGTCGCCCGACGACGGCAATGCCGACGCCGCAAAGCCGGACCCGGAGCGGGTCATTCGACTGCCGGCAATCGAGCGGCGTTGATCGAAGCGCTCGCGCGGCCGCGCGGCGTGAGCTCCGTCACCGCTGCACGGCGACGGTGCACGGTAAACGAGAGTTCAGTCACGGCGGCGGTCCCGGCCTGATTCCTATAGTGCTTCCCTCGTAATCTCCGTGCCGGTGCTCGCCGGCGAGCCGGCCCGCGGGCCGGGCACGGCGCCGGCGTCCGCCTTGCGCCGTCTCGCTGTGCGCGGGCGCCGGACGCCGGAAGCCCTCGATGCTGGATGAACGTCTGAAGCGCCGCATCGCCGAGGCGCTCACGCACTCCGGTGCGCGAGAAGCGCTCGCCAACGTGCTACGCGGTGTCGAAGACGCGGGCCCGCAGCCGTTCGGAGGCAGCCCGGAGCAGCGGGTGGGACCAGGCGGCCGCCAGGCTGCCGAGCACGCCGCAGCGCCCTCGCACGATCCCGCCGAAGACGGCGCACGGCCGGAAGCGGCCGAGGAGCCGAGGGCCCTCGCCGACGCCGAGGTCGCCGAGGTGCTTGTGCAGCACGCCGCGCATTCGGGCGGGCTCGTCGACGACGCCGACGACGACACGTCGCTGCAGGCGATCCTCGACCATGTCAAAGACGCGATCGTCACGGTCGACGTCGACGGCCGCGTGCTCGGCGCGAACTCCGCGGCCGCACGGCTCTTCGGGCTCGACGGCGACGAGCTGCCGGGGATGCCGATCGCCGCATTCCTGCCGGCGCTCGGCTCGACCGGCGAGAAGCTCGCCGCGCTCGCGCAGCGCGCGGAGGACACGATCGTCGATCTCGCGCCGACGTCGCTCGGTGCGAGGCGCGCAAACGGCGGCGCGTTCACCGCCGAGGTCACGGTCAGCGCCGCGTCGCGCCGCGGTGACGACTTCTACGTGCTGTGCATGCGCGACGTCACCGAGCGCATGCAGCACGAGCACGCGCTTCGCGAGAGCGAGGCGCGCTATCGCGCGCTCGTCGAGAACGCGCCCGAGGCGATCGTCGTCTTCGACGTCGACGAGAACCGTTTCGTCGACGCGAACGAGAACGCCGCCCGGCTCTTCAAGCTCACGCGCGAGCAGCTGCTCGAGATCGGGCCGAAGGACATCAGCCCGCGCTGCCAGGCCGACGGGCTGCCTTCGTTCGGACTCGTCCGCGGCTATATCGAGCGCGCGCTGAACGGCGGGAGCCCCGTCTTCGAGTGGCTGCACGCCGACTCGGACGGCCGGGAGATTCCGTGCGAGGTGCGGCTGATTCGCCTGCCTTCGTCGGCCCGCCGCCTGATCCGCGCAAGCATCATCGACATCACGTCCCGCCGGCGCGCGGACACGCTCGCGCACGGCGAGCGGCGCGTGCTCGAGCTGATCGCCGCGAACGCGCCGCTCGAGCGGACGCTGCAGGCCGTCGTGCGTCTCGTCGAGCAGCTCTACCCGGAGCTCGGCGCCGCGCTGATGCTGCTCGATCCGGACGGATCGCGCATCTCGCTGGCGGCGGCCGCGGGTCTCCCGAACGCGCTCAAGCTCGCGCTTGCGGATTTGTCGGTCGGCACGGACGCGGGCGCGTGCGGCGCCGCCGCGTCGCTCGGCCGACAGGTCGTCGTTCGCGACCTCGAGCGCGACGCGCTGCCGGGCGAGCTGCGGGCCGCGTTCACGGACGCCGGCATGGCCGGGTCCTGCTCGACGCCGATCGTCACGGCGGGCGACCGCATCCACGGCACGCTCGACGTCTACTACAGAGCGCCGCGCGGCCCGAAGACCGAGGAGCTCGATCTGATCGCGCGCCTCACGCAGCTCGCCGGCATCGCGATCCGCCGCAAGCAGGACGAGACGGCGCTCAGGGAAAGCGAGGCGCGTTACCGCGGGCTCTTCGACAACGTCGTCGACGGCGTCTTCCAGACGACGGTCGACGGCGAGCTGATCTCCGCAAATCCCGCGCTGATGCGCATGCTCGGGCTCGACGCGGGCGCGCCGCTCCGCGCGCTGCGGCTCACCGACTTCTATGCGGATCCGAAGGATCGCGAGCGGCTGCTCACGGCGCTGCGCGCCGACGGCAGCGTGCGGAACTTCGAGTACCGGCTCCAGCGCAGCAACGGCAGCACGATCGTCGTCGTCGAGAACTCGAGGCTCGTGCGCGACGCCGATGGGCATCCGCTGTATATCGAAGGGACGATCACGGACATCACCGAGCGGAAGGCCGCCGAGCGGGCGCTGTTCCGCGAGAAGGAGCGGGCGCAGGTCACGCTGCAGTCGATCGGCGACGCGGTGCTGACGACGGACGCCGCCGGCCGCGTCGAGTATCTGAACCCGGCCGCGGAGCAGCTCACCGGGTGGGATCGCCGCGACGCGCAGGGCAAGCGCGTCGAGGACGTCGTCGAGCTGCTCGACGAGGAGAAGGGCACCCCGGTCGAGCCGCCCGTGATGCGCTGTCTCCGCGAAGGCCGGACGATCACGCTTTCGGCGGACGTCGCGCTGAAGCATCGCGACGGCACGGCGGTCGCGATCCAGCAGTCCGCGGCGCCGATTCAGGACCGCGGCGGCCGGGTGATCGGCGCGGTCATGGTCTTTCACGACGCGAGCCGCGAGCGCCAGCTCCACCGCAAGCTTTCGTACTACGCGAGCCACGACTCGCTGACCGGGTTTATCAACCGGCGCGAGTTCGAGGAGCGGCTGTCCGCGGCGGTGCGCGCGGCGGAGCGGGACGGTGCGGCGGCGTCGGCGCTTCTTTACATGGATCTCGACCAGTTCAAGGTCGTGAACGATACGTGCGGGCATGCGGCCGGCGATCTCTTGCTGCGGCAGCTCGCCGAGATCCTGAAGTCCCGCGTGCGGGCGCAGGATGTGATCGCCCGGCTCGGCGGCGACGAGTTCGCCGTCCTGCTCGCGGACTGCCCCGTGCAGCGCGCGGTCGAGATCGCGGACGGCCTGCGCGAGGCGATCGCGGCGTTTCGCTTCGTGTGGCGCGACGGCTCGCTGCAGGTCGGCGTCAGCATCGGCGTCGTGCCGATCGATGCGAGCGCGGAGAGCGTCAGCGGCGTGATGAGCGCGGCGGACGTCGCGTGCTACGTTGCGAAGGACCTCGGCCGCAATCGCATTCACGTCTACGAGGAGGGCGACGCGGCCGAGCGGCATCAGGAGATGCAATGGGTCGCGCGGATCAACCGCGCGCGCGAGGAGGAGCGGCTCGAGCTGTTCTACCAGCCGATCGTGCCGATCGGCGACGACGAGCGGGCGGCGGTCACTCAATACGAGCTCTTGCTGCGGATGCGCGACGAGCGCGGCGAGCTCGTGCCGCCGGACTCCTTCATACCGGCCGCCGAGCGCTACAACCTGATGCCGAGCCTCGACCGTTGGGTGATCACGCAGGTCATGAGCTCGCTCGTGTATCGCGAGCATCGGCCGTGCGCGCCGTACATGCTGGCCGTCAACCTTTCGGGCACGACGCTGAACGACTCGCGCTTCCTCGATTTTCTGCTCGACGAGCTCGCGGCCGATGCGATTCCGCCGGGCGCGCTCTGCTTCGAGATCACGGAGACGGCGGCGATCGCGAATCTCGGGAACGTCGTCTCGTTCATGCGCGCGCTGAAGGAGCGGGGCTGCCGATTCTCGCTCGACGACTTCGGCACGGGGCTGTCGTCGCTGACGTATCTGAAGCATCTGCCGGTCGATTACGTGAAGATCGACGGGCAATTCATCCGCAACGTCACGCGGGACCCGGCGGACGAGAGCATGGTGGATGCGATCGCGCGGATGGCGCGGGCGCTGAACATCCAGACCATCGCCGAGCGGGTCGAGGGGCGGGACGTGCTGCAGCGGCTCGCGGAGATCGGCATCGCGTATGCGCAGGGGTACTACATCGCGGTCCCGCAGCCGATCAGCGAGCTGCCGATCGGGCGGTAGCCGCGGGGGAAGACGCGGCGCGGCGGCATTGGCCCTTGGTCCCATTCTTGAGACCTGCTCTGCCGAGCTACGATTGCTCGACGCTCCACATTGATCCCACGGGAGGCGGGCATGCAGTCACTAGTGCTGAAATGTGCGGCCGCGTCGGTCGTAGCGCTCGCGGCTTGCGCAGCGGCGCTCGCGCAGCGGGCCGGTCAGAGCATCAGCATCCAGCACGGCGTCGTCGTCGAGACGGAGCCCGTCGAGCTCGGCTCGGCGGCGGGCAGCGGTGCGCTCGTGGGCGGTCTCGCCGGCTTCGCGACGTCCTCCGGCCGGCGCTCGTCGAGGAGGGTGCGCGACGCGCTGATCGGCAGCGCGATCGGCGGCGCCGTGTCCGGGGCGCAGGGGGGCGGTCAGGGCGTGCAGTACACCGTCGACACGGGCAATGGCCAGATCATCGTCGTCAGCGATCAGACCGAGATCGACGTCGGCGACTGCGTTGCGGTCGAGAACGCCGGAACGGGCGCCGCGAACATCAGGCGCGCCTCGGCGGCGCTTTGCGAGAGCTCCGACGACGTCGAAGAGACGGTGGTCGCGGCGCTGAACGACGATGCGTCGGACTGTCTCGCTGCAAAGGAGCGCGTGCTCGAGGCCGAGACGGACGAGGCGCTCGAGGAGGCGATCCGCACGGCCAGAATCCTGTGCGACAACTGACCGCCGGAGGAACCTAGGCGCAGCTTCGGCCCGCGGGCAAGCGAAGCCGAGGGCGGACCCGTCGTTCAGCGGCCGCTATGGCGGTCGGTGCCATCGCGTGCGGCCGCGGCCGTTCGCCGCGGAAGTGGGGTACGCTATTCGCATGTCCGCCCCGCGCGCCCCGCTGATCGCCCCCGACGAGCCGCCCGCGTACGCCGCCGTCGCTTCGGGGCGCGCGCGCGACGGCCGCGAGGTGGTTTTCGTCTGCGACCATGCGTCGAACCGCGTGCCCGCAGCGCTCGATCGGCTCGGTCTCGACGAGCGGCATCTGCTCGATCACATCGCGTGGGACATCGGCGCCGCGTCCGTCGCGCTGAAGCTCGCCGAATGGCTCGGCGGCCGCGGCGTGCTCGGCGGGTATTCGCGGCTC
>Ga0079224_100006114_pt1 | contig 15900 bp, 9 predicted proteins | sample Stecom2015_FD_80414 | JGI IMG/M metagenome (GOLD analysis project Ga0079224, IMG submission 80414) | Agricultural soil microbial communities from Utah to study Nitrogen management - Steer compost 2015 | ecosystem: Environmental > Terrestrial > Soil > Agricultural land | place: USA: Utah...
GAGTGGGGTCAAGCAGCGCGCATCCGGGCGACCACAGCAGGTCAGGGCCGCTCTTCGATCATCCCGAGCTGCCACATCAAAAACGTATAAATGTCCGTAAACTCCTCGGTCTGCTTGCTCACCGGTTTGCCGGCGCCGTGCCCGGCCGAGGTCTCGCTGCGCAGCAAGATGGGTCGGTCGCTCGCGGTGGCGTACTGCAGGGCCGCCGTCATCTTGCGGGCGTGCAAGGGGGCGACGCGGGTGTCGGTATCCGCCGTGGTGAAGAGCACCGCGGGGTAGGCCGTGCCGGGCGTCACGTGGTGGTAGGGGGAATAGGCGTACAGCCAGGGAAACTGCTTCGGATCTTCGGCGGATCCGTATTCCGGGATCCAGAGGCGGCCGATCAGAAATTGGTGGTAGCGCAGCATGTCGGTCAGCGGGACGCTGCTGACGGCGGCGCGGAACAGCTCGGGGTGCTGGGTGACCATGGCGGCGACGAGCAGGCCGCCGTTGGAGCGGCCGTGGATGGCCAGGCGCTCTGCGGTCGTCACCCCGCGGGCGACCAGATCTTTTGCCACGGCGGCGAAGTCGTCGAACACGTTCTGCTTGTTCTCGAGCTGGCCTGCGCGGTGCCACGCCTCCCCGAACTCGCCCCCGCCCCGCAGCGTCGCCTGGACGAAGACACCCCCTCGCTCGAGGAAGACCAAGATCGAGCGGGAGAAGCGGGGCTCGAGGTTGACGTTGAAGCCGCCGTAGCCGTACAGCAGCGCGGGAGCGGGACCGGTGGCGGGCCCGCGCTGGCGCACCACCAGGTAGGGCACGCGGGTGCCGTCGCTGGAGGTGGCCGTGGCCTCGGTCACTTCGAACGCGCTCGCGTCGACCGGCGCCTCGACCTGTTGCCAGAGCTCGGTCTTGCCGGTGTCGAGGGCGAGCGTGTGCACCTGGGGCGGGACTGAAAACGTCTCGAAGTTGTAGAAGGCGAGGTCGCCGTCGTGCGCGCCGGAGAAGCCGTCGCTCGAGCCGAGCGCGGGCAGCGCGACGGCGCCGAGCGAAGCTCCATCGTGAGCGAAGCGTTCGAGCGCCGTGACGGGTCCCTTGAGGTACTTCGCGAAGATCTGCTCGCCGATCGCGTTGAAGCGATCGAGCACCTGCGTCGCCCGCTCCGGAATCAAGAGCTCCCAATCGCCGCGCGAGGGGCGGGCCGGATCGATGGAGAACAGGCGGTAGTTCGGCGCGCCCTCGTTGGTGCGCACCAGCACGCGGTCGTCGCGCGCGACGACGTCGTAGACGTGGTCGGCGTCGCCGGTGAGGCGGGTGAAGTCGAGCGGCTGCTTGCGCGTATCCGCCAGGTACAGCGTGGTTTTGTTCCAGCCCTGATGCACGGAGATGACGAGCCAGCGGCCGTTCGGAGACAGCTCGCAGTCGGGGTAGTCCGTGGCGGGGAGGTCGGCGCCGAAGATCAAAGGATCCTGCTCGGGGCTGCGTCCGAGGGCGTGCCGATAGATCTTGCGGTGGTAGCGCTCTTCGCCCTCGGGCACGCTGCCCGGCGCCGGGTAGCGTGAATAGTAGAAGGACTTGCCGTCGGGCAGCCAGCACACGGAGGCGTAGCGGGCGCGGGTGATGACGTCGGGCTCGTCCTTGCCCGTCGCGACGTTGCGGACGTACAGGGTCGCGTCTTCGCTGCCGTCCTGGCTCAACCCGTAGGCGAGGTAGGTGCCGTCCGGCGATGGCCGGGCGAAGTCGAGCGACACCAGCCCCGCGGTGTCGAGCGTGTTTGGGTCCACGAGCACCCGATCGCGGCCGGCGAGCCCGTCGCGGACGTACAGCACCGGTTGGTCCTGTCGTCCCTCTCGACGGCGATAAAACAGCCGCGGCGTGCCGTCGTTGCGTTGCTTCACCAGAGGCGTCGACAGATCGCCGATGCGCAGCAGCGTCTGCAGGCGCGCGCGAATCGCCGCGCGCTCCGGGAGGGCGGAGAGGCGCTGCTCGAGCAAGGCGTTCTGCTCGGCGACCCAGTCCTTCACTTCGGGGGAGTGGTCGTCTTCGAGCCAGCGGTAGGGGTCCTCGATGCGGTGGCCGTGCAGCCGCTCGACCACCGGCTCCCGCCGGGTGGGGATGACGGGGGCGCGCTCCGGAGCGGCGGTGATGCTCGGTTCGAGCGGGGGCGGGGGCGCCGGGGGAGGGAGCGGGGACGAGCTCCGCCCGCAGCTGGTGCCGAGAACGCCCGAAGAAATCGCCAGGAGGAGCACGGCGCGCCGCATCGAGCGAGCCTAGCACTCGACCTCCCCGGAGCGGCTTTCGTGCGACACTTGGCCGGCATGTGCGGGACGCACCGCCTCTTCGTCTACGGATCGCTCAAGCGCGGGTTCCGGCACCACGGGCAGCTGGAGGGGGCGCGGCCTTGCGGGCCGGCCACCACCGAGCGCGGCTACCGGCTGGTGCTAGCCGGCGGCTACCCGGCCCTGGTGCGGGGCGGCCGAGCGAGCGTTCGAGGTGAGCTCTACCTCGTCACGGACGATCAGCTCGCGCGGCTCGACGCCTTCGAAGAGGTGCCGCACCTCTACCAGCGGCAGCTGCTGCGGCTCGGCGACGGCAGCGAGGCGTACGGCTACCTCCTGCCCGAGGGCGGTGACGAGGGCCCGGTGCTCGACCCCGGCGAGTGGCTCCCCGGCGACGAGCGCTGAAGCGGCTGCCGGCTACTTGCCGCGCTGGCTCATCGGTACGAACTGCCGCTCGCCGTGCCCCACGTAGATCTGCCGGGGGCGAGCGATCTTCTGCTCCTTGTCGAGCAGCATCTCTTCCCACTGCGCGAGCCAGCCCGAGGTGCGCGGGATGGCGAACAGCACCGGGAACATGTCGACCGGGATCTCGAGCGCCTCGTAAATCAGGCCTGAGTAGAAGTCGACGTTCGGGTAGAGCTTGCGCTGCACGAAGTAGTCATCGTTGAGGGCGATCTTCTCGAGCTCGAGCGCGACCTCGAGCAGCGGGTTCTTCTTGCCGATCACCTCGAACACCCGGTCGGCCAGGCGCTTGATGACCTTCGCGCGCGGATCGTAGTTCTTGTAGACGCGGTGGCCGAAGCCCATCAGGCGGCCGCCGGTGCCGGATTTCACCTCTTTGACGAACTCCGCCACGTTGCCCACGCTGCCGATCTCCTTGAGCATCCGCAGCACCGCCTCGTTGGCGCCGCCGTGCAAGGGGCCGTAGAGCGCGGCGGCTGCCCCCGCCACGGCCACGTACGGATCGGCGCGCGAGCTGCCGATGCTCCGCATCACGTTGGTCGAGCAGTTCTGCTCGTGATCGGCGTGCAGGATGAAGAGCACGTCCAGCGCCTTGACCACCTCCGGGTGCGCCTTGTAGCGCGGCTCCGCCACGCGCTTGAGCATGGACAGGAAGTTTTCCGTGTAGCTCAGCTCGTTGTCCGGGTAGACGAACGGCATACCGACGCTATGACGGAAGCTCCAGGCGGCCAGCGTCGGCATCTTGGCGATCAGCCGCACGATTTGCTGGCGTCGGATCGCCGGGTCCATGACGTGCTTGGCCTCGGGATAGAACGTGCTCAGCGCCCCGACCGTGGCCACGAGCATGCCCATCGGGTGCGCGTCGTAGCGGAAGCCGTTGACGAAGGTGCGCACGTTTTCGTGCACGAAGGTGTGCAGGGTGACATCGCGCACGAATTGGTCGAGCTGCGGCTGGGTCGGCAGCACACCGTTGATGAGCAGGTAGGCGACCTCGAGGTAGCTTGCGTTCTCGGCCAGCTGCTCGATCGGATAGCCGCGGTACTGCAGCACGCCCGCGTCGCCGTCGATGTAGGTGATCGCGGAGCGGCACGAGGCGGTGTTCATGAAGGCCGGGTCGTACCCCATCATGCCGAACTCGCCGGGTTCGACGCGGATCTCGCGTAAATCCATGGTCCGCACGGTGCCGTCGGTGATGGGCACGTCGTAGGTTTTTCCGGTTCGATTATCGGTGATGGTGAGGCTGTCCTTGGGCTTCGACATAGTTCTGCTTCGGGAGTGACTCTTGGCCTGTGGGTGGGGTGGGGCGAGATTGTCGCGCTTGGGCGGCCGCGGCAAGCGCTTCCGTGCTGGCTTCGCGCGGCGCCGCCGTTTTGTGGTCCAAAATCGTGACATTTGGCATGCAGGGCAGCATGCGACGCCGACGAGCAGCCTCGGGCGGGAGAAACGACCGACGTTTCCTGCCGGGGGCGGAACTGCTGCTGACATCGGCCCTGCTGCTGGCGGGGTGCGCGGGCGGTGAGGACGGAGAGGCGCCGAAGGCCCAGGCCGCGGCGGAGGAGCCCGCTCCCGAAGCGACGGCGACGGAGGGCGAATCCGTCAAGGACTGGTCGATGGTGCCCGTGCCGCCGGCCGATGGCCCCAAGCTGGCGCCCGTAGCGCTCGCGGCCGCGGTCCACGCCGAGCCCTCTCGTGACGCCAAAAAAGTTGGCTACCTGCGGATCGGCGCGCGGGTGGCCCGCTCGGCCGAGGCGGTCAGCCATGACGGCTGCCCGCGGGGCTGGTACGCGGTCCGCCCGGTCGGTTTCGTGTGCGTCGGGGAGGAGGTCACGCTGGATTTGGAGCACCCGCTGGCTCGGGCCATCCAGGCCGAGCCGGATCTGAGCCAGCCGATGCCGTACAAGTACGCTTTCGTGCGCGCCATCGCTCCGAACTACCTGCGCATCCCAACCAAGGAGGAGCAGTTCCGCTACGAGATGCGGCTCGAGCGCCACCTGCGCAACTACAAGAAGCTGCGCCACAAATGGGATGCGCTCGACGTGGGGGCCAACGACGTCCCCCTCGACCCCGAGGGCATCGCGATCGGTCGCATCCCCGAGCACGCCAAACCCATGGACGACAGCGAGCGGTTTGGCGGCAACGGCGACGATCGGATCCCGTGGTGGCTCGAGGGCACCCGCAAGATCCCGAACATCTCCAGCTTCCGCGCGCCCCCGTACGCGGTGATCGCCGATCGGATCAAGCGCCACGCCGGGGTCGCGCTGATCGGCACGTTCGTCGCCGGGGAGGCGGCGCAAAACCGCCGCTTCGCCATCAGCACCGACGGCCGCCTGCTGCCGGCCGACAAGCTCAAGGCGGACTCCGGCTCGCCCTTTCATGGTCAGCCCTTGCGTGGGGTCGGCCTCCCCGTAGCGTTCGCGCGAAAAGCGGGCGCCCGGTGGTGGAGCGTCGAGGGCGGTCGCGCCAAGCGCGGCGAGCGCCTGGAGTTCCGGGAGTTCGTGCCGTTGACCGGCGCCGTGAAGCGGGTCGGGGGCGTCCGCATGGTGGAGGCCCGCAACGGCAAGTGGCTCCGCAGCCAGGACCTGAAGACGGTCGCAAAGCCGAGCCGCTTGCCCTCGTGGGCACGCGGCAAGCGAAAGTGGATCGATATCTCGATCATCAACCAGTCCTTGGTGCTCTGGGAGGGCGACACCCCCATCTACGCCACGCTGGTCTCGACCGGGCGCGACGGCCTCGGTGAGCCGGGCAAGACGCTCAGCACGCCCAGGGGCACCTTCCACATCTACCAAAAACACGTCACCACGACGATGGACTCCGACGTGGCCGACCATGAGTTCGAGCTGCGCGACGTGCCCTGGGTGATGTATTTCCAGGGCGGCTACGCGCTGCACGGCGCGTACTGGCACGACGACTTCGGGCGCGTGCGGTCGCATGGCTGCATCAATCTCGCGCCGATCGACGCGCGCTACACGTTCCTGTGGGCAACCCCGGAGGTTCCCGAGCACTGGCACGCCGCCTACGCGGGCGAGGTGTTCGAGCAAGGCACGCTCGTCCACATCCACGAGTGATCCGAGCGGCCGCTCCCCGGGGGCGCGCGCTTGGCCGGGCTCACGGGCTAAGCGCCGGCGCCGGCTCGGGCTCGGCGATCTCGACGCGGATGTCCACCTCCGCCGGTTCGCCCTTGGCGAGCTGGGCGCCGCGCGGGACCACGATCTCCCGCTGCACGGTCGTGCTGCGCTGGATGGCGCTGACGTCGACCGGGCTCGTGCGCACGCTGCCATATTTGGCGCGCTCGTTCCGCGGCACGATGAGCTTGACGCGGCTCGGCTGGGCGGTGAGCCCGAGCAGGACACGCCCCGGGCCTGGCTCGCCGGTCACGAGCGGGTTTACGGCCGCCTCGACGACCGTGGTGGGATAGGCTCGAAGTTGAACGTTGCGCGGCTCGATGCGCCGCACTTCGAGGTCGGCCGGGTGCTGGACGTCGTCTTCGGTCAAGGTCAACAGCTGTTCGCCGCTGCGCAGCTCGCCGGCCTGGACGGTCAGCCTCAAGGAGCTGGGATCGAGCAGCTGGAAGGCTCGGTTCGAGCCCGACAGTGTCACCCGCGCTTCGTGTGGGATCGCCTCTTCGAGCGTCCACCCGTCGGGCACGTCGATGAACTCGATCGGGACGTCGAAGGTGCGGGTCACGAGCTGGCTTTGGTAGCCGGAGACCAACACCCAAGCGGTCAACGCGATCGCGAAGCTGATGGCCTTGCTGCCGAGCCGACGCGCAAATAGCTGCTTGACGGTCGACTCCGGGTCCGGGGTCAGCGCCCGGGTGAAGCTCTCGAGCCGCCGTTGCAGCTCGGGGGGCGACAGCTGATCCAGCCTGCCCGCCTGCGCCACGCTGATCGTGCCCCGCTCCTCGGAGACGGCGATCACCAGCGCGTCGGAGCGCTCCGAGAGGCCTACCGCCGCCGAGTGGCGGGTCCCATAGCGAGCGATCGCGTCGGTGTGGCTGGCGAGCGGCAGGTGGGCGCCAAACTTCGTGACCCGGCGGCCGTCGATCACGACCGCGCCGTCATGACCCGGCGAGCTCTCGTCGAAGATCGAGTACAAGAGCGGCTCGCTGAGCCGTCCGTCCAGGACGATGCCGCCGGAGAGGTGCCGTTCGAGCGGCTCCTTGGCCCGCAAGACGATCAACGCACCCAGCCGCTTGTTGGCGAGCGTCGCGGCGGCCTCGACGATCATGTCGACGGCGTCGGCGGACTTCGCCGACGTGCGCGGGCGGGCGAGCGGCGTGGAGGTGGCGATGCGCTCGAAGGCGCGCCGCAGGTCTTCCTGAAAGATCACCACCAGCGCCACCAGGGCGACCGTGATGCCCGCCTGAAAGATCAGCAGCGTGAGGTACATCTCGAGCAAGCTCGAGATGAAGTAGAGGAGCACCAGCGCGCCGAGGCCGAGCAGCACGAAGCGTGAGCCCGCGCGCCGAAACCACGAGATGGTCGCATAGACGAACCCCCACACGACCAAGACATCCAGGACGTCGGCGATTCGGATCCCCTGGGTCAGATCGCGCAGCTGGTCGAAGGCCATGGACTGCCTCAACCTAATTCAGCGCGCTCGATCTGCTACGACGCCACCTCATCGATGCGTCCGTTCGAGCAGGCGGGTCGTTCTTTGAAGGCCTCGGCCTTCGGTCATTCCCTGGCAATCTTTACGAGCACCAACGCCAAAAGTGCGGCGCTCAGCGCCAGGAGCAGTGCCTCGGTCAGCATCACTCGACCACGAAGCTCTTGGCCACGGTCACGCTGTCGCCAGAGAAGGCGGGGATTTTCGCGGATCGAAACAACCCGGCGACGCAGCCGCCGACCGCCGTTCCCGAGAACGCGCCGCTCACCGAGGCCTGGGTGGCCCGCCCGCTCGGCGCGAAGGTCACCGTGGCCCGGCCCGTGCCGGTGGGTCCGTCCGGCTGCTTGCAACCTTTGGCCGCGGCGGCAGCGCTGGTGAGAGCGGAGATGGCGGCCTCCTTGTCGAAGGGAGGCCGAGGGGGATCGGCGGCGGGCTCGTCCTCCCGCGGGGCCGGTTGGTCGGCGCGCGGCGCTTCGGGCTGCGCAGCGGCAGCGGGCGCCGCCTCGGGCGCCGGCTCTGGGGGCGCTGCGGGCGCCTCGTCCTCGTCGGGCTTCGTCGTCGCGCTCGCGTCGGTGGCCTCCACCTCGGAGCCGGCGGCCTGCTCCTGGACGGGCGCGGCCTGCTCGGGCTCGGTGGGGACCGGGGGAGCGGGGTCGGCGCTCGCCGTGGCGAGCGATGACGGGACGGGCAGGGACAGCGCTTCGAAGAGCTTTGGCAGGTAGCTGTCGAAGAGCACGGGCGGCGTTCGGAAATGGACGGCCAGCGCTCCCGCGGTCAAAAGCCCCAGGACCGCCACTGCCCAATACGCCGCCCGGCGCTTGCGCGGAGCGGGCGCGACGTCACCGATCGTCACGGGCGCCACCAGCGCCGCCTCGGCGTGCTTCTGGGCTTTTGGAGGCTCGGTGATCGGCGCGCTGAAATCGGGCGCCGTCAAGACGCCGAACGAGCTCGGCGCGCCGAGGCCAATGAGATCGGCGTCCGCACGCTTCGGCAAGGCCGGCGCGACCGAGGCGCCGGACGTCTTTTTCGTCAAGGCGTCCAGGGTGAAGAGCACCGAGCTCTCGTTGCGCGCTCCCGTCGCCTTCGGATGCGCGCTGGTGGGACCGGGTTCGGACTCCTCGACGGCGATTTGCCCAAACAGGTCCGGCAACGAGTCGCGCGGACGCAGGGCCGCCGCGCGCGGTGGCGCGCTGGGCGGAGGGGGAACCGAGCTCTGCTGGGACGCGGCTCGAAGCGCGGCGAATGGGCTGCTGGGGGCGACGGCCGGGGTCCCGGCTGCCGGGCGCGGTGGCGGCGGCTCGCTCAGCGGCGACGGCGCGAAGGCGACGGTGGGCTCGTCGTTGTCTTCGTCGTCGAGCAGATCCGAGGGATCGCTATGAGCGGCAGCGCGGACGAGCGCTTGTGACTCCCGCTCTGCCATCGAGACCGTGACGTCGTCGAAGCCGACCTCCGGATCGGCGGCGCTCGCGTGGGCGACCGGCGGTTCGCGCACCCGCCCGGGCTCTCGCCAGACGCCCGAGATCGCCTCGGAGACGGGGCCCACCACCCGCGTGACCTCGTCCTCGTCGTCGAAGCCGAAGAAGTCGCGCGGCGCGTCGCCCACCACCGTCGGGTTATCGTCCTCCGCGGCAAACGGGCCAGCTGGGCTTTGCCCGACGGTGTCGGGCTGCGCGGCGCCGCGCGCTCGAAGCGCTGCCGCGATGGGCTCGATTTCCCAGGGGGTCGCCCAGTCGTCCATCCCGTCCTTCCAAATGAAGGTCTCCGGATCGATCGTCCCCGCCAGGTACAAGCTGACGATCTGCTGGGTGGTGAGCTCTCGCTGGTTCTCCTCGGTGATCGCCACCAGCCATTCCACGTCGTCGGGCGGCGGCGGGTGGGACACGCGAGCTTCTGGCGCGCGGCGCGCATCCAGCGCCGGAGGGGGGGCCGACGGCATCGGCGCTGGCTGCTCTGGCGCGCTCGCTGGCGGCCGGGCGATCACCGGGCCGCTCTCGACGCGCGCCTTGAGACGATCTCGAAAGCTCGAACCGCCGCCGACCTGCGGGCTCGGAGCATCGAAGCGCGGCAGCGGCTGGGAAGCGGGCTGCGCCGCGGGCTCGGGCTCGGGCGCGGAGAACGCGGCGGGGGGCGCCACGCCGACCATGGTGGCCTTGCGCCGGCTGCTCGAAGCGCGCGCGTTCGACGCCGCCGGCGGCGCGTGCGCGCTCGGCATTCCGAAGCCCTCGGGGGCTCCGGCGGGGGGCTGCGCCGGTGCCGGCACCCCGATCATCGTGTGCTTGGGTCCGCGTGGTGTGCCGCTCACCGGCGGCAAGCTGGCTGGCGGTCGCGCTGCTGGAGCTCGCCCAGTCCCATCCACGATGATGTCGGCTCCGCAGCGCTTGCATCGGATCCGAACCTTGCGCCCGTTGACCTTGTCGTCGGGAACGGCGTACTTCGCCGGGCAGCTACCACAAGAGACGTTCATGGGTGTTGGCGCAGAAGCCTTGGGTGATGCCCACCGGGGCACGTGACCGGCCGAGAACTCCCGAACGGGCGATCTAGCACGCCGTCGAATTTTGGGTCAATCTGACTCCCCGTCGAATTTAGCCGACATTCTACGGGGATTTGCAGTGAAAAACACGAGCCGAGCAGGTTCGACCCGAGTGGCTCGACGCCCGTTGGGTTTCACCTTGCGTCGCCGCGGCTTGCCGGATCGGAGTAACGAAACGTCCGCTCTCGTGGGCCACTCTGCGCGCCTGTGTGCAAAGTCCCCGGATGCGCGGTCTCTGCATGCCGGCGTCAGGTACAGTTCGTGCGATGAGTGATCCCGACCGCGGACCGCGGCGGCATCTTTCCCGGCTATTGGGCTTTCTTCGCGAGCGGTACTTGACGCTCGACGTGCGCTGGCTCGGGGTTTTTCGGCTGTGCCTCGGCACGTTGCTGGTCGTCGAATCACTCCGCCGCTGGAACGCGGCGCGGGCCTTCTACTCGAACGACGGCCTGCTGCCGAATCACTTCGCGCTGTTCGCCCCGATGGGGCGCCGTGTCTTCTCCATCTACAACGCCTTCTCGACCTATGCCGAGGTCAGCCTGGCGTTCGCGCTGACCACGGTCGTCTTCGTCCTGTTTACGCTCGGGTACAAGACCAAGCTCTCGCACGTCCTGTCCGCGATTTGCATCACGAGCCTCAACGCTCGCAACCTGTTCGTGGAGAACGGCGGCACGATCGTGGTGAACTTGATCACCATCTGGACCTTGTTCCTGCCGCTCGGGAGGCGGTTCTCCGTCGACGCGGTGTTGGCCACGCTTCGGACCGAGCGTGAGTCGAGCGCCGCCGACCTGAACGAGCGAAGCCGCCGCGCCGAGCTCGACCGCCCGGTGGTGCGGCTCGCCGCGCTCGCGCTGATCCTGCAGTGGAGCGTCATCTATTTCTTCAACACCGTCCACCAGAGCGGCAAAGGCTGGATGAATGGCTCGGCGCTGCACTGGTTTCTGCACCAGGACCGCATCGTCACCGCGGTCGGGCTGTGGGTGCGCGAGAACGTCCCGTTCGAGGTGCTCCGTACGCTGACGTACTTCACGCTGGGGGTGGAGGGCACGCTGGCGGTCATCTTGTTGATCCCCTTCGGCCAGACCGGGCTCAGGCGTTTGGCGCTGCTGCTGGCGCTCGGGCTGCACGGCAGCATCGCGCTGTTCTCTCGGCTTGGACCGTTCTCGTACGTGATGGTGATGTTCTTCGTCCTGCTGCTCGGTAGGCGGGATTGGGCGCTGGTGGAGCGCTGGTTCGCTCGGCCTGCCCGGGCCCGCAGCGTGATCTACGACAGCGACTGTGGGATTTGTTTTCAGCTGTGCCGGCTGCTCAAGCGCCTGGACCCGTTCGAACGCCTGACCTTCGTCGGCAACGACGAGACGGCGCGGGTGCCGGACACGATCGACCCCGCCCTGCTCGACCGAACCGTCGTCGTCGTGTTGCCGGACGGCAGCATCGCGATCGAAGAGCGAGCGGTGTTCGAGATCGGTCGGGCGCTGCCGTTCGGGATCTTGGGGGTTTGGTGGCTCACCGTGCCAGGGTTGTCGGCGCTGGGCCGGCGCCTGTATCGGTGGGTCGCGACGCATCGCCATGAGCTCTCGGCCTGGCTCGGCTATGGTCAATGCGGCGTTGGTAGGCGGAGCCCCGGCGCGGCGGCAGCGAGCGCCCCCGCACCGGCGAGTCACCCGAGCAAACGCGACCTGCTCGCCGCTACGTTGCGCGAGCTCTTGACCGGCCTGCTGCTCTTCGTAGCGGCGGTCCAGGTGGCGCACAGCAACGCCTTCGCGCGCAAATTCGTGCGGGTGAAGGTGCCGGTGTGGGCCGCGGCCATCGCCGACTACCCGCGCATCTATCAGCCGTGGGGGATGTTCGCGCCCGAGCCACCCTATCAAGATGGCCGCCTGGTGGTCGATGGCCGGACCGTGGACGGCCGCAAGCTCGACCCGCTGACGGGCGAAGCGCCCGAGTTCGATCCGCACGCGCCCGACGGCTGGGGTCACGATCAGTTCTGGTGCGACTATCACCTCAAGTTTCGGGAGGCCTCCAAAGCCGCCTACCGAGGCTGGCTGACGCACTACCTGTTGAACCTGCATGTCTTCACGGGCCGCCCCGAGGATCGGCTCGAGGCGTTCGAGGTGTGGTGGGTGGAGGACGACTCGCCGCCGCCCGGCACACGGCGGGGAAAGCCGCGGCCTCCGCAGAAGCTGCTGGCGTACGGTCGGGTGAGCGACTCCGGGGCCGCGCGCTGGCTCGAGGCGCAAGGTGCGAGCCGGAGGAGCCGATGACCGGATCGCCAACCCGGCCAGCGGAGGCCCCCGCCGAGCCCGCGGCCGCTCCGGCGCTCGAGGCCGGCGTCGCGGGGCGCGCTTTGGGGCGCGCCCCGCTGGCAGCCGAGGCGCCACCGAAGCGCGTGTCACGGCGAGCTTGGGCGTTTTTCGCGAAGACCTACGCGACCGCGGACGCCCGCTCGCTCGGCCTGTTCCGCGTCGCGCTTGGCGCGCTGCTGTGCGTCGATGTCGCCCGGCGGATTCCCGACCTGGCGCTGCACTACGCCAACAGCGGCTGGCTCACCAACCACTTCGCGCTGTTTCGTCCGATGAGCAGCCACCTGTTCTCGGTCTACCTGGCGTTCAGCTCCTTGGAGGAGGTGCGGGTGCTCGTCACCCTGCACCTGGTGGTCAACCTCCTGCTGCTGGTCGGCTACCGGACGCGGTGGATGCACGCGCTGGCCGCGCTGCTGATCACGAGCCTGAACAGCCGCGCCATCCTGATCGAGAACCCGGGCTGGCTGGTCTTGAACCTGCTGACGGTCTGGAGCCTGTTCTTGCCCCTGGGTCAGCGCTTCAGCGTCGATGCGTTCCTCACGTCCTGGCGCCGACGTCGCGAGGGCAGCCTGGCCGCTTTGAACGACCGAGACCCGCCGTCGCGCGCGCGGGCTCCGGTCGTGTCGCTGGCGGTGACGGCCTTGGCGGCGCAGCTCGCCGTCATCTACGTCTTCGACACCCTGCAGAAGAACGGCCCGCCCTGGAAGGAGGGCACGGCGGTGTACTACCTCCTGCAGCAGACGCGGGGGGTGACCGATTTCGGCGCCGCGATCGCCGGCGACCTGCCGCTCGCGCTGTCGCGCTGGCTGACGTGGTCCGTGCTCGCCGTCCAGGCAGCGATCGCCCTGCTGCTGGTCTCGCCCGCCGCGAGCGGGTGGTGCCGCGCGATGGCCTTTGCGCTCGCGGCGGTGCTGCACGGATCGATGGCTGCCGTGCTGCAGCTCTGGCCGTACTCGGCGGCGATGCTGATCGCGTTCGTGGCGCTGATCCCGCCCGAGCCCTGGCAGAAGCTCCGGGACGGCTTGGCGCGGCGCGCGGCGCGGCGCATCGTCCACGTCGATCCGAGGTCGCAGGTCTCGTTGACGCTCGCTCGGATCGTCAAGCGCCTGGACGCGCTGGGGAAGGTGCGCTTCCTGGAGCGTGAGGGCCTGGCGACCTTCGTGGTGGCCGAGGAGGGAGGGGAGCGCGTGTTCGAAGGGATCGACGGCGTCATCGCCCTGTGCGACGCGTTGGTGGTGCCCGGCGCCGCGTTGCTTTGGCTGAAGCTCCCGGGTGCTCGGCAGCTCGGTGACTGGGCGCTTCGGCGCCTGCACGTTCGATCGTCCCCGCTGGCGCTAGCTGGCATCGACGAGGTCGCCGACGACCCGAGCCCCGCCCGCCTGCTGCTGCGAAAGCTGGGCTTCTACGCCGGTCAGCTCGCGGTGCTCGGCCTGGCGGTGGTGGCAGCCACCCAGGTGCTGATCGACAACCCGATCATCCCACCCTCCTTCAAGCCGCTCGGTCGCCCGGCGTGGATGGAGGCTGTCGCGGTCTACCCGAGGCTACTGCAAAATTGGAGCCTGTTCGCGCCTGCGCCGCCAGCGGACGAGACCTGGCTGGTGGTCGACGGGCGTACGGCGGATGGCCGCGCGTTGGATCCGCTGACGGGGCGCGAACCCTGCCTGGAAGCTCATTCGAAGTGCGTCCCTCGCAAAACCCGCACCTGGGCCGACTTCGACCGGCGGATCGTCGAACCGCGCTTCAAGGTGTACGTCGAGGGTGTCCGCCACCTGTTGCTCAACCACCACCTCGTCACGGGCCGCCCGAAAGATCGTCTGGTCGCCTTCGACCTGTGGGTCGTGCGCACCGAGATCCCGCCCCCCGGTGTGGAGCGGCGATCGACCGAGCGGCGCAAGATCCTCTCTCATGGAACCGTTCGCTGAAACGAGCCTCCCGGAGCAGGTTTGGTTCGCAGAGCTCAGGTCTCGTTTCGGTAGGAGCCGCTTCCTGGTCAGGAGTGGGTCGGGCGCGAGCCTCCGAAGGGCTCCCGGGATAACCCAGCGAATCGGCTGGATTTCCGGGCTTTGGACCATATATTGGCTTGGATTGGCTGACCCATGGAGACCCGTGGCAAGCTGGAGACGATGTCCATCCCTACGATCGGGCGCGCTGTGTTGGAGACGTTGGCGATCAGCGTGCCGACGCTCATTCAGGGTGCGCTCGGTCAACTGACGGGGGAGGTGTGCGATCGCCGGCTCGATCGATGGTCGCGACGCCTGTTGAAGCAGGCGGGCGTCACGCTCGTCGTGCGCGGAGGGGAAGGGTTGGAGCCGGGAGAGGCGCTGGTCGTGATGAGCAATCACCAGTCACTGTACGACATCCCCGCGCTTTATCAGGCTCTGGGTATCCGGCTGCGCATGGTGGCAAAGAAGGAGCTCTTCCGCGTGCCCATCTGGTCGACCGCGATGCGCGCGGCCGGGTTCATCGAGCTCGATCGAGGCGACCATCAGCGCGCGGTCGAGAGCCTGGCGCGGGCGCGGCAGGCGCTGCAGGAAGGGACGAGCATTTGGATCGCGCCGGAGGGCACGCGTAGCATCGACGGACAGCTCGGACCCTTCAAGCAAGGCGGCTTTCACCTCGCGCTGGAGACGGGCGCTCGCATCCTGCCGGTCAGCATCGACGGCACGCGACAGGTGCTGGCCGCCCACGGCACGAAGGTCCATCGCGGCAAGACGGTACGCGTCACCATTGGCGCCCCCATCGAGGCGGCGGCCTACGGGGAGGATCGTCGCAAGGAGCTGGCGGACGCCGTCCGGCAGGCGATCGCTCGGCACCTGCCGGTCTCCGACGCCGCCGAGATGCGGCCGCGCCCCTGAGGGCCGGCGGCGTCTACCCCGCCTCTGCCTGGGCCTCGGCCTGCGTTTCGGCCCGCGCCTCGGCCTCGCCGTTCTCCGGAGCCGCCGCTCGATCCGCGCTGTCCGGCAGGTCCGCCACGGGGGGCGGCGCCGCCGCGTCCTTTTGCGCTGGCTCACCGGGTTCGGGCGCGCTCGAAACCCAATGAAAGGGGATCACGCGGCCGAACGGCTTTGCGTAGTCGTGCAGCAGCAGCACCGTCAACCACCAGGTGATGGCGCAGAAAAGGAGCACGGTGGCCAGATAAAAATGCAGGTCCAGGTTCGAGACCAGCACGGTGAAATATTGGGCGGCGCAAAGCCCGAGCGCCGTCATCCAGATCATCCCATCCATCGCGCTGATCGGCCGCTCGGCAGACGCCACTTCGGTCGCCAGCAGCGGGAGCAGGAAGATCACGTGGATGTAGTAGTTGGCCGGGTAGAACACGACCGGGATGAGCAAGATGCCGAGCGCGGCGGCCTGGTGGTAGGGCCTGCGCCGAGCGCCGAGCGCGATCGCGGCCAGATAGGCTGCGAGCAAGCCGATGTAGAGCGGCATGCGTGAGGCCAGGATCCGCGCTTGCGAGAAATCGGACCCGGCCACCAGACTGCGCAGGCTGACGTGATTGGTGTGGGGATCCCGCGAAAGCAGCGAGACCTTGTGCAGCCACTCCACCCACCGATCGACCCCGAAGATGATCGAGGTGATCACCAGCGCGGCGACCACGCACGCCGCAGCGCCCAGCGCCACCTTGAGGATGTCCCCATGGGCTTCGCGGAGGGTCGCCCAGCTCGGCCACCGCTTGGTGGTTCGGTGCTGGTCGACCACCCACCAGAGCACGGGAAGGCCCGCCGCGACCCCGACCACC
>Ga0079224_100006115_pt1 | contig 15900 bp, 19 predicted proteins | sample Stecom2015_FD_80414 | JGI IMG/M metagenome (GOLD analysis project Ga0079224, IMG submission 80414) | Agricultural soil microbial communities from Utah to study Nitrogen management - Steer compost 2015 | ecosystem: Environmental > Terrestrial > Soil > Agricultural land | place: USA: Utah...
AAAGCCTTGCCAGTTCTAAAAGGAGAAGAAAAAATCTATAAAAAAGAACAGGTGAAGAAAAAACAGATTGTTACTGACAACACATTATTTGAAATCCTTCGTGAGGTTCGGAAAGAAATTTCATCGCGAGATCAAGTCCCACCTTATATTGTCTTTTCTGACAGTACATTGCGTGAAATGAGTGAAGTGGCACCAACGGAAGAAAAGGAATTACTTGAAATAAAAGGGGTTGCCCAAACGAAATTAGAACGATATGGTGAGGATTTCTTAATCGCCATACGAAAGTATCTGGATGAAAAAACTGCGATAATCGAATAGACAATAAAAGGCACCACATTTGTTTGTGGTGCCTTTACTTATGCCTGGAATAGGGTTTCCATGTCTTGATTTCGTGTTTGTTGTTCTTCCTGTGTCGCTAAGTCATATTTCTTTAATAGGTGAAATAGCTCATTTAGAACCTGTTGCGAATGCTCAGCTTTAAGGAATTGAGTTGCTTTTTGGTACAGTTCCCGCGGTAAAAAACTTTCTTGGCTCTGAAGCTTCTTCATAACATCCTCAAGTGAATGGTCGATATTACATGTAGACATCATAATCCCTCCATTTTTACTTCTACTTACATTCTAGCATGTTTGAAGAGGGATGAATAATAAGGTATAAAATTAGAAATCACCATACAGAATGGCAGTTAGCTAAATGCGCAAATTCTACAGGTAGTCTTTATCGTAACTACCACACCTCAGTATTGCTAGGCAAATCTCACAAAGCTCAGGTACAACATTCAAAGTGATATCCCACATATCCCATTTCATACCTTACTGATAAAATGGGCAAAAGGAAGAAGGGAGGTTTATGATGGCCTATTATTTTTGGATTTTCTCGAACGTACTACTCGTGTTAATAACTTTTATTTACATTTGGATTTTTAGTACGCACGATTCTCAGCTTGTCACATTAGGGCAAGTATTTGCTCAAATGGCGGTTATTTTTTTTATTGTAAACGTAAATATGTATTTTATTTTTCTTGTGATTCGTAAAACTAAGGTGCGCAAGTTGAAAATATCACTTGCGAAGATTTCACGCTATATGATGAAATCCCATATCAAGCTGGCTGTCATTGGGACGATATTGATTGTATTTCATGGAGGTATCATGATCGTTACACTTGGGGAAACACTGGGGTATACACATCCTAAGATTTTGAGTGGGATATTTGCAATGCATTTTTTAGTGGTTACCCTTTTTGCGGGTTATCTTCGGCACAAAAAAGCTTCGGGATTTCGGAGAAGGTTTCATTATACAACGGCCTTTTTATTTACATGTATGTTCTTGGTTCACCTTTTTTTACCGATATAAAGATAAAAAAGACCGTCCACATTTCCGTTCTGGTTAGTCCCGCAACGATGCGAATTTGGAAGTGGTGGACGGCCTTACTTGTAGTATATGTTATTACGTAAATAAATTATGCGTTCTTTAAAGTGGCAATCATACTATTTTTTATCTCATTCCAAAGCTCTTTATCTGTTGTAATGCGCTCTACAAAAGATTTAATAAATGCCTTGAATGCAGCATCATATTCAGGTGACTCTTTATCAGGAACATTTGCTTTTAATTCTTCAGCAATTTCTTGTGCTTTTGGTGATCTTGGTCCCCATTTCCCGACCTCTTCAAAGTCCTTATTGATAAAAATAAAGATAGGAATTGAGCGGGATTTACCGTTCGTGAGATATTGATCCATTAACTCTAAATTTTCATCGCGAATTAAATAACGTGTTTCGAGTAACGCTTCATCAGCCATTCTCATGAAGATTGGAAGATTTACCATGGCATCTCCACACCAATCAGCTGCTAGTATGATGGCTTTTAGTTCTTTTTCCTGAAGTGTCCGTAGGAATACTTTATCGGATTCATCTAGTTCAAATTCATTATATACTTTTAACAGATTCTCTTTGTGAACTTGCATGCTGTTAATGTACTCATATTGGTTCATGCCTTTCTCAAACCATGGTTTTAAGTCTGCCATATGTATTTCCTCCTCAAAAATAGGTTCTTTCTTTTTACTATAAAGGATAAAGGCGATTCTAACCACTAAGATGCTTATGAAAAATCATGAACCGATTTGTAAAATTCATACGTATCATGTATCGGAAAGCTTGGTATAATGGGTTCTTCTTCAATAAGAACATCTGTTAATACATAATAGTCCCCATTGGCAGAAGGCATTTCTGTTTGTTCCCATTTCCAACAAGCACCTGAAAATGCAATCAGGTTATCCTGAAGAAGCCTAATTTCATGGAGAACGCCATTTAGTTCAACAAATCCAATACCGTTATTTTCTTTAAGTTGCTGAATTAATTCTTGTTTAGAAATTTTCATTTTCATCCCCCCAATTATTGATAGTTTTACCCAAAGGCTAATGAGTAAGCTATCCAAGTATTGTTAGTTGAATGGTTCATATTTAGCTGAAGGAAGTGACAAAATAGGGGGGCCAAGGAGAAAGTGAAAGCGACTCGCCCAGAAACTTGAAAATGGGAGGACTGTGAGTGTCACGGCCTTCATTTCTTTATTAGCACATGCACATCCCGTCAGAGGCTTCTAAAAATTACAAGAGTATTTAAGCCATTGTTATGGAGTTTCCAAATCTCTCGAGTTTCTAGTCGCTTCCTTTGGTGATTATGCAAGAGGAGTTGAGTGCGCACGTGAGATGGCAAAGGTCACTGTTGGATTTACTTAAGAATCGAAAAAACAAAAAGATTGCACTGGCAATTGATACTTCAACAAATCAGGTACGGTCGATTCTCATAAACAATATCATAAAGTTTTTTGGAGAGATGCATCCAGAGACACATCTGGTACAGGCTGATTTTAAAATCAGAAGCATTACACCGATCCAAAACCCTACCATCAAATACTATACGCATGGCAAATCCTCGTATACAGAGGTACTGGAATGGGCGGATCAAGAGAAAATTGATACCCTTTTCTATATAACAGATGTCACAGGATATTTTTATGATGAACTCGATGTTCATACAGAAATATTCTGGCTCGTTCCTGATGACTATGTTCCAAAAGTACCATTTGGAAAAGCGATAAAAATTGCCTAAATGATTACAAACGCCTAGAATAAGTAATTCTAGGCGTTTTACTGTGGTGTTCATTTGAATTGATAAATTAAATTCATACTTGACGGATTGGAATAAGTTGATTATATTTTAATACGTTATTCATATAAAGGGGGGATAAATCAAATGAGTTTACTTGGTTTAGTAAATATCGTATTGATGGTCTTATTACTAATATTATTGTTTTATATGCAAAAGAAGCATGTCTCATTTTCTAAACGTGTATTTGCAGCACTAGGTTTAGGGATTGTTTTTGGACTTATCCTACAATTAATTTATGGATCAGATTCAGAAATTATATCCGAGACAATTAGTTGGTATAATATTGTTGGTAATGGCTATGTGAAGTTTTTACAAATGATTGTCATGCCACTTGTGTTTATTTCAATCGTATCTGCTTTCACAAAGATGAAATTAGCAAATAATATTGGAAAAATAAGTGTACTTATCTTAGGGATTTTAGTTGGTACAACTGCAGTCTCGGCACTCGTTGGAATTGGTACAACTGTTGCGTTTGATTTAGAAGCATTCCAAATTGAAGCTGGAGATGCAGAAACAGCAAGAGGAGAAGCAATTGAAGAACGATATGCAGGAATTCAAGACAGAACGTTTCCAGAACAAATTCTTGAATTATTACCAGCAAATCCATTCTTAGATTTCACTGGGGCTCGTTCCACTTCAACAATTGCAGTTGTAATTTTTGCGGCGTTTCTGGGAATGGCGTTTCTTGGAGTTCGTCGTAAAGATCCAGAAAATGCGGAGATGTTTGCAAAGATTATCGATGCTATTTATGCCGTTATCATGCGAGTGGTAACGTTAATTCTACGTTTAACTCCTTATGGTGTTCTTGCGATTATGACTCGTGTAACAGCTACGAGTGATTATGGTGCGATTTACAAGTTAGGAAAATTTGTTGTTGCATCATATGTTGCATTATTGATTGTTTTTGGTCTTCATTTATTATTACTTGCATTAGCTGGACTAAATCCAATTACGTATATTAAAAAGGCTTTCCCTGTCTTAACTTTTGCATTCACGTCAAGAAGTAGTGCAGGAACATTGCCACTAAACATTAAGGCACAATCAAATGATTTAGGTGTACCAGAGGGAATTGCAAACTTTGCTGGTTCATTTGGACTTTCAATTGGACAAAACGGATGTGCGGGTGTATACCCTGCAATGCTTGCGGTCATGATTGCTCCGACAGTAGGTATTAATCCATTGGATCCAACATTTATCATAACACTCGTAGTGATTGTTGCGATCAGTTCATTTGGTGTTGCTGGAGTTGGTGGAGGAGCAACATTTGCTGCCATCCTTGTTCTATCAGCACTGGATTTACCAGTTGCATTAGCAGGTCTTCTAATCTCTGTTGAGCCACTTATTGATATGGGACGTACAGCCCTTAACGTAAGTGGAAGTATGACAGCTGGTGTTCTTACAAGTAAAATGACAAAAGAACTCGACACAGATACTTATACACAACCAACACAATCACTAGGTGCATAAACCATTGAAATAAGACCCTGATATGGGTCTTATTTTTCTTTCATATATACATGCAAAAGAACCAACCGTTATTTTTAACGATTGGTTCTTTTTATTGAGCGTATTAACTTTGTACAAAATAATTTTATTGCCGCGGTAGTTTGAAAATCTTAAACAACGAAAGCCCTACCTCTCTTTCGTCCTCACGGCTCCGAAGCCGATCCAGTGTGAATAAGTCTTTCTCAAATGTAAAAGATAAAACGAAAATTAAAAATTTATCTATTTTAAAATTAAATGTTTAAAGTTATTAGGGAGTAAAGTATTATTATAGAGGAGCTTATTAGTATTGTCAAATTGTTATGGGGTGCTTGTCATGTTTAATACTATGTTTAAAAAGAAATTATTGCTTATTTATTTTTTGGCAGGCCTAATTTGGATTACATTTTCAGAATATGTGCTTGACCAATTTCCATCTGCGTATGCGAACTATATCCAGATAGGAAAAGGTGTTGTTTTTGTTATTTTCACTACAGTTCTCATCAATCTCATTATAAATAAGCATGATGCTTATATAAAAGCGTTGGAAGAGCAAAATGAGTTGTCGACTCTCATTAACGCTATGCCTGACTTTGTTTGTTTTAAGGATGGAGAAGGAAGATGGATTCGAGTCAATGAGTACGGTAAAGATTTATACCAGCTCGATGGAAAACCATATAAATACAAGACAGATAAAGAACTAGCGGACATACTGCCTGTTTTTAGAGATCCATTACTAAGATGTGTGAATTCAGACGAAGAAGCTTGGAATAATGGCAAAACAACCCGAGTCGAAGAATCTTGCGTTCTCCCAAACGGGGAAATAAAAACGTTTGATGTTATTAAAGTTCCTTTATTTGATGAAGAAGGGCGTCGTAAAGGTCTAGTGACAATAGGTCGTGATATTTCTAAATTAAAGGCTGCAGAGGAAATTGCCTTAAGAAGGGAAAAACTATCTGTGGTTGGTGAACTGGCTGCAGGGATTGCCCATGAGATTCGTAATCCTCTTACAACGATTAAAGGGTTCGTCCAATTACAAAAGGAGACGAATAAATCAAACGAAGCCATATCTGATATTATTCTTTCAGAACTCGAGCGGATTAACCAAATCGTGAGTGAATTGCTCGTCTTTTCAAAACCTCAGAGTAAAATTATGAAAGAGTTTGAAGTGAAAGAACTGATTAACTATGTGATGAAACTTACATCACATCAAGCCACCCTTCATAATGTTGAGATTGTTGTTGAAAACAATGCAGCACAAGCGAAACTTTATGGGGATATGAATGAGTTAATTCAAGTATTCGTAAATGTCATGAAAAATTCAGTCGATGCCATGCAAGATGGTGGGAAAATGAAAATTCGTACTAAGATTGTTGGTAAAAAGATTCATATTGAAGTGATCGATACAGGAGTTGGTATTCCAAAAGAACGACTTGAGAAAATTGGAGAACCATTTTTTACTTTAAAAGAAAAAGGAATGGGCCTTGGTCTTACAATGAGCAACAAGATTATTCAGGACCATAAGGGTTCATTCACAATAAAAAGTAAAGTGGGCTTAGGTACGAAAGTGATCATAACCTTGCCAATCGTCGGCAGTTAAGAGGAGAGCGTACTCTTTTTTCTTATATAGCCGTTCGACCTTTTGAACCATTTTTTTAATTGTGATTGACGCCTGGCGCAAGCAACCAGCCATCTCTCGTCTTGCCAATCCATGAATATGATCAAGCCAAGATAAGAAATGTAAATGGAAAGTAAATAAAAATAGAAAAAGAACCTAGTTTCAGGTTCTTTTTCTATTAAGTACGCTAATTTATTAAACGTTTTGTTTGCTATTTTCTTTTATAACAAACTCTACCGCTTCAGCTACAGAATGTACGACGTAATTTGCTTCTTTTTTCACATCTTCATGAGCAGTAGACATTGCAAAACTATAAGGCGTTAATTGAAACATTGGAATGTCGTTATACGAGTCTCCGATACATGCAATCTCCTCAGGTTGTAAAGATAATTCCTCTAATAGCTTTTTTATGGCGTTTCCTTTACTGATTTGTTTTGGCATGATATCTAAAACATGTTTTTCCGAAATAAATAAATCAATTTCATCTTTAAATTCGCGAGCTAATTTTTCATAACTTTCGATAATATCATTTTCAAAACCAATTAGTGTAATCTTTGATGGCTTAATCTCTCTTAATTTCGTACCAATTTCAGGGTCTATGATAATGGGGTGGAACATTCTTTTTTGAACATCCTCCACATACTCATTGTTTTCATGCGTGTAATTTGTATCGAAGCTACATACAATGGTCACGAATTTGGGATCTAGTACTTGGTGATAGATACTTTCGGCAACTTCTGTTGTAAACGTTCGAGAGAATATAGACTTTTCTTCGTGTGTTGATGCAAATGCTCCGTTCTGGCTGATGCGATGAAATTTTGGGCCAATTGCTTTTATGACCTCTTTGATTTCATTGTCCATTCTTCCTGTTGCAATACTGACTTGAAGTCCTTCTTCGAGAGCTGTTTGGAGAGCTTTAGCGTCTTCAGGTCTAACCGTATTGTCTTCTTGTAAAAGCGTACCATCTAAATCACTAACTATTAACTTTATCATACTAACACCTCTATGCTGCTTTATTTAAAGGGAAATGGCAATATGTTGTCATTATACATGAAAACTGTAAAGATTATTATAAATTTACATTACAGTTGTAAAATGGGTAAATAACTTTTGTTGACGTGAACCAAATGTGATGAGTAAGATAGAGAAGGTAGGAAACATGTTAAAGGAGAAGGAAATAGGATGGAGTCCTTTAAAATAAAAAAAGTTTTAAATAATAATGTCTTAATTGCAGTACACAAAAAGATCCAAGAGGTCGTGTTAATTGGAAAAGGGATTGGTTTTGGAAGGAAACAAGGTGAGGAGATTTCCCCACAAAAGGCAGAGAAAATATTTGTTTTAAAGAATCAGAAGGAACAAGAACAATATAAAATGTTGGTTACCCAAGTAGATGAAGATTTTATCGAGGTCATGAATGATGTGATTCATCATATAACAAACAGAGTCCATGGACAGCTAAATGAGCATATCCACATTGCGTTAACCGATCATATATCATTTGCGATAAAACGATTGGAACAGGGGCTAGAATTTACAAATCCATTCTTGCTCGAAACGAAAAGCTTATATCCTACTGAATATGAAATATCAGAGGAAGTGATTAAAATTCTTCAAGATAAGCTCGGGGTTAGCTTCCCAGAAGGAGAGATTGGATTTGTTGCCTTGCATATTCATAGTGCGATTTCCAATCATACACTTTCTGAAGTAAATCAATACTCTCAATTAATTGGACAAGTAGTTGGAATGATTGAAAACTCGCTGGATGTTACACTTGATCGACAAAGTATTCATTATTTAAGGCTCATTCGCCATCTGCGTTATACAATTGATCGAGTGAAGTCAGGTGAAGTACTCGAAGAACCAGAGAGTTTAAAAAAAGTCTTGAAACAAGAATATCCGATATGCTATAATTTGTCCTGGAAAGTTATTAAAGTGATGCAACAGGCATTGAAAGTAAAAGTATATGATGCAGAAGCGGTCTATCTGACGATGCATCTTCAAAGGTTAGTATCGAAAAATATATAACGTTTACGTGTTACTGATACGATCAGGCATGAGTGAATAATGATTGAAAGGGGTATTCTATCCCTATATTCAATCGTTATTTCCTCATGCCTTTTTTTATTTTCATTGTTTGCATCAAATATATTAATCAGGAGGTTTGACACTTGTTTAAGAACATTTTTGGAGTACTCCAAAAAGTCGGGAAAGCATTGATGCTACCAGTTGCAATATTACCTGCAGCAGGTATATTATTGGCTTTTGGTAATGCTTTTCAAAATCCCAATTTAATAAAACGGTTACCATTTTTAGAAGCTGATTGGATTCAACTTGTCGCGACTGTTATGGAGCAATCAGGAGGAATCGTCTTTGATAACCTGGCCCTATTATTTGCAGTAGGTGTAGCTGTAGGTTTAGCAGGGGGAGAAGGCGTTGCAGGGTTAGCGGCGTTCATCGGTTATCTCATTTTAAATGTTACAATGGGGGTTGTTTTAGATGTATCCTCAAAAGTAACGATTACAGGACAAGACCCTGTTAGTACAGGTTTTTCTGATCCTGCATTTGCCTATGTGCTAGGAATACCGACACTCCAGACGGGGGTATTCGGAGGCATTATTGTTGGTGTGCTAGCTGCATATATGTATAATAAGTTTTATGCAATTGAACTACCTTCTTACTTAGGATTCTTTGCAGGAAAGCGCTTTGTTCCAATTATTACCGCTGTTTCTGCTCTAGTTTTAGGAATTTTAATGATCTTTATATGGCCACCAATTCAATCAGGTTTGAATGCTTTTTCTCATTTTATGGTTGATTCAAATCGTACGTTATCTGCTTTCATATTTGGAGTCATTGAACGCGCTTTAATTCCATTTGGATTGCACCATATTTTCTATTCACCGTTCTGGTTTGAATTTGGACAATATACAAATGCAGCAGGTGAATTAATTCGTGGTGACCAAAAAATCTTCTTTGAACAAATTAAAGATGGTGTAGAGTTAACAGCGGGTACATTTATGACAGGTAAATTTGCATTTATGATGTTTGGTTTACCAGCAGCTGCATTAGCGATCTACCATGAAGCACGACCAGAGCAAAAGAAAATGGTTGCTGGAATTATGGGTTCTGCCGCACTAACGTCCTTTTTAACAGGGATAACAGAACCACTTGAGTTCTCATTCCTATTTGTTGCGCCAGTCCTATTTGCCATTCACACTATTTTTGCTGGATTGTCATTTATGACGATGCATTTATTAGATGTTAAAATTGGGATGACATTCTCTGGTGGAGTCATTGACTTCCTACTTTTCGGAGTGTTACCTGGACGTACAGATTGGTGGTTAGTGATTCCAGTTGGTTTAATTCTAGCTGTCATTTATTACTTTGGTTTCCGCTTTGCGATTCGGAAATTTAACCTTAAGACTCCTGGGCGTGAAGATGTATCAGATGATGCAACAAATGCTAAAGCAGCAGGGAAGTCAGGGGACCTTCCGTACAATATCCTACAAGCTATGGGCGGTAAGGCGAATATTTCACATCTAGACGCTTGTATTACGAGATTACGTGTAGCTGTGAATGACATCAAGGAAGTTGATAAGGAGCAACTGAAGAAATTAGGTGCTTCTGGGGTATTAGAAATTGGTAATAACATTCAAGCTATTTTTGGTCCAAAGTCAGATACATTGAAGTCCCAAATCAAAGATATCATGGACGGAAAAGTACCAACTCCGACTGAGGTATCTCCAGAAACAGAAGTATTAGAACAGGTTGAGGACATCATGCCTGAGCCACTCGAAAATGAGATGGGAAATGATGAGCTTATTTCGCCTATTAAAGGGGAATTACATCCTATTACAGATGTGCCAGATCAAGTGTTTTCAGGCAAAATGATGGGGGATGGATTTGCTATCCTACCAACAGAAGGATTAGTTGTTGCGCCTGCAGCTGGAAAAATCGTTAATCTTTTCCCAACCAATCATGCAATTGGTTTAGAAACGGTAAATGGCAGAGAAATCTTAATTCATTTTGGAATTGACACAGTTAACCTAAAGGGAGAGGGCTTCGAACCTCTAGTTTCCCAAGGAGATACTGTCGAAATAGGACAACCTCTATTAAAGGTTGATCTAGAATATGTTAAACAGCATGTACCTTCTATCATGACTCCGATTGTCTTTACAAACTTAAGAGATGGAGAACAAATTCGTTTGAATAAGCAAGGTACTGTTGATATAAAACAAGAAAATATTATAACTATTACAAAATAAAAGGAGAAATGCAAAATGGCAGAAAAAACATTCAAAATTACAAGTGATTCAGGAATTCATGCACGTCCAGCTACTTTATTAGTACAGGCTGCTGGTCAATTTAACTCAGATATTCAATTAGAATACAATGGTAAATCAGTGAATCTTAAGTCAATCATGGGTGTTATGTCACTAGGGATTGGACAAGGAGCTGAGGTGAAAATTGTTGCAGAAGGTGCTGATGCAGACGCAGCAATTGCAAAACTAACCGAAATTATGGATAAAGAAGGGCTTGGTGAATAATGTCTGAAGTAATAAAAGGGATTGCTGCTTCAGCAGGAATAGCAATTGCAAAAAGCTTCCGTTTGGAGCATCCTGATTTAACGGTTGAAAAACAAACAATTACAGATAAGGATGCTGAAACGAAACGTTTTGAGAAAGCTGTAAATCAATCAAAACAAGAATTAGAACTGATTAAGAATCGTGCAAATGAAGAATTGGGTGAAGATAAAGCAGCTATCTTCTCAGCTCATCTATTAGTGTTAGAAGACCCAGAACTCCTTAACCCGATTAAAGATAAAATCAATTCAGAAGGTGTAAATGCAGAATTTGCACTCCAGGAAGTTGCGAACATGTTCATTACGATGTTCGAAGGTATGGATAATGAGTATATGGCTGAACGTGCTTCAGACATTCGTGATGTAACAAAGCGTGTATTAGCACACCTATTAGGCGTCACCATCTCAAATCCTAGCTTGATTTCAGAAGAGGTTATTATTATTGCGGAAGATTTAACACCTTCTGACACAGCACAATTAAATCGAAACTATGTAAAGGGCTTTACCACTGATATTGGAGGACGTACTTCTCACTCTGCTATTATGGCGAGATCTATGGAAATTCCTGCAGTTGTTGGTACGAAAGCCGTTACGTCTACGATTGAAGATGGTGTAATGGTAATTGTTGATGGACTTGACGGAGATGTCATTGTTAACCCAACTGAAGAGGTTCTTGCACAATACCGTCAAAAGAAAGAACAATATGAAGCTCAAAAAGAAGAATGGGCGAAGTTAAAAAATGAAAAAACGGTTACGAGTGATGGGCAACATGTAGAGCTTGCAGCAAATATTGGGACACCAGAAGATGTAAAAGGTGTTCTTGATAACGGTGGAGAAGGGGTAGGACTTTACCGTACTGAATTTTTATATATGGGTCGTGACCAGTTACCGACAGAAGATGAACAATTTGAGTCTTATAAAACGGTACTTGAAAAAATGGAAGGCAAGCCTGTTGTTGTACGTACACTAGACATTGGTGGAGATAAGGAACTTCCATATCTAAATCTACCAAAGGAACTAAATCCATTCCTAGGTTTCAGAGCAATACGTCTTTGTTTAGAAGAACAAGACATTTTCCGTACGCAATTACGTGCATTATTGCGCGCTAGTACATACGGGAATTTAAAAATCATGTTCCCTATGATTGCGACACTTGATGAGTTTAGACAAGCGAAAGCAATCCTACTTGAAGAAAAAGACAAGCTTGTAGCTGATGGTATTGCGGTATCAGATTCAATTGAAGTTGGAATTATGGTGGAAATTCCTTCTACTGCTGTCTTAGCTGACCAATTTGCTAAAGAAGTTGACTTCTTCAGTATTGGAACTAATGATTTAATTCAATATACAATGGCTGCTGACCGTATGAATGAACGGGTGTCATATCTTTATCAACCATACTCTCCTTCCATTTTACGCCTTGTTTCAATGGTCATTGAAGCAGCGCATAAAGAAGGTAAGTGGGCAGGCATGTGTGGAGAAATGGCAGGAGATCAAATTGCAATTCCGATTCTTTTAGGACTTGGACTTGATGAATTTAGTATGAGTGCAACCTCGATTCTACCTGCACGAACACAAATTAAAAAGCTATCCAAAGCGGAAATTGCAAGTTTTAAAGAAACTATTCTTTCAATGAGTACAACAGAGGAAGTTGTCGAATTTGTTAAAGAAAAATTCATGAACTAAAATAAAGCGAGTCTAACTTTTAAGGGTTAGACTCGCTTTTTATATGGTTTTAAACGGGTTTTTCCATTCCATTAGCAAACCATAATGACAGGATTCTTCATCTTCTAAATAGTTTTCAATCAGTTGGACTGGTGTACGGCCACATTTCAGTAAGAAGGTAATAACAGGATCTTTTAATTCACCCGTAATAATTTTATTAATATAGTTTTCTGCACTCATCACTGCTGCATACTTAGAATATCCTGAAACTCGGCCACCACCTAATAAGCGATCTAGGTTTAAATGAACCACTACCTCATACATGGATTGCATCAACCATTTTCCAAGTCTGTATGTTCGATATGAAGGACTGACGCAAATATCAACAATATATAAAGTATTTCCGTTAGGATTGTGATTTCGAATATATCCGTTATCTGTCATATCCTCCCATGTATGTGTAGGGTGCTCAGGATCAAATGGAACAATTAAACCCGTCATTGACCCACATATTTTTCCATCCACTTCGACACAGAGGGCACCCTCTGGGAATCGCGTTACATGATTATGTAATTGTTCTCTATTCCACCACAAATCGGAAGGAAAAGGTGGAGGAAAACTTTCTTGTTGGATTCGAATTAAATCATCAAAATCATTCTCCGTATACGTACGGATGACGGCCCTTTTTGGTTTATTTCCATCAAACACATACATGTCTTTTCGAAACATCCTATCACCTCATACCACATTTTACGATATGAAAGAGATAGTGAAAAGAAAAATATTGGATATTTTATCACTTCTCATAGTACGGGTAGTATGCTTCAATCAAGTAGATTAACAGTACATGTAAGGATTTAACTAAGAATTAATGTGTGAATGTCATTTCATGTATGCAACAGCTTTCAATTTATGTGATAGAAAACGTCATCGAAACTGGGTATTTGACTCGGTTTCAAAAAAGCGATCTACTACTTCTTCAATCAATGCAGGTTCAGGTTGATCTCCAGTAAATTCAAAAGTCAGCTCCTGAATAAATTCACCGTCATGATAGACATGTATGGCTCCCTTTTGATTAATCGTACTATATTCTGTTTCGAACCGATATCCATCACGATCTATTGCTCCCATCGTCATCTCTCCTTTTCTTTTAGCTTATTTTTTATTGTTCCTTAATAAGGAGAAATAAGTACATATTTTTTACTAATTACGCCAATATTAACCTTATTCAACTGCTGTTTTTATGCATATAAGCTATGGTGAGGAGGTAGGAAAATGCCAGATCATAATCGTGATTATCATGAACGTGACCCGCATTTCGATGGGCGTTATGAAGGTGTAATCAATAATAGTATGACAGGAAATCAGATTGGAGTGAGAACGGATATAAACCCAGAAAATAGGGAGCAACCGAAAAATCCTTATCAAATCAAACCAAAGGTTGATAAGGAAATGAAGAAGTTTCAGGATATGTTTGAAGGGGAATAAATAGAAAAAGCCAGCAACCGTATATAGTTGCTGGCATCGTTATGTTAGCACCACCAGGCAGCGCCAACAATGATTAGAAGGATAAACAATACTACGATTAACGCAAAACCTCCGCGATAGCCGTAGCCACCATAACCGTAACCACCACATCCGTATCCCCAGTAACCCATAATTCATCTCCCTTTCTATAATCAATTTATTTTTTATGGTTAAAAATTTAATACCCTACATATGCAGCTCCAACAATGATCAATAGAATGAACAATACGACAATCAAAGCAAAACCTGCTCCGTAACCTGCGCCATGAGATCCACTCATTTAGAACACCTCCATTTCTCTTTGGTATATCCTATGGGACCCACACAGTTTTCGTAAGGTACAAATCCCCAATTTTCCCAGATTTTTTTGAAGAAAATATGTTATGATGAATTAAAAAAGGAGAAGGAGATTAGGCAATGGTACATACAAACACAGTAAATGAAAAAACAGTGATTGGTTTTATTGGTACAGGTGTAATGGGAAAAAGCATGGCAGGCCATATACTTTCAAATGGATATCAGGTACTTGTCTATACTCGTACAAAAGAAAAGGCCGCTGACCTTTTTGAACAAGGAGCTGTTTGGAAACATTCAGTTGCAGAATTAGCCAAAGAGGCGAATGTTGTCATAACGATGGTTGGAGAACCATCAGATGTGGAAGACATTTACCTTGGAGAAAATGGCTTAGTTGCGAATGCGAAAGAAGGGACCTATTTAATAGATATGACAACTTCTACCCCTTCTTTAGCGATTAAAATAGATGAAGCAGCAAAGCAGAAAGGAATCTATACATTAGATGCACCAGTGTCGGGTGGTGATGTTGGAGCAAGAGAAGCCAAATTAGCCATCATGGTTGGTGGTGATGAAGCTGTATTTGAAGCATGCAAACCAATTCTTGAAACAATGGGAGAAAATATTGTGTATCAAGGTCCAGCAGGTTCTGGTCAACATACAAAAATGTGTAATCAAATTGCCATTGCTTCAAATATGATTGGCGTGGCGGAAGCAATGGTTTACGCAAAGAAATCTGGACTTAATCCTGAAACCGTTTTAAAAAGTATCACAACGGGAGCAGCTGGTAGTTGGTCTTTAAGTAATCTTGCCCCAAGAATGATCGCTGGTAATTTTGAACCTGGTTTCTTTATTAAACACTTCATTAAAGATATGGGAATTGCGCTAGAAGAAGCAAAAGCCATGGATATGAAAGCACCAGGACTTCAATTAGCAATGGAATTGTATCGTGAATTAGCAGAACAAGGTGAAGAAAACAGCGGTACTCAGGCTATCTACAAACTCTGGAAATAATTTGTCAGAGGGACAAGTCCAATTTTGACTTGCCCCTTAACGTATATAAAATCCCCGTAGAGAAGAAAATAATGGTGATGATTCTCTAAGGGGGTGTAACAGTAATGGCAAAGCGTACTAAGAAAAATGATCCTGAACAAAAAAACAAAAAGGGCTTTGACTCAGCAGTAACGGATACTGAATTCGGCAATGAGCTAGGAAGTGCTGCAGCAAACAGAGCCCATAAGAAAAAAGCGAAAAAAGAAAAAGCCCCAAAAAACGATGGGAAATATGAGGGTGGGCTATAATTAACATACGTAAGAATCGACAAGTAATCGTGACTTGTCGATTTTTTTTGATACAATTTATTTCCGCTCAGGCGCTACATTTATAAGCGGGTATGGGTTGGGCCTTTTCAACGAAATGAGAGGCGACTTACACTCAAAACGGGAAAATTAGCCGACCAAAAATCGCCACGGCCACATGTTAGTCGGCACTAGCTCATACTGTGCGTCGGAGACATAGACAAAGAGTCGCTTTGTTTCTAAAAGGAGGAGTTGAAATTTCTCAAGCTTCTAGCAGCT
>Ga0079224_100006116_pt1 | contig 15899 bp, 13 predicted proteins | sample Stecom2015_FD_80414 | JGI IMG/M metagenome (GOLD analysis project Ga0079224, IMG submission 80414) | Agricultural soil microbial communities from Utah to study Nitrogen management - Steer compost 2015 | ecosystem: Environmental > Terrestrial > Soil > Agricultural land | place: USA: Utah...
TACCCACCGCGATCACGGCCGAGCACTGCCTCGCCTCTGCGGCGATCCCCGTGCTGTTCCCGGCGGTCCGCGTCGGCAGCCAGCTGTTCGTCGACGGCAGCCTGCGCCAGAACACTCCGATCCGTCCCGCGATGGTGCTCGGGGCCGACCGCCTGCTCGTCATCGGCCTGCGTTTCCGCGAGGAGGAGACCGAGAAGTTCCGGATGTCGCAGCGCGTCGTGTACCCCAACGCGATCTTCATGTTGGGCAAGATGTTGAACGCGCTCATGCTCGACAAACTCCAGGCCGATCTGGCGCGGATCGCCCGCACGAACGAGCTCATCGACGCGGGCGTCGCCGTGTACGGCCCCGATTTTCCCCAGCGCATCGCCGCGCAGGTGCGGGGGCGGCAGGATCGGCCGTACAAAAAGATCGAGACCGTGCTCATCGAGCCGAGCCGTGATCTGGGCGAGATCGCGTGGGACGTCATCCGCGAGACGGGACTCGCCCTGCACTCCGGCGTGGTCGCCCGTTGGCTGCGACGCATCCCCGATGAAGCGGAGACCCGCGAGAACGACCTCGCGAGTTACATGTTGTTCGATCGCGAGTACGTGAACCGATTGATCGACCTCGGGTTCTCGGATGCGCGTGCCCAACACGAGCAGCTCGAAGCCCTGTTCGCCACTCCGCCGGCGGTGAAAGAAGGCGCCGCATGACCTACACCCTCGTCACGCTGCCGGGCGACGGGGTCGGCCCCGAAGTCATGGCGCAGGCGCTGCGGGTGCTCGAGCACGTGTCCGCGCCGCTCGGGCTGCACTGGTCGATCGACGAGGTGCCCTGCGGTGGGCAGTACTACCTCGCGCACGGTCGCGACTGGCCCGAGGACGCCGAAGCGCGCTGTGACGCCGCGGATCTGCTGCTGCTCGGCGCCGTCGGATGGCCCGATCCGCGCGGAAACGGCCCGGTCACGATGCCCGACGGCAAGATGGCCGGGTACTCGCCCGTGCTCGGCAACCGCACACGGCTCGATCTCTACGCCAACATTCGCCCCGTCAAGCTCTACGACGGCGTGCAGCACCGGGTTCACGGGCGGCATCGTTTGATCTGGGATCCGGAGCGGGTCGATCTCGTGATCCTGCGCGAGAACACCGAAGGCCTCTACGCCGGCACCGGTGGCAAGCTGCAGCCCGGAGGGCGTGCCGAGGTCGCGATCGACACGCGCGTCATCACGCGCCGTGCGAGCGAACGCATCATCACGCGGGCGTTCGAGCTGTGCGTCGCGCGTGGGCGTGGGGCCCCGGCCGACGGCCGTCTGCGGGTGACCGCCATCGTCAAAGACAACGTCCTGCACGGCTGCCAGCTGTTCCGCGACGTGTTCCACGAGATCGGCGAGCGCTATCCGCAGGTGGAGCGCGAGCTCGCGATCGTCGACGCCTTCACGCAGTGGATCATCGGGCAACCCGAGCACTACGACGTCTGCGTCACCACGAACATGTTCGGCGACATCGTCACCGACCTCGCCTCCGTGCTCCAGGGCGGGATGGGCATGGCGGTCGGGGCGAACGTCGGCGACACCCACGGCATGTTCGAGCCGATCCACGGCAGCGCGCCCAAGCACGCCGGGCAGGACAAAGCCAATCCGATCGCGATGGTGCTCGCGCTCGAGGAAGGGCTCGCTTGGCTGGGTTCGCGCGAACGCGACGCTGCGCTGCTCACCGCGGCGCGCGTGATCGAGGACGCCGTGATCGCGTTGCTGCGGGCTGGCGCCCCGCTCACGTACGACCTCGTGGGCGCGGACGCTGCCGCGAGCTGCAGTGCCGTCGGACAAGCGCTCGCCGAGGCAGCGGGCGAACTCGCCGCTCGTGCGGCGACGCCCTGACACCGTCCACCAGCGCACCGCTCTCGCGGCCGTCCGCCATGCGCTCGTGCTCGGATGCTGACCGGCCCCTCGCGAAGCGGCCATCGGCTTGGTAGGACCACGACATGCGCGTGGCCGAGGCCTCTCTCCCCGCATGTCTGCGCGGTCGCCCGGTGGGGCGGGTCGTCGCGGCCATCCTCGACGCGGCGCTGGAGGCCGCCGATCCGCGTCGCCTCGTGCTCGACTGCGCGGCGATCGATCCCTGGCTCGCGTCGTGTCGCGGTGCCGTGCGGGTCGCGGGGGCCGGCAAGGCTGCGCTCGCGATGGGGGAAAGGCTGCACGCGCGTCTCGGCGATCGGATCACGGAGGGCGCGATCGTGGTCAAAGCGGGCACCACGACGGTGCAATCGCTCGGCGCGATCGAAGTCCTCGGAGCGGCGCATCCCGTCCCCGATGCGCGCAGCGAGCAGGCAGCCCGGCACTTGCTCGAGATCGCCGCCCGGAGCCGCGCCGAAGACGTGCTCCTGTGCCCGATCTCCGGCGGAACCTCGGCGCTGCTGTGCGCACCCGAGCCCCCGCTCACGCTCGAAGACATGCGTCGCACGACGACCCTTCTGCTCGGGGCAGGCGTCGATATCCTCGCGTTCAACACGGTGCGCTGCCACCTCGATCGGATCAAAGGCGGCGGTCTGGCGCGCGCCGCTGGCCGAGCCGCGGTGGTGGGCCTCGTCTTGTCGGATCTCCCCGACGGCACGTTCGCGCGAGTCGGCTCCGGACCGACCATCGCCGCCGCGAGCTCGCCCCAGGACGCCCTCGCGATCCTGCGCGACGTGGGGCTCACGCGATTCCCCGCCTCCGTCATCGCGTTCCTGGAGCGCGAGGCCACCGCGACTCCGCCGATGGAACCGGGCCCGCGTGCCACCGTGGGGCTCGCAGACAACGATACCGCTGTGCGTGCGGCGATGGCCGCCGCGGCGCGCCACGGCTGGACGCCGCTGCGACTGCCACCGCTGCGCGGCGAAGCGCGTGACGTCGGACGCACGTTGGCGCACGAACTCCTCGCGCGCACGCGCAGCGGAGCGCCGATCTGCGCCGTCGCGGGCGGTGAGACGGTGGTCTCGTTGCTTGGAGACGGTCACGGCGGGCGCTGCCAGGAGCTCGCTTTGGCGGCGGCCACGGTCCTCGACGGCGCCGCCTCGGGGGTGCTCGTCGCCTTCTCGACCGACGGCGAAGACGGGCCGACGAACGCCGCCGGAGCGGTCGTCACCGGCAGCACGGTCGCTCGCGCGCGAACGCTCGGTCTGACCGCCGCCGAGCACCTCGCGCGAAACGATGCTCATCCGTTCTTCGACGCCCTCGGGGATCTCGTGCGTACGGGGCCCACCGGCACGAACGTCTGCGATCTCGTGCTGCTGCTCACGGAAGGAGGATGACCGCATCGCTCGATGTCGAAGTACACGACGGCACATTCGCGTGCCGTCGATTGCATGCGCGACACGTCGTGTCCGGCTTCGCGTCTGTCGGTCGTGGACCTCACGCCTGGGGGTCACCCGCGGCGCGTCAAACTCGAGCATGGTTGCTATCGTCCGCGCGGGACGATGAACCGCGACGTGATGATCCGACGACTAGGTACTCTGTTTCTGTGCGTGGGCCTGACGGGCGCCTGCAAGAACGATCCCGGACCGGATCCGTTCGGTGGCACGGGCTCGAAGGATGACGACGACTCGACGAGCGACGACGAAGGTGGATCGCCCGCGTCGAGCGAAGGCGAAGCGCCGGACGACGACGACGACACCACGACGACCTCGACGAGCGCCGGTTCGACGTCGTCGACGATCGTCGGCAGCAGCACTTCGGGAGGATCGTCCTCCACGTCCACCTCATCGAGCTCTGGAAACGATTCCACTGGGACGACGGGATCCACCGGAACCAGCTCCACGAGCACCGGAGACGCGAGCACGGGTTCGCAGGATGTCGACGCGAGCTCGGAGGAGGAGGGGGGCTCCGAAGCGGGTGGCGAAGCGGGTGGCGAAGCGTCCAGCTCCGGACCTGCGCCCGCCGACACGAGCAGCTCGAGCGATGCGTCGTCCTCGGAAGGCGGCGAAGAGAGCACGGGCGGTCCCGTCGACGAGACCGCGGACGCCGGGGGCGACGACGACGGCGACGGCACCTGCCAGGCACGGCCCGGCACCGGCGCGTGTCCGGCGGAATGCGACAGCTGCGAGAACGGCGTGTGCCAGTTCGACTGCGTCGGGGCGAATCGCTGCTCGAGCTCGGCCAGCGCGATCGTCTGCCCCGACGGATGGCCATGCGAGGTCACCTGCTCGGGCACGAACGCGTGCGTGAACACGAGCATCACCTGCAACGACGACAACGCGTGCAACGTGTCGTGCAGCAATGGCGCCTGCGGCATCTCGCTCACCATCCACTGCGGTTCGGGTCCGATGGAGCTCACGTGCGACGCGAGCGCGAGCGTTCGCGTGAACGAATGCGACCTCGCGTGTGATTCCGACATCGACCCGTCCTGCTGACGGCGCGCCGACGGCCTCCCGTCCGCGCCAGGATGGGAGGCCGCCTTTCGCACGACCCGGTGCTCAAGCGATCGTGATCGCCTCGCAGCGGTAGACGTCCTGGATCAGATGCAGCAGTTGGATGCCCTCCGCCAAAGGACGCTGGAACGCCTTGCGCCCGGAGATGAGGCCACAACCACCGGCGCGCTTGTTCACGACCGCCGTGAGGGCGGCTTCGGCGAAATCGTTCTTCCCCGATGCGCCACCGCTGTTGATGAGGCCGATCCTGCCCATGTAGCAGTTGGCCACCTGATATCGACACAAATCGATGGGATGGTCGCTCGTCAACTGCGAATAGATGCGCTCGTCGAGCTTGCCGTACGATGAATCACCGGTATTGAGCGCCTTGAATCCACCGTTGTTGGTCGGGAGCTTCTGTTTGATGATGTCGGCCCCCATCGTCACCCCGAGGTGATTGGCCTGCCCCGTCAAGTCGGCCGAGGTATGATAATCGACACCGTTTTTCTTGAACCCGTTGCTCCGCAAGTAGCACCACAAGACGGTCGCCATGCCGAGTTCGTGGGCCTGCTGGAACATCGCCGCGACCTGCTCGATCTCGCGGCTCGCGTCCTCCGATCCGAAGTACACGGTGGCTCCCACCGCGACCGCGCCCATATCGTACGCCTGCTGGATCGTCCCGAACAACCGCTGCTCGTATTTGTTGGGATAGGTCAGCAGCTCGTTGTGGTTGAACTTGACGAGGAACGGGATCTTGTGCGCATACCGACGCGCGACCGAAGCCAACACGCCGAACGTGCTCGCCACGGCGTTGCATCCGCCCTCGAGCGCCAATTTCACGATATTCTCCGGATCGAAATAATCGGGCGCTTTGGCGAAAGACGCCCCCGCTGAATGCTCGATGCCTTGGTCGACGGGCAAGATGGAGAGGTAGCCGGTTCCCCCGAGCCGCCCATGATCGAAGAGCGTCTGCAGGCTGCGAAGGACGCGAGGCGAACGATCCGAAGCTTGGAAGCTGTCGTCGACGTAGGTCGGCGAGGGAAGATGCAGCTTCTCCTTGGGAAGGGTCGTGCACGTGTGCTCGAGCAGCAACGCGGCGTGCTCGCCGAGGAGCGTCTGGATCTGTGCGAGGTCCGTCATGTCGGCAGCCTAACGCGGGGCGTCGTCTCGGTCAGCGCAGCGCCTCCGTCGCCCCCACGTGCCATGGAAACGACGCTCCGCCGGCCGCCACCCACCACGGCTCGCGCGACGTTCGCTTCCGCGTTGCCGCGCGCGCCTCGATCCCGCAACCTCGCCTCGTGTCCGACTTCCCTTCGTTCAACGTTCAGCACGCTCCGATCGGCGCTTTCGCAGCTTTGACGCTGGGCCATGCCCACACGCGTGGAGGACTCGCGATCGAACGCGGTCGCCCCGGGGAGCAGAACGTGTTCGTCGGATGGCAGGACGCCGACGCTGCGCTGCACCTGCTGCCGTTCTTCGTGCCGCATGACGATGCGCGCGCGGCCTTCGAAGTCGATGCCAACCTGCGCCCCCCACCTGCGCCCTCCGAGGCGCACGGGGTGGAGCGCGAACTCGGGCCCAGCCTCGATCGATTTCGTTGGGGTCCGCTCACGCTCGAGATCGTGTCCCCACGTGCGCCGCTCGTCGATCCGGACGAAGCCTCGCCCGAGGCATGCCGGCTCGCGCTCTGCCCCGCCGTCCTCGTTCGCCTCGCGTTCGACAACACGCACGGCGGCACGCCTCGGCGGTGCTTCTTCGCGCTGCAGGACGACATCCCGTTCCGCGACCTCGAGCAGGACGGCGCGCAGGACCTCCGCGGCGTCGCGCTGCAGCACCTGCAAGGTCTCGCGACCCGGCCGCGCGCCGAGGTCCGCACGATCTGTGCGTTCGGCATCGACGAGGCCCTCGCCTCCCCCACGTTCATGCGGCTCGGCAAAGTGGCGGGGCTCTGCCTCGAGGTGGCGCCGGGCTCGAGCGCCGAGGTCGTCTTCGCCGTCGGCGTCCACCGCTCCGGCGTGGTCACGACGGGGATGGCGGGGCGGTACCTCTATACGCGGTGGTTCGAAGGCCTCGAGGACGTGCTCGCGCACGCGCTGGACCACGCGGAGACCTACTTCCGCATCGCCGCGCGGGAATCCGAGGAGCTCCTCGCACGCATTCCCGATCCCGCGCGGCGCTTCTTCTACGCCCAAGCCGTACAATCCTATTACGGTTCGACCATCGCATTGGACATCGACCGTCGCGCGACGTGGGTCGTCGTCGAAGGCGAGTACCTCATGCTCAACACGCTCGATCTCGCCGTCGATCAAGCGTTCTTCGAGCTCGCGCGCCACCCTTGGACACTGCGCAATCTCTTGGACGGGTTCGCCGATCGCTATGCCTACGAGGATTCCGTACGGTGTCCCGCGACCGGGGCCTGGCGAACCGGTGGGATCGGGTTCTGTCACGACCAGGGCGTCGCCATGCAGTGGAGCCCGCCGTCGCACAGCGCCTACGAGCAAGCGAACATCCCGGGCCGATGCTTCAGCTACATGACGTACGAGGAGCTGACGAACTACGTGCTCTGCTTCGCGCTCTACGTGCACCACACGCGCGACCTCGCCTTCGCGCGCCGTCGTCACGAGCTACTCACGCGCTGTTTCGACAGTCTGCGTGCGCGCGACCTCGCCGATCCTGCGGCGCGCACCGGCATCATGCAGGGCGAATCGTCGCGGACGGGCACGGGTGCGGAGATCAGCACGTACGATTCATTGGACGCATCGCTCGGACCCGCCTTCGGCAACACCTACTTGGCGGTCAAGGCGTGGGCCTGTCACCTGGCGCTCGCCGTCACCGCGCAACACCTCGGCGACGACGCCCTCGCGACCGCGGCCCACGACATGGCCGAACACGCGGCGCGAACGTTGCTCACCGCGTTCTCGGCCGAGGACGGTCGATTTCCGGCGAACCTCTCGCGCGACCTGCCGAGCGTCGTGCTCGCGATCGTCGAGCCCCTCGTCCATCCCCACGCGCTCGGGCTCCACCCGTGGCCCGCCGCCTCCATCCACGCCCGCCTGTGCGCGCGCTTGCGCGAACACCTGGTCACGGCCCTGCGCAGCGGTGCCTGCCACTTCCCCGACGGCGGTTGGCGGCTCTCGAGCACCAGCGCGAACACGTGGCTGAGCAAGCTCGTCCTCGTCGACCACGTCGCGCGCGGCGTGCTGTGCCTCTCGAACGACGAGCTCGGCCCGGACCCATTCCCCACCTACGCGCGATGGCTGCGGGCGAGTGGATATTGGGCCGCGAGCGATCAGTTCGTCGACGGCGTCGCGATGGGGAGCCGCTACTATCCGCGGCTCGTGACCGCGGCGCTGTGGCTGTGGCCGCCGGGGTGACGCTCCGCGACGCTGTGCCGCGCTCGCACGATTTCTCGCGACCGAGCGGCGGTGACACGATCCGCTCGCGCGGGCGCTCCAGCCGAGGCGCGCGTCGACGCATCGACCGCGGGGCGGGAGACCCCGTTCACGCTCGCTTCGCACCGAGCGCCAGGACGAAACCAAGGCCCGTCGAACGTGGACTGGGCCTTGCATCGCTCCGCACCAGCACGGAGAAACCATGTCCAAGACTTACATCGCCACCTTCGAAAGCACGACCGACGCAGATCGCTGCATCGCCCGTCTCTACGAAGAAGGCTTCACGCGGAACGACATCAGCATGTTGGTCTCCGACGACACGAGCAAGCGCCACTTCGCGATCGAGCAGCGCACCAAGGCGCCCGAAGGCGCGGCCGGAGGCGCGGCAGCGGGTGGTCTCCTCGGAGCCCTCGCAGCGGGTCTGACGGCCGTCGGCGGAATCGTGATTCCGGGGGTGGGCGTGCTGCTCGCGGGGCCGCTCGTCGCCGCGCTCGTCGGCGCGGGCGCAGGCGGAGCGCTCGGAGGGCTGGTCGGCGGCCTCGTGGGGCTCGGCTTCAACGAGAACGAGGCCAAGCTCGTCGAAGATGCCGTTCGCAAGGGGAACGTCGTCGTCGCGGTAACGGACGAGTCGGGCGAGCGCCACCGCGTGGTGCACGGCGTGTTCGAGTCCACGCGCGCCCTCGGCATCGCACGTTCGTGACCCGATCGCGGGCCGCGTCTCCACTCGGGAGCCGCGGCCGCGCACGGGCTCATTCGATGACCGAGTTCGTCACACGCACCGGCGTATCACTATGATGTGAGAGCTGCGGATACGCGGGATACCACGATCCACCGACATTGTTCGTGATGACCGAATCCTCGATCTCGATGTCACCCGTATGATCGTTGCTGACGAAGAAGATCGCGCTGCCGTGCGTGTTGACCTCGTTGTCGTGGATCGCGGTTCCGCAGAGCGATAGCGTCATCGTCCGGCCGTCGTTGTAGATCGCCCCGCCGCTGCCACCTCCCGGGGTCCCGGAGGCCGCGGGGTTCCCCCCGTTGCCGATCGCGCGATTGTGCGAGAACAGACTGTTGTAGATCGACCACGAGACGCCGATGCTGCTGATCCCACCGCCGTTCGAGCAGACGTTGCCGTAGCCCTCGTCGCCCCCGAACGTGGAGTTGACCACGTAGACCGGCAAGCCGTTGTACTGGCTGAGGGCACGCACCGCCGCGCCGCCGACGTCGGGCCCGGTGTCGGCGCACTCGTTGTTGAAGAATCGCGAATTGACGACCTTGAGGCGCCCGCCTCGCGCCCAGATCGCACCGCCGCCGTCGTATTCGCCCTCGGATTTCGAGTTCCCGTTCACGAACGTGAGGTTCTGGACGGTGAGCCGCGGATGGTCTTGATCTTGGCAATGATCGGTCGTCCAGCGCTGCGCCTGGTCGCACGTGTTCATGTACAGGATGCGCGTGGTCCCGCCTCCGCTCAGCGTGACGAGGCCGCCGCCGTCGATCACGATCTCCGGACCGGTGTCGTTGAAGACCTTCGCGGGTCGATCGAGTTCGATGACGACCGGCTCGGGACCACAATCGAACGTGATCACGCCGCCGCCCGCCACGGCTTCGATGAACGCATCTCCCGTGCAACTCGCCGGGGTTCCGTCGCCCACCACCGTCGTCGGATTCGAGACGTTTTCGAGGCCTGCATCCGCCGGAATCTCGCAATGCCCGTCGGGATTGCCCGCCGGTGGCCCATCGTCGAAGACGGGTGGATCCCCGCCCGTCGAGCCGGAGCTCTCCGAACCACCGGAGCTCCCGGAGCCCGTGGTCGAACTTTCGCTGCCGCTCGTGCTTTCCCCACCCGTGGAGCCCGTCGTCCCCGTGGTGTCGTCGGAGCCGGTGCTGCCCGTGCTGCCCGTACCCGCGGCATCGCCACTCGATGACCCCCACCCGGAGGACGTCGATCCTTCGGCGCCGGAGGTGTCGTGCCCCTCGCCGGCGCTCGCGGACGCGCCGGAGGTGTCCTCGGCCGGCGTGGCGGACGATTCGTCGTCTTCCGCAGCGCCACTCGAAGCGGCGCCTTCGGCTTCGTCGTCGCCTTCGGGCGAGGAGGCGTCGTCGCCCGAGCTCTCGGCCATCGCCACGTCGTCGGGATCCGTGAGGACGTCACATGCAGCCACACATCCCACCAACACCAAAAGCGAACTCGCGCGCATCATCACTCTTTCGACCTCTCGCACGACGGTATCGTCGCGCGGAGCCAACGTAACGCGGTCGTCGGGGTGGAGCGAATGCAAAGTGTGTAAGACGAACGTGAAGGCAATCGGCGACATGACCCATTCACGGGAGTCGGGGAACACTCGAGACATCGGGGGGCACCAGACCCGAACCCCCGCGCGGTGTCCCCTCGAAACACGTCGCGTGGGTCGCTTTCTCGCCCCGTTCCCCACCCTCTGGACGGCGCGGCGCTCCCACGCTATCGGTCGTGGCGATGCACGAGGGTCTCGTCGATCGCAAGGCGCCCCGCGAGCGCACGTGGCTCGACGAAACGTCGTGGGTCGACGTCGTTCGCGGTTTCGTGCCCGACAGCGAGGCGTTGTTCTCGAACCTCTTGCGCGAGGTCGAATGGCACCAACACCGTGCGATTCGCGGTGGCCGAATGGTCGACGACCCGCGCTTGGACAGTTCTCTCGGCACGCGTGAGGTCGCGGAATACCCGAACCTTCAGGTCGCGCGCATGGTGCTGGACGCCCGCTACCGCGTCCGGCTCAGCCCGGTCCACTTGGTCCTGTACCGCAACGGTCGCGATGGCATGGGTTTCCATCGCGACGACGAGATGCGCTATCTCGAGCGTACGATCATCGCCGGCCTGTCCCTCGGCGCGACGCGGCCCTTCGCGCTTCGCCCGCGCTACGGTGGCACGCCAGTGGAATTCATGCTGGCGTCCGGCGACCTGTACGTCATGGGCGGGCGCTGCCAGGCCGACTGGCTCCACGGTGTCCCCAAAGTGCCCGAATGTGGGCCCAAGATCTCCTGCGTGTGGCGCTGGGCGTGGAAGCAGGGCCGCCCGGAGCCGCCGTCGCGCTGGGGCCCCTGAAGCGCACGCCGCCGCAGCCGCTCGCTCGAGATGGGAGCTTGCGCGCGGCCCCTCCCTGTCGAACTATCGCAAACCTGTGCCCCGCATCTCGCCTCGCTTGGCCTACGCAGCTTCGGTGAGCATCGTTTCGGTCGGCTGCGCAGCGCCCGAGGAACGCACCGACTTCCGGATCGTCAACGGTGCCGAAGATCCGGGCGATCCCGCGGTCGCCTACCTGGGTGTGTTCGAAGATCCGACCGGGAGCATCCGCTCCGAATGCAGCGGGACGCTGATTCGCGATCGCTGGATCTTGACCGCCGCCCACTGCCTCGATTCCGACACCCTCGGGTTCGAGCCCGGGGCCATCGTCGCGTACTTCGGCTCCACCGTGCTCGAGGAGGACGACACGCAGCTGTTCGCCACCAATGCGGTCACGTACACGATCCACGGTCAGTGGAACCACGAAGCCCCCGAGCTGGGGTTCGACGCGGCGCTCGTCCAACTCCGCGAACCCGTTCCCATCGCGCCGATTCCCATTCGCCCGACGCCCTTGGCCTCCTCCGATCTCGGCAAGCCACTCCGCCTCGTCGGATGGGGCATCACCGAAGAAGGTGGCTACGACTCCGGCATCAAGCGTTTCGCGATGTCGCAGGTGTTCGAATACGACGACGAGATCGTCATGATCGGTGGACCCGAGACGAACGTCTGCAGCGGCGACTCCGGGGGCCCCGCGCTGATCGACGTCAATGGGCAGCTCCAGGTGCTCGCCGTGACGTCGTTCGTCGATCCGCTGTGCCTCGAGTTCGGCTTCGGAACGCGCGCCGATACGATCGCCGGTTGGGTCGAAGAGACGATCGCCGCGTCCGCGCCGATGGGCGGAGGATTCGGCGAAACCTGCGAGAGCCCGCTGAATTGCGCGTCGAACGTCTGCGTCTCGGACAGCGGCCGCAACTTCTGCTCCCTCACGTGCACCGTCCCCGGCGATTGCCCCGGCGGATGGGCGTGCTTCGCCACCGAAGATGAAAGCACGCGAGTCTGCGCGCCGCTCGACCCGACGAACGAGACCTCCTCGGCGGGCGACTCGTCCGACCCGATGGGCGAGAGCGGCCTCGATGGCTCGGACGACGACGGCGACGACGGCCGTCGCCGTCGCGGGTGCAGCGTCGACCCCGGAGCCCCTCCACCGCCCGGACTCTTGGCGTACGCTCTCCTCGGTGCCGTCGGCTTCGCGTCGCGTCGTCGTCGCCCCCGCCCTTCTGCACGGGACTGAGGCCATGGAAACGTCGCCCGCCATCCGCACGATTCGAACGCTACCGCAAGCGCTGCCGTTCCACGCGCCCGTCCGCGGCAACACGATCACGAACGGCAGCAACGGCACGTACTACATCGGGGAGCGCATCGGCGGAGGCTCCTACGGAGACGTGTACGAATGCACCGACGAATGGGCGAACGCTCTCGTCGTCAAGGTGCTGAAGCCATCGCTGCCCTACGAGGAAATGTGGCGTCAATGGGAGAGCGAGGTGGAAAACCTCATCCGAATGCGTCACCCCAACATCACGTACATGCACGATGCATTCGTGCACGAGCACGTATTCTACATCGTCGTGGAGAAGTGCCTCTATAGCCTGGATCGCGTACTCCCGCGCGTCGACGAGAGCTGGGTCGTGCATATCGCACGCGACATTCTACAAGCCCTGGCCTTCGTCCACCGGCACGGTTACGTGCACAAGGACGTCCACCCCGGCAACGTGTTCGTCAGTCTGACGAGCGACGCGATCAGCCGCGAGGCGGGGCCGTATCTCTCGTTCAAGCTGGGCGATTTGGGCATCGCACGGCTCGAGTCCGACATCCGCACGATCGGGACGGTCCTCGCGCCGTGGATGCAACCTCCCGAAGCGATGGATCCACGGCAGTTCGGCACGGTCGGGAAACCGACGGACGTGTACCACGCCGGCCTCTTGCTCCTGTCGGTGCTCCACCGCGAAGTCCTTCCGTTCACCGACCGAGATATCGTTGCCGGAGCGCCGCAGCAGGTCGCCGCACGGCTCCCGAGCGTCTATGCGCGGCCGCTGGCCAACGCCTTGCACCCGCACGTCCCCTATCGCACGCAGACGCCGCTCGAGTTCTGGCGCGAACTGCAGGCGGCGCTCACCCACGTGCCGCCCGCCTGACGACGCGGACCCCTCCCACGACGGCCCCGGCGGGACTTCCAACCCGCCGCGCTGCGGCGGCAGAGCAGATCCGATATCGTCGCGCAGGTGTTCTTTCCGGGCGAAACCGCGACATCCCTCGAGCAGCTGCGCCTCGCCGTCCCCGGTTTGGCGGGGCTCGCCGGGTTTTTGTTGCTCCCGACCCTCGGCGCGTGGTTTCGGCTCGCTCTGGAGACGATGGAGGCGAGCCGAGCACATCTCGGGCGCCCCAAACGAGTATCGACGCTCAGCAGCCTCCGCGCGGGGCTATTCACCCTCTCGCTGGCCTTTTTCGCCCTGACCTTGTTCCGCGCCGCCGGTGAGCTGCGCTCCATCGAATCGGAAGCCGCGGTGGTCGGGCCCAGCATGCAAGGCGCCGTCGTGGGCGTCGCGTTCTGGATCGTCTACGGCTTGGGTCTCTCCGCACTGCGAGCCGACGCCATGCGCCTCCGAGGAGAGCGCCGCGTCGGCGGCCTCTGATCGGGGTGGACGCCGCGCGAGGTGGGAAGGCGAGCAGGCGGCGAGAGCTCCGAACGGCTTTGCCGCGAGGTGCGAGCGGGACGCCTCCCCAGCGCGCGCCTTCGGTCTATGCTGGATCGGTGACTACGGTCTACGTTGCCATGCCCGTCCTCGACGCCGTCTTGCAGACGGCCGAGCGCTTCGGCTTCGACCGCGCCGACGCGCTCGCGGCCGCCGGATTGACCGAAGACGACATCAAGGACAAGGACGCACTCGTCCCCGAGCGCGCCGAACAGAGCATCTGGTCGTTTCTGGTCGAACGAACGAACGACCGCTCGCTCGGCATCCTCGCCGGGCAAGCCCTCAGCCGCGGGACGTTCCAGGCCGTCGAGTATTTCGCCCGCACCTCCGAAACGCTGGGCGAGGCCGTGATGAGCCTCCCGCACGTCAGCCGCCTCCTCCGGAGTTACGACGTGTTCTCGACCGAAGAGGACGAGAACGGCCTTCACGTCGTGTTCCTCCGCCCGTACGACCCGAAGAACCTCGGTCAAGCCGTCGCCATCGAAGCGTCGGTCATGACGCTCGTGTCGCTCGGGCGCAACGCCACCGGCGTCGATTGGTCGCCCCAATGGGTGTCCTTCCGCCACGCACGCCCGGACGATACGTCGTTCTACGAGCCACTCGGTTGCGAGATCCGATTCGACCAACCGCGCGTCGAAGCGGTGCTGTCATGCGAAGTGGCCAACCACAAGATGACGGAAGCCGATCCCGTCCTCAACGCGCTCATGTCCGAATGCGCACAGCGGCGCTTGCAGGAGCTCCCGCGCGGCCGACCGATCATATCGAAGGTCCGCGAGGTCCTGCTCGAGCTCCTGCCCGCCAAAGAACCAAGTTTACAGAACGTCGCCGAACGCCTCGATCTGAGCCCCAGGGTGCTCCAGCGCAAGCTCCAGACCGAAGGAACGAACTTTCGTTCCCTCGTCGAGAACGCGCGCGAAGAAATCGCCAAGCAGTATCTCGCGGAAACCAACATGAGTGCGATCGACGTCGCCATGTTGCTCGACTACGCGGATGCGCCGTCCTTTTATCGCGCGTTCAAGCGCTGGACCGGGCTGTCCCCGGGCCAGTTCCGCCGACGCGGACGTTGATTCGGTCGACATACGACCTTCGTAGCGGCCGCCCTCTTGCACCCGTGGGCGAGCACGCTAGGAAAGCATCGTCGTGAACTACCAGCGCGATGGCGGAGTGTGCCATTGTGACTCAGGTCGTTCGCATCACACTCGCCACATGAACTGCGCGATTCGACATGACAATCTGGGAGACGTCCACGAGGCGTGCCGTGACATCGAGAACAACGGTCGGCTCGAGTTTCCCCGCGGAATTCGCTTCGAGTTCACCGGTGTCGACCGCGTTCGCTTGGTCGCGATGGCCCAGCCGCCGCTCGAAACGGTGCTCAACCTACTCTTGCGGCGAGCCATCGCCTCCTCGTCCTACGGCGACTGTATCCGCGTGCATGCCGAAGATCGCGACACGATCCCCGCGCCGCTCATCGGCGAAGAGCGTCCCTGCCGCTGCGTGATGCTCTCCGTCGAGGACGAAGGCGTGCCCGTCGACGCCTCGGCGATTGCACGCGCCATGTGGCTCGGCCTCGGCGAAGGAGATCCCGGCACCGATACCCTCGCTTGGGTCTACTACCTCGTCCGCAGCGCCGGCGGCAGGGTCGACGTCCAACGGCCCCCCGAAGGAGGTTCGCGCGTGCGCTGCTTCCTCCCCACCGCCCCCGAGGCGTGACCCGGCCCGGCGCGATGATTCGCGCCGCCCCGTGCTCCCTCACCCTCCCGATTCGGTACGGCCTGCAACTTCTGCACGACGTTGCGCTGGGGCAAGGTCTTCGATGGCCGACATGCGTGGTGCGTCGCGCGGCCTCGGTGACGACGCCATCGGGCTTCGGCGACCACGTTCGGTGACTCGTCGGCACCATCGTTGGAACCGATTCGCGGCATGCGTCGGGTGGATTGCGATCACCGGCGGCCCAGAGGCGCGCGATCGTTGGTGCATGTCACCCTTCGCACTCGATCGGCGCGCCCACGGATGCGAGTACACCAGGTGCATGTCACCCTTCGCACTCGATCGGCGCGCCCACGGATGCGAGTACACCAGGTGCATCGTGTTCCTCGCATTCATTCATCGCCCATGGACGCGAATGCACCGAGTGCAATCGCGGCCGTGAGCACGGTGCGCAACACATCGTATTGCGCTCATTGTATGCACTCCGAAGAATTCGACCGGTGTGATCCACCTTCCTCGTTCGAGCATCGGCGGGTGGACGCGTGAAGTGCATCGATCGGCCCCGCGACGTCCCGTCGCGCGCGAGGTCCGAGGCTCCCCGATCCCACGGCGCAAGAGCTGCGGCACACCGCCATCGGTTGGTTTCCA
>Ga0079224_100006117_pt1 | contig 15899 bp, 13 predicted proteins | sample Stecom2015_FD_80414 | JGI IMG/M metagenome (GOLD analysis project Ga0079224, IMG submission 80414) | Agricultural soil microbial communities from Utah to study Nitrogen management - Steer compost 2015 | ecosystem: Environmental > Terrestrial > Soil > Agricultural land | place: USA: Utah...
CGAGGTTTTATATGTTAAGATAGGCATACATTAAACCTTAAAAAATTTCGGCTGTAAATCCATACACCTTCAGGTTATGTTTGCACCATTTTGCACTTTAGGAGCTGGATCAAATGCCAATCTATAAAAAGAAAACAATGCGGGCTCTCTTACTGCCTTACTCTATCGTCATGTTTATCCTTTTAGGGATTACCGCATTTTTCAATGTCTTTATTAGCGCGGCAGGGATTGTTTTATTAGTTTTGTTAAATCTCTTGGCGCTAAAGGGTGAAGAAGAGACACGACAGGAAACGGAACAATATATCGCCCGCCTATCCTATCGGGTTAAAAAAGTAGGGGAAGAAGCCTTACTGGAAATGCCAATTGGAATTTTACTTATCAATGATCATTATGAAATTGAGTGGGCCAATCCATATATAAGCAGCCAACTAAATGAAGCAACTTTAATTGGAAAATCTCTATATGATGTGGCTGAACCGTTAATTTCAATTATTAAACAAGAAATAGAAAAAGATACTGTTACGTTATTGGATAGGAAATATGAAGTTGTTTATAAGAAGCACGAAAAATTAATGTATCTATTTGATAAAACCGAACAGGCAATTATTGAAAAAAAATATAAAGAAGAACGCCCAGTCATTGCTATTATTTACTTAGATAATTATGACGAGATTACAAAGGCGATGGATGATTTAGCCCGGGGTAATATAAACAGTGTTGTAACAAGTCTTTTAAACCGCTGGGCCAATGAAAATGGAATTTACTTAAAGCGGGTTTCCTCTGATCGCTTTGTCGCCTTTTTCAATGAAAAAACGCTAGAACGATTAGAAAGTGAAAAGTTTTCGATATTAGATGATCTCCGGGAATTACAATCCGAAAGTAAAATGCCTCTAACGCTGAGTATAGGCGTTGGTGTAGGTGTTCCTTCATTGCCTGAATTGGGGACGCTTGCCCAATCCAGTTTAGACTTAGCTCTCGGTCGGGGTGGCGACCAAGTGGCGATTAAACTTCCTAATGGAAAAGTAAAATTTTATGGAGGCAAAACAAATCCTGTTGAGAAACGTACCCGCGTCCGGGCCCGGGTAATTTCCCATGCTTTAGCCGAACTTATTCAGGAAAGTGATAAAGTTATCGTCATGGGCCATAAATACCCGGATATGGATGCGATTGGTGCTTGCATTGGGATCATGAAAATGGCATCAGTTAACGGTAAGGAAGCCTATGCTATATTAGATAGGGAACAAATCGATTCTGGTGTCCAAAAATTGCTTGAAGAAGCTAAACGTCGTTCAGGGATGCTAGAGCGCTTCATTCATCCCGACGATGCTTTAAATATGGATTTGTCCAATGCTTTGCTTATTATCGTCGATACCCATAAACCATCCCTTGTCATTGATGAAAGGTTAGTAAAGAAAATTGATAATGTCGTTATTATTGACCATCATCGTCGTAGCGAAGAATTTGTGAAAAACCCACTCCTTGTTTATATGGAACCGTACGCTTCTTCTACCTCGGAACTAGTAACAGAACTGCTTGAATATCAGCCGAGGGCGAATTTATCGATTTTAGAAGCAACGGCATTACTGGCAGGGATCGTAGTTGATACAAAATGTTTCAGTTTACGGACTGGTTCCAGAACCTTTGACGCTGCTTCTTATTTAAGATCAAAAGGGGCGGATACGATTTTAGTCCAGCAATTTTTAAAACAAAGCTGGGACACATATATTATGCGTTCGAAAATTATCGAAAGAACCGAATTTTACAAGGAAGGCATTGCCATCGCCATGGGTCCGGAATCTATCCGTTACAATCAAATCCTTATTGCTCAAGCAGCGGACACCTTATTGTCAATGGAAAATGTGGAAGCGTCCTTTGTAATTTCTAAACGGGAAGATGATACGATTGGAATCAGTGCTCGGTCTCTTGGCAAAGTGAATGTTCAGCTAATTATGGAAGCATTAGGTGGTGGCGGTCACTTAACAAATGCAGCTGTCCAATTAAAAGATGTTTCCCTGGAAGAAGCAGAAGAACGCTTGAAAGAAGCGATTAATATATATTTTGAAGGAGGTAGCAAGGAATGAAAGTAATTTTTTTGCAAGATGTTAAAGGAAAGGGCAAAAAAGGTGAGGTAAAAAATGTTGCCGACGGCTATGCGCAAAACTATTTAATAAAAAACGGTCTCGCAATTGAGGCAACCAAAGCTAATTTAAAAGCGTTAGAAGCTAAAAAACGTTCTGAAGCTAAACAAGCTGAAAAAGAATTAGAGGAAGCGAAAAAATTAAAAGAAACATTGGAAAAAACAACGGTAGAGTTAACAGCAAAAGCTGGTGAAGGTGGACGGCTCTTTGGCTCAATTACATCAAAACAGATTGCCGATGAACTGCAAAAAACCCACAAAATCAAAGTTGATAAACGGAAAATTGAACTAGAGGAACCAATCCGTTCCTTAGGTTATACGAAGGTGCCGATAAAAATCCATAGCGAAGTTACAGCTGTATTGAATGTCCATGTAAAAGAAGGAAATTAATCAGAACGGTTTTCCAATAAATTTTTCCATCGATTATTCGAGGGTACCATGTTAAAATAATATATAAATAATAACGAGGCTGTCTCAAAGTATACGAATGATGAAGCGAACACTTTGAGTCAGCTTTTTTTCGTCAATAAATCTCGTCAATAAATCTATGATTCCCCGAAAGAAATAAGTAAATTCCAAATTTTGTATGATAAAATGATAATAGATTTTTATTTTCAATGATTACTAAATCGCCTTGGAGGTTTCGAAGGAATGAATGACCTTTTATTGGACAAAACCCCTCCTCAAAATATAGAAGCGGAACAAGCCGTCCTTGGGGCGATTTTTCTTGAACCGGAGAGCCTGATTGTAGCGTCAGAAAAATTGATTCCGGAAGACTTTTATCGCGTTTCCCATCAAAAAATCTTTTCCGCTATGCTTAAATTGCATAATGAAGGGAAAGCCGTCGACGTTCTAACGGTATCGGAAGAATTAAGAGCTTCGAAACAATTGGAAAATGCCGGAGGAATATCGTATTTAACGGAACTGGCTGGAAGTGTTCCTACTGCCGCTAATATCGAATATTATGCCACGATTGTTGAAGAAAAATCCCTGTTAAGAAGACTTATACGAACCGCCACGAATATCGCTCAGGAAGGTTATAACAGGGAAGATGAAGTTGAATCCCTTTTAGTTGAGGCAGAAAAACAAATCCTTGAAGTTGCCAATCGGAAAAATGCTGGTTCCTTCCAAAGCATTAAGGACGTCCTTGTTCGCACCTATGATCATATAGAGATGTTAAATACGAGAAAAGGTGAGATTACAGGGGTTCCGACCGGCTTTATCGAGCTCGACCGAATGACTGCCGGATTCCAGAAAAATGATTTGATTATTGTTGCTGCCCGGCCTTCCGTTGGGAAAACGGCCTTTGCCTTAAATATTGCCCAAAATGTTGCCACAAAAACCGATGAAACGGTTGCGATTTTTTCCCTGGAAATGGGTGCCGAACAGCTCGTTATGCGGATGCTTTGTGCTGAGGGAAATATTGATTCACAAAATTTGCGGACTGGTTCTTTAACCGATGAGGACTGGAAAAAACTAACGATGGCAATGGGAAGTTTATCAAATGCGAACATTTTTATTGATGATACCCCAGGTATAAAAATTACCGATATCCGTTCGAAATGCCGTCGTTTAAAACAAGAACATGGTCTTGGACTTGTCATCATCGACTACTTGCAGCTCATTCAAGGAAGCGGCCGTTCCAGTGAAAACCGGCAACAGGAAGTTTCAGAAATATCCCGTTCGCTAAAAGCACTAGCCAGGGAGATGGAAGTTCCCGTAATTGCTCTATCCCAGCTTTCCCGGGGTGTTGAACAGCGTCAAGATAAGCGGCCGATGATGTCGGATATTCGTGAATCGGGAAGTATCGAGCAGGATGCGGACATTGTCGCCTTCCTTTATCGGGAAGATTATTATGATAAGGAAACGGAAAATAAAAATATTATCGAAATTATTATTGCAAAGCAAAGGAATGGTCCAACCGGTACAATTCAGCTTGCCTTTGCCAAAGAATACAATAAATTTGTGAACTTGGAACGCCGTTATGATGATGCAGCTATTCCGCCGGGAGCATAATTGAATGATTTTCGGAAAAAATACCACAGGAATCACTGTGGTATTTTTTTATGAGAAGGAAAAAGGAAAATGGATAAAAAACGAACATTTTATAAAAAATTATTTAAATTGTTCGTGTTTTTGTTGACAATTCCTCCTTCCATGCTACACTAGTAATGTTTGAAAACGACTTTTCAAGTTTTGGAGGTGCCAAAATGACATCGGTTGTTGTCGTTGGATCCCAATGGGGCGATGAAGGTAAAGGAAAAATTACAGACTTTTTATCAGAAAAGGCAGATGTCGTAGCCCGTTATCAAGGCGGTGACAATGCTGGACATACCATTAAATTCAATGGTGATACATACAAATTGCATTTAATCCCATCGGGAATTTTTTATAAAGAAAAAATTTGCGTACTTGGCAATGGAATGGTGATTAACCCGAAATCTCTCGTTGAGGAAATTAACTACTTAAAAGAAAAAAACATTTCCGTCGATAATTTAAAAATCTCCAACCGTGCCCATGTAATTCTTCCCTACCATATTAAAATGGATCAGTTAGAGGAAGAAAAAAAAGGCATGAACAAAATTGGGACGACGAAAAAGGGAATTGGTCCGGCTTATATGGATAAGATGGCTAGAGTTGGCATTCGCATGGCAGACCTTTTGGACAAGGAGGTATTTAAAGAAAAACTGGAACAAAACTTAGCAGAGAAAAATCTTCTTTTCACAAAAGTGTATGGAACAGAAGAAATGAAACTAGAGGACATTTTCGAAGAGTATTATAATTACGGTCAACAAGTGAAAGATTATGTATGTGATACATCTGTCGTATTAAATAATGCCCTTGATGAAGGCCGGAAAGTTCTCTTTGAAGGTGCTCAAGGGGTTATGCTTGATATTGATCAAGGGACATATCCTTTCGTAACTTCCTCCAATCCAGTTGCTGGAGGCGTAACTATCGGCTCGGGAGTCGGACCATCAAAAATCAATTATGTTGTTGGTGTAGCAAAGGCCTATACTACAAGAGTTGGCGACGGTCCTTTCCCGACCGAATTAAAAAATGAAATCGGAGACCAAATCCGGGAAACAGGAAGAGAATATGGGACGACAACAGGACGTCCGCGCCGGGTTGGCTGGTTTGATAGTGTAGTTGTTCGTCATGCAAGAAGAGTGAGCGGCATTACCGACCTGTCACTAAACTCCATTGATGTTTTAACTGGCATCCCGACCTTAAAAATATGTGTCGCTTATCGTTATAAGGGGGAATTGCTCCACGAATTTCCTGCCAGCTTGAAAGTCCTTGCGGAATGTGAGCCGGTTTATGAAGAGCTACCTGGCTGGACAGAAGATATAACTGGATGCAGAACCTTGGAGGATCTTCCTGCCAATGCTCGTTATTATATTGAGCGTGTATCCGAGTTAACCGGTATTCCACTTTCCATTTTTTCTGTAGGACCGGACCGGAATCAAACGAATGTTGTTCGAAATATATATCGATAAATAAAAAGCCCGAATCTTTGGTATTGCACCCCAAAAACAAGAATTAAGCTAAGCTTTTAGGGTGTAGTACCATTTCGGGCTTTTTGATAATAAAAAACATATATCTTTTAGTAGAAACTTGTCCAAAAAACAATAGTAATATAGAAATTTATTATTAAACTTGCCGAGAGATTCAAAGAAAAAGTTGGAATATGTAAATGTTTGTCCAACGCCAGGTAATAAGAACGAAACAAATGAAATATATATGTAATATATTTGTAACAATGCAATCCAAAATTCCCAAAAAATGCCGGGAAAACCTATATTTCTATAAGGAATTCATTAAATTCATAGTGGAAAAAGGACAAAAACCGATAGACTTATAGAAAATAATGTTTCAAATTTCCTTTTATAATACAGTTCGTTTACAAATTGGAAACGAAGGGTCCTTTTTCGACTATTTTATGTTAAAGTATAAAAAGAGTGAAAGGCTATTTTTATGCTAATCTATTTGAAGGCAAATAGTTTAGGAGGACAAACAATGAAAATGCATCTGAAAGACCATTTTTCTGAAATGGCAGAGAAAGCTGAGAAAATCCGTAAGCAGTCCAATGGTGCTTTAAAGAAGACCATTATTGCAACATTGGTCGTTTCTACCATTTCGATCAATACGGCCTTTGCAGACACTAAAAATCTATCAAATCAACCAAAATTACAAAAAATATACCATGTATATGTAAATAATGAATATTTAGGGACAGTATCCGATAAAGGAATGGTCGAGAGTCTTGTCGAACAAAAGGTAAATGAAGTAAGAGAAGTTTACAAAGACTATGAATTGGCATTGACGACCGATGAAATTTCTTTTGTTCCCGAACAAGTTTTCCGGGAAACAAACATCCAAAATGAAAAAGTCCTCCAACTTGTAAATGAACAAGTCGATGTTACAGCAGAAGCCGTTGCTTTTAAAGTCGATGGCGAAGTTGTTACTTATTTAGAAAATCAAGATAAAGTCAACGAACTTATTAAGACGTTGAAACTTCAATATGTTTCTGAAGAAGATCTTGAAAAGCTAGAAGCAAGAAAACAATCGGGTGAGGAATTGCCCCCATTAGCTGAAGGAGAAAGTCGCATATTAGACGTTTACCTCTCTAAAAACGTTACAATTTCCTTAGAAGAAGTTAAACCAGATGAAGTTCTTCCTATAGATCAAGCATTACAGCTCTTGAAAAAGGGAACATTAAAAGAGGAAAAATACGTCATTCAAGAAGGAGATGTTTTAGGTTCAATTGCTGAAAAACACGGGTTGAAGCTAAAACAACTTCTCGAACTAAACCCCGATTATACAGAGGATACAATCCTCCAAATCGGCGACGAACTTAATGTAACGGTATATAAACCGTTTGTTGATGTAATTGTTGAAAAAGAAATATCTTCCATCGAAGAGATTCCTTATGAAACAAAAACTGTAGAAGATTCTTCGATGTTTAAAGGCGATACAAAAGTTGTCCAAAGCGGCTCAAAAGGTGAAAAGGCCGTAAGTTACAGAATCAGTCAAGTAAACGGCTCTGAAGTAAACCGAGAATTTCTCGAAGAAAAAGTATTGAAGGAACCGGTGGAACGAATCGTTCATAAAGGAACGAAAGTAGTTCCTTCCAGAGGTACCGGATCCCTTGTCTGGCCGACCAATGGCGGATACATTTCCAGCTACCAAGGAATGCGCTGGGGAAGATATCATAAAGGTATTGATATTGCCCGTCCTTGGGACTACACAATTAAAGCAGCCGATAACGGCGTAGTTGTTTCAGCAGGATGGGCTGGCAGTTATGGTAATCGAATTATCATCGACCATCAAAACGGCATGCGTACCCTATATGCCCACTTGTCACAAATTAATGTCAGTGTTGGCCAGACGGTTGCTGCTGGACAAAAAATTGGTGTAATGGGATCAACAGGGAATTCCACAGGTGTCCACTTACACTTTGAAGTTTACAAAAACGGAGTATTGCAAAACCCGTTAAGCTACTATTAAACTTTAACAAAACCGAATACAATCCTCGGCTTACGAAATGGCCGGGGATTTTTTATTATAATAAAAAACAATTCTATGAAACTTTAACCTTAATTTTCAAAGAGATATTTCTCGGGAAATAATTGTAAAATAATATTTCCTTCTTCCTAAATAAAGCTTTAAACCATTAATGAATTGGACTGTAAATTCATGTTAAAGTAAAATAAAGAAAAGAAATATCAATTCGTTGGTTATCAATGTAAATAACACGGATGGAAAGGAGTTCCGGTAAATGGCTAAAAAGGTGCTCGTAGTGGATGATGAAAAACCGATTGCTGATATTCTTCAATTTAACTTAAAGAAAGAAGGCTATGAAGTCTATTGTGCTTACGATGGAGACGAAGCACTGAAAATGACAGAGGAAATTAAACCTGATTTAATTCTACTGGACATTATGCTTCCAAATAGGGACGGAATGGAAGTATGCCGGGAAATTCGCAAAAAATATGAAATGCCTATCATAATGCTAACGGCTAAAGATTCTGAAATAGATAAAGTTCTTGGCTTGGAATTGGGTGCCGATGACTATGTAACAAAACCATTTAGTACTCGGGAAATATTAGCTCGGGTAAAAGCCAATCTCCGGCGCCATCAACTTGTAACAAGCGCTCAAGGGGAAAATGAATCTAATGAAATTAAAATTGGCTCTTTAGTCATCCACCCTGACGCTTATGTTGTGTCTAAGCGCGGCGAAACGATTGAATTGACCCACCGGGAGTTTGAGCTCCTCTATTATTTAGCGAAACATATAGGTCAAGTTATGACAAGGGAACATCTCTTGCAAACCGTTTGGGGATATGACTATTACGGTGACGTGCGTACCGTTGATGTTACTGTCCGTCGTTTGCGGGAGAAAATCGAGGACAACCCGAGTCATCCAAATTGGATTGTCACCCGGCGTGGTGTCGGCTATTATTTAAAAAATCCTGAACAGGAGTAAATAGGTGGATGAAAAAGCAAACGTTGTTTTCCTCGATCCGCTGGAAATTTATACTCTTCTTCGTATTGCTTATTCTCATAGCGATGCAAATCATCGGCGTATATTTCGTCCGGGAATTGGAAAATAAACTGACGGAAAACTTTAAGGAATCAATTTTAAGTAAAATCAGTTTAATTTCCTATAACCTAGGTCAGGAGTTTTTAAAGGATCGGGATGTTGAAGGTGCAACTCCCTTAGAAGAAGATATCAAGAAAATTTTACTTGATAGCACCTCCAATGATGTCGATATCGAAGAAATCAGGGTTGTCGATAAAAACTTGCGAGTCATTGGTTCATCCGATGAAAGTAATCAAAATGTAGTTGGACAACGTTCGACGGATGTGAATTTTACAAGAACATTTAACACCGGGGAACGATATGAAAAATTGGCAATAGACCCTAATCATGGGCGGACCTGGGTGCTTTACGTTCCTCTAGAAGTAAATGAAGAGATAGTTGCTGTCATTTACCTTGAGGGAAATATTGAACGGATTTATGAGCAAATCAAGGTCATTAATAATGTTTTAATTTCTGGTACCTTTATTGCCTTGGGGATAACGGCGATACTCGCTGTTTTTGTTGCCCAAACGATTACAAAGCCACTCTCAGATATGAGAAAACATGCGTTGGCTATGGCGCGGGGGAACTTTTCCCGCAAAGTTAAAGTGTATAGCCATGATGAAATTGGACAACTAGCCCAAACCTTTAACAATTTAACGAAAAAGCTCCAGGAAGAACAGGCAAAAACGGATAGCGAAAAACGAAAATTATCGTCCATCTTGGCGTATATGACCGATGGTGTTATTTCAACGGACCGCCGGGGAAGAATTATTTTAATAAACGAATCCGCTGAAAAATTGCTTAATGTCACCCGGGAGTCCGTGATTTCAAAACCGATTGTTGAAGTGTTAGGCATTGAAGATGAATATACCTTTGAAGATTTATTGGAAGAAAAAAATTCGCTCATTTTAAACTATGATAATCAAGCCAATCCGTATATTCTTCGTGCCAATTTTTCGGTTATCCAAAAAGAAACTGGCTTTATGAACGGTTTGATTGTCGTCCTTCACGACATTACAGAGCAGGAAAAAATCGAACGGGAGCGGCGAGAGTTCGTTGCCAATGTATCCCATGAATTACGGACGCCTCTTACAACGATGAGAAGCTACTTAGAGGCATTATCTGAAGGTGCCTGGAAAGATGAGGAACTGGCACCGAAGTTTTTAAATGTTACACAAAACGAAACAGAACGGATGATTCGTCTAGTAACCGATCTCCTTAAATTATCGAAAATGGACAGCAAAGACTACATTTTGGATAAGGAATATATAAATCTTAAAAGTTTTCTCCATCGGGTAATCGATCGTTTTGAAATGTCGAAAGAAAAAGGTATATCGTTTTTCCGGAAATTTCCGAAACAAGATATATATGTGGAAATTGATACCGATAAAATGACGCAAGTGCTGGATAATATCATTTCCAATGCATTGAAATATTCACCGACAGGCGGCCGGATTGTATGTAAAGTTCAGCTATACCATGAATATGTTGAAGTAAAAATTTCCGACCAGGGTCCAGGCATTCCAAAGGAAAACTTGGAGAAAATTTTTGATCGGTTTTACCGGGTGGATAAAGCCCGCTCCAGACAAATGGGGGGCACCGGACTGGGGCTGGCTATAGCGAAAGAAATGGTCAATGCCCATGGCGGAAGAATTTGGGCAACGAGCGAAGTGGGTAAAGGAACGACTATTCATTTTACTTTGCCTTATGACCGAAACCAAGAGGATGATTTCAATGAACTGGGAGAAAATTAAATCATGGCTATTAACCGCGTTGGTCCTGCTCAGTATAATCTTTTTTTGGAACTTGGTCGTTTTTCAGGAAAATTATGAAGCGATTCCGAAACAGGAATATATTCACGAGGTTTCCATCGCTGAAAAAAGGAAATTGGGCGAGCTGATTATCCCTGATAAAATGGTATATCGCATTAGCGGTGACTATTTTGTCGGAACGGAGATTATTGAAGTCGTGAAAAACGTCTTTACGAATCTTGCCAGCTGGAACTTTTATAATTTCCAATCGGCCATCGATGATTTTAGAAAAGAATTGAATAACAAAAATCAATCGATGCTCCTTTTGCAATTTCCGGACGATGTGCCCTATGATTTGATAAAATCGATGTTTACCATCGATGCAAAGGATGTTCCTTATGGGATATTCGATTATATCGTCGTTTTCCCGGCACAGATGATGAGTGATGAAGGCATTGTCTATTTTGTCAATGAAGAGATGACGACAGCCTATCAGGCAAGGGTTCGTCTTACGAATATAAACAGCTTTCAAAATGCATTGCACCAATTTATAAATGAAATCGCAGTGCCTTATATTGTCTATGAAAAACCATCTGGTGCATTGCTATTTGTAATGGAAAACGGTCCAATGCTTCGGGATTATCAATATTTGCCAAAAAAATATAGTGTAACCGGATTTGTTGATGCACTTTTCCAGGATCCGAGTTTAGTCACTCGCCGAGGCAATCAATATACGGATACATCCAGTCTAATGAATGTTTATGAAGATATCGGTATGTTCCGTTTTGTCGACCCAACCGTTACAAAAGCGCAAGTTACCATTAGCGGTCTCATCCAAAAAAGCACCGACTTTATTAATGAACATAGCGGCTGGACGGACCAATTTTATTACAGCAGTACCGATATTCTAAATAGTAGAGTTGTATATCGATTGTATTTATCCGATTATCCGGTGTTTAACAGCAGTGGATATAGTGAAATTAAAATCGTTTTAGGAAATGATGGAATTTACTCTTATGAACGCCCCTATTTCAGCTTAAACTTCTCCACGACAGAAAGTGAAGAATATGTGCTCTCATCCGGAAATCGAGTGCTTGATTACTTGGAATCGATGGAACGATTCGATATGAATACTGTTTCCGATATTCGCATCGGCTATCAATTTACTCGGGCATACAATGATATGCTTATTAAACTGGAACCATCCTGGTTTTATCGGATTGATAACAGTTGGGTGCGGCTTCCGGAATCAGATCTAGGAGGGGCGAAGGATGGACTGGAGTAAAGCAAAAACAATCTTTATTATTACCTTCTTCATTCTCGATTTATTTTTGTTATATCAAATCTATATTCAAAAATATGAAAATCGATATGACCTAATAAAGGAAACGTCTATTGAAGAACAACTGGCAGCCGATAATATAAAGGTAAAAGATTTGCCGGATGAACCGACAAAGGCTAGTTATGTAGAAGCCGATTCAAAACAATTTAAAGTTGAAGATTTTGCCAAAGTTGTAGATCAGGAAGTTAGCATCTCGAACAATACGCAAATCTTTAGTGTGCTTGATACTCCCTACCCATTGGGAGAGGATTGGAAGCAAGAAGATGTAGATCGTTTTGTCCATACCAATGTCCAGTACGGAACATATTATGTGTTTTGGGAACATGATGCGGAAAAAAATACAATTACCTACTATCAGACGTATAATGGTAAAATATTTTATGAGAACAAAGATGCCCAAGTAGAATTGCAATTAAATGAAAACAATGAAATTATATCTTATTCCCAAACAGCATTGGAAAATATCCAAGAAATTAAAGAGCAGGAAATCATTACGGCCCATGATGCCATGGTTGTTTTATATAATAAAAACCATTTAAAAACCGGGTACGAAATTTCAAATGTTGACCTCGGCTACTATACATTAGTGCCGATTATGTCGTCTCAGTTACTCGCGCCGACATGGCGTTTTACGATTAATGGGGATACAGACCTTTTTGTCAATGCTGTTGAAGGTTACGTGTTCCAAGTTCAAGATAGAGGTAGCCAAGTGCTAGAATAAATTAGACAGAAGATGCATTATACAACAGGGTAAGAGAAATTGGAGGACCAATATGACATTTAATTTTAGTGTTTTGGCAAGCGGAAGTACAGGAAATGCAATATATGTAGAAACAGAAACTCACTCCTTTTTAGTAGATGCGGGCCTTAGCGGGAAACAAATGGAAAAACTTTTTAACCAAATCAAGCGCAGCCCAAAACAATTGAATGGGATATTGGTAACCCATGAACATAGTGATCATATTAAAGGAGTAGGTATTCTAGCTCGGAAATACAAACTTCCAATATATGCCAATGAAAAAACGTGGAAAGCAATGGAGCACCTTATTGGTGAAATACCTTTAGATCAAAAATTTGTCTTTCCAATGGAAACGGTCCAAAGTTTTGGCGGATTAGATATCGAGTCCTTTGGGGTTTCCCATGATGCTGTCGAACCGATGTTTTACATTTTCCATTACGGCGGGAAAAAGTTAGCTATTATTACAGATACCGGTTATGTAAGTGACCGGATGATTGGAACGATAAAGAACGCCGACTATTTTATTTTTGAAAGTAACCATGATGTGGAAATGCTCCGAATGGGCAAGTACCCGTGGAATATAAAACGAAGAATATTGAGTGATGTCGGCCACGTGTCCAATGAAGATGCTGCCCTTGCCATGAGTGAATGTATTGGCGACCGCACGAAGGGAATTTATTTAGCTCATTTAAGTAAAGATAATAATATGAAAGAGCTGGCCCGGATGTCTGTAAGTCAAATTCTTGAAGAAAAAGGTTTTGTAATTGGAGAACAGTTTGAACTATACGATACGGACCCGAAAATGCCAACGGAATTAAAAGCTGTTTAAAAAATTCATTGCCTCCTTTTCGGAGGTTTTTTCATTTTACGAAACAATAGAAAACAAAACTATGGAATGTTAAAATTTTTATAAGAAAAAATAACGGATAGTATCCATTAAGGGGATGGTTTGATGGATTATTTTGATCATCAAAATTTTTACCGAAATCCGGAACCAAAAAGGAGGAGAAATAATTCCTTTTTGGCAGGGTTTTTTGGAGCCCTTATTGGTGCCATAATCGTTTTAGCTGCGTATCCCTTTTTAGTAGAACAGGGCTGGGTGCGAGTTCCTAATCTAGATACGTATACCAATGGAAATCCGGATCATCAGTCAAATGTACAGACGCCCATCACCACCCAAAAGGTCTCATTAAATGTAGAAACCGATGTGACGAAGGCGGTTGATAAAGTTTTAGATGCGGTCGTAGGCATTAGCAATTTTCAAGGCTGGGGCTTTTGGACCGAACCGAGTGAGGCCGGGACAGGTTCGGGGGTTATTTATAAAAAGCAAGGAAACTATGCTTATATCGTAACGAACCAACATGTTGTTGATGGTGCTGACCGGTTAGAAGTTAAATTGTATGACGGTACAAAGCTTGAGGCAAGGTTGTTAGGTGAAGATCTATGGACCGATTTGGCTGTCCTGAGGGTTGATGGAAGGAAAATCAAAATGGTAGCTGAATTTGGTGATTCTGACTCGTTAAAACTCGGTGAACCGGTTTTAGCCATTGGAAATCCACTAGGTATTGAATTTGCCGGATCCATTACTCAAGGAATTGTATCAGGGTTAGAAAGGACAGTTCCTGTTGATTTTAATGGAGATGGATATCCTGATTGGAATGCAGAAGTTTTGCAAACGGATGCAGCGATCAATCCCGGTAATAGTGGTGGTGCCCTAGTTAATATTGCTGGTCAAGTCATTGGGATTAACTCGATGAAGATTGCTCAAGAGGAAGTAGAAGGAATCGGATTTTCAATACCAATCAATATCGCCATCCCCATCATTCAAGATTTGGAAACTGTTGGAGAAGTTCGTAGGCCCTATATGGGTGTATCGATGCAAGATTTAAGCAATTACTCCTTCTATATTAAGGATGAATTGAAACTTCCTGATGAAGTAACATCTGGAGTGGTTGTTGTAGAGGTTGTGGAAGGATCTCCGGCAGATCTGGCTGGATTAAGAAAAAATGATGTGATAACGAAATTAGATGGGACTGAAATCACGTCTATCATTGATTTACGGAAGTATCTTTATAAAGAGAAAGAAATTGGAGACACGCTAAAGGTCAGCTTTTACCGTAATGGGAAATACATGTCCGTTGTATTAATTCTAAGCGAGGATTCATTATGATGCAGAAATTACAGCAAGAAAAAAATTCCGTTGAAGGGGTGATTGACATGATTTACTGTTGTGCGGAACATGTGGAGTGGGCTTTAGAGGAAATCATCAACGAAACGGAAATGGCACCGGAGTTTAGGCAAATCGATATCGGACATTTGTCAACAACAACTTGTGAATATTGTGGAAAACCGGCAGCATATGTTGTGGGGAACTGACATTCTGCCACAAAATGTGGACATGTTCTGTGGATATGTGGATAACCTTTGTTGATAACTTGTAAATAACATGTTTATATTCAGTGGAATACTTGTGGAAAACACGACAAAAAACGACAAAAAATGCGTTTTATAATGCAAGGGGAGAATCAAGAATAGGGTTCTCTCCTTGTTTTAGTTTGACGGACATTTTTTAGAGTGTTAACATTCAATATATTGACCATCATTGAGATTAAGCTAGAGGAGAAGAATGTAACAACATGATAAACATCAGTCGAAAACAAGAAAAATTCATTATTTTAGCAGTTGGTTTTGGTGTTATCTTAAATCCATTAAATACAACGATGATCACAGTTGCTTTGCCAGCTATTCAAAAGGACTTCCAATTAACTGCAACAGATATTTCCTGGTTAATTGCCTCCTATTTCATTATTAGTGCGATTTTTACACCGATGATTGGGAAATTAGGGGATTTGTATGGCAGGAAGCGGCTTTTCCTCATTGGGCTATCCCTTGTCGTTGTATCGTCCATTTTGGCGCCTCATTCCCCCGATTTACTTTGGCTCCTGATTTTCAGAGGGATACAAGCCGTCGGAACATCCGCGCTCTTTCCAACCGGAATTGGAATTATTCGTAATACAATTCAGAACAATCAAAATCGTGTAATAGGAACGCTTTCTGTCTTTGCTACCACTTCTGCAGCCTTTGGCCCGACCATTAGCGGGCTGCTCATTCAATTTGGCGGCTGGCCAATTATCTTCTATGTAAATTTACCGATTCTCGCATTAGGCATTGTAATTAGATCCATCTATATTCCAAAGGATGAAAAATCAACGGAAAAATCATCAAAAATGGATTACATTGACATCCTTCTTTTTAGTTCGCTGATAGATGCCTCGATGCAGAAAATGACTATAGCTCTTCTGGTGGTTGCTATATTAATAATTCCCGGGATGTTTTTTTCTACG
>Ga0079224_100006118_pt1 | contig 15896 bp, 13 predicted proteins | sample Stecom2015_FD_80414 | JGI IMG/M metagenome (GOLD analysis project Ga0079224, IMG submission 80414) | Agricultural soil microbial communities from Utah to study Nitrogen management - Steer compost 2015 | ecosystem: Environmental > Terrestrial > Soil > Agricultural land | place: USA: Utah...
AGTCCATGCGGATCTTGCCGTCGCGGTCCAGGGTCATGAACGACCAGCGCGGATCCACCTCGGGGTTCACGACGGTGAGGTCGAGGTCGTGCATCTCGCCGATCTCGGCCCAGTAGTCCACCGAGGCGCCGCCCAGCGGGTCCGCGCCGATGCGCACCCCCTCCCGGCGGATCGCGTCGAGGTCCACGACCTGCGGCAGGTCCTGCACATAGGTGCGCAGGTAGTCATAGCGGTCCGCGTCCTGCAGCGCCTTCAGTCGACCATGGCGGCGCACGCCGCGCAGCCCCTCCAGCAGCAGCTGGTTCGCGCGGTCCGCGATCCAGGTCGTCGCGTCCGTGTCCGCGGGCCCGCCGTGGGGCGGGTTGTACTTGAAGCCGCCGTCGCGCGGCGGGTTGTGGCTGGGGGTGACGACGATGCCGTCGGCCCGTCCGGGATCGTTCGCGGCGCGGCCGCGGTTGTGAGTGAGGATCGCGTGGGAGACCGCGGGGGTGGGGGTGTAGCTGTCCAGCGCGTCGATCTGCACGGCGACGTCATTGCCGGCGAGCACCTCGAGCGCGGTGTCGAAGGCGGGACGGGACAGGGCGTGGGTGTCCCGGCCGATGAACAGCGGACCGCGGATGCCCTGCGCCGCCCGGTACTCGACGATCGCCTGCGTGGTCGCGGCGATGTGGTCCTCGTTGAAGGCGGTGTCCAGGGAGGACCCGCGATGCCCGGAGGTGCCGAAGGAGACGGCCTGGTCCGGGTTCGAGGCATCGGGGTGGAGGTCGTAGTAGGCGTCCAGGAGCGCCTCGACGTCGATCAGATCCTCTTCGAGTGCCTGCTGACCTGCTCGGGGGTGCATGATGACCACTCCATCCTCGGATCGGTTGCGTTGCCGCCACTCTAGGCCAGCACCGCCTCCTGGACGGGGGCTCCGTCCGAGGCTGAGACGATCCGCGGAGAGGCGGGGGATCCGCTGCGCAGTCGACGGCGAGTCAGGACCCTCAGGCGCGGCGGGAGCGGACCAGGCGCACGATCGCGATGATCGTCAGGACCAGGCCCACCAGCCCCGCGATGAGGCCCACGAGCGGGCCGATCACGAGCGGCCCCATCATCCCCAGCATGCTGTACGGCCCGAGATAGGCAGGGGCGTCCGTGCCCGTGCAGGACACGGTCACCGTCGAGTCCTCGAGCGAGGCGACGCCCAGCACCTGCACGTACTCCGAGCCGTCGCCGAAGGTGGTCGGGGTGGAGCTCGGGACAGTGGTCAGCGCGCCCGGGACGGTGCTCTCCGCCGTGCACTCGGCCGCGTCCGCATCCTCGGCGGGGACGTAGAGGATCACCATCTCCCGGGCAGGCAGCTCGAGCTCGACGCTGGAGCCCGTCATCACCGTCGGCCCCTGCGAGGCGTCGCCGGCGAGGGAGCCGAGCGAGGCGACCAGCCCGATGATGGTCGCCGCCGGGCCCACCACGAGCAGCAGCACGAGGCCGATGATCAGCATCACCAGCCCGCGGCGCTTGCGCGGCGCGGTGGCGGCCGACGGGCCGGGCGGGGGAGCGGGAACCCTGAGCGCGGGGCCCCAGGGGTCCTGCAGGGCTGGCTGGTGCCCAGGGGCCTGCTGGTGCTGAGGGGCCTGCTGTCCGGCGCCCGTCCACTGCGCCGGAGCATCCTGGGCGGACGGGACGGGACCCGGCAGCCCGTAGCTGGGGCGGGGGCGCGGGGCGGGCGTCGAGCTCTCGCCGTCGGACATCGGGGCTCCTTCCAGGGGCGGAGCCGCCAGGGTAGCGGGCAAGCCTCCGAGGAGTCCGGACGTGCTGCCGCTCAGGCCCCGACGCTCTCGAGGGCGACGCCCGTGACGGCCGCGCCGAGCACGGCGGAGGCGAGCGGCGTGAGCACCCAGGTGGCGAGGATCGTGCCCGCGACGGGCCAGCGCACCGTGCGCAGGCCGCGGGCGGCGCCCGCGCCGGTGACGCTCGCGGCGAGGGAGTGGGAGGTGGAGACGGGGGATTCGAGCCCGAACACGCCCAGCGACATCATCGCCGCGGCGGAGGTCTCTGCGGCGAGGCCCTGCGCGACCGAGAGATCGGTGAGGCGCCGGCCCAGGGTGCGGATGATCCGGTGCCCGCCCTGGAGCGTGCCCGCCGCGACCGCGACGGAGACCATGAGCATCATCGTCAGCACGGACGGACCCTCGCCCGAGGTCGTGGCCTCGGCGACGATCACGACGGCGAGCGGGAGACGGGAGTCGCTCAGCCCGTGCCCGGCCGCGACCGCGCCGGCGGAGACGGTCTGGGCGAACCGCAGATGCCCGCGCTGGAGCCGCTCGTGCCGCCCCAGGTACAGCACCCCCTGCATGAGCAGGTACGCGATCGCGGCGGCGAGCAGCGGGCCGATCACGGAGATCGCCAGCAGCATCCCCAGGCGGTCCCAGGCAGCGGCCGCACCGATCGCGAGGGAGGTGCCCAGCGTCGCCCCGAAGAAGGCGTGCCAGGTCGAAGACGGCATCCCCACCCACCAGGTGAGCAGATCCCACAGGATCGTCGTCGCCATGATCGCGAGCAGCGCGAGGCCCAGCAGCTCGGGCGCCTGCGCGGTCTCGGCGACCAGCTGCTCGAGGCCCACCAGGTGCACCGCCCAGGGCACGGTGACACTCAGCAGCGTCATCCCCAGCAGCGCGCCCAGCAGGTTCAGCAGCGCCGCGAGGCGCAGCGCGGTGGACCCGCGAAGGGTGCGCGTCGTGATCGTGGTGGAGACGGCGTTGGAGGCGTCGTGGAAGCCGTTCATGTACGCCATCGCCGTGGCGAGGACGACCACAGCGCCCAGGAGGAGCGGTGACACTCAGGCGTCCTTGACGCGCAGCATGTCGGTGATGCGGGCGACCTTCTCCAGCAGAGTGGCCGTGGCGCGCAGGGACCCCGCCGCATCGTGCAGCGGCATCATCTCCTGCAGCGAGCCGCCCTGGCGGTACAGCTCCCCGAGGCCCTCGCGCACCAGGCGGTCGCTCTGGCGCTTCTGTCGGCGCACATGGGAGTGGTACTCGCCCATCTCCTGCACGTTCGAGAGCTTCCAGGTCGCCGCGACGGTGTGCTCGGCCGAGCGCTCGATCCCCTCCGCCGTATCCAGCAGCGGCCGGGGCAGCGCGCCTGCGCGGGAGACGACGAGCAGACCGGCGGTGTGCTCCATCTGGTCGATCGCATCAGCGATCGTCAGCGCGAAGTCGTACAGCAGCTCCGCCTCATAGGGCGTGATGAGGGAGTCCGCGAGCCGCTCCGCGATCCGCCGGCACAGCTCCTCGGAGCGGGTCGCATGCTCATGCAGGTGCGGGGCGAGCCGGGTCCGCTCGCGATACGTCTGTCCCAGCAGCCGGGAGTGCAGGTCCGCGGCCTGGACGAGCACGTCCGCGAGCTCGGCGAAGAGGTCGTAGAGGGGCTGCTCGGTGCGGCGGGGGAACACGCCGGAGAGGAAGCGGACCACCTCGGTCTCCTCCTCGTGCTGCCGGGCGCTGGCCGGTGCGATCGCCGGGAGAGGGCGCGGACCGGGGCGAGCTCAATGAGATGTCTAGTGCGCCGGACCGGGATGCGCCTGTCGGCGCGAAGGCCGCTCGAAGCGGCAGATGTTGGAGCCCGGGGCAACCGCGGCCCGGCGCCCGCCCATCGTAAAGCACCGCCGCCGGGACCAGGCAAGCCGTCCCCCGCCTGGACGTGGCATGGTGCACTTCCAGCGCGCTCCCCGGGGTCCTGCACGTCCGACAGGTCACTCCCGCAGGTCAGCGCCGCAGTTCAATGCCGCAGTCCAGCGCCTGAGATCCATGCTGCGACTCAGCCCCGCGGCTCAGTCGAGCAGACCGGACTCCGCGCGATGCCCGGCCGCCGTGAGCTCCTCGCCTGTGGTGAGCAGACGCTCCGCCTGCCGGGTGAAGTCCTGCTCCGGCGCGGCATCGGCCAGATGCGCGGTCCCGTGCGCGACGAGGGTCGCGACCGCGCCAGCGCGCCGCAGCGCGAGACCGAGGTCCCCGGTGAACGCACCGCGCAGGATGTCGTCCATCGTGCGCTGGACCTGGCGCACGTCCGGCGGTTCGGAGAAGCCGGAGAGATAGCGCAGGCCGGGGATCGTGCGGGACCCTGCCCGGTAGCGGTGCACGACCTCCTCGCCGTTGCGCATCGTCCAGGTGTGCAGCACGTACAGCCGCCACAGCGCCCCGGGCAGCGTGGTCGCCGGAGCCCCCGACCACAGCGCCGCGAGATCGGTCAGCCCGTCATCCGCGGCGAGCGCCACGACCCGCTCGACGACCTCCGGATCGGTGCTGCGGTACACCCCGTGCAGGAGAGCGCGCGCGGAATCATGCGCCAGGTCGCTCGAGGTCGCGGGATCGGGCTCGCCCGGGATCGAGGCGGCCACGGAATCGAACAGCGGGGCAGGACGGCGGAAGCGCGGAGCAGGGTCGTGCGAAGGCATATCCGGCACCCTACGCGCGGCGTGCGCGGCGCCGCACTACTGTGAGGCCATGACCATCCCGCGCGAGCTCGACCCCGCGACGGGAGCGCGGCTCGCGCTCCCGGACTTCCGCGCGGGCGCCGCGACCCTCGAGCGGATGCTCGAGGCGCTGCGCGGTGCGCCAGAGCCGCGGCCGGCCATACGGCGCAGGCGCGCGCTGTCGCGCGAGAGCCTCGCGACGGCGACGTTCGACCCTCCCACGCCCGTGCGCACCGCTGTCCTCCACGGGATCACCTCCGCCGCGCTGCTCGGCGGCGCCGTCCTCACGACGGTGCTCGGCGTGCTGCTGATGGCCGACGTCGCCCCGGGCCACGCCCCGGGCCTGGACCGCCTCGTGCTCCTCGCCGCGATCGGCGCCCTGACGCTGCTGCTCGCCGCGCTCGGAGCGCGCAGCGTGCTCGTCGGCCTCACCGCCGCCCGCGCCCGGGTGACGATCACGGCCGACGGGGTCGTGGTGGCAGGGATCTTCCGCCAGCGCACCGTGGCCTGGCGCGAGATCGTCGCCGTCGAGTCCCGGGTGGTTCACCCCGTGCACTGGCTGACCGCAGGGCTGCGCCTGCGCGATGGCTCACGCGTGCTGCTGACCGCCCTGGACCGGTGCGTTCTCACCTGGTCCCGGCCCACCGGGCCGGAAGTCCGCGCCCTGCGCACCGCCCGGCACCGCTGGGAGCAGGGCACCCGCACGCTCCACTGATCTGCACGCTCCACTGATCCAGTCGCAACGGAGGGACTGTCCATGGAAGCACTGCTGGTGACCCTCGGCTCGGGCTGGGTCAGCGGGATCCGCCCCTACTTCATGCTCTTCCTGCTGGGCCTCAGCGGGAGGATCTTCGACCTCGAGCAGGTGCCTCAGGTGCTGCAGCGCACCGACCTGCTCGTCATCACCGCGATCCTGCTGCTCGTGGACCTCGCCGCAGACAAGATCGCCTGGCTCGACTCGTTCTGGGACCAGCTGCACACCGTGATCCGGCCCGTCGCGGGCGGTGCCATCGGCTACCTGCTGGGCGGCGAGACGGACACGACCACCGCGATCGTCATGGCCGTGATCGGCGCGGCCGCGGCCTTCGGCTCCCACGCCGCGAAGGCCACCGCGCGCGCCGCCGTGAACGTGTCCCCGGAGCCCGTCTCCAACGTGGTCGTCTCCACCGGCGAGGACCTCGCCGCCGTGGTGATGGGAGTGCTCACGATCGCGCTGCCCGCCGTCGCGGCCGTGCTCGGGCTCGTATTGCTGGGACTGGGGATCTGGCTGCTGGTGCGGATCCGCCGCGCCTACCTCGACCTGCGCGGCACGCTGCGCGTCGCCCGCGAGGCACGGCACCTCGGGGCGCCGCCGGGAGCCTGAGCAGGCTCCCTCAGGCCCTGCTCAGACCCTGCTCACGCTCACGGTGCGGGGGAGGTGCCCTGCTCCCACAGCGCGCCGACGAGCGAGGGCACCTGCCCGTCGGTGACGGGGGAGACGGTGAGCACGCCTTCGCCGTCCAGCGGCAGGTGACCGGCCTTCCAGGTGCCGTCGGCCTCGACGTGGAACATCATCGGTGTCGGCTCGCCGGCGGTCGCGAGAGCGGTGCGGCGCAGCGAGACGGTGCGCTCGCGCCCCTCCTCGAGGAAGGCGAGGACGATGTCGCTCACCGCACCGGGGACCTGCGCGGCCGAGTCCAGCGAGGTGACCACGAAGGAGTCCAGCTCGTCCTGGGTGAGCATCACGACCATGTCCCCGGCCGCGACGAGGAACGCCATTCGCATCGCCTCGCCCTCCGCGAGCGCGATCCCCAGCCAGCGATCCGCGGAGGTGAGCACCGCGGCGATCGCCTGCCCCTCACCGCCCAGCAGCCACTGTCCGTCCCCGGAGCGCTCCACCTTCCCGCGGGCGCGCAGACCCGAGGTGACCGCGGCGGTGACGAACTCCCGAGCCTCCTCCGGCGCGCTGCGCAACCCGATCTGCTCGCGCGAGACCCGGGCACTGTCCGATTCCCGCAGCCCCAGCATGAAGTCGATCTCGTAGGCCGTGAAGATCGGTGCCTGCTCGGCGCCGTCCTCGGCGGTGAGGCTCGCGGTCTCGGACATGGCTCCCCCTGGACGAGTGGGCGGTTCACGTGCGGGATGCACGGGGGAAGCATCGCAGATCGGCCCCGCCCGCCTCCACCCGGCCCCGCCCGATAAGCTCGCCGGATGCAGCGGGACCAGGAGGATCACGGCGCGGGCGGACCCCCGCAGCCGCTCGAGAACGAGAGCATGCGCGCGGTCTACCGCGACCTGCTCCGCTTCGGGCCGCGCTCCCGCAGCGAGCTCGCTCGCCGCCTCGGCCTCTCCGCCCCCACCGTCACCCGCGCCACCCGCGACCTGCTGGAGCGGGACCTGCTCCACACCCTCGCGGCAGTGCCGCGCGCCAAGGGCCGCCCGCAGGAGCCGCTGGACGTCGAGGAGAACCGCGGCCCGCGCTTCATCGGGGTGAAGGTCACGGCCGACGAGGTCCACGTCGTGGTCACCACCGTGCGCGGCACCGTCCTCGAGGACCTCGTGCTGACGCTGGCGGACACCGCCCCGGAGACGCTGCTGGACCGGGTGCTGGTCGCCGTCGAGGCGCTCGTCGGCGCGCACCCCATGGTCGCGGGGATCGGGATCGGGCTGGGCGGCCTCGTCACCGGGCGGCGCACCGTGCTCAGCGCCCACCTGCTGGGCTGGGAGGAGCCCGTGGACCTCGCCGCCGCGCTCGAGGAGCGAGTGCACCTGCCTGTCGTGGTCGAGAACGACCTGGTCGCGATGCTGAACGGGCTGCACTGGTTCGGCCTGGGCCGCGCCTACGACTCCTTCTGCGTGCTCACCGTCGGCGCCGGGGTCGGGATCGGGACCGTGCTCGAGGGCCGGGTCCTCCAGGGCCACCACCACATGGCCGGGCTCACCGGGCGGATGCTGCTGCCCGGCGAGGACGGCGAGGCTGTGCCCGTCCGCGACATGGCGAGCACCGCCGCGGTGCTGCGCCGTGCCCGCACCGCCGGAGTGCTCGGCGAGGCCGACGGCATGGACGTGCTGCGCCGCCTGCTGGCAGGCGGCGATGCGGGCGCGCTCGAGATCGCGCGGGGGACCGCGCGGGCCCTTGCCCAGACGGCTGCCGGGCTCGTCGCGGTGCTGGACCCTGAGGCGATCGTGCTGGGCGGCGAGGACGTGGACCTCGTGCGCGCCGCCGCCCCCGCCTTCGAGGACACGCTGCGGGAGGCGGTCGCGGCCGCGCAGGAGGGGATCGTGGTGCGCACCCTCAGCGGCGACTTCGACGAATGGGCGCGCGGCGTCGCGGTCATCGCGATCCAGGAGTTCGTCGGGGGCGCCCCCTGAGGGACGCCCCCCACGGGACCGATCAGACGCGCTGCGTCACCTGAACAGGGCGTTGACTCGCTCGTTGTAGGACGCGAAGTCCGCGCCGTCGATCTGGCGCATCCAGCACTGGTCGAAGGCGGCCTGCATGATCGACGCGATCGCGGCGGAGTTCTCCACCAGCGGATACAGCCCGGTCTCCCCGGCATCCACGCGGTCCGTGAACGGGGTGACGTCGAGGCCCTTGTCGGCATAGGCGGCGACCGCCGCCTCAGTGCCCACGTCCGTCGCAGGGAAGAACGGGGCGCGCTCGCCGATCGCCTGCTGCGCCGCATCCGAGGCGAGGAAGCCGATCAGGCGTGCCGCCTCGTCCTTGTTCTCGGACTGCGCCGAGATCGAATCACCGAGCCCGTTGAACATCGACATCGGCGTGCCCACGGGGCCCGTGGGCAGCGGGGCGATCCCGAGCTCGAGACCCTCGAGGTTCGCCCAGGTCGAGATCATCCACGAGCCGGCCATGCCGAGCGCCGCCCTGCCCGTCTGCACCTGGGTCTGGACGGGGCTGGAGTCCCCGAACATCCCGAACGGCGGGAAGAAGCCCTTGTCGACGAGTCCGAAGTACCAGTCGATCGTGGCCGCGAAGCGCTCGTCGTCGTAGTTGAACGAGGTGCCCCAGGTCTCGGCGTCCGTGAAGGTCCAGCCGGTCGAGAACGCGAAGGCGGACCAGGTGGTCTGCCCCACGTAGTCGATGCCGGCGTCGGCGCCGAGCCCGTAGCGGGCCACGCGCTTCGGATCGAAGCCGTCCTCGTCGCCGCGCACCCCGTTCTCATCGATGGTGAGATGGGCGAGCATGCGCTCGAAGCTGCCGCCGTCCTCGGGGTTCCAGTCCAGGCTCGCGAGATCGTCCTCGCTGAGCCCCTCCTCCTCGAGCAGCGCCTTGTCGTAGAGCACGGCGATCGTGTCGTAGTCCTTCGGGACGCCGTAGCGCTTGCCGTCCTGGCCGGTCCACAGCTCCTGCAGACCCTGCTTGAAGTGGTCGGCAGGGAGTGCGTCGAGCTCGCCGAGGCCCTCGAGCGGGGAGATCACCCCGAGCTTGACGAACTCGGGGAAGCGGGCGAGGTGGTCGGCGAAGGCGTCGGGACCGGCACCGGCGACGAAGCTCGCGGTGAGCTTCGTCCAGTAGTCGTCCCAGCCCAGCTGCGTGATCCGCACGTACACGTCCGGGTTCTCCGCCATGAACATGTCGATCGCGGCGGAGTAGGCGGGCAGCTGGTTCGCATCCCACAGCCAGTAGTCGATCTCGGTCGCGCCGGCCGGAGCGCCGACGGTCCCGCAGGAGGCGAGCGCGGTGGTGCCCGCAGCGCCCGCGGCGAGGGCTGCTGAGCCCTGCAGCAGGCGACGGCGGGAAAGGGGCAGGGGGTTCGTGGTCATCGTGGGCACCTCACTTGATCCCGGTGAAGCCGATCGAGTTCACGATCTTCTTCGCGAACAGGGCGAACAGGAGCAGCATGGGCGCGGCCGCGACGAGCGTCGCCGCCATCAGCCCCGACCAGTCCGGGCCGGTGCCCGGGGACTGGGCGCGGAAGACGCCGAGCGCCACGGTGAGCACCCGGGACTGGTCCGTGTACGAGACCATCAGCGACCAGAAGTACTCGTTCCACGCCGTCATGTAGGTCAGCAGGGCGAGGGTCGCCAGCGGTGCGCTGGACATCGGCAGGATGAGGGTGAAGAACACCCTCGACTTGCTCGCGCCGTCGATCAGCGCCGCCTCCTCCACCTCGCGCGAGATGTTGTTGAAGAACTGGCGCAGGAAGAAGATCGCGAAGCTCGAGATGAACAGCGTCGGCAGCATGATCCCGACCAGCGTGTCCACGAGGCCCAGGTTCTTGATGAGGATGAAGTTGGGCAGCAGGGTGAAGATCTGCGGGATCATCAGCGAGCCCAGGAAGATCAGGAACACCGTGTCCCGGCCCCGCCAGCGCAGGCGCGAGAAGGCGTAGGCCGCCATCGCGCAGGAGAAGGTCTGCACCACGGTGATCGTGGTCGCGACGATCACCGAGTTCAGCAGGTAGCGCCAGAAGTTGATCGAGGCGCCGGAGCCGCCCTGGGAGATCGCGGTCTCCACGTCCTGGAGCCCGAAGACCCGCTCGAAGCCGCCGGTGTTCAGGCCGACGGGCAGGAACGAGCCCGGCTGGGTGGCCAGCGCGTTGTTGCTGGACAGCGCGGTGCGCAGCATCCAGTAGAAGGGGAACAGGGTGATCAGCAGGAAGATCACCATCACGGCCCAGGCCGCGATCTTCCCCCAGGGGATCGCCCGTCGAGGAGCAGTGGCAGCGGCGCTCCCCGCAGCGGTGGGGGAGGAGGTGGTGCGCTCAGAAGTCGTCGTGGTCATGGCTCTCTCCTCTCAGTCCAGGTCCGACTGGCCGGCACGGGTCATCCAGTACTGCGCGAAGGTGATCACCATGAGGATCACCAGCAGCGCGACGGACAGCGCTGAGGCGTAGCCGAACTGGTACTGGGCGAAGGCGTTGTCGTAGATGTACATCTGCAGCACCTTCGAGGCGTCGGCGGGGCCACCGCGGGTGGTCACGGCGACGGTGTCGAACACCTGGAACGAGCCGATGATCGTCATGATCAGCACGAGCGCGAGGATCGGGCGCAGCAGCGGCAGGGTGATGCTGCGGAACATCCGCATCTCCCCGGCGCCCTCGGTGCGGGCGGCCTCGTAGAGGTGGGAGGGGATGGACTGCAGGCCCGCGAAGAGCAGCAGCGCGGTGTAGCCCATGTGGCGCCACACGTTCACGAGCGCGACGGTGGGGATCACCCAGGTCTCGTCGGCCCAGAAGGAGATCGGATCGAAGCCGATCCAGCCCAGCGCGACGTTGAAGATGCCCAGCTGGGTGTCGAGGATCCACAGGAACACGATCGCGGCGACCACGTTCGAGACCAGATACGGGGCGAGCACCAGCGAGCGCAGGATCGTGGACTGGGTCAGGCGCTGCATGAGCACCGCGATGAGCAGCGCCACGACGGTCTGCACGCCGATGTTGATCACGACGTACAGGATCGTGACGCGCAGGGACGTCCAGAAGACGGGGTCCTCGAACAGCCGGACATAGTTGTCCAGCCCCACCCACTGGGGCGGGGTGAGGGTCGTGTACTCCGTGAAGGAGTAGTAGATGCCGGTCAGCAGCGGCCAGACGAGGAACACCAGCAGGCCGAGCGAGGCGGGCGCGATGAACAGCAGCGCGAGCTTCGTGTCGTCCTTCCGGCGGCGCCTCGTGGGGACCGACCGCGTCGACGTCGTCGCGGTGGACATGGGCAACCTTCTTTCGTGGTGGGGTCAGGCGGGCTCGCCGGCGGCGGGCTCGCGGGTCAGGGAGAGCATCAGGCCCTGCTCGGGGTCGAGCAGCGGGGCGGCGAGGCCGCTCGTGGTGAGCACAGCGCCGGGCAGCAGCACGGAGCCCTCGGCGAGGGCGCGGGCGAGCCACGGCGGGGAGGTGAGATGGCTGGGCGGTCCGCTGGGCAGGACCGGGCGCAGCCGGTAGGCGGCCTCGGGGTCCAGGCCCGGCAGCTGCAGGCGCGGGTGCTGGGAGGTGTCCGCGCGGCCGACGGTGCTCAGCGCGAACAGCGCGCGGCCGCGGTCCTCGGAGACCACGCCCTGCAGCCAGAGCGGGCTCTCCCCGCGATCGGCGCGCACCAGCTCGCCCGTGAACAGCAGCTCGCGCTGCTCCTTGTACAGCGCGATCCAGGCGCGCAGCTCGGTGAGCTCCTGCGCGCTCGCCGCGCCCAGGTCCCATTCGATCCCGAGGTGGCCCATGAGGGCGCTGTGCGCGCGGAAGCCCAGGGTGTGCAGGCGCCCGGTGGTGTGGGAGCGGCCGGAGGCGACGTGGCTGCCCATGAGCTCGAGCGGGATCAGCTGCGAGGTCCAGCGGTTCATCTGCTGGCGCTCGAGCGGGTCGATGCAGTCCGAGACCCACACCCGATCGGTGTGCTCGAGGACGGCGAGGTCGATGCGGGCCCCGCCCGAGGAGCAGGACTCGATCTCCAGGCCCGGCCGGACCGCGCGCAGCTCGTCCATGAGGCGGTAGGCGGCGAGCGTCTGCTCGTGCACGGCGGCGCGGCCGGTGGCACGGGTCGAGGCCTCGAGCAGGTCGCGGTTGTGGTCCCACTTGAGATAGGAGATCTGGTGCGCCTCGAGCACGGCGACGAGCTGGTCGCGCACATGCGCGTAGGCGCCGGGCTCGGTCAGGTTCAGCACCTGCTGGTGGCGGGATTCCAGCGGCAGGGCCGACGGGGTGGGGCCGAGGATCCACTCGGGATGGGCGCGGGCGAGATCCGAGTCCTCGTTGACCATCTCCGGCTCGACCCAGAGCCCGAACTGCATCCCGAGCCCGATCACGTGGTCCACGAGCGGGCCGAGCCCGTCCGGCCATACGGCGGGAGAGACCTCCCAGTCGCCGAGGCCGGAGAAGTCATCGCGGCGGGAGCCGAACCAGCCGTCGTCCAGCACGAAGCGCTCCACCCCGAGCGCGGCGGCGCTGTCCGCGAGCGCGGTGAGGCGCTCGAGGTCGTGGTCGAAGTACACCGCCTCCCAGACGTTCAGCGTCACCGGACGGTGGGTGTCGACGTGGCCGGGACGGGAGCGGAGGTGACGGTGGAAGCGGGCAGCGACGGCGTCGAGGCCGATCCCGTGGGAGGCGTACAGCCACGGGCCCTCGTACGCCTCGCCGGGGCCGAGGATGACCTCGCCCGGCAGCAGCAGCTCGCCGCCGCCGAGCACGGACTGGCCGGTGCTGATCTTCTCGGCGAGGTGGCGATGGTTGCCGGAGAAGGCGGTGTGCACGGCCCACACCTCGCCGTCCCGGAAGCCGAAGCCGGGCCGGCCCGCGTGCAGGACATAGGCGGAGTCCGCGCCGGTGCGGCCGCGGCGGTTCTCGCGCAGATGGGTGCCAGCAGTGAAGGCGCGGCGCTGCGGGGTGCGCTCCTTCGACCAGCGGCCCGCGAAGTCCAGCAGCTCCTCCGCCTCGCCCGGGACGGGGACGGCGAGGGTGAGCTCCTCGAGTCCGTACGGCGTGGCGCCGGTGTTCGTCACGGTCGCGCGCAGGCGCAGCAGACCGGTGGGCAGCAGCTCGATATCGAGCACGACGGCGAGACCCTGCGCTGCGTCGGCGAGCTCGCAGCGCACCTGAGCGTCGCCGGTCTCCGCGTGGGCGTCCTCGAGCGGGACGCCGTCCACGAGGATCTGCTCGGTGACCAGGCGCGTCGCCCAGCTGGAGCCGTCGGGGCGGGCCCCGGCGAGGCCCTGCCTGCCGATCCAGCCGTCGGACTGCTGAGGGAGAAGCCCCACCCGCACCGGCACGTCCACCGCGTTCTGGGGGACGGGCTCCACGGCCGCCTCGCACAGGGCGTCCAAGCCCGCCGCGCCGAGCGGGCCGAGGGCCGCGCCCCAGTGCGCGAGGGCGGGGAGACGCCCGTCGGTGACGTCGAGGACGGCGGAGACGCCGGCGGTGCTGAGGTGCACGCGGCGGGTCAGGCCGGGGCGTGGGGCGGTGACGGTCGTGTCGAGGGGGATCCTGCGCGGGGTCATCGGGCCTCCGGGGTCGGGCGGGGACGCGGAGGGTCTCTGCCGCACCGCTTTAGGCAAAGTATGAAAATAAACCTGGTTCCGTCAAGTGCCCGCCGTCCGTCGGACGCGCGCCGCGGATGCTCGCCGCTGGCGCTCGACGTCGACGCAGGGGGCAGCAGTGGACGTCAGGGGCCGCGTCCCCTGACGGAGCGATACCCTGTCGCACACCCCGACCAGGCCAGGAGCCCCAGACATGATCTTCACCCAGTCCTCGAAGCTGCGCGACGTGTGCTACGAGATCCGAGGACCGGTCCCCGCAGAGGCAGCCCGTATGGAGGCCGAGGGGCACAAGATCATCAAGCTGAACATCGGCAACCCCGCACCCTTCGGCTTCGAGGCGCCGGACGAGATCCTCGTGGACATGATCCGCACCCTGCCCACCGCGCAGGGCTACTCGGACTCCAAGGGCATCGTCTCCGCCCGTCGCGCGGTCGCGCAGTACTACCAGACCAAGGGCATGCCCGGCATGGGCCTGGATGACATCTACCTCGGCAACGGTGTCTCCGAGCTCATCCAGATGACCTGCCAGGCGCTCGTGGACGACGGGGACGAGGTACTCGTGCCCGCGCCGGACTATCCGCTGTGGACCGCCTCGGTCGCGCTTGCCGGCGGCCGCGCCGTCCACTACCGCTGCGATGAGGAGCAGCACTGGTGGCCGGACGTCTCCGACATCGCGGACAGGGTCACCCCGCGCACCAAGGCGATCGTCGTCATCAACCCCAACAACCCCACCGGCGCGGTCTACCCCGAGCATGTCCTGAAGGACATCGTCGACGTCGCGCGCAAGCACGGGCTGATGATCCTCGCCGACGAGATCTACGACAAGATCCTCTACGACGACGCGGTCCACCACCACATCGCGAAGCTCGCCCCCGACCTGCTCACGATCACCTTCAACGGCCTGTCCAAGGCGTACCGGGTGGCCGGCTTCCGTGCCGGCTGGATGGCGTTGTACGGCCCGAAGGAGAACGCGACCAGCTTCATCGAGGGCCTCGACGTGCTCTCGAACATGCGCCTGTGCCCGAACGTCCCCGCCCAGCACATCATCGCGACCGCGCTCGGCGGCTACCAGAGCGTCGGCGAGCTGCTCCTGCCCGGCGGGCGCCTGCGCGAGCAGCGCGACGTCGCCTACGAGGGGCTCAGCGCGATCGACGGCGTGGACGTGGAGAAGGCGCAGGGGGCGCTGTACATGTTCCCGCGCATCGACCCGGAGATGTACCGCATCGAGGACGATGAGCAGTTCGCCTATGACCTGCTGCGCTCGAAGAAGCTCCTGGTCACGCACGGCACGGGCTTCAACTACCCGCACCCGGACCACTTCCGCCTGGTGACCCTGCCGGCCGTGGACATGCTCGCCGAGGCGGTGGACCGGATCGCCGACCACCTCGCGTCGATCCGGCGCTGATCCCGCCGCACAACGGCCGACGGCCGGGGAGCTGCCACGAGGGCAGGTCCCCGGCCGTCGGCCGTGCGGGTGGTGTCAGACGTGCGAGGGCTCAGACATGGGAAGGCTGCGGCATCCCCTCGCGGGAGACGCGCACCATCTCCTCGCGCTCGACGACCTTCACACGGGCGCGCGGCTCACCGTCCGCGTCCACCGCGGCGGCGCCGAGCGCCTTCTCGTGCTCGTCCAGCGCCATCCAGCCGTCCCAGGTCGTGTACTCGACGCCGCGATCATCCAGCACGCGCAGGATCGCATCGGCCTCCCGCTCGGGGGCCTGCGGGATCGCTCCCGCCTCGAGGTCCTCGAGCAGCGAGCCGATGGTCTCCAGCGCGTCGGACTTCGTGGCGCCGATGAGGCCCACGGGACCGCGCTTGATCCAGCCGTTCGTGTACAGGCCCGGCAGCACCTCGCCGTCCGCGGTGACGCGGCCGGCGGCGTTGGTGATGACGCCGCGGCGGGCGTCGTAGGGGATGCCCGGCAGCTCGGAGCCGTGGTAGCCGACGGCGCGGTAGACGGCGCCCAGCTCGTAGTCGATCATCTCGCCGGTGCCCTCGAGGTTGCCCTCGGCATCCAGGCGCGTGCGCTCGAAGCGCATGCCGGTGACCTTGCCGTCCTCGCCGAGGATCTCGACGGGGCGGTGCCAGAAGTGCATGTGCAGGCGGCGCTGGACGGGCCCGCCGTGGCGGTCCGTGGGCTCCTCGCCGGCGGCCTCGCGGCGCTCCTGCTCCTCGAGCCAGGAGACGAAGGTCTGCACGACCTGGTCGGTGCGCTTGTCCGCCTTGATCGCCTCCCACTCCTCCTCGCTGATCTGGGCGAGGTCGCGCGGGTCCATGACGATCTGCAGGCCCTTGGGGTGGGCGAGCTCGCGGGCCTCGAGCGGCGAGAACTTGGTCTGCGCCGGGCCGCGACGGCCGAAGATGTGCACGTCCTGAGTGCGGGCGGCGGAGAGGCCCTGGTGGACGTTGTCGGGGATCTCGGTGGTCAGCAGCTCATCAGCGCTCTTGGAGAGCACGCGGGCCACGTCGAGGGCGACGTTGCCG
>Ga0079224_100006122_pt1 | contig 15892 bp, 12 predicted proteins | sample Stecom2015_FD_80414 | JGI IMG/M metagenome (GOLD analysis project Ga0079224, IMG submission 80414) | Agricultural soil microbial communities from Utah to study Nitrogen management - Steer compost 2015 | ecosystem: Environmental > Terrestrial > Soil > Agricultural land | place: USA: Utah...
AAGACCACCACAGTGGCCAAGCTTTCACTGTGGTTGAAGAACAATCCGAAGAAAAGTGTGATGGTGGTCAGTGCCGACGTGTATCGGCCTGCGGCCATCGCGCAGTTGGAGACGCTGGCTCGTGACGTTGGCGTGGAATTCTTCCCCAGCCAGGTCGGGGAGAAGCCGGAAGCCATCGTGCAGGCGGCTCTGAAGGAAGCGAAGAAGAAGTTCATTGATGTGCTGATCGTGGACACGGCCGGCCGGCTTGCCATTGACGAAGAGATGATGGCGGAGATCAGTCTGCTGCACCAGGTGCTGAACCCGGTGGAGACGCTGTTCGTGGTGGATGCCATGACCGGTCAGGATGCGGCCAACACGGCCAGGGCATTCAACGAGGCGCTGCCGCTGACGGGGGTCATACTCAGCAAGGCCGACGGCGACGCCCGTGGTGGTGCGGCGCTGTCGGTGCGTCACATCACCGGCAAGCCCATCAAGTTCATCGGTGTGGGTGAGAAATCCGATGCCCTGGAGCCCTTCTATCCTGACCGCGTCGCTACCCGGATTCTCGGCATGGGCGACCTGCTGTCGCTGATCGAGGATGTGGAGCGCAAGGTCGATCGCGAGAAGGCCGAGCGTATTGCCAGCAAGATCAAGAAGGGCAAGGGCTTCGATCTGGAGGATTTCAAGGAGCAGATCAAGCAGATGCAGAACATGGGCGGCATGACCAGCATCATGGACAAGCTGCCCGGCATGGGCGCGTTGCCGCCCGGTGCCGCCAAGATGGTGGATGATTCGCTGTTCCGCAAGATGGAGGCGATCATCAACTCCATGACGATGAAGGAGCGGCTGAACCCGGACATTCTCAACGGCTCGCGCAAACGCCGCATCACCCAGGGCTCGGGGACTGACATCCAGGACCTGAACCGGCTGCTCAAGCAGCACAAGCAGATGCAGAAGGTGATGAAGAAGATGAAGGGCGGCGGCCTGGCCAACATGATGCGCGGCCTGGGTGGAATGGGTGGTCCCGGAGGCTTTCCCGGCGCAGGGGGCGGTCCACGCTTCTGAGCCGCCTCCGTGAGGCGGCATCACCCTGACGGCGGGGCTTCTCGGGGCACTCGTGGGACGCGGCGAGAAGGGGCGCTTGAGAAGGGCCTCAGGGAGGGAAAAACTTCAAAGATTCCTTCCAAACTGACGTGGTTTCACTTAGAATACCCGCCTTTTTCCAGCCTCGGGTCCTGTGCGCGTCCTTCGGGCGTCGTGTCAACCTGGCCAAAGGCCTTGTAGATCAGAGGGCTGGGGCAGTTTTCGTACGATTGCTTAATTTTTTTCAGGAAACCGTTTTTATGGTCACTATTCGACTGGCTCGCGCCGGCGCCAAAAAGAAACCTTTCTACTACATCACCGTAGCGGATCAGCGTAATGCACGTGACGGTCGGTTCATTGAGCGTCTGGGGTTCTTCAACCCGGTTGCCCGTGGCAAGGAAGAGCGTCTGCGCATCAACCTGGAACGTGTTGAGTACTGGTCCGGTAAAGGTGCACAGCCCAGCCAGCGCGTTGCCGCTCTGGTAAAGCAGGCTGCATCCGCTCCTACCACCGAAGCCTGATATTGATCCGGACCTGCCCTCAGGCGGGTCGCCGGAGCAGGGCAGAGGATCGCGGGTATGACGCTGGAGCAGCACAATCTGGTCACCATGGGGCGGATAGGTCGTCCTTATGGGGTCAGGGGCTGGGTCAAACTGATCTCCTATACCGCCCCGCAGGACAATATTCTTGATTTCCGACAGCTGTACGGACGCATTGCCGGCAGCTGGAAGGCGATTGAGATGGATGAGGCGAAGGTTCACGGCAAGGGGTTGATTGCCCATTTTGCCGGTTACGATGATCCGGATGTGGTGCGTGAGCTCACTGGCGTCGAACTGGCGGTCAGGGCCGACGATCTGCCTCCCCTCGATCCTGAAGATTTTTACTGGCATGAGCTGACCGGCATGCGCGTTGTCGCCACTGCAGGACAGAATCTGGGGGTGGTCTCGAAGCTGCTGGAGACCGGTGCCAACGACGTACTGGTGGTGCAACCCACCTCGGAAAGTATAGACGACAGGGAGCGGCTGATCCCGTATCTGCCCGGCCGTGTCGTCGTGGAAGTAAGCCGCGAACAACGCGTCATTTCAGTGGACTGGGATCCAGACTATCTGGCCTGAGCGGGATAAGCGCAGTGAAGATTGGTGTCGTCACTCTGTTTCCCGAAATGTTTGCCGCGATTACCGATCATGGCATCACCGGCAGAGCCTGCCGCGAAGAGCTGGTGACACTGCGCTGCTGGAATCCCAGGGATTTCACCAGTGACCGGCATCGCACCGTGGATGATCGCCCATTTGGCGGTGGCCCCGGCATGCTGATGAAGACCGAGCCCCTGCAGGCAGCCATTGCCGCAGCGAAGGCAGATGTGATGGCCGACGGCGAGACTGATGCCGCGTCGGTAAAAGTGATCTACCTGTCCCCCCAGGGGCGACGACTGGATCAGCAGGGGGTCGAGGAGTTGGCCCGACGCGACAGGATGGTGCTGGTTTGCGGGCGCTATCAGGGGATTGACGAGAGGGTGTTGCGGCACGACATCGACGAAGAGTGGTCGATAGGGGATTTCGTGCTTAGCGGTGGTGAACTGGGTGCCATGGTGATGGTGGATGCCATTACCCGCTACCAGCCAGGGGCCCTGGGACACGAAGGCTCGGCCGCAGCGGATTCGTTCGCCGACGGACTGCTGGATTGCCCACAGTACACCCGGCCGCAGGAATATCAGGGTGAATTGGTGCCCGAGGTATTGCTGAGTGGCAACCACGAACAGATTCGGTTGTGGCGTCTGAAACACAGTCTTGGCAGCACCTGGCTGAAACGGCCCGACCTGCTGCAGCGCTTGACGCTGAACGACGAGCAGAAAGATTTGCTGGAACAATTTATTGGTGAATACTCTATTGAACATGGGGCAGGGCGCTGACGCGTCAGGCCGCGACACGGGAGCAAGGCAATGAGCAAGAACAAAATCATCCAGATGATTGAAAACGCGCAGATGAACAAGGAAGTCCCGGACTTCGGTCCTGGCGATACAGTGGTGGTGCAGGTAAAGATCAAGGAAGGTGATCGTGAGCGTCTGCAGGCCTTCGAGGGTGTTGTCATCGGTATCCGCAACCGTGCGCTGAGCTCCGCGTTCACTGTCCGCAAGATCTCCCACGGTGTAGGCGTGGAGCGTACTTTCCAGACCTACAGCCCGCTGGTCGACAGCATTACGCTGAAGCGTCGTGGTGACGTTCGTCAGGCCAAGCTGTACTATCTGCGTGAACTGTCCGGTAAGGCAGCACGTATCGCCGAGAAGCTCGAGAAGAAATCTGTCTGATCCCGGTCAGGCAGGGTTGGTGATAGTCAGCCACGGAACTGTCTGGGCAGCAATGAGTAGAGATCGGCATCATACCGGTCTCTGCTTACAGCCCTGGCGTTCACTCTGTTTCGAGGTTATGCATGACATCGCTGCGTCGTTATTCCGCACTTGCTGTACTTGTTCTGGGCGTCGCCTATTGGGCGCTGCAGCCTGCTCCTGTTGTGGGCCAGACCTCCTCACCTGCGCAAACCGCCACTCCTGACTGGGTGGAATCACTGCGCGTCAACCTCAGCCGCACCCTGACCGCGGCCACCGAAACTCCCCTGCAGATCGCCGAAGTCCGTGAAACCCCGATGGAGGGGCTCATCGAGGTGGAGCTGGATACGGGAGAAACGCTGTTTACCAACCGCAGTGGCGAGTTCATCGTAACGGGAGAGCTGTTGCAGGTTGCCGGAGACTCCCTGGTCAACCTGTCCGCCGAGATGCGCCAGAAGCGGGTTGCTGGCTGGATTGCCGCCGTGCCGGAGCAGGAGATGATCATCTTCGAACCGGAGCATACCAAAGCCACCATCACCGTCTTCACCGACGTCGACTGCCAGTACTGTCGCAAGCTTCACAGCGAGATCAAGCAGATCAATGAACTGGGCATTCGCGTCCGCTACATGGCCTATCCCCGTGGTGGGGAACAGTCCACGGCATTCCCCAAGATGATCTCGGTGTGGTGCTCGGACAATCCCGCCCGTGCGCTGGGCCAGGCCAAACACGGGCAGAACATCCCCACCCGCCAGTGTGACAACCACGTGCTCGAACACTTCAACCTGGGCAACCGCATAGGCATCTCCGGAACCCCGGCGCTGGTTCTCGAGGATGGTCTGGTAGTGCCAGGCTATGTCGGTGCCGAGCAACTGGCCGAGCTGGTCCTCGGCCGCTAAATTCCGCCCCGGCAATTCTTCGCAGGAACAGGACAGGCGTCCGGACATGATCCGGCTATGGCGACGGTGGAGTTCTTCCGCGGCTCCCTAGTACAATGGGCGCCTTTTTCATCTGGCGTCGAGGTTTGTCTTGAAACAGGATCCAGCAGTAGCAATGCAGCAGGTGCACAAGCAGGAATTCAATATCGGTATCTGTGGTCTGGGTACCGTCGGTGGTGGCACCTTCCATTTGCTGCAGACCAAGCAGGACGAAATTACCCGCCGCCTGGGACGAGTCCTGAAAATCAGTCATGTCGCCTCCCGGCGTCGCAATCCCGCCCTCGATCTGGCCGACATCCGCTTCAGCACGGACGTGTTTGCCGTGGCGGATGACCCGCAGGTGGACATCCTGGTGGAAGTGATGGGGGGCACGGAGCCAGCCCTGCCGCTGATCCTGCGCGCCATCGAGAACGGCAAACACGTCGTCACCGCCAACAAGGCACTGATCGCCGTGCACGGTAACGAGATTTTTGCCGCTGCCAAGCGCAAGGGCGTTACGGTGGCCTACGAGAGCGCCGTGGCCGGAGGCATCCCCATCATCAAGGCCCTGCGCGAAGGTCTGGCGGCAAACTCGATTCATTGGCTGGCCGGCATCATCAATGGCACCGGCAACTTCATCCTGACCGAAATGGCAGAGAAGGGACGCAGCTTCCCTGATGTCCTGAAGGAAGCCCAGGAGCTCGGTTATGCAGAGGCCGATCCCACCTTCGACGTGGAGGGCATCGACGCGGCTCACAAGCTGACCATCCTGGCCTCCAACGCCTTCGGCATCGCGCTGCAGTTCGACAAGGTCTACACCGAGGGCATCAGCAAGATCACGATTGCCGACGTCCATTATGCCGAAGAGCTGGGTTACCGCATCAAGCACCTGGGCATCACCCGCATGACTGACAAGGGGGTAGAGATTCGGGTACACCCGACGCTGGTCTCCGCCCAGCGCCTGATCGCCAACGTCAATGGGGTGATGAATGCCGTGGTGGTGAAGGGCGATTCAGTGGGCTCCACACTCTACTACGGCGCAGGCGCGGGCGCCCAGGCCACCGCGTCCTCGGTGGTGGCGGACCTCATCGACACCGCCCGAAGCTATGGCGATATGTCCAGGGGCAACCCCGGCAACGTGCCGTCGCTGGCGTTCGACTCCCTGCGCACCGACCTGCCCGTCCTCGACATCGAGGATATCGAAAGCGAATACTATCTGCGTATTGCGGCGAAGGACCAGATTGGTGTGATGGCGCAGATTTCCCAGATCCTGACCAATTTCGGCATCAACATCGAGGCGCTGATCCAGAAGGAGCCCGATCACGGTGCCAATGGCGACGTGGTCGTGCCGGTCGTGATCCTGACCGGCAAGGTGCTGGAACGTAGAATGAATGAGGCGCTGGTGGCCATTGAGCAGCTGGAGCAGGTCGTCGACAAGGTCGTGCGTATCCGCGTCGAGCTCTTCGATGGCGAAGACAGCTAGTCCAGACGGAACGCAGATACATACAGGCGAAGCAAAGCATGAAATATATCAGTACCCGCGGCCAGTCACCGGCCCGCACCTTTGAACAGGTTCTGCTGACCGGTCTGGCGCCCGATGGGGGCCTCTATGTGCCGGAAAGCCTGCCACACTACAGCCGTGAGCAGATTGCCGCCTGGGCCGGGCTCGACTATCCGGCGCTCGCGCTGGAGATCATTACGCCATTCGTCGACGGTGCGATTCCCCAGGACAAACTGAAGGAACTGATAGATCAAAGCTATGCGGCCTTCTCCCACAAGGCGGTAGCGCCTCTGCACATGCTCGGCGCCAACGAGTGGATACTGGAGCTCTACTATGGCCCGACGCTGGCCTTCAAGGATTTCGCCCTGCAACTGCTGGGCCACCTGCTCGATTACGTGCTGAAGAAGAACGACCAGAAAGTGGTGATACTTGGCGCGACTTCCGGCGACACCGGTTCGGCTGCCCTGGAAGGCTGCCGCCACTGCGACAACGTCGACATCTTCATCCTGCATCCCTACCAGCGGGTGTCCGAGGTGCAGCGCCGGCAGATGACTACCGTGCCGGGCGACAACGTGCACAACATCGCCGTACGCGGCAACTTCGATGATTGCCAGCGCATCGTCAAGCAGGCCTTTGGAGATCAGTCCTTCCTGCCGGAGGGTCGCCAACTGGTGGCTGTGAACTCCATAAACTGGGCGCGCATCATGGCGCAGATTGTCTACTACTTCTATGCAGCGCTGCAGCTCGGTGCGCCACAGCGCCAAGTCTCTTTCTCTGTGCCCACAGGCAACTTCGGTGACATCTACGCAGGTTACCTGGCGCAGCGGATGGGGCTGCCGATCCGCCAGCTGATCATTGCCACCAACAGCAATGACATCCTGCATCGCTTCATGAGTCGCAATGAATATGCCTCGGCAGACCTGCAGCACACGCTGTCGCCCAGTATGGACATCATGGTGTCCAGCAACTTCGAGCGCTTTCTGTTCGACCTGTTCGATCGTGACGGCGCGGCGCTGGCACAGTTCATGACCTCCGCCGGCAGTGTGGAGAGCAGCCGCTGGGACAGGGCACGACAGATCTTCAACAGCGCGAGTGTCGATGATGAGGTGACCTGCGCGACCATACGGCAGGTACATGACGAGTCGGCGTTCCTGATCGATCCGCACACCGCGGTGGGAGTGAAGGCTGCCCGCGACTGCAATACGGACCCGTCGGTACCCATGGTCACCCTGGCGACGGCGCATCCGGTCAAGTTCGCCGATGCGGTGACCCGTGCCGGACTGGATTCTCCAGAGCTGCCCGAGCACATGCGCGACCTGTTCGAGCGCGAGGAGCGCTATGCGGTACTCGACAACAGTCTCGACGCTGTGACCGGTTACGTCCAGACCCACTTGTGAAGGCCCTGATAAGGCACCGGGTGGCAGCCGGCAGCGACCGGTTCCCGGCGGCAATGCCGCCCCTGCTGCGCCGTGTCCTGCTGAACAGGTCGGCCTGCTGTGATGACGACGTCGCACTGGACATGGGGCGCATGCATCCGCCCGGTCTGCTGCAGGGGCTTCCGGCAGCGGTCGCCATCCTTGAAGAGGAGCTGCAGCGCCAGGGCCGTATCCTGATCATTTCCGATTTCGATGCTGACGGTGCCACCAGTTGCGTTCTGGCTATCCGTGCCCTGCGCGCCATGGGGTTTCATCACGTCGACTACATTGTTCCCAATCGCTTTGAATATGGCTACGGGCTGACACCGGAGATCGTCGACCTGGCGGCGGCCCGGGCACCGGATCTGCTGGTGACAGTGGATAACGGCATCTCCAGTATCGAGGGCGTGGCGGCGGCCAATGCTCGTGGCATGCGGGTCGTGATCACGGATCACCATCTTCCCGGTCGTCAGCTGCCTGCTGCTGCCGCCATCGTCAATCCCAATCAGCCGGGTTGCGACTTCCCCAGCAAGTCGCTGGCGGGCGTCGGCGTTATCTTTTATCTGATGATTGCCCTGCGCGCCCGGCTGCGCGACAGCGGCTGGTTCACCAGCCAGGGCATCACTCCGCCCAATCTTGCCCATTTCCTGGATCTGGTGGCCTTGGGCACCGTGGCCGACGTCGTTGCGCTGGATCGGAACAACCGCATTCTGGTCAATGAAGGAATCCGGCGCATCCGCCAGCGCCAGGCCTGTCCGGGGCTGCTGGCTCTGCTGCAGCTGGGAAGGCGCCGCTGCGAAACCCTGGTCGCCAGTGATCTGGGTTTCGCTGTGGGCCCCCGGCTCAATGCGGCTGGACGCCTGGATGATATGGCTCTGGGCATAGAATGCCTGCTCACCGACGATACGCGCCGTGCCCAGGACATGGCCGCACAACTCGACGCCATGAACAGTCAGCGCCGCAGTATCGAAGCCGACATGCGCGAGCAGGCCATGGCGGCTCTGCAGGATCTGCACCTGGACGGTGGCCGGCTGCCCGCCGGCTTGTGCCTGTATGATCCACAATGGCATCAGGGCGTGATCGGCATTCTTGCCGCCCGCATCAAGGAGCGCTATCACCGGCCAGTCATCGCCTTCGCCGATGGCGGTACCTCCGCAGACGGCGAGGAGCAGATCAAGGGCTCGGCGCGTTCGGTGGACGGGCTGCACATCCGCGACGCCCTTGACACCGTTGCTACCCGCCACCCGGGGCTGCTGACGCGCTTCGGTGGTCACGCCATGGCCGCCGGGCTGACGCTGCGCAAGGCTGATTATCAGCGTTTCACCGAAGCCTTTGCGGAAGTGGTCGAAGCCCTGTTGCCAGCGGAGTCACTTGCCGCCACCCTACTGACCGATGGCGAAGTGGCCCCGGCCGATCTCACCCTGGAAACGGCGATGCAACTGCGCAATGCCGGCCCCTGGGGGCAGGGCTTTCCGGAGCCCAGTTTCGATGGTATGTTCCGGCTGGTCCGCCAGCGCCTTCTGACCGGCAACCATCTCAAGGTGGTGTTGCAACCGTTGACCGGGGCGCGCGAAATCTATGACGGCATCGCATTCAACGTTGATGTCGACACGTGGCCGGACGAGAATATCGAGCAGGTGAGGGTGGTCTATCGTCTGGACGTGAACGAGTTTCGGGGCGAAACCAGTCTGCAGTTGATGATTGAATACCTGGAGCCCTGCTGAGAGTCGCCAGTGTTACCGTTTGTCACAAACGGATTGGCCTTTTGTGGATTTAAAAGGCTACAATCGGATAGTCGAAATCTTTTATAGATCAGGAGATTAGCTATGCGCAGATGGGTCAGCGCCATGTTCCTGGCAGGAACGGCCGTATTCTTGTCGATGATGAGTCACGCGGAAGTCTTCTATGGCGAAGAAATCGAGGTGGAGCTGATCTCAGAAACCAGCAACGTCGTGCCAGGGCAGACGCTCTGGCTCGGACTGCGGCTGGACCCAAGCGAACACTGGCATACCTACTCTCGCTGGCAGGGCGACAGTGGCGAAGCTTCCGAACTCCTGGAATGGGAGCTGCCAGCCGGCACTGAGGTAGGCGAACTGATGTTCCCCACGCCGACCTGGCTGCCCTTCCCCGGCTCGGACCTGGTGACCTTCGCCTACGAGAAGGAAGTGGTCCTGCCGATTGCCCTGGAAATCCCCGAGACCCTGACGGGGGATACTTTCGAGGCCTCTGCGCTGGCACGCTGGCAGGTGTGTGACGAGATCTGTCTGCTGGGGCAGACCAGGGTTGCTATCTCTTTGCCTGTGGGCGACTCCTTGCAGATCGATCCCCGCTGGGAAGCAGCCTTCGCTCAGACCCGCGCGGACATGCCGCTGCCTGCGGATGAGCACGATGTGCAGGCGCTGTTTGCCGTGGCGGGCGACCGCATCAGCTTCTCCTTCCAGGCCGCCGACCAGGACTTCGACGATGCCTCGGACGTGTGGTTCTTCCCGGAGAGCAAGCGCATTCTGAAACCGGGGCCGGTTCGTGACGTGATCGTTGACGGCGGCCTGGTGCAGATCACCCATGAACAGGCGCGTCGACTGCAGATTCCGAATGATCGCATCGATGGCGTGTTCGCCGTGGCGCGAGATGGCCGTACCCAGGGCTATCTGGTGACGGCAGAACCTGCGACTACCGAAAACCTGTCTTCGCTGAGTGTGATGGCGATGAATGACAGCGGATCCTCGAACGCCTCCGGCGGCCCCGGTCTGCTGACCGTCATGTTGTTCGCCCTGCTGGGTGGCGCCATTCTCAACCTGATGCCATGCGTGTTCCCGGTGCTGTCGCTGAAGGTGCTGTCTCTGGCCTCCACCAGCCAGTCCGAGCATAGTCACCAGAAAATGCACGGCCTTGCCTATACGGCGGGCATCGTCGTCACCTTCATGGTGCTGGCATCGGTGCTGCTGGCCTTGCGGGCAGGCGGTGAGGCTGTGGGCTGGGCGTTCCAATTGCAGTCACCCTGGTTCGTTGCGGCACTGATCTACCTGTTCTTCACCATGGCGCTGAGTCTGTCCGGTGTCTATGAGTTTGGCACCAGCTTCATGGGTGCCGGCGGTGGTCTGGCCAACAAATCCGGCTATCGCGGCTCCTTCTTCACCGGCGTCCTGGCCTCTGTGGTCGCCAGCCCCTGTACCGCGCCATTCATGGGCGTAGCCCTGGGCTTTGCGCTGTCGCAGACCTGGCTGGTGGCGATGGTGGTGTTCATCTCGCTGGGTATCGGTATGGCGCTGCCCTTCCTGCTGCTGTCGTTCTCGCCAGCGCTGATGAGGTTCATGCCCAAGCCTGGCGCCTGGATGAACACCTTCAAGGAGTTCATGGCCTTCCCACTGTACGCTACCGTGCTGTGGCTGTTGTGGGTGCTGGGCATGCAGGTCGGCATCAATGGTATGGCTGCGGTGGCTGGCGCCTGTATCCTGCTGGCATTCGGCCTGTGGCTGCTGCAGCAGCGCACCATTGCCGGCCCGTTCTGGCGTAATGCCAACGCCGTGATGTGTGCGGCGGCGGTAGTCGTGGCCATCTATATCCTGCAGTCCCCGTTGCTGTCGGCGAGCCAGTCGCGCACTGCGGTGGCGGGAGATGATGTCTATGCGGAAGAGAACTTCGAGCCCTTTGCGACGGCGCGTCTGGAGGAACTGCAGGCGGCCGGCCAGCCCGTGTTCATCAACATGACGGCAGCGTGGTGTATCACCTGCCTGGCCAACGAGCAGACGACATTGAGCAGTGCTCGCGTGGCGCAGGCAATGGAAGACAACAACATCACTTACCTCAAGGGCGACTGGACCAACCAGGACCCCGAGATCAGCCGCATTCTTGACCAGTTCGACCGGCCAAGTGTGCCGCTGTATGTCCTGTATCCGGGGGCAGGTCGTGATCCGGTGATCCTGCCGCAGATCCTGACCCCCGCCATTGTGGTGGATGCTTTCAACAGCATCTGACCCCTCTCCCGGGAAGCCGGTATTGCGCAGGCTTTGGACGACGCTGCGCGATACCGCTTCCTTTGCTTTCATGGAAGATTGACCTGCAAAGCCCCCGCGATAGCGTTATAATCCGCCATCTTGCGCCACCGCAAGCTCCCCGCCGCGGGCAGGGAAAGTACTGTCATTGGACGTCTTGATGAAAATTGCTGAAATCCGCCAGAAATTCCTGAGTTACTTCGCGTCACAAGGGCACCAGATCGTTGCGAGCAGTTCGCTGGTTCCTGCCAACGATCCCACTCTGCTGTTCACCAACGCCGGCATGGTCCAGTTCAAGGATCTGTTCCTGGGCAACGAAGTGCGCTCCTATGTCAGGGCCACAACCTCCCAGCGCTGTGTGCGTGCCGGCGGCAAGCACAACGATCTCGAGAACGTCGGCTACACGGCGCGGCACCATACCTTCTTCGAGATGCTGGGCAACTTCAGCTTCGGTGACTACTTCAAGCACGATGCCATCCGTTTTGCCTGGGAATTCCTGACGAAAGAATTGCAGTTGCCTGCGGACAAGCTCTGGGTCACCGTCTTCCATGATGACGATGAGGCGGCCGCTATCTGGATCAACGACATCGGTGTGGATCCCCAGCGCTTGTCGCGACTGGGTGAGAAGGATAATTTCTGGGCGATGGGCGATACCGGCCCCTGTGGCCCCTGCAGCGAGATCTTCTACGACCATGGACCGGAGGTGGCAGGTGGTCCCCCCGGCAGTCCGGACGATGATGGTGATCGTTACATCGAAATCTGGAACCTGGTGTTCATGCAGTTCGACCGGCAGCCGGATGGCACACTGGTGCCGCTGCCCAAGCCTTCGGTAGACACCGGCATGGGACTGGAGCGCCTGGCCGCCGTGCTGCAGCATGTGCACAGCAATTATGAGATCGACCTGTTTCAGGCCTTGCTGGCCGAGGCTGCCCGCATTACCGGTACCCCCGATACCACGAACACCTCCCTGCGGGTGATTGCCGACCACATCCGTTCCTGCTCATTCCTGGTGGTGGACGGTGTACTGCCCTCCAACGAAGGCAGGGGCTATGTTCTGCGACGCATCATCCGCCGTGCCGTGCGCCATGGTTACCAGCTGGGCGTCAAGGACGTTTTCTTCTACCGTCTGGTGTCGACACTGGTCGGGCAGATGGGGGAGGCCTACCCGGAGCTCGCCGCACGCCAGGCCCATGTGGAAAAAGTACTGCGCGAGGAAGAGCAGCAGTTTGCCCGTACCCTCGAGAACGGCATGGCCATCCTCAAACAGGCCATGGCCGGTCTGCAGGGTTCGTCCGTCATTCCCGGCGAGACGGTGTTCCGGCTTTACGACACCTTTGGTTTCCCGGTGGATCTGACGGCAGACGTGGCTCGCGAGCAGAACATGACCCTCGATATGGAAGGGTTCGAGCGGGCGATGGAAGGCCAGCGCCAGCAGGCACGTGCGGCCAGCCAGTTCAACGCGGTTGAAAAGCTGGTCATCAACGTGGAACAGGGCACCGCGTTTACCGGTTACGAGCAGTTGAGCGGTGAGGCAAGGGTGCTGGCCATCTATCGTGACGGGCAACCGGTCTCCGAGATTTCCTCTACCGGCGATGCCCTGCTGATCCTGGACAGCAGTCCATTCTATGCCGAGTCCGGTGGCCAGATTGGCGACCGGGGTGTGATCGAGGCGGGTGACGGCACGGTTTTCGAGATTTTCGATACCCAGAAGCAGGGTGAGCACTTCATCCACAAAGGGGCGTTGAACAAGGGCACACTGAAAGTGGGCGACGTGGTGTCTGCCAGGGTGGAAGAGGAGAATCGCACCGCGATTGCGCTTAACCACTCCGCGACCCATCTGCTGCATGCGGCCTTGCGGCAGGTACTGGGCGACCATGTCACTCAGAAGGGCTCGCTGGTAGGGGCTGACAGGCTGCGCTTCGACTTCTCCCATCATGCTGCCATGACGCCGGCACAGCTGGTAGAAGTAGAGAACCTGGTCAATCGGGAAATACTGCGCAACAGCGAGGTGACCAAGGAGGTCATGGGCATTGACCAGGCCATGAAGAAGGGCGCCATGGCGCTGTTTGGCGAGAAATATGGCGAAGAAGTTCGGGTGGTCAGCATGGGCGCATTTTCCACCGAGTTGTGTGGTGGCACCCATGTGAATCGTACCGGCGACATCGGTCTGTTCAAATTTATCGGAGAATCGGGCGTGGCCGCCGGAGTGCGTCGCGTCGAGGCGGTCACCGGTAAGGGGGCCCTGGCCCTGGTCGAACGGCAGGGCGCGCTGCTCAAGCAAGTATGTGAGATCGCGAAGGCCAATCCCGACAGTGTGCTCGAGCGGGTTCAGCAACTGGTGAGCAGCAATCGCACGCTGGAGAAGGAGGTCGAACAGCTCAAGGTCAAGCTGGCTGGTGCCGGAGGCGGCGACGCAGGCAGCGGGGCGGTTCGCATCAAGGACATCAACCTGCTGATCCGTCGTGTAGAGGGGCTGAATGCGAAGACCCTGCGCGACACCGTAGACCAGTTAAAAAATAAACTTGGCACCTCTGTGGTACTGCTCGCCAATGTCGAGGATGACAAGGCCAGTATTGTTGCCGGCGTTACCAAGGATCTGGTCGACCGCATCAAGGCGGGAGAACTCGTCAACATGGTGGCTTCCCAGATGGGAGGCAAGGGCGGCGGCCGAGCGGATATGGCGATGGCCGGTGCCAGCGACGTAGCCGCACTGGCGGCGGCTCTGGACTCTGTTCCGCAGTGGGTGGAGGAAAGAGCCTGATTTTGAGGCGGAATCCGACGGCAACCCTGGCGACGCAAGCGCGCCGTAGGCGCTGTCTACCAAATATCGATTGCATTGAAAACTGCAATTTTGTTTAATTTGCAACCGTTCGAGACTTAGTAGAAAAATGGCACTATACGTTCAAAAATTCGGCGGCACCTCGGTGGGCTCCACAGAGCGCATCGAAGCCGTGGCCGACAAGATAGTCGAATACCGTAAACAGGGTCACGATATCGTGGTGGTTGTCTCCGCCATGAGTGGTGAGACCAATCGTCTTATCGGTCTGGCTCAGGCTATCGACAGCGATCCGGCTCCCAGGGAGATGGATGTGCTGCTGTCGACGGGCGAGCAGGTCACCATCGCACTGCTCAGCATCGCCCTGCAGAAGCGCGGATGCGATGCCCGCTCCTTCACCGGGGCTCAGGTAAGGATTCTGACAGACGAATCACACACCCGGGCGCGGATCCGGGAGATCGATGATCATCGGATTCATCAGGAACTGGCCAAGGGTCGCGTGGTCGTCGTCGCCGGCTTCCAGGGCATCGACGAAGATGGCAACATCACCACTCTGGGTCGAGGCGGCTCGGACACGTCGGCAGTGGCCCTGGCGGCTGCGCTGAAGGCTGATGAATGTCATATATACACCGACGTCAAGGGGGTCTACACCACCGACCCGCGAGTGGTCGAGGACGCCAGGCTATTGCGCAGCATCACCTTCGAGGAGATGCTGGAACTGGCCAGTCTGGGCGCCAAGGTTCTGCAGATACGCTCGGTCGAGTTTGCAGGCAAGTACAAGGTACCGCTGCGAGTCCTGTCCAGTTTTGAAGACGACCCCGGTACATTAATCAGTCTAGAGGATGACAGTCAGATGGAAGCTCCAATTATCTCGGGTATCGCCTTTACAAGAGACGAGGCAAAGGTCACTGTCTCCGGTGTGCCTGATGTCCCTGGTGTTGCCTATCGGGTCATTGGTCCTGTTAGCGACGCCAATATCGAAGTGGACGTGATCGTGCAGAACGTCTCGGCCGATGGCACCACGGATATCACGTTTACCGTGAAGCGCCAGGACGCCGAGAAAGCGCGCGCCATTCTGGAGAATCTCGCGGGAGAGATGAGTGCCCGCAAGGTGTCTGTTGACACCAAGATTGCGAAGATCTCATTGGTGGGGGTGGGCATGCGCTCCCACGCTGGTATAGCCAGCAAGATGTTCAAGACTCTGGCCGACGAGTCCATCAACATCAAGATCATCACCACTTCCGAGATCAAGATCTCGGTAGTGATCGAAGAAAAGTATCTCGAGCTCGCAGTGCGCTCGCTGCACAGTGCGTTCGGTCTGAACGAAGAACAGGGCAGTTGACAGGGGGACAGAGTATCCTCCGGAAGTTTGTTGCGGTACAGTGTCTCAATGTGGAAGATGTAGCGGCACAGACGAACTTATTTTCATGACCTGCTTCCACCCCTTCGGTTTAGGGTGTAAAAAGAAGAAAGTGATGGGGATGCGGAATCGCGGAATCATCGATAATTGTGTTTTCCTTCAAGGATTTCTGCCTGCCTGAAGCGAAAGCCACAAGGATAAGGAAAGTAGGAAAGGAGAGATAATATGTTGATTTTGACTCGCCGAATCGGTGAAACATTGATGGTTGGAGACGACGTAACAGTCACCGTGCTGGGCGTCAAAGGGAACCAGGTCAGAATTGGCGTCAACGCGCCCAAGGATGTGGCGGTGCACCGAGAAGAGATCTATCAGCGCATCCAGAAGGAGCGCGATGTCGGTGCAGAATCCGAGGGCAATACATAGAAATTAGCTCCTTTCTCCTCTGCCATTTCTCCACATGTATGCTATTATTGCGCGCGATTTTGGAGAGATGGCCGAGTGGCTGAAGGCGCGCCCCTGCTAAGGGCGTATGGGTTAATCACTCAT
>Ga0079224_100006123_pt1 | contig 15889 bp, 10 predicted proteins | sample Stecom2015_FD_80414 | JGI IMG/M metagenome (GOLD analysis project Ga0079224, IMG submission 80414) | Agricultural soil microbial communities from Utah to study Nitrogen management - Steer compost 2015 | ecosystem: Environmental > Terrestrial > Soil > Agricultural land | place: USA: Utah...
ACCGGGCGCATCCGCGTCGCCTGCGGATCGGGAAAGAGCGAGAGCCTCAGCGCGTGGGGATCGACGCCGGCCGGCGGGTGGCTGCGGTTGAGCGGCGTGGGCCGTCCCAGCCAGGTCCCCCCGGCCACGTGCAGGCGCCAACCTCCGGGTTGTTGGAAGAGGTCCAGGGTCGCCGACGGCACGCGATCGAGCAGGCGGGACCAGCGCTGGCCATCCAGCCACAGCCCGTCCTCTCCCATCCGATGGGTGCCGGAGACCACCGCCTCCAGTTGCTCGGGAAGCAGGTGCACACCGTTGAGCAGGATCCGGATCACCCCACCCGGCTCGAGGGTCAGCTCCAGCGCGCGCAGCCCGTGCGTGCGTCCCAGTGGGTAGAGCGACGACAACCATCCACTCTCGAGGAGCGCGAGCAGCACGCCCTGCTCCGCGCCCTGGGCGGAGGGGTGGGTGAAACGACGCGGGGCAACGTCCAGCGCCCCGCTCTCCTGCGATCCGACATGGGTGGGCATTCGTGGACGTTAGGCATCGGGCGCTGCCAGCGAACCTCCTCCCTCCGCAAGGCGGCCCACCTCCAGCTCGCCCGATCGCCCTGAGAGCGACCGTGGCGGATCGGAACGCCCACGCGCGCCGGCGCGCTGAGGAGGAGGCGCTCAGGACAGGGCGCACGGGGGACACGCCAGGGCACAGGACAGCGCATGACGAACGTCGGGTGGTCGGCAGCCCGAACGCATGGCCCCCCGCTGGGTCGGGCGCGGCTGCCCTAGGGTGCCCGCATGCGTGCTCGCCTGCTCCCGCTCCTCCTTCTCGCCACCACGCTGGGATGCGCCGGTTGCCCCCGTCCCCAGTCCGCCCCCGCCCCCACTCCCGGACCGGATGCGACCGGGGCCGACTCAGGGGAGGACGTTCGCAGCGACGGCGGGAACGCCGACATCCGCGCGGCGTGCACGCTGATGCCGGAGGGGCAGTACGGCCCGACCGGACGCGTCGCGGTGCGCACCGAAGTGGTCGCGAAGGGCCTGGAGGTTCCCTGGTCGCTGGCGTGGCTTCCGGATGGGACGATGCTTCTGACCGAGCGTCCGGGCCGGCTGCGTCGGGTGAGCCCCGAGGGCGTGCTCGACCCGGAGCCGGTGGCGGTGGTGCCCTCTCTGGCGACAGGCGAGGGAGGCCTGATGGGACTGGCCCTCGACCCCGACTTCGCGAGCAACCGCCGCCTCTACCTCTATCTGACCTCCAACGCCGGGGGGCAGACCCGCAACCGGATCGAGCGCTGGACGCTCTCCCCCGGATGGGAAGCGCGGCTCGACCGGGTGATCGTCGACGACATCCCGGCGGCGACCTCACACGACGGCGGACGGCTGCGCTTCGGCGAAGACGGGTTCCTCTACGCGGCCACCGGAGACGCGCGCGATCCCGCGTTGAGCCGCGATCCCCGGAGTCCGGCCGGCAAGCTGTTGCGCCTCACCACCGATGGTGCCCCCGCGCCTGGAAACCCGACACCGGAGAGCCCGGTCTACCTGCTCGGCCTGCGCAACCTGCAGGCCTTCGATTGGCTCGGGGAGGGGCGGATGGTGGTCGCGGACCACGGCCCCAGCGGTGAGTTCGGCCGGCGGGCGCACGACGAGGTGAGCGTGGTGAAGGCCGGTGACGATCTCGGTTGGCCCGAACAGCACGCGTGCGAGACGGTCGAAGGAACGGTGCGCCCGGCGCTCGTCTTCGCCAGCGCGGCACCTCCGGGTGGCCTCGCCATCTATCAGGGTGAGGCAATTGAAGCGTGGAAGGGCTCGGTGCTGGTTGCGACGCTGGGGTCGCGGAATCTGCTGCGACTGGTCTTCGAGGGCCCGGCGCTGGTGGAGCACGAGGTCTACTTCCAGGACACCCACGGCCGGTTGCGGGATGCGGTCATGGGCCCCGACGGTCACCTCTACCTCACCACCAGCAACTGCGATGGCCGCGGCAGCTGCGGCCCAGAAGGCGACGTGATCCTCCGGGTGCTTCCGGCCGGGTGACGCCACCGCCGTGGGCATCGCGCGCATTTCATTCAGCTCACGCGCATGCCCCGCACGTGCAGATCCCGCGGGTGTTCACGTCGTCAGCCTCGTTCCCACGCACGTGCTCGGGCCGCGGCGACCGGACGGAACGCCGATCGAGCGCACCCACACATGCCGCACCCGCCTTCTCGAACGCCATCAGCCGGCGAGGTCCAAAGACCCGCGGACGTCGTCCTCAAGCGCACGCGCCTTCCCGGGCGCCGTCAGCCGGCGAAGTTCAAAGACCCGCGGACGTCGCCTTCATGCGCACGCGCCTTCTCGGGCGCCGTCAGTCGGCGAAGGCCGGAGACCGGCGGACGTCGCCCTCGTGCCGCACGCCTTCTCGGATGCAGTCAGTCGGCGAAGTCCGGAGACCGGCGGACGTCGCCCTCATGCCGCACGCGCCTTCTCGGATGCAGTCAGTCGGCGAGGTCCGGAGACCAGCTCACGTCGTTGACCGTCGGTCCCGCCGAGGTCATCCCCACCCGCACGCCCAGCTCCTGCTCCACCCAGGCAATGAAGTCTGCGGCCTTCGCGAGGTCCACCAGCTTCGGCACCACGCCGCGTTGAAGCCACGCGCCGAGCGCCTCCTGCGCCGGCAGGGCCCCCGCACCTTCCGCGACCAGACGCACGCCTTCCGCCCCCGGAAGCCAGCGCGCCAGGAAGTCGAGTGCGTGCCCGGGCGCTGACGTATAGGCCCTTGCCGCGTGGATCCCTCCGCGCCGGGCGATCAGATCCAGGTGCGTCAGGGCCAGCAGGTCGACGCCACCGCACCGGTCGAGGGCATAGCGCGCCAGCACCGCATCGAACCAGCCATAGCGCACCGGTCCCTGCCAGGGGTTCTCTCCGTTGTGATCAGGCACCCTCACCCCGAGGTCCGCCTCAGTGGGGAAGGGGCCGTTCCCGTGGCGCACCCCGTGGCTGCGGAGCACCCCGATGCGGACGGGCGCGTGCGCGGGCAGGTGCGTTTCAATGAGCGCCATCGCCTGGCGGGGCGTGCAGTCGGTCCAGGTGGTGTGGGGATGAAAGCCGATGGACTCATCGAGCAGGACGCCCTGGGCTCCCTCGAAGACCACGGGTGCCCCTTCAGCCCACTGCCCCAGCACCTCGTCATCGACGACGCAGCCGGCCTCCACCAGTGGCTGAACCTGCGACATCCACCGATCGATGACTCCGGGATGGGAGAAGAGCGAAAGCTCCGCGGCGGCGAAACGGGCGGCCTCCAGGCCCTGTGCGCCGCACGCTTCCGCCAGGCGCTGCGCCTCGTCGCGGAGACGGTCGCGGGTTGCGGTGAGCAGCGCGCGCGCTTGCACGCCATCCGCGAGAACGCCCGCCGTCAGCATCGCCTCCGGATGCAGGAGACCATCGTGCACGGTCTCCCCCACCCCGATCCCACAGCTCCCGTGTCGCCCTTCCCCCCGGGAGCGCTCCCGCAGGCGATTGAGCGCCTGATGAAAGGGGGTGATGACCCTCGCCCCGCGGCTGATCCCCACCCGCGAGAGGACCTGTCCCCCGTGCACACCATCGAAGCGGCGGGCCTCGTGGAGCAGGCCCGTGGGATGGGCCACCACGTGCCGCGACAGGAAGGTGCGGACGCCGGGCGTGAAGCTCCCGGCGCCGAGCTGCGCGAAGGTGTGGTGATGGCCCTCGGGAGTGACGACGTTGTGACCCGCCTGCGCGCCCCCGTTGTACCGGACCACCAGGCGCGCGCCGGAGCGCCGCACCAGCGCATCGGTCACCAGGCCCTTTCCGGCGTCGCCGAACCCGAGGTCACAGACCACGAAGGCGCGTGGACGCGAATGGCGCATCACGCCCGTCGACCGTGGGCCGCTACGGGTTCCGGCGCCCGGCTCATCCGAGGAGCCCCGTCACCAGGTTTCCGATCTGCTTGAGGACGGAAGGCGGCCCCATTCCCAGCGTGGTCGCGAACGGAGCGAGCGTGTGAAGGACACGCGGAACGCGCTCGGAGCTCAGACCCGCCTTGAGGAAGATCTCGCGGAGATCCTCCAGCTTCTCCACCCTCCGCTCGTTGAGCAGGATGAGGCCGGCGGCGACGTGGCAGATGTCCTCGACGTTCCGCAGGCAGATGAGGTGGTCGCCCAGCAGCCGGCGCCAAGCCACCTCACAGGACCCGAGGCGCTGTGGATCGGGAACGATGAAGAACGGGACGTAGCTCTTCTGAAGCTCCGCGACGATGGCCTCGGTCGGGAGGTCCGCGTCGAGTCGATCGCCGACCCAACGCTCCACCAGGTGACGGGAGAGGACCTCGTACGGGTTCTCGTCCCCGGTCATGAAGAGGTAGCCCTTCTTCCCCCGCTTCACCATGCAGTCCAGCTCGGTGTGCTGCGCGAGGAAGTACATGGCGAGCTCGTAAGACTCCTCGTTCGTTCCGCCGCCCCGACCCTCGAGCCAGGTCCGGGTGAGCCACTGATCGATGAGCTCCCCGGTGGACTCGAACTGGCCGACCTGAAGTGGCGCCTGATCGCTGACCGCGTCTCCGACGGCCATGAACAGCAACTGGGGATCCGGCACCCCGCAGTCGTAGAGCAGCTTCATGAAGCCGGGCAGGTGCTCCTGCGACAGCAGGCGCGGGATGTGCCCCATCGACCCGGTGACGTCGAGCGCGAAGACCAGGCTCAACGTCTCCGGATGGTCCGGGCTGTCCCGCGACTCGCGGACGCGCACGCCGTGCGGATCCATCAGGGGGTGGAGACGCTGCTCGGTGAAGGCCACCTGCCCGGTGGACTTCCGATCCTCGACCAGGTCGCGATGCGCCTCGTAACTGTAGTTTCCGTATCCCATCTCAATGACTCCTCAGGGAGCCGACGCTTTCGCGAGCATCGGCTCCGAATCTCACCTTCGTCCGGCGCACCGCTGCCGCAGGCCTCGCCGGGTCCGTCCGCCTCACGCAGGGTCCTCGGCGGTCACCAGGGGAGCAAACCGGGGGCGGCCGAAGAGCGCCTCGCCGAGGCGACCGGCCTGATCCCGGAGGGACACGGCATCCATCGAAGCGCCTCGGCTGATGCGCTGGAGAAAATCCGCGAGGGGCGCCGGCACGTCGCTCGGGACGGTGCAACTCCGCGGCGATCCGCCCAATCCCCAGATGATGGTGCGAGCAGCGAGCCCCAGATCCAGCCCCGGGCCCAACTCCCCGTTCGGCGCCATGGCGTCGAGACCGAAGGCATCGGCCTGCTCGGACCGCGTCGGCAGCCGATCCCCGATGGGGCCGGCGCTCCCGAAGCCCAGCAGGCGCGCACCGTGCTCGCCGTCCTCGACCAGCACGTGCTCGGGGTACACCGCGCCGTGGGACAGCCCCGCGCGGTGCAAAGCTCCCAGGACCTCGCAGAGCCGGCGGAAGATCCAGATCGCCTGGTGCGCATGGAGCGGACGTTCCAGCCGCTCCCGCACGTCGTGCAGGGTGAAGCGGAAGGAGTGCCGCCATACGCAGACCATCGCCTGGCGACCCTCCGATCTGCCCGCGGGAACGGTCCCGTCGAAGAGCACGGTCGGTGTGCGATCCGCGATGAGCGCCTGGTTCAGACGCCGCGGCCGACGCAGCCCCCGAAGGGTCGTCGCCGCCCGCCTGACGGCTTCATCCCCCCGGGCATCCCGTGACAGATGCAGCACCGCCAGCTGGGTGGGATGTCGAGCGCGCGCAGCGACGTGCACGTCGGAATGGGCACCTCTGGCGAGACGCTCTCCAACGAACCAGTGGGTGCCACCCATGCTCACCGCGGAGCGTTCCGTAGGTGGGGCGTTCCACTGCGCCAACGCCTCCAGATAGGGCGCTGCCGGAACGAACTCCTCCACCAGCTTCACGTGCGCGCCGCAGTGGCCGCAGTCCATGCTGCTTGCGAAGCGACTGGGAGGCGCCAGGGGCGCGTTGCAGTTGGGGCACCGCAGGAGTTGTTCACGCATCGCGGGCTCCGGGAGGCCGCCGACTCTAGCCCCCACCCGCGCAGTTCACCAGACGAGAGGAGCGCCATCAAGGAAGGCCTTGCGGCGCCGACACAGGCGCGATGCGCCGTCAGCCCCTGCGCGTGCGTTCACGAGAGCGGGGACATCAGGACGCAGAAGCAGCATCAAGGAAGGCCTTGCGGCGGTGGACGCATGCGCGCAGCGCCGTCACCCCTGCGCTCGAGTTCACGAGAGCGGGGCGCCGGCGTTCTCCTCCTGCGTCGAGGGCAGCGCCCGTCTCGGATCATCGAGATGGCTCTCGAGGAACCACAGGTCGACCTCGACCTCCCGGAGCACCTCGACGAGCAGGTCTTCGGTGACGGGATCCGCCAGGTCTCCGCCGGTCTGCTCAATCCCTGCGCGCAGCAGCGTCGCGTGGGCCGCCAGCCGGTCGACGAGTTCACTCAGGCAGTCCTGCCCGTTCAGCGAGGAGGGAGCGAATTCGTCGAGGCGGGTCCGCTGAGCGACCTGCCGGGTCGTTCCCAGCGCATAGCCTCCGAGGGCCGCGACGCGCTCGGCGATGTCGTCGGAGTGTGCCGCCGTGTGCTTGGCGACGTCTTCGAACAGCTCGTGGGCCGAGATGAAGTGGCGCCCCTTCACGTTCCAGTGCGCCTGCTTCGCCTGGGAATGGAGATCGAGCGAGTTGGCGAGCAGCTCGTTCAAAAGCTCGATGAGTCCGGCCCGCTTCTCCTTCGACACGTCGACGCTGCTTCTGAAGTTCATGGACGCCTCCTCCTTCGGACTCAAGCTAGGGAGCACGCGAGGAGGGGGCAACGACCCCGCGCCCCGTCCGATCTTCCGCTCGCTCCCGAGGCCGCCGTGCCCTGGGGAAGGGGACAGCCGGAGGGTCTGAACGCAGCGATCACGCCCCATCTGATTGCAGCAGCTTCAGCAGCGTCGTTCCGTAGCGCGCGACGAGTTTCGGTCCGACGCCCTTGCAGGCGAGCAGCCCCTCGGCCGATGCAGGCTTCGCCCGGGACAATTCGCCAAGCACCTTGTCGCTGAAGATCCGGAAGGCCGGGATGCCCAGACGCTGCGCCTCCTCCCGTCGCCATTCCCTGAGTGCCTGGGAGAGGCCGACGTCAGCAGGCCCCACACTCCACGTGGGTGCGTCTCCGGTCCGGCCCCCGCGCTGGGTCTTTGCCGTCCCGCTCCGCGCCCGCCGGGTCGTTCGTTTCGCGCGCCCTGCCAGGGGGAGGGTGAGGGGTCCGGCCCCGGTCACCTCCAGCATGGCCAGCTCGGCCTCCGCGGGCCGGCGCCCACCGGAGAGGCGTGCCTTGCGGAAGGGGATGATCTTGCCGTCCTTCACGAACTCCGTGTCCTCCACGAGGACGTGCCCGGCCTGGATGAGCGACCCCAGCAGCGCTTCGAAGCGCCGCCGGTCCGGACCGTGGTCGCCACACACCTCCTTGTGCAGCCGCCCGGTCGCCATCGGTCCGTCACGCAGCAGTCCGATGATGCCGGTCAGGACCTCGAGCTCGTCGGACATCGGCGCGCGCGTCTCCACCAACCGCAAAACCTCTCCGGGCGCGCACACGTCACAGCTGCCACAGGTTGCGCCATCATCCACCGAGTCGCCGAAGTGGCGGATGAGGTGCAACATCCGGCACCCGTGGGCGTTGGCGTAGCGCCCCACCCGCTCCAGCTGCTCCTCGCGGAACGCACGTTGCTGGGCGTACCCCGCCTCCCAGCGTCCACCGCCCCGCGTCGCGCAGCCATCCGCGTCCAGCTCGGCCCCGCCGTGGTTCCACAACTTCTCCAGCGCCTTCTGGACGATCTCCTCCTTGAGCTTCACGCGGCGCGCGAGGTCTCCGGGCGCCTGCGGGGTCTCCACCAGAGCGCGATGCACCCGCGCGACCGTTTCGGCCGGAGGGTAGTCCCGGGCGAGGAAGCTCTCGTGGACCCGACGATCCACGAAGGACTGGAGCAGCACCGCGCGCGAGGGCGCGCCATCCCGTCCCGCGCGACCGACCTCCTGGTAGTAGCCCTCGAGGGTCGCGGGCAGCGCCAGGTGAATCACCGTGCGCACGTCCGCTTTGTCCACGCCCATACCGAAGGCGACGGAGGCGACCACCACCTCGAGCTTCCCGGAGAGGAAGGCGTCCTGCACCTTCTGCCGCACGTCCGCGTTGAGACCGGCGTGGTAGGCCGCGGCCCGGTAGCGGCGTCCGAGCGCGAGCGCCATGGACTCGGTCTTGTCCCGCGACGGCGCATAGACGATGGCGGGCCGGGCCCCCGGCGCGTCCAGCAGCTCCAGCACCGCATCCGGGCGATCTCCGGGAGGCAGCTCCACCACCGACAAGGCGAGGTTGGTGCGCCGGAATCCGTGGATGAAGGTGCGGTCCGGGTGGGTGCCTTCTCCCAAACCCAGCTGACGGCGGATGTCCTCCTGAACCCGTGGCGTGGCCGTCGCGGTCAGGCCCAGGACCGGTGCCTTCCGCAGGGGCTCGAGGCGCGCACGCAGCTGCCGGTAGTCTGGACGGAAGTCGTGTCCCCACTGCGAGATGCAGTGGGCCTCATCGACCGCGATGAGCGTGGGCATGCGACGGGCGAGGAGGTCGACGAATCCCGGGACGCCCAGCCGCTCGGGGGCGACGAACAGGAAGTCCAACCGCCCCTCCAACCACGCCCGGGAGATCTCCCGCGAGTGCTCGCGTCCCCGTCCGGAGTGGATGCACTCCGCGGCGAGCCCCACCGCCTGAAGCTTCTGGACCTGGTCCTCCATGAGCGCAATGAGGGGGCTGATGACCAGGGTGCTGCCCCCGCGCGCCAGCCCCGGCAGCTGGTAGCAGAGGGACTTGCCCGCCCCGGTGGGCATGACCAGCAGGGCATCGGCGCCCGCGGTCACCGCTCGGCACACCTCCTCCTGATGCGGACGGAAGGCCGCGTGGCCGAACGTTGCCTGCAGCAGCGCGCCCAGCTCCCCGACGGGCACCGGACGGCGTCGCAGCGCGGTCCCGTTCGCTCCGGAGAGGCTCGCTGGCGCAGCGGGGGTCGCACCGGAAAGCCCGACGGAAGCTCCCACCATTGCGTTCGGGTGCGTGACCGATGCGCGCGCGACGGGTCCGCGACCTCCTGACGCATGCGCTGCCCGGAGGACGTCGTTCCGCTCCGTCGACGGAGCGGCGTCGGCCCCCTGCCTCTGGTGATGCATCCTCACCATCCCTCCGTCCCCCACGGGAGCGGCGCTGGGATGCGCCCCTTCGGGCCGCGCGCCCACCCCTCGCCCTCCCTCCGCCGGAGCTCCGCCGGACGGCGCGCCCGCGAGCCGGGCGCCGGCTTTCCGTTCGTTCCCCGCCCCCGCCCCGGGGGCCGCCCCCCCGATCGGCACGGAGGTTGGAATCCGCCCCAGCAGGCGGATGACGTGGGCTTCCACGTCCCGCACGAAGGTCTCCAGGCGCTCCTCCCGCTGCTCGAGCTGCGCGAGCCGCTTCTCCCAGGCCGCGGTGAGTTCGGGGCTCTTCACGCTGCCGTCCACCGCTTCGATGAGGGCGATCCCCAGCTCGGTTGCGTGCAGCGCCTTGCCGACCCGCTCCACATAGCCGCGCTTGAGCAGCGTCTCGATGGTCGCCGCGCGGGTGGCCGGGGTCCCCAGTCCCACGCCGCGCATCGCCTCGGCCAGTTCCCGATCCTCGAGCTGCCGACCCGCGGTCTCCATGGCCGTGAGCAGGCTCGCGTCGTTCAGGTGAGGGGGTGGCCGGGTCTTGCGCGCCACCTCCCGCACCTCCTCGACCGTCTGGCCCTGCCCTTCGGCGAGCCCCTCCGGCAGCTGTTGTGGCGGCTCCGCGTCCTCCTGCGGGGCGCCTCCGCGTGGACCCTCCGGGGCAGGCGCCTTGGCGCCTCCGGGTTCCAGGGCCTTCCATCCGGCCTGCAGCAGCTCCGAGCCCGCGCCCCGGAAACGATCCACCGGGCCGTCCCGACCCTCCCGCGGAGCGACCGCGGTGAGGACGGTGGTGACTGCCCACCGACAGGGTGGCTGCCACGCCGCGAGGAGCCGCCGGCACACCAGGTCATAGAGCCGCCGCTCATCGGCGTTCACCCGTGCCGCGGACAGAGGCGTGGTGGTGGGGATGATGGCGTGGTGATCCCCGACCTGCCCGTCGTCCACGAAGCGGCGGGAGAGGGAACGCGTGCCGGTGCCCTCCCCCAGGTGCTCGCGATAGGGGCCCGAGATCACCTCGACGATGGCGGGAAGCGTCTGCGCCACGTCCTCCGTGAGGTGACGGCTGTCGGTCCGCGGGTAGCTCAGCAGCTTGTGCGTTTCGTAGAGCGCCTGGGCGACCGCCAGGGTCCGATCCGCAGGCCACCCCCAGAGGCGGTTGGCGTGGCGCTGCAGCTCGGTGAGGTCATAGAGCTGCGGGGGTGGCAGGGCCTTCTCCTGCCGCTCGAGCCGCTCGATCCGCGCCTCCCCCTCCCGGACCCGCGCCACGATGGCCCGGGCCTCGACCCCGTCTGAAGGCAGCCGCCGTCCCTCGCCGAAGGGGCGCTTCGGGTCGCGGATCCACACGCCCCGGTGCCGCCCCGACACACCGGCGTCCGGTTCGGGAGCAAAGCCGGCGTGCACCTCCAGGTAGGGCTCGGGGACGAAGTCGCGGATCTGCAGCGTCCGCTCCACCAGCATCGCCAGGGTGGGCGTCTGGACCCGGCCCACGCTCAGCAGGCTTCCGCTGGCCACCGTGTACGCCCGGCTGAGGTTCATCCCCACCAACCAGTCCGCCCGGCTGCGCCCCTCCGCCGCATCCGCCAACCCGTCCATCGCGTGTCCCGGCCGCAGGGAGGCGAAGCCCGCACGGATCGCCTCGGGGGTCAGCGAGGAGATCCACAGCCGACGGACCGGCGCCTTGGCCCCCGCCGCCTCGTAGATCCGCCGGAAGATGAGCTCTCCCTCACGCCCGGCGTCGGTGGCGCAGATGATCTCCTTCACGCCCCGCGCTTTGAGGAGTCGGGAGACCACCCGGAACTGCGGGGCGCTGCGCTCCACCACGGTGAGCGGCCAGGTCTTCGGCAGCATGGGCAGCGACTCGCGGCTCCAACGCTTCCAGCCGGGATGCATCTCCTGGGGCTCCGCCAACGCCACCAGATGGCCCAGGGCCCAGGTCACGACCACACCGGGCCCCTCGAGGTAGCCCTCCCGTCGCGTTGCCGCCCCCAACACCGCCGCAATGTCCCTCGCGACGGAAGGCTTCTCCGCCACCACCACCCGCTCGGCCACCATACCTCCACCCTACGCCCCCACCCTGACATCCGCCCCACCCCGATGCGCGGTCGCGTGGTCTCCCGCGCGCCTCCCGCTTCTCGGCCCCTCCATCACTGCGCCTTCAAAGCCCCGCGTCCCCTGCGTTAGAAGGTCTGCATGACGCCCGAACAGACCGAACAGGCCGCCGCGCTCCTCCTGAAGGGGGACTTCGAAGGGGCTCTCTCGGCCTTCGGGAAGGCGCTCGAGGAAGACCCTGAGGACGCGGTGGCGCTGCTGGGTTCTGCCCGTGCCGCGCTGGCCGCCCGCGATGATGCCCGCGCCCGCAGCTTCCTCCTGCGGCTGTTGCTGGTCCGCCCCAACCACCCCGAGGGCCTGAGCCAATTGGCCGCCATCCGCTTCCGGGAGGATGGAGCTCCCGAAGCGCTCGAAGAACTCCGGCGCCTCGCCGCCCGCGATGAGGCCCAGTTCCCAGAGCTCTACAACCTCGGCGTCGCGCTCATCCACGCCGGTGAGTTCGAGGAAGCCGAGACCGCCTTGGTCAGCGCCCGCCAGCGCTCTCCGGACAGCCCCCATGTGCTCGCGCAGCTGGGGCAGCTCGCCTTCCAGCGGGGGGACACCGACCGCGCCATCCGGGATCTCTCCAAGGCCGCCGAGCTGGGCCCCACCGAATGGCACCCGCTCCGGCTCCTCGCCCGCGTCCACGTCGCGCGCGGTGAGCACCGGGAGGCCAAGGCTGCGCTGGACCTCGCGCTGCGACGCTTCCCCGATGGGCCCCCCCTCCTGCTCGAGCGCGCACAGGTGCTCTTGGGACTGGGAGAGCCCGCCGCGGCCCTCGAGGACGCACGCGCCCTGCACCGCGCCCACCCGGACCATCCCCAGGCCGCCCACCTCCACGGGGTCGCCGCGCTGGCGGCGGGACAGGGACCGGAGGCCAAGGAGGCGTTTGAACACGCCATCCGTCTGGCGCCAAAGGCCTTCGAGCCTCGCATCGCCCTGGCGCGGCTGCTCGGGCTGGCCGGCCACCCCGGACCTCAGAAGCACGTGCTCCAGGAGGCGCATCGCCTGGCCCCCGAAGCAGCCGCCCCCGCGCTGGATCTCTCGAACCTGCTTCTGACCGAGGGCACCGAAGAGGCCCTGCAGCAGGCGGCCGACATCACCGCGGCGGCCCTCGCGCACCATCCCGAGGATCCGGGCCTGCACCTCAACCGCGCCCTCGCCCTGCGCCACCGCGCCCCCGCCGATGCCCTCCCGCATGCCCGCAAAGCCGCAGCGGCCGACCTTCCCGAGATCGCGGATCAGGGACGCAGGCTGGTGGCCCTGCTGGAGCAGGCCTCGGACGCCTGATCTGTAAAGCCACTTTTCAGTCCGGGATTCGCAGCGCGATCAAAATCGCGGGGCAACTCCGCGGGGCATGGCGGGATAATCCCTTCAGCAAGTCTGAACGTCCCAGCCGCTCCGGGACCCACCGATTGAGAGTCCGCCATGACCCGCACCTACAACGTCGACACCCGCCGCGACTGGAGCACCAGCTACCAGAACCAGGCCCGGAAGGACGCGCTCGAGAACCCGCAGCCGAAGCCGGAGCCCAAGGGCGGACCTTCGCTGAGCAAGGACGTGTCGTTCGGCACCCAGCACCACTCGGGCATCGGCGGCTCCACCAGCGGCACCGGCCCCGGCGGCATCGACTACGACGCCTACTACGACGGCCCCTCCTTCAGCGTCGACGGCAAGGCCACCGGCGAGGTCAGCCGTGACGGCATCTCCATCGACGTGGACATCGAGATCGACGCCACGCTGGTCGAGGCCGGCGCGAGCGCGGAGAAGACCTTCGAGGTCGAGGTCTACGGCGAGAAGTTCGAGGTCACCGTGGACCTCGCCGCCATGGGCGAGATCGGCGCCAACGGGAAGCTGAACCTGAGCCTCGACATCGGCCGCAACGGCGTCGAGGTCTCCGCCAACGTCGAGGGCTTCGCCGGCGCCCAGGCGTCCATCACCGGCGGCATCTCGCTCTCCCACAACGGCAACGAGATCCTCAGCGGTGAGGCGACCCTCAGCGGCTACGCGGGCGTCTCCGGTCAGGCCGGCTTCGACGCGAGCTTCAACGGCGGCAACATCGAGTTCGAGGCCAGCGCGAGCGCCTCGGCCGGTGCCGGTTTCGGCTTCGAGCTCGACGGCAACTTCAACACCGGCAACGCCGCACGGGCGGCGGCAGCCGTCTTCCAGGGGGCCCTGCGCGAAGGCGTGGACGAGGTCGCGGAGACCGCGGCGGAGTTCGCGAACAACGCCAAGGACTTCCTCGGGGATGTCGGCGAGAACCTCCAGGATCTCGCCGGGAACGTCGGCGGGTTCGTGGTCGACACCACCGGGAAGATCGTGGATGGTGTGGGGAACGCCTGGGAGGACCGTCCCGACTGGCTCTTCTGAGAACAGCCCACCGGGGCAACCTGACCCCGGTTGATGGAAGCGAGCAGACTCCAGCGTGAGAAGCGGAATCTCAGCCCAGGCGAAGGATGGCGTTCAACTCCTCGAGCTGGGCCTGCTGCGGGACGCCTCGCGCGCCTTCGCCAGCGGTCTGAAGGAGAATCCGGACGACCTCGAATGCCTGCTGGGACTCTCACGGACGCTGCTGGCCCTCGGGAACGAGGCGTCGGCAGCGCCGTTGCTTTTGCGCTACCTGCGCCTCAAGCCCAATCATCCCGAGGTGGTCAGCCACCTGGCGAAGATGAAGGCCGAGCGTGGTGATGCGAAGGCACTGGAGACGCTGGAGATCCTCTCCAAGCATCCCGACGCGCAGTATCACGAGCACTCCAACTACGGTGCGGTGCTCCTCAAGCTCGGGCGGCTCGACGAGGCGGAGCAGGCCTACGAGCGGGCGCTGGAGTCGGATCCGGACAGCCCTTACGCCCGGGTCGCTCTGGGGATGATTGCCCAGCGCCGTGGGGATCCTGCGGCGGCCATCGAGCACTTCCAGGAGGCCTCCGCCGAGGAGGTCCGCAACCCCTACCCCCTGCTGCAGATCGGGCGGGCGTTGGTGACCCAGAAGGACTTCAAGGGCGCCATCGAAGCCTTCAACGAAGGGTTGCGACGGGACCCGAAGTTCCGCGAGCTGCACGTGGAGCGCATCAAGGTCTGCATCGCCGTGGGTTCGACGGACGCGGCGCTCAAGGCGGCGCTGCACTTCCGCCAGTTCTTCCCCAAGGACGCCGAGGCCGCGCACCTGCACGGACTCGCGGCGCTCACCGCAGGTCAGGGTGATCTCGCCAAGAGCGCGCTGGAGGATGCCATGCGGCTGGCGCCCCAGGCGTTCGAGCCCCGGATGCTGCTCGCGCGGCTCGAGCAGGCGACGGGCAACACCGAACGGGAGCAGGCCCTGCTCGAAGAGGCGCGGAAGGTCGCCCCCAACGCCCTGCCCCCGCTCCTCGATCTCTCGAACCTCTTCCTACGGATCGGCCGCGTGGAGGAGGCGGTGAAGCTGCTGCAGGACGGCCTCAAGAAGGCCCCCCAGCACGCAGGCCTGCATCTGAACCTCGCGCTGGCCCTGGCGAAGACCGACCCCAAAACCGCGCTCGAGCACGCGCGCGCGGCCAACGCTGCCGAGCAGCAGGACGTCCGCGAGCAGGCGGAGCGTCTGGTCAAGCAGCTCTCCGCCTGAGCTGAAGCCGACGTCGCGCCGGGCTGTCTTCCCCTCCCGGAAGGCTCCCCGGGAGCGCCGGCGACGCGCCCGACTCAGCCGCGGATGTGGCGGCCTTCGAAGGCGATCTTCCGGGAGACCTTGTTCGCCCGGCGCTGACGCGGCTGCTGATCCACCGACTCGACCACGGCATCCACCAGTTCCCGGACGAGCTCCTCGGCGGAGAGGTCGGGATAGATGAGCTTCTCCACGTGCACCAGGAGGCTCGAGCGCAGCCCGCCGAAGGCCTCGGTGTAGGTCGGGGCGCCGCGACGGGTGGGCTTGGGCAGGGCGGCGAGCTCCTGCTCCACCCGCGCCAGGAGGCCCGCGGTGAACTCCGGTCGCTCGAGGAGGCTGAGCATCGTGCGCGTCTTGGCGACCGCGACGTTGTCACCGCTGGCACGCAGGACGTTGGCCACCGTCTGCACCGCGGCGTCCCGCAACGAGCGGTTGGGATCCTGCGGGGGCACGTAGTGGAAGGTGGCGAAGATCTCCTGGACCAGCCGGGAGGACTTCTGCGCGGTGCTCTCCTCCGCCCCGTCCTGGGCCCGGCTCTCACTGCGCAGGCGTCGCCGTCCCTCGTCGTCGGAGCGCACCAGCTTGCGCTGCGCCTGCGGGAGCGCGAGGTAGCTGGCCTGCTCCTCGGGACCCAACCGGTCGAACCACGCCTTCTCTTCGGGCTGCATGGGGGGCGGCTGGTTGGGAGCGCTCACCGGGCGTTGGCGGACGGGCTCGGGAGGGGGCGGGGGCGGCTTCTTTCCGAACAGTCCCTGCACCCAGGTTCCGAATCGGGTGAGGAGCTCCTGCAGCTGACGCAGCGCCTGCGCGAGCGCGGGGTTGCCGCCGGCGGGGACGAGGCTCTTCTGCTGTGGGCCCTTCGGCCTGCCGTCGCCCTTGGGGGCCGGTCGGGGTTCGCGCGTCTTTTCGGTCATTCGACCGGCATCCTACCATCGACCGGTTGGGGGCCCACGTGGGTGCTCCGCGGGACCGGGCGTCTGCCACGCCCGAGCGTCACCAGCACCACTGCCGCCAATACCA
>Ga0079224_100006124_pt1 | contig 15887 bp, 16 predicted proteins | sample Stecom2015_FD_80414 | JGI IMG/M metagenome (GOLD analysis project Ga0079224, IMG submission 80414) | Agricultural soil microbial communities from Utah to study Nitrogen management - Steer compost 2015 | ecosystem: Environmental > Terrestrial > Soil > Agricultural land | place: USA: Utah...
GCGGCGATGAAGGTGTAGACGAACAGGATGATCACCCAGAGATCCCGGGCCCGGTCGAAGCCGAGCTGATCGGCCAAGCCGGTGATCTCGATGGGAACCTCGTTGCCCACCCAGATGAGCAGGTACAGGCCGATGACCCCGATGATCGACGGGACCAAGGCGGCGCTGCGCTTGCGGTAGATGTACTGACCGATCGCGATGGCCAGCGGGATCTCGACGAAGATCGGGATGACCGCGCCAGGATTGGCCACCAGCAGGTTCCCGATCACGACGGCGAACACGGCGTTCACCAGCGTGAGCAGGAAGAAGATGATGAGCAGGAACAAGGTCCGAGCCCGTCGGCTGATGACGTCCTGGGTCAGCGTGCCGATACTGCGCGCCTTGTGCCGGACCGACACCGCCAACGCCCCGAAATCGTGGACGCCCGCGGCGAAGATCGTGCCGATCACGACCCATGCCAGCGCCGGGCCCCATCCCCAGAAGACCGCGATGGCCGGGCCGACGATCGGCGCGGCTCCGGCGACCGACACGAAATGGTGCCCGAACACGACATGCTTGTTGGTGGGGACGTAGTCGATGCCGTCGGACAGCTCGTGCGCGGGGGTGACGAACGACGGGTCGAGCCCGTACACGCGATCGGCAAGGTACCGCGAGTAATAGACGTACCCCAGGGCGAACAGTGCGAGAACCACGACCGCGATGACGATGGCAGGCACACGACCTCCTCGAGGTTCGACCACATGCCCCCGAGCCACGTGGCGGCTGGCATCAGGCACCCTATGACGTGGCTCACATTCCGATCAAGACTTTCCGACCCGAGGAGCACTCGACCGCTCATGGCCGCACCCGCGTTCGTGGCCGCCGTGCACGCTGCTGGCGTGTGCGAGGTCGCCTGGTTGCGGACCGACGGGAGCCTCGACGTCGCCGCGGCGACACCGCTCGTCCTCGACGACCGGCCCGCGCTGGCCCTGCCCTATGCCTACGCCGAGTTGGGGCGAGACGTCGGTACCGCTGACCAGGTCGCCGTCGTCCTGTCCGACTCGCGGCTGTCCGGTTCGTCGTGGCGGCCGATCGCCATGCTCGGACGCCCCGAGCTGACCGAGGATCGCGACGGCGGCGTGTTCACCGAGCATCTGCTCGACCAGGAGTTGCGCAAATTCCCGCCCGCGCGTGTGCTCGCCGACTCCCCGATTCTGCGCCGCGAGCACTGGTGGTATCTGCCTCGGTTGATCGTGACCGTGGAACCCGAAGCCGTGGTCGACGTGGCGGAGCGCGCGGGCGGGGCTGCCGACGGCGTGCTGGCCGTCGCGGTGAGCGGCGTTGCCGCGCAGACGCGGCTGGCTGTGGCGTCGGTCGAGGTCGAGCGCCGTGATGACCGTGCCGTGCAGGTGCGACGGCGTGAGATGGCCGCGGACGCGGCGGGTTCGGCACTCGCCACGGGCACCTCGCGGGCCGTCGTTGTGTGTCACGACTTCTCGCCGGACATGGAACGCTGGACCTCGTGGACAGCGCACGGCGTGCTGGGTGGTGACCTCTCGCTGGCGGTGGATCACGAGGCGGGCGATGTGGAACTTCCGCGGCCGCTGAGTCTCATGGCGCGGATGCGGCGTCAGCGCGATCTGGCTCGGGCGTGCCGGCGAGGGATCTGACTGCTCGGATGAATGGTAGTCACGTCGCCCGACAGGCGGTGCGAAAGATCGTCGGCCGCGCCGACGTCCCCGTGTCCAGCACTTCCGTGGGTGATTTTTCCCGAATCCCTTACGTTCCGGCCGGAACGGACATAACCTCGATATGAGAGCGGCACCATTCTCGCCCCCCGGGGTGGTGCCGCTCGGCAATGTGGCGTCCGGCCGCCCGAGGCCAGTTCCTCGGGCGGCCGACCCACGCGACATAGGCTCGAACGATGCTCGATCGCAACGCCGCCGCGGCCACCCCGCTCGACCACGCTGTCGACGTCCTCGCGGGCCGGTCCATCACGACGTTGACCGGCGCGGGCATCTCCACTGACTCCGGTATCCCCGACTACCGTGGCCCGGATTCCCCGCCCCGGACCCCGATGACGTACCAGCAATTCGTCAGCGATCCGGCCCGGCGGCGGCACTATTGGGCCCGCAATCACGTCGGGTGGGCGCACGTCCATCGGACCCGCCCGAACGACGGACATCACGCCCTGCGACAGCTGGAAGACCACGGCGTGGTGGTCGGCATCATCACCCAGAATGTCGACACCCTGCACGAAGCCGCCGGCAGTCGCCGGGTGATCGACTTGCACGGCCGCTACGACCGCGTGATCTGTTTGAGCTGCTCCAGGGTCATACCGCGCGATCACCTGGCGGCTCGGCTCGAGGAGTTGAACCCCGGATTCGCTGACGAGGTTCCAGACGCCGAGATCGCGCCCGACGCCGACGCGGTGATCGAGGCAACGGCACACTTCCGGGTCGCAGACTGCGACTTCTGCGGCGGCGTCCTCAAGCCGGACATCGTCTATTTCGGCGAGAACGTCCCGAAAGATCGCGTCGAGGCCGCTTTCGCCATGGTCGACGCTGCCGATGCCCTGCTGGTGGCCGGCTCGTCACTGGCGGTCATGTCCGGTCTGCGGTTCGTGCGCCACGCGCACCGCAGCGGCCGGCCGATCGTCATCGTGAACCGGGGCGCCACCCGCGGTGACGACCTGGCCACGGTGAAAATCGACGCAGGCTGTTCGCGCACGCTCACCGAGCTCGCCGCGGCGCTGCCCGATCGGCTGCTCACTTCGTGACGTCAGCGACCGTGGCTTCGAGGACGTCGACCAACGCGTCCGCGTCCACCGTCGCGGCCACGCCGGGCGCGCCAGCGCCGATGGACACCACCCGGCCGCGGATGCGTTCGTCGGCGATCACCGGCCACGCCCGCGCGGCACCGAACGGCGTGATGGTGCCTCGCTCGTAGCCGGTCACGGCACGTGCTGTCGCCGCGTCGGGCATGGACAACCGGCTCGTGCCGAGCAGGCTGCGCAGCTTCGGCCACGCTATGGTGCGGTCGCCGGGGACGAGGACGAAGACGAAGTCGTCGTCAGCTCGGCGCACGACCATGGTCTTGATCACCGCCGCCGGATCGACTCCGCGGGCAGCCGCCGCCTCCTCGAGGCTGCTGACCGGTCCATGCCGGACGACTTCGTAGTCCAGACCGGAAGCCTGCAGTGCCTCCAGCGCGAGCTGTTCGGTCATGACCGAAGCCTACGGCGACGAGCCGGCTCAACCGGCGGCGGAGACCCGCCCGCCGTGATGCAGGATCTGCTCGATCAACTCCTCGGTGCCGGGGTCGAGATCGCCGCCGAGCTCGTCAGTGGTGCTGCGTAACCGGTCGATGCTCTGCAGCACCGTCTCACGGTCGCCGAGCATGACTTCGGCCTTGAGCCGGTCGCGCCACAGCAGCTCGACGCCGGGCTCGATGGACAACCCCAGCAGCGCGACGCGCAGCGCCTCACGGTGGTCACCGCCCGACGAGGACCGGACGGCCAGCTCGTGGCACGCGTCGACGATGGCCGCGATCATGTCCTGAGCGTGGTGATCCACCCACGCGTACGAGCGGCGGCCCCGTCCGCTGAAAGGCCGTCCCTTGACCAGCGCCACCGCGGCACGAAGATCGTCACTGGTCGCGTTCTGCGGACCCTGCGGCAGCAAGTCGCACCAGTCGTCCCAGTCGCTGCGCACGTCGGGTTGGAACGCGTAACGTCCTTCGGTCCGAGGGAGAAGTGGCGCGCCCCGGGCGTCGGTACCCAGCCACCGGCGCAGCTTGGAGATCGCCGTATTGCGCGTGGTCCGAGTGACGATGGATCCCGGCCAGATGGCATCGTCGATGGCCTGGCTGTCGCATCCGGGGTTGAGCGCGATGAACATCGCCAACTCGGTCAACTGCCCGAGCTTGTTGCGTTCACCGAGTTCGGCGGTGTGGATCACCTCCACCGGCCCCAGCATGATGAGCCGTGGCGCGGTCGGTTCGGCAGGTTCGACGGGTTCCGCGGGCTCGGCGGGCTCGGCGGGCTCGGCGGGCTCGGCGGGCTCGGCGGGCGCCGATGGTCCGACCGGATGCACAGGCCAGGCCCGCATGTCAGGCTCCGGGACGGCTTGACCCACGACCTCGTCGGACGAGCGCACCAGATTGAGGACATGGCCGCAGGACGCGGCGTCGAGCAGCTGTGGGCGCAACGTCATGCCGAGGGGGTCGAGCACGGCCGTGGCCTCGCCACCGGAGCCGGTCATTCGTAGCCGCCACCTCGCTTCCCCACTGCCACCGCCGATGAGCGCGGCGATGGCCACTCTGGGCTCGTGCTCGAGCAACGCGACCAGCCGCGTGTGCCGCTCGTCGGTGAGCGGCTCGGCGAGCAAGAGGATCTCCGGGGTCCACGCGGCTTCGGCGGCTTGTGCGGCGCGGGCCGCGGCGAGATCACTCATCCCGGCCGAGGCAAGCAGTCCGCGGTCGTCCGCCGCCCGGACGGCGAGTTCGTCGAGCAGCCGATCGACGTCGGTGACTCGCCGGATGCGGCCGGTCTCGAGCACCTCGAGTTCGCTCCACGCCCGCTCGCCGACCAACGTGACGCGGATGTCGTCGGCCCACGGACTCGTTGCGAACTCAGCAGCGACGGCGGTCATCAGCGCCTGAGTGAGAGCTTCCGGGCCGGTGACGGCGAGCGAGCGCAGATGCTCGAGATCGACCAACAGGAGCCCGTCCTCGGTGTCGTGGCCGAGCGTGACCAGGCCCGGGAACGGTGCCGGATGTTCTCGCGCGGCAGCAGCCGGAAGAACCGCACCAGTGCCGACCGCCAGGCCCCAGACTCGTCGCTCCCCGAGATCGACGAACGGTTCGGGCGGCTCGTCGGGTGTGTCCAGGTAGAGCTCCAGCATCGTGCGGGTGAGCCGGGCAGCACGCAGGGCCGGCAGTGCTCGGCGGCGGGCATGCAGCGTGGCGGCAAGGGTGCGCAGCGCACGATCCACGAACTCCACCGCGGGCGCGTCGGCGACGTGGCGCATCTGGATCTCGATCACGCGATCGTCCGTGGCGCCGGTGGACAAGCGCTGACCAGCCCGGCGACGCCGCTGGCTCACCGCCCGCCGCGCGGCCAGCACGGCGATCAATCCGGCGGCCAGCACCGCGCCGACGCCATCCGCGGTGCGTAGCAATCCGCCGGGCCCAGGTTCGTCGCGCGATTCGCCGACGCCGGTGTCCGCCGCCAGGCCGTCATCAGCGGCGAGCGCCTCCTCGGGCACGAGTCCGCCGATGGCGCCGGTCGGGGTCATGGATTCTGCATCTTCGGTGGCACCTGCAGGTTCGTCCCGTTCGACCGTAGCGGAGGGCTCCGCGGCTCGGGTACGTTCCTCGGCGGGCTCGTCATGGTGGACCCGGCTCTGCTCCGAAGTCCCCCGGTCGCCGGCGGACGGCAACGTCAGAACCCAGCCGGGCACGATGAGGTCGGGATCGGTGAGCTGACGGCCGTCGGGTTGCACCGTGTCGGTCGAGGCGGAATAGACCTCCGTGTAACGGTTCGGATCGCCGAGATGCTGCTCAGCGATGGCCCAGAGCGTGTCGCCGGCCACGACCTCATGCGTCCGTGATGTGGGTGCGTCCGGAGTGGGTGTCGTCGCCGATCCGCCTTCGACCAACGCTGTGGTCACCGGTGGCGCAGGTTGCCATGGACCCTGCTGCGCGGGAGCCGACGACGGCGCGGTCTCGGCCGCAGCGATCTGGGACGCCGGGACGATCGCTGCGATCGCGGTGATGAGCGCGGCCACAGCGCGCTGTTGCGCGGCCAATCCGGGCAGTGCCGGGGCTCGGACGCCGCGCAGAGCGGCGGGAATCTCGACGAGCACGCTCACCGCGAACGTCGCCCAACCCAGCCAGCCCGCGAAGACGAGAACGTCGAGAAAGAACGTGCCGTCGTCCGGGCTGGTGATGGTTGCCCACACGTCCGACACAGCGGGGACCGCGCTGGGCAGTGGCGAGCCGTCGATCACCCAGAGCGCGACCGGTACACCCACGACGAGAACCGTCAAGACCACCAATGCGGCCAATCCGCGCGCGACATCCGCCGCGGACGCCGCGCGCCGTCGCCTCGAGCCGATCATCACAAGCCTCCTCGTCGAGCCTGTCGTGACCTGTGGGTGACGGTGAGTCCTGGCGTGTGACACGACCGCCGAAGGAAGGCGTCCAGGGTGCCCTATGCCTGCGTGGAGAAAGCACTCAGGGCAACCGGCATCCATACAGGGCAACCGCTCGTCGCCGTTCGGACCCGGCCAGGGCTATCCCCAGGGCTACCACCGCCCGGTCGGCTGAACGGGTCCGTATCCCCTGCATATCCACGGCGAGGAGCACCCGTGACCACCACCGCCACTCCCGGTCGCACCACAACCTCGATGACCTCGATGACCTTGATCACCGATCAGCTCAACACCGAGTGGAGCGCCATGGCTCACCGGCGCCCGCCGGCACGCTGGAACATCCCGGCGCTGAACGCGTGCGTGTCGTTGGCCGACGCGCTCGACGTGGTCACCCAGGCGCGCAGGTCGCAACCCGAATCAGCCGACTCGATCCTGATCGGTCTGCTCACGCGGCACATCGTCGACGGCGACGCCGTCGCCGGACGGCTGGTGCTGCAAGCCATGCTCGGCCGCGCGGTCAACCTCGCGCGCCGCGCCCACCGGCAGGGTGCACCAGGGATTCGCGGCGACATCGACCAGCTCACGGCAGCGGCCGTCGCCGCACTGTGGCACAGCATCGCCACCTACCCGGTCACGCGCAGAACGCGCAAAGTCGCCGTGAACCTGTGCATGGACGCTCTCGGCGCGTTCACCTCGACGGTGGACGATCACGCACCCTCCGCTGTCGACGACCATGTCTTGGAGTCGGGCGAGGCGCTGTTCGTCCAGCACACACCCGCACCGGCGGCGGAACTGCTCACCACGCTCGCCTGGGGTGTCGACGCCGGAGTCATCAGCCCCGACGACGCTTCCTTGCTCAGCCGGGTCTACTGCCCGGCTCCCGGCGAGAAGGGTGGTGCACTGGCGGTGGCCCAGACCCTTGGGCTGCAGCCGGCCACCGTCCGGCAGCGCTGCCTGAGGTCCACCAAACGCTTGGCCTCAGCTGTACGCGAGCACAGCGCTCATCCCTGAGATAGACAACCGTCTCGACGTCAGGAAGACCCCTGTTTGACAACGCCGACGGCATTACTAGCATTCACTGCTCGCCCGTTTCACCTCCGCACTGGTTCCGCACCGTCAGGCCACCATTTCCGCCGGCGTCCATGTAGATCTACGGCTTCTAGGGAAGGCGCATGACCCGAACAAGCGACGGCCCCGTCGAGGCCCCGGCGCGTCCCACGATCGACCCCGGCCTGAGCGGGGCTACGGGCGTGCGCGACATCGGAACGTCCGACCCGCGCTATCGTCGACGTCCCGCGCTGATCGGCCTAGGGGTCGGCCTGCTCGCGGTCTGCGGCGCCGGAGCGGCTTATCTGGCCCAGCTCTCCGGGGACACCACACAGGTGCTGGCCGTCGCCGCCGACGTCCACCGCGGTGAGATCATCACCACCGACGACCTCACCATCGCCCGCGCGGCCCCGGACCCCGCGGTCGCACCGATACCGGCCGACCGCCGCGACGGAATCGTGGGCCAGCACGCCGCCGCCGACCTGACGGCCGGCACCCTGCTGACGGAGAGCGCCGTCACCTCCGCCGCCGTCCCGGCGGCGGGTGAGACGGTGGTGGGCGTCGCCGTCACCGAAGCACAGCTGCCCCAGCACGAGATGGTTCCGAGCGATCCCGTGCGCATTTTCGACACTCCGAACCCCGGAGACGATCCCCCCGCCGAGTCACCACCGTCCATCCCCGCCACCGTGGTGAGCGTCTCTGGGATCACCGATCACGGCCAGGTCATCGTCGACGTGGTCGTCGATGACGACGTCGCCGGCGAGCTCGCCGCCCGGGTCGCGACCGGCCGGGTGGCCATCGTGCTGGATTCCGCGCAGGAACCCGATGCAGCCTCCGATGAGGACGAACAGCAGTGACGGTCATCGCGATGACGTCCGCGCGCGGCGCCCCCGGCGTCACCACCACGGCATTGGTTCTCACCTTGGCCTGGCCACGCCCGGTCTTGTTGGTCGAGGCCGACGTCTGCGGCAGCAGCAGCATCAAGGCGGGCCACCTGCGCGGTGAGTACGACCATCAGCTCAGCCTGATCAACTTGGCCCTCGCCCATCGCGGCGGTGCCTTGAACCTGGACACGCTCCGCGGTCAGACGATCGCCTTGACCGACGACCGAGGCCGACTGGTGCTGCCTGGCCTCGCCACCCGAGCGCAGGCGGCGAGTCTGACCGAGACGTTCTGGGAATCCTTGGCCACGCTGCTGAAGGCAGTCTCGGGCCACGGCGTCGATGTCATCGTCGACGCAGGACGGCTGGGCATGCGGCACGGACCCGACCCCTTGTTACGCACCGCAGACCTGCTGGCGGTGGTGAGCCGGACTGGACTGGACGACCTCGTGGCCGTCCGCGCGAACGCCGATCAGCTGCCTGGCACCGAAGCCGACGCCGTCATGGAACGGCGCGGACTTCTCCTGGTCGGCGACGGGCGGCCACATCGGGCGAACGAGGCCGCTGACGCCACCACCCTGCCGGTGTGGGCGAGCGTCGCCTGGGATCCGCTCACCGCCGAACGCGTCAACGGCCGGGAGCGCGTACGTACGAGTCTCACTCGGGTCGGCAACTCGCGCTGGATCCGATCCGGGCGGGCCGCCATCGCCGAGTTGGCTGACGTCGACGACCGCCGGCGGCGGGTTCTCGGCCGGCCGACCGGTCACCCCGACGCGCGCGTTGGGGGGAGCGTGGGCGTATGAGCATGAACGAGCCGGCCGACGACGAAATCACGCGGCTGCCGATCTTCGACCGGCCGCCAGTGATCGAGCCCGCGTCTGTTCCCTTCACCAGGCCGTCCCGAAGCCCCCGCGAGATTCTCAGCGCGATGCCCCCGGTGCACCCACGCTCCGAGGTCACCGTTGCCCCGGCTCGTACCGAGCAGCACACCGACGGCGACGTCGACTGGGCTCAGGTACGTGCCTTCCGGCAACAGGCAGCTGCGCGCTTGGCGGACCAGGTCGACGAAAACACCGCCGAGGACGAACGCCGCGCGGTGGGCCGCGAGGTCATCGCCCAGATCCTGGACGAGCACGTTCGCCAGACGGTCACCGCCGGGGCCGGGGCCATGGACGTCGACCACCAGACACAGTTGGCGCAGGCGATCTTCGACTCCTTGTTCGGTTTGGGCCGGCTGCAACCATTGGTCGACGACCCGTCCATCGAGAACATCGAGGTCTACGGCGCCGAACCCGTGGTGGTCATCGATCACCACGGCGTCATCAGCAGGCGACCGCCCATCGTCGACTCCGAAGACGAGCTCATCGACATGCTCACGTTCCTGGCCACGCGTGGCGGCGCCAGCGAGCGCACGTTCTCCACCGCCAGCCCGAGTCTCCACCTCCACCTGCACGGCGGTCACCGGCTCGCCGCGTCGGGCTGGACCACCCACCAGCCGGTCGTGGTCATCCGCCGGCACCGGCTGGTCGACATCGATCTCGACGACCTCGTCGACGGCACGACCTTGCCTCCGCAGGCCGCACAGTTCTTGCGCGCCGCGGTTCGCGCCCGTCGCAGCATCGTGGTGTCGGGGTCGATGGGTGCCGGCAAGACGACACTCGTCCGAGCGCTGGCCAACGAGATCCACGCGGAGGAGAAGCTCGGCACCATCGAGACCGAGTACGAGCTCGGGCTGCATCACATGCGTGATCGCCACCACCGCATCATCGCCTGGGAGGCGCGCACCGGCAGTGGTGAACGAGGCGCCGACGGACGCGTGGCCGGTGAGATCTCGCTGGACGAACTGGTTTACGACGCGCTGCGGATGAATCTCGACCGCCTCATCGTCGGAGAGGTCCGCGGGCGTGAGGTGTTACCGATGTTCAAGGCCATGCAGTCCGGCGCTGGATCGTTGTCCACCGTGCACGCTCACTCCGCCCACGCCGCCATCGAACGACTGGTGACGTGTGCCATGGAGGCCGGCCAGCACGTCACCGCCGAGTTCGCCTACCGGCAGATCGCGCAGCACGTCAATCTGATCGTCCACGTCGAGCGACGCGAGGGCGGCTACGACCCGGACGCACCGGTGCGCCGGCAGCGTCGCGTCGCGCAGATCGTCGCGCTCGAACCCGGCGAGCGGGGCATGCCGGCCAGTACCGACGTGTTCGAGGAGCGGTCCGGAGCCGGCCTCGTTCCGGCGTCCGCGCCGACCTGGATCGGTGAACTCGCGGCACACGGCTACGACCCACGGACACATCGACCAGGAGGCCCGGCGTGATCCCGGCGCTCGCAGCCGTGACCGCCATCGCGGGCCTGGCCGGACTGGCCGCGACGGGCTTCGGCTCGGTCAAGGTCCGCGTCGATGCCGGCACCCCGCGCCACGACCGGATCCGGCGCCGGCTGGCGGCGCTGCGCGGGCACACGCCCCAGCAGCGACGTTCACGGCGTCGCGTGGCCATGGCCGCCGGCGTGGGCGTCGCGGTGTGGTTGATCACCGGATGGGTGCTTGCCGTGCTGATCATTCCGGCGGCCGTGTGGGGGCTGCCGGTGCTGCTTCAGACGTCGTCGAGCAAGGCCGAGATCGCCCGGCTCGAGGCGATGAGCGAGTGGGCGCAGAACCTGTCGAGCGTGCTTGGCGTCGGGATCGGCATCGAGCAGGCCATCACGGCCAGCCTGCGCTCGTCGCCGGAGCCCATTCGCCCCGAGGTGGCTCGCCTGGTCGCCCGGCTGCAGGCGCGCTGGGACATCTCGGCAGCGCTGCGGGCGTTCGCCGACGATCTCGATGACGCCACCGGCGACTTCCTCGCCGCCGCCCTGCTGCTCGGCGCGAATCGGCGGGGTAACCAGCTCAGCAGTGTGCTGGACGGTCTCGCGGCGGCCGTGCGTGACGACGTGCGAGCCCGCCGGATCATCGACGCCGAACAGGCGAAAGGCCGCACCACGGCCCGCCTGGTGACCATCATCAGCGCGTCCGGGCTGGGTCTGATGCTGCTCAGCCCGTACGCCGACCCCTACCGGACGGCCACCGGCCAGCTGATCCTCAGCGGGCTGCTCGCGTGTTACGTCGGGTGCCTGGTGTGGATGCGACAGATCACGACCACCCCACGCCAGCCACGCATCCTCGCGGCCGGCGCCGATGCGGAAGGCCCATGATGTCCACCACGCAGTTGGCCGTCGTGCTGGGCTTGGGCGCGGGCTCCGGACTGATTCTGCTGTTCAGAGAACTCATCGGCCGACGAACACGGCAGCTGCATCCAGCGCATACCGCGGCGCGGTTGACCGGCACCGCGACGGCGACGGCCGACCTGGTGGGCGACAACGGCTACACCGACCGCCTCGGCCGGGTGGTGTTGCGGCGGGCGGCCGGTGCGGCTCTGCTGCACGTGCCGCACCGTGATCTGGCTCTGCTCCGCAAAAGCGTGCCGCAGTTCCTCGGCGAGCGAGCGCTGTACGGTGCGATCGGCCTGTGCCTGCCGTGGGCGTGCACCCTGTCCCTGGCTGTCAACGACATCTCGCTGCCGTTCACGGTCCCGGTCGGGGCTGGCATCGTCGCGGCCATCGCGCTGTCGTACCTGCCTTTGTACAACGCAGCAGACCTGGCCAAGGCCAAACGGGCGGAGTTCCAGCGCGCCATGACCTCGTACATCGACCTCGTCGCGCTCGAACGAGCGGCGGGTGCCGGAACCACACAAGCGCTCGAGTCGGCCGCCCAGATCGGCGATTCCTGGGCGTTCCACCGCGTGCGCGACGAGCTCGCTCACGCCCGCTGGGCAGGAACGCCAGCCTGGGACGCGCTGCGCACCGTGGGCGAGGAACTCCGGCTGCCCGAACTCGCCGAGACCGGCGACGTGATGCAGATGTCAGCTCACGAAGGCGCCACCGTCTACGACATCCTGCGGGCCAGGGCCTCGGCCATGCGCAGTGAGATCCTCGCCGGTGACCAAGCCCGCGCCGGCGCGCGAACCGAGCGTGCCACGGCACCGTTGGCGGCGACGTCGGTGGTGTTCATGTTGATCCTGGCCGCTCCCGTCGCCATGCAGATCGGCTGACTCCGTGGTCCCGTCGAATCGATCGAGTCCGCGCAGGTACGGGCGCGACCGCGGCTCGGCCACCCTGGAGACCGTCATTCTGTGGCCGGCGGTCTTCCTGCTGATCTTCGGCATCGTGCACGCCGGCATCTGGTTCCACGCGCGCAACATCGCGCTCACCGCCGCCCAAGAAGGTGCCCGCACCGCCAGCATGAACAACGGCGACGGCGGAGCCGAGCGTGCCGCCGAATTCATCTCCAGCGCCGGGAGCGACTCGATCCTGAGCGTGCGCACCATCACCCAGTCGGCGCGTGCCGACGATGTCACCGTGACCGTGTCGGCTGCGTCGACGACGCTGATCCCCGGATGGATGATCGACGTGACGCAGTCGTCGACGGCGCCGATTCGCCGATGGACCGATCCATGACCCGCGCAGGCCGTGCGGGCGCCGCCGAACGTGGCTCGGCGACACTCGAGATGGCGGTCCTGGCGCCGGGCCTCCTCCTGCTCATCGCGTTGCTTACGTTCGCCGGCCGACACGCCCTGGCCGACGGGACGGTCGAGCAGGCGGCTGCGGACGCGGCCCGGGCAGCGTCGCTGCAACGCACAGCGACGGCCGGGGAAACGGCCGCAGCCGAAGTCGCCCGCCGCTCCCTGGCCGATCAGGGCCTGGCTTGTCTGAGCACGACGGTTGAGGTCGACACCTCCGGGCTCCGAGCGGCCCTCGGCGATCCGGGCCGGGTGACGGTCACCGTGAGCTGTCCGCTCAAGGTGGCCGACCTTCCGTTGGCCTTGCCGACGGTCACCGTCCGCGCAACCGCCGTCAGCCCCGTCGACACATACCGCGAACGATGAGGAGCACTCGGATGACGCGGACGACCAGGCTCAGGACGAGCAGCGACACCGGCAGCATCACCTTGATCTTCGCAGTCGTCACCCTGGCGCTGATCGCGATGGTGGGCCTGGTGTTCGACGGCCGCGCCCAAATGACGGCTCAGCAGCGCGCCGACAACGTCGCCGCTGAGGCGGCACGGGCTGCCGGTCAGCACATCAGCGGGTCGGTGGTGACCGGCTCGAGTGGTCTCGATCGGCGCCGCGCCGTCGCCGCCGCCCGAAACCACCTGTCCGCGGCCGGCGTTGCCGGCTCGGTCACGCTGGAGGGCAATACCATCGTCGTTCGAACCGATACGACCGAACCGGCGCGCATCCTGTCGCTCATCGGCATCACCACGCTCGAAGCCACCGGCGAGGCGACCGTCGAGGTGACGACGAGACTGTGACGGCCTCGTCGGGACGACGCATCGTGCTACCAGATCGTCGCCGCAGGTGTCACGAAGCACCCACGCTGCGCACCCACAGGCAGTAGACACCCCACCTGTGGGAGGAGCTCTCACCCCCATGCCCGAACTCGACGACACCAGGAACCAGCTCGACGCGGCGGCCGACGCCCTGACCGCGCGGCGGCCGCTGTATGCGGCCCTCGCCGCGCTGGCGGCCGATCCGTTTGATCTCGGCCAGGCGCTGCTGCTCCCGCTGTTGCAGCGCCGCGCCCGCGAAGCCGACCACACGCTCAGCGCCGTGCTCGATGCGCACGCCATGCCGTGGCCACCGACGCTGCCGGCATCCCCGCCCGATCATCCACTGACGTCCCTGCAGCGCAGGCTCGCCGACGCTGATGACGACGACGGGTTGCTGTGACGTTTCCCGTCGTCCCTGCGCCACGAGCTCGCGTGTCCGGGCGTGCCGTCGGCGTCATCGGATTCCTTCGGCAGCACTGGCTGTGGCTGCTGGTCGCCGTGACGGCGCTGGCCTGCGGGGGCGCGGTGTGGGTGATCCTCTCCACCGGCCCTCGTCCGGTGCCGCTGCCCTCGGCCGGCTCGTCTCCCGTCTCCGCCACACCAAGTGAGCCGATGTCCACGTCGTCGCCATCGTCGACGGCTGCGCCGTCGATCACAGGGACCGCTGACGTCATCGGCGCTTCGGCCGGCGGGTGGGCCGAAGTGGCGACGGGATTCGGCCGGACCTTCACCCAGACGACGCTGGGTCAGCAGGCGTGGTTCGCCGCGGTGTCCTCGTGGCTCACCGACGAGCAGGCGGCGATGTATCGCGACGTGCGCGTCGCCGACATCCCGACGGGCACGCTCGTCGACGTCGACGTCGACGATCCCGGCGAGGCCACGAAAACCCGCGGCGTGCTGACCTACGACTCCGGCATGAAGCTCGATCTCGGGCTCGTGTACGCCGAGCCGGCCGGGGGCTGGCTGATCGCCTCGGTTCGCCTCGCCGACCCGTCCGGCTGAAGGTTCGCGGCAAATGTCGGTCATGGTGCCCACCACATGGACACCACTACCGATCGGATCCTGATCTGTCATACGTTGCGTCAGGGTCGCCCAGCCTGCGTTCGGGCGGCCCTGACTCGGTAGAGAACGGAGCTTCGCACGATGACCAGTGGCCGATTACCCGTTCGCGACGGAGAGCTGTTCGTCGACGACCGCGGGGCCGGCCACCCGCTCGTGCTCATCCATGCCGGCATGCTCGACCACCGGATGTGGGACGACCAGGTCGACGTCTTCGCCCGGGCTGGTTACCGCGTGATCCGCTACGACGCACGCGGGCACGGCGCCTCGTCCACACCGGTTGCCGACTACTCCGCCTGTGACGATCTCGCAGATCTGCTCGCCGGGCTCGACGTTCCCCGAGCCTCGCTGGTCGGGCTGTCCACGGGCGCGCGCATCGCCATCGACTTCGCCCTGACCTACCCGGACTTGGTCGACATGATGACGCTGGCGAGTCCCGGCGTCAGCGGCATGCAGTTCACCGATCCCGCAATCCTCGAGCTGATGCAGCGGCAGTCGGCTGCAGCGCAGGCGGGCGATCTCGACGGCTACGTCGAGTACTTCCTCCGGGCCTGGGTCGACGGGCCCCATCGAGGACCGGACCAGGTCGATGCCTCGGTGCGAAAACGGTGCCGGCAGATGGCCACCGACGTCGTCCGCAACCATGCCGCGGCCTCCGGCGCCATGCGCGAGGTCGGCGCGCTCACCCGCCTGCGTGAGCTCACCCCGCCAGTGCTGGTTCTCGTGGGCGACCTCGACTCCACCGACATCCACACGGTGGCCGGATGCCTTGAAGCCGAGGCACAGTTCGCCGCGAGTGCGGTGATCCCGGGCACCGGGCACACGCTGGCCATGGAGCAGCCGGCTGCGTTCAATGCCGCAGTCTTGACGTTCCTGGAGCGAGCCCGCCTCACCCAGTAGGGGCTTTCGCTCGGCGCCACTCGAGGCTGAGGCCGGTCATGACGTCAAGCGAACGGTCGAGCACCTCGTGCAACGATTCTCGATAGCCGCTGTCGTGCCAGTACTCGATGCTCGCCAGGAACCCAGCGACGAGCGCGGCGACGAGGACCCGGATCTCCAGTTCGTTCGGGTCCCGGCCGGTGTGCTTGGCCAGCAGCGCCCGAATGTCGGCATTGACCTCGTCACCCTGGCGATACATGCCGGCCCGCACGGCGGGCACCGTCACTGCGTAACTCATCCGGCGGCGTACGAGGTCCTCGTCGTCGTTGCTCATCATCACCTCGACCATCTCGGTGATGACCTTGCGCAGCGCGGTGATCGGGTCGCGGGCCGCCAACTCGTTGTCGAGCGCCCGGACCGCGACGGGGTCGTACTCGTCGTGCAGGATCAGCTGTTCCTTGGTGCCGAAGTAGCGGTAGATCGAACTCGGTGACACCTCGGCCTCGGCCGCGATGCGTTCGA
>Ga0079224_100006125_pt1 | contig 15886 bp, 9 predicted proteins | sample Stecom2015_FD_80414 | JGI IMG/M metagenome (GOLD analysis project Ga0079224, IMG submission 80414) | Agricultural soil microbial communities from Utah to study Nitrogen management - Steer compost 2015 | ecosystem: Environmental > Terrestrial > Soil > Agricultural land | place: USA: Utah...
GGTAAAATTCTCTTTAGGCTCTACGATGACACCAAGGATCCTCGGTATAAGATTGCCATGGATAGTCTTCGCTTACAACTCAAGGATCAACCTCGAACTAAATCAGGTGGATTTTGGCATAAAAAACGTTATCCAAACCAAATGTGGCTCGACGGACTCTATATGGGTGCCCCTTTTTATACACAGTATACTGTAAGTTATGAGCAAAGTAAAGCATTGGATGATATCGCACATCAATTTGACTTGATCCAAAAGCACGCTAGAGATGAAAAAACAGGGCTACTCTATCACGGTTGGGACCAGAGTAAAGCCATGGATTGGGCAGACGACAAAACAGGTACTTCACCAAACTTCTGGTCAAGATCCTTAGGATGGTATGGTATGGCAATAGTTGATGTTCTTGATTATTTTCCAGAAGATCATCCCGCTAGACCTCGGCTTATCACCTATTTAAACGAACTTGCTACTGCAGTAGTTAAAGTACAGGATGAAACTGGGCTATGGTATCAGGTGACAGATATGGGTGATCGAGAAGGAAATTTCCTAGAGGCCTCTGGCTCCACTATGTTGACCTATACCTTAGCAAAAGGTGTTAACAAAGGATATTTACCAGAAAGCTTTATGAAAAATGCTGAACTTGGATTTCAAGGCCTTACAGAAAAGTTAATTAAAGTTGATAAAGATGGTCTTGTTACCATCACTCAAGTATGTGCAGTGGCAGGTTTGGGTGGTAATCCGTACAGAGATGGTTCTTACGAATATTACATCAATGAACGCAAAAAAGACAACGATCCTAAAGCGACAGGGCCATTTATATTAGCGGCTTTAGAATTGGATAAATAATTATGTGCCATACTTCGAAAAGTATTCTCAAATTGGTTTTGGTGTGTACTCTATTTCTGTATACGGCTAGAACCTATGGCTTTCAATCATATGATGTGGATATGGTAGTCGCAACTGATGGTAGTGGCGACTATCGCTCCATTCAAGAGGCTATCAATAACACCAAATCCTTTCCGTATCAGAGAATCACCATTTGGATTAAAAATGGCCTCTATAAGGAAAAGATAAGGGTCTATGAGTGGAATACCAATCTAAGTCTAATTGGTGAGGATCCAGATAGTACCATTATTGTCTATGATGATTATTTTAATAAAATAAATAAAGGACCAAACAGCACCTTCCACACACCTACACTATCTGTAGAGGCCACAGGAACTATTTTAAAAAATTTAAAAATAATGAACTCGGCTGGAAATGTTGGACAAGCTGTGGCACTCGCCATTACGGCAGACAGGGTAAAGGTTGACAATTGTTCTATAATAGGAAATCAAGATACGGTTTACCTAAGTGGTGCTGATAGTAAAATATACTTTAAAGAGTGTCACATTCAAGGCAGTACGGACTTTATATTTGGACAGGCTACAGCCGTTTTCGATAATTGCACCATTAATAGCACATCGGATTCATACATTACAGCAGCATCAACTCCAGAGGGTGTCCCCTTTGGGTTTGTATTTATAAATTGTAAGCTAACGGCTTCCAATACGGTTGAAAGTGTCTATCTGGGTAGGCCATGGCGCTATAATGCCAAGACCGTTTTTATCAATTGTGATATGGGTGCTCATATCAATGATAAGGGATGGCATGATTGGGGTAAACCTGAGAGCCATCAAAAGAGTTTTTACGCCGAATACGGATCTACAGGCCCTGGTGCTAATGCCAAACAGCGGGTGAAATGGTCACATCAGTTAACTAAAAAACAGCAATCAAGCTACACTTTAGAAAAAATCTTAACATCAAAATATGACAAGAACTGGTACCTCAATTAAGCAGTGTCTTGCTGTTGTGCTTTTATTCTGTTTAACCACAGTGGCCTATGGCCAATCTATTAGCATTTACACCATCGGGGATTCCACTATGGCCAATAAACCAAATCCAGATCAGAATCCTGAGCGCGGATGGGTACAATTGTTACCTGGTTTTTTCAACGATCAAATCACCATAATAAACAAGGCTGTCAATGGAAGAAGTACACGAAGCTTTATTGATGAAGGTCGGTGGAAGGAGGTTTACGAGGCTTTAAAACCTGGTGACTATGTTTTTATACAATTCGGTCATAATGATCAAAAGTTCAAATCCCCTGACCGGTATACAAATCCTCATACCGCCTATAGGCACAATTTGATAAAATTTGTAGAACAGAGCAGGTCCAAAGGCGCGATTCCGATACTATTTTCATCCATCGTTAGAAGAAATTTTAACGAATTTCAAACCTTTGTTGATACCCATGGTGATTATCCTTTAGAAACCCGTCTAGTTGCACAGCAGTATGAGGTAGATTTTATAGATCTGCAATACCTAACTGAGCTACTGGAAATGTCCTATGGTCAAGAAAAGTCCAAGGAGCTACATCTACATTACGCAGCAGGAGAAATCCCATATTACCCTAAAGGAAAACATGACAACACACACTTATCTGTTCTCGGAGCCACAGAGGTTTGTAAATTAGTAATTAAAGAACTCAAAGCCACTAATCACCCACTTAGTTCATATCTACTTAAATAGGGAAACTAAAGGCTTAAAAATTAAAAAGGCACCCCAGGGGTGCCTTAATATAATTATTTGGTGAGTGGATACCATTATTGCTCTAAGCCAGCTAATTTATCTTTCATTTCCTTAAACTTAGCTTGATCACCTAATGTTCCATAAATATTCATTAGGGTTCTAACAGCATCAATATTAGATGGATTGATTGTTAGTAATTTTTCTAAGTAAGGCACTGCTGAAGAATAAAGATCCTCACGTTCGGATTTCAATTCATCGTAACGCTTGTTATCTGCAGCACTATTTCCAAGACTATTCATTTCAGAAACTAGGTCTTGTTCTTTAGAAAGTAGCAATGAGGCCATATTCAAATAAGCATTTTCGCTTTTTGGATCTAACTCAATCGCTTTTTTGTAATACTCAGCAGCTTGTTCATTATTACCTTGCTCCGCGGTGATAACACCAAGATTGTAATATAAGGTTGCATTTGTTGGATCCTTTTGAATCGCCTCTTCCATCAATGATTGGAATTTCGCCTTATCCCCTGCTTGGATATACATGTTTGCTTCAGTTAAAAGCAAATTCATGTCATCAGGGTTAGCCTCACGTGCTTCCTTAATGGCTGCCGCTGCTTTTTCAGATTCACCTTTTTCGTTGTAGATCAAGGCTATGTTTTTAATGATCTCTGGATATCTAGATTCAGTTTCCTCTTGAGAAGGATCTGTATACTGTCCAGTTTTAACCATTAAATCGCGATTTTGCTCTGTTCCAAGATTCTCGGCTTCCCCAGTTTCTTTATTCACTGCTAAATACGCCGTACTTTCTCCGGTATACCCTAATTCATTCAATTTTAGGTAATACTCCAAGGCAGTATCGTAATCACTTCCTTGAACAGCACTAGAGGCTGCATAGTACAAATAATCTTGGCTATCAGTCAATTGATAAGCCATGTATAATTTGCTTGCAGCTTTTGCAAACTCTTTGTTGTTATTATCTTCTATTGCGGCATTAACGATGTCTCCAGATAGGCCGTCAAGTATTTGTTTCGCCTCTTCTGTATATTTCGTTTTATATGATTTTTCAAACTCAACAAGCTTGTTCAGGTTTTCAACGGCCTTTTGAAAATCCGCATCATCTCCACCCTTCTTTGCCAAGTCAGCATGAGTTTTACCTAAAAGAAAATAATATTGTGCTTTGTATTTATCATCGGCTGACTCTATAGTAGTAGCCAGGCTCTGTAAAGTGCTTTTGGCCTGTGCCGCACTTCCATTATCCAATGCTTTATCTGCATCTCTTAATTCGCTTTTTTGAGCGATTGCAAAAGAAGAAACTAATAAAGCTGACGCTATTAAAACTCTCTTTTTCATTGTTCTTAATTTGAAATTTGTTTTTAAAGGGTTAATTATCGTTTTCAGGTTGTATAGTATTATCATTATCTAAATCCGTGCCATTTTCTTGAACTTCGATATCATTTACATCTTCCTCGAGCTCATCTTCCTTCATAACTTTGGCAACAGCGGCTATAGAATCATTCTTAAGATTGATCAATTTCACACCCTGAGTAGCGCGTCCCATTACACGTAGATCTTCAATAGCAAGTCTAATAGCTACACCACTTTTTGTGATAATCATTAAATCATCTTCATCAGAAACGTTCTTAATGGCTACCAATGCTCCAGTTTTTTCAGTAACGGACATTGTTTTAACTCCTTTACCACCACGGTTAGTGATACGGTAAACAGCCTCTCCATCTTCTGGATCATCCAAATAGGTACGTTTTCCATAACCGTTTTCAGAGACCACTAAAATATGATCATCAAGATTGTTAACAGAAACCATTCCAATTACTTCGTCGTTTTCATCGGCAAGTGTAATTCCACGCACACCTGAGGCATTTCTACCCATTGGTCGTGTCTTACCTTCTTCAAAACGAATCGCTTTACCGGATTTAACCGCTAATAAAATTTGACTGTTACCAGTGGTTAATTTTGCTTCTAGTAACTCGTCGTCTTCACGAATTGTTATGGCATTGATACCATTTTGTCTTGGACGAGAATACTGTTCCAAGGATGTTTTCTTAACAACACCTTGTTTTGTAGCCATGATGACAAAATGACTATTGATGTACTCTTCATCTTTTAAATCCTTTGTACAAATAAATGCCTTAACCTTATCGTCTTGTTCGATATTAATAAGATTCTGGATGGCACGCCCTTTGGAAGTTTTACTGCCTTCTGGGATCTCGTATACACGCATCCAGAAACATTTTCCTTTTTGGGTGAAGAACAACATATACTGGTGGTTAGTTCCCACAAATAAATGTTCTAAAAAGTCTTCAGTACGGGTGGACGATCCTTTTTGACCAACCCCACCTCTATTTTGAGTTTTGTACTCGCTTAAAGGCGTTCTTTTGATATAACCCGCATGAGAAATAGTAATGACTACCTGCTCATCTGGGATCATATCCTCGATGCTTAAATCACCTCCAGCATATTCGATTTGAGAACGTCTTTCGTCTCCGTATTTAGCTTTGACTTCTAGAAGTTCCTCTTTGATGATTTCCATTCTACGCTCTTTACGGGCAAGAATGTCTTTACAATCTTCGATGAACTTAATTATGTCTTCATACTCAAGACGTAATTTGTCTTGCTCTAGTCCAGTAAGTTGACGCAAACGCATTTCAACGATGGCCTTAGCTTGGATTTCAGATAGTTTGAAACGTTCAATCAAGTTCTCGCGAGCTTCCTCAGCATTTTTGGATGCTCTGATGATCGCAATAACTTCATCGATATTATCTGAAGCTATAATGAGCCCTTCTAAGATATGAGCTCTTTCTTCTGCCTTACGCAATTCATATTCTGTTCTTCTGACCACCACCTCATGACGATGTTCAACAAAATAATGAATCATCTCCTTTAGGTTCAACATGTGTGGTCTACCTTCGACTAGCGCAATGTTGTTTACACTAAAAGATGATTGTAATGCAGTATATTTGAATAAATTGTTTAATACGACATTTGGAATAGCGTCTCTTTTTAAGATGTAGACAACACGCATTCCTTTTCTATCCGATTCATCACGGATATTAGATATACCTTCTATTTTTTTATCATTAACAAGGTCAGCGGTCTTTTTAATCATGTCCGCCTTGTTAACTTGGTAAGGAATTTCAGTTACAATAATACACTCTCTTCCCTTTACCTCTTCAATTCGTGCCTTAGCTCGCATTACGATACGGCCTCTACCTGTTTTGAATGCTTCACGAACGCCATCATAACCATAAATCACTCCCCCTGTAGGAAAGTCAGGTGCTTTGATGTGCTCCATGAGCTCATCGATTTCAATATCGTGATTTTCAATATAGGCGATGGTGCCATCCACAACCTCTGAAAGGTTATGTGGAGGCATATTGGTTGCCATACCTACAGCAATCCCAGAGGCTCCATTGACCAATAAGTTTGGTACTCGAGTTGGGAGCACTTTTGGCTCCTTTAGCGTATCGTCAAAATTTAATTGATGATCTACAGTATCTTTATCGATATCTGCCAACATGTCTTCGGATATCTTGCGCATACGTGCTTCAGTATACCTCATTGCAGCTGGACTATCACCATCTATAGAACCAAAGTTACCTTGGCCATCAACAAGCATATACCTCAAACTCCAAGACTGTGCCATTCGAACCATCGTATCATAAACCGAGCTATCACCGTGTGGGTGGTATTTACCAAGCACCTCACCTACAATTCTAGCTGATTTCTTGTATGAAGTATTTGACCTCACTCCAAGTTCATGCATTCCAAATAACACGCGTCGGTGAACTGGCTTTAATCCGTCCCTAACATCCGGTAAAGCACGTGACACAATGACTGACATCGAGTAATCGATATACGCCGATTTCATCTCATCCTCTATATTGATAGGGATCAGCTTTTCTCCTTCCGCCATATTAATTATATTATTTTCTGTTTAAATTTAAATCGAGCCAATATACGTATTTTATTGATGCTTTCACGTGGGTTGCCTATGTTTTTTAATGTTTTTATCAACAGATTATCAAGACAAAAAGGTTGATAAATTGACTAAAGTTTGTTTTGATTTAAACGGTTTTTTTTGTCTATTAGCTAAAACTACATAAAATAACAACTTTTTAAGGTATGGTTTTTGCCTACTATAGGTTGATTTAGTATTTTTAACAGTAGAAAGAAAGAAGTATGGATGACAATTTTTCACCAAGAGTAAAAGATGTAATTGCCTACAGTAAGGAAGAAGCCTTAAGATTAGGGCACGATTTCATAGGCACAGAACACCTTATGCTTGGACTTTTACGTGATGGAAACGGAAAAGCAATCGACATATTAAGCGCTTTGAGTGTAGACCTTGATCATTTAAGAAGGAAGGTTGAAATTCTAAGCCCCTCCAACCTCAACATTGGAGTAACTGCAAATGACAAACGCAATTTGCATTTAACAAGACAGGCAGAACGTGCCTTAAAAACGACATTTCTAGAGGCTAAACTTTTTCAAAGCCCCTCGATAAATACTGCTCATTTACTACTTTGTATTTTGCGTAATGAAAATGACCCAACAACAAAGTTGCTAAACAAGCTTAAAATTGATTACGATAATGTTAAAGAACAATTTAAGCTCATGATAACAAGTGAAGATGATTTTTTAGATGCGCCTACTGCAGACTCCTTTTCCGATGAAACTGGCTCTACAGAGGAAGGCAATAATCCTTTCGGCTCGAGTCCATCGAATAATCCAAAATCCAATAAAAAGTCCAAAACACCAGTTCTGGATAATTTTGGACGTGATTTGACACAACTTGCAGAGGAAGATAAACTTGACCCAGTTGTAGGTCGGGAGAAAGAAATAGAACGTGTCTCACAAATTTTGAGTAGACGTAAGAAGAACAACCCATTATTAATTGGAGAGCCTGGTGTTGGTAAAAGTGCTATAGCAGAAGGTTTGGCACTTCGTATTGTCAAAAAGAAGGTTTCCAGAATCTTATACAACAAAAGGGTTGTAACCTTGGATTTGGCATCCTTAGTTGCAGGAACAAAATATAGAGGTCAATTTGAAGAACGCATGAAAGCGGTGATGAATGAGCTCGAGAAAAATGATGACATCATTTTATTTATCGACGAAATCCACACCATTGTTGGTGCTGGAGGTGCGACCGGTAGCTTAGATGCATCAAATATGTTTAAGCCTGCACTAGCTCGTGGAGAGATCCAATGTATTGGTGCCACTACCCTGGATGAGTATCGACAGTATATAGAAAAGGACGGTGCACTAGAGCGTCGTTTTCAAAAGGTTATTGTCGAGCCAACTTCAGTGGAAGAAACAATAGAGATCCTTCACAACATCAAGGACAAATACGAAGAACACCATAATGTAACTTATACCGAGCAGGCCATTGAAGCCTGTGTCAAGTTGACCAATCGCTATATCACAGACCGTTTCTTACCAGACAAGGCTATTGATGCCTTGGATGAGGCAGGGTCTCGGGTACACATCACAAATATGGAAGTGCCAAAACAAATTCTAGATCTTGAAAAAGAATTGGATCGCGTTAAGGAACTCAAAAATTCTGTAGTTAAAAAACAGAAATACGAAGAGGCTGCCAAATTAAGAGATGACGAAAAGAGAATTGAAAGGGAACTGACCCAAGCACAGGACAAATGGGAAGAAGACAGTAAACTGCACCGAGAAATCGTTACTGATGAAAGTGTGGCTGATGTGGTATCCATGATGAGTGGAGTTCCAGTAACTCGAATAGCTCAGGCGGAAAGTTCAAAACTTGCTCAAATGCCTGATTTAATCAAAGGGAAAGTTATCGGACAAGATAATGCTGTGGCTAAGGTGGTAAAAGCCATCCAAAGAAACAGAGCTGGTCTTAAGGATCCAGATAAACCAATCGGATCTTTCATATTCCTGGGTCAAACGGGTGTTGGTAAAACACAATTGGCGAAAGTTCTTGCCAAACAACTTTTCGACTCAGAAGATGCACTGGTTCGAATCGACATGAGTGAATACATGGAGAAATTTGCTGTGTCTAGACTGATTGGAGCACCTCCAGGATATGTCGGTTATGAAGAAGGTGGACAGCTTACTGAAAAGGTAAGAAGAAAACCTTATGCAGTCATTCTTTTGGATGAGGTTGAAAAAGCACATCCGGATGTTTTCAATATGTTATTACAGGTATTGGATGATGGATATATCACCGATAGCTTGGGAAGAAAAATTGATTTTAGAAACACTATCATCATAATGACTTCCAATATTGGAGCTCGACAGTTAAAAGATTTTGGACAAGGAGTCGGATTCGGAACCACAGCTAAACAAGCTCAGGCAGACGAACACTCGAAAAGCGTTATTGAAAATGCGTTGAAAAAAGCATTTGCTCCAGAATTCTTAAACAGAATTGACGACGTGGTTGTGTTTAATCCATTAGAAAAAGAAGATATTCATAAGATTATTGACATCGAATTGGAAAAACTTTACCAGCGAATTGAAGATTTGGGGTATCATTTAACCCTATCTGAAAAAGCCAAAGACTATATCGCCAATAAAGGATTTGACAGACAATATGGAGCTCGACCTTTAAAACGTGCCATTCAAAAATATATCGAAGATGCTTTAGCTGAAGAAATTATCTCTTCTAAGCTAACAGAAGGCGATCGTATTGAAATGGATTTAGATGAAGAAAAAGAAACTCTTACCATACAGATAACTAAGGCTGAGAAGTCGACGGAGTCTTAAAGAAAACCCTTGCATACCAAGGAATAAAACGTGTGATACAATTATCACACGTTTTTTTTTATAATTTTACTGGCTTTAAATTTCTTCTTATATTAGAAGATACGCTAGAGAAATAATTTACATGGAGAATAAAACAATTATAGGGAGTCAGGAATGGGTTTCTTTACCAGAAATAGATATTCCAACAATTAAAGTGCGTGTAGATAGTGGGGCTAAAACTTCGGCTTTACATGCGGTGAATATTCAGCCTTTTCAAAGGAATAATGATACTTGGGTAACATTTGATGTCTACCCCATCCAAAACAATGGTAAAAAAGTAATTCACTGCGAGGCACCAGTGCTGGATAAAAGGGTGATCAAAAGCTCTACTGGAAATCGTGAAAATCGCTATATCATTCGCACTAGCCTGCATATTAATGGTGACTCTTGGGATGTGGAACTATCACTGACCAATCGAGACAGTATGGGCTACCGAATGTTATTGGGTCGTGAAGCCATGGTTGGAAGACTTATTGTTGACCCCGAGGCTAACTTTTTGTTAGGAGACTTCAGTGAAGAGGAACTCGGCAAACGCTATAAAAACACCATCAGCAATCAGGGTGGATTGAAGATTGGGTTACTAGCTAGCAACCCGAATTTATACAGCAACCGAAGAATTATTGAGGCCGCTGAGCGTATGGGACATGAAATTGAATTTCTAAACATTCGTCAGTGTTATATGAAACTTGATGCTGATACTCCTGAGATTCATTACCGTGGTGGTAAAATTTTAAATGATCTCGACGCGGTGATTCCTAGAATACGTCCAAGTATGACCTATTACGGTTGTTCTCTAACTAGGCATTTTGAATCCATTGGCGTAATGGTTTTAAACAGAGCCGAGGCTATTCGCCAATCTCGAGACAAACTTTTCTCTTTGCAATTACTCTTGAAGAATGGCGTAAGCATCCCTACTACAGGTTTCGCAAACTCTCCACTAGATACCAACGATCTTATAAAAATGGTAGGAGGTTCACCACTTATCATTAAACTTCTAGAAGGCACACAGGGTAAGGGTGTGGTTTTAGCAGAAACAAAGAAAGCTGCTGAAAGCGTTATTAATGCTTTCAAAAGTTTGAATGCCTATATCCTAGTACAAGAATTTATTAAAGAGGCCAATGGAAAAGATATCCGTTGTTTTGTAATCGATGGTAAGGTAGTAGCCGCCATGCAACGGGAGGCGCCTCCGGGAGAATTTAGAGCCAACATACATCTAGGGGGAACTGCCTCTTTGATACGCGTTACAGCAGCGGAAAAGAAAATTGCCATTAAGGCAACAAAAGCGATGGGATTAGACGTTGCCGGGGTGGATATTATCCGCTCCTCAAAAGGGCCTTTACTGCTTGAGGTAAACTCCTCTCCAGGCTTGGAAGGTATTGAGACCGCTACAGATATGGATATCGCATCTTATATGATTAAATCTATAGAGAAAAAGCTACATTGGAAGGCTCATAAATAGATTAAATTCAAAAAAAATTTCACACCTTAACTGCTAAAAAATGTAATTCATCTAATATCAACTTACACATTATTACTCTGATGAAAATAGGAGTAATTTTGTGCAGATGAATGCAATATCTTCAAAGTACAATTTAATCAAGATCTATGAACTTGATTTCGGGAATATCGAAGTATATTCCAATCTTGCCGTGGGTATAGTCAACGATGGTGTTGACTTTAACCTCGAGCATATCTCAGCTTTGATAAATATCGCTGAAATTCACTTTAGCAATAAGAATTTCGGGTATATCTCATTAAGGAAAAATTCTTATGCTTTAGATCCTTCCGTGTATAAATATCTTAAGGAACTACCCAACTTAAAGGGTATCGCCATTGTTTCGGATAACGAACTCTTTAAGCACAATTTTAAAATTGAGAAATACTTCTACGGAAACAGTATGAAACTTTTCAAAAATGTAGATCTAGCCAGTGAATGGATTCAAAGTATGGTACTTCCAAAAAAAATCAACTAAAAGACTCTTTTAATCTATAAAGAATTCTGGTTTTACCGCAATATTATCGAGAAACTCAATTGACTTTTTAATATCGTCGTGGAACACGCGATCACTGGCAACAAAGGGTACACTTTCACGATATTTTTGGTAAAAATCTTCAATGATTTTTGATGATTGAAGCGGCCTTCTGTATGTTAAAGCCTGGGCTGCATTAAAAAGTTCAATGGCCAGGATGGTCTTTAAATTCGTCACCAACTTCAAACACTTGGTAGCCGCATTGGCTCCCATACTCACATGATCTTCCTGTCCATTTGAAGACACTATGGAGTCTATACTTGCAGGAGTGGCCAATTGTTTGTTTTGACTTGCAATACTCGCGGCGGTATATTGAGGAATCATCAATCCGGAATTCAATCCTGGATCATTGATTAAAAATGGAGACAAACCACGTTGTCCAGAAATCAGCTGAAAAGTTCTTCGCTCAGAAATACTCCCCCACTCCGACAATGCAATTCCGAGGTAGTCCAAAGCCATCGCTAGGGGTTGTCCGTGGAAATTACCTCCTGAGAGTATCAAATCTTCTTCAATAAAAATATTTGGATTATCGGTTACCGAATTGATTTCGGTTTTGAAAACTTTTCTCACATGCGCCAACACATCCTTTGATGCCCCATGTACTTGAGGCATACATCGAAAGGAGTAAGGATCCTGCACTTGAGTTTTAGGTGCCTCTGCAATCTGACTGCCTTCTAAAAATTGACGAATACGATCCGCTGTTTTAATTTGCCCTCTATGTGGTCTAACCAACTGAATAAGTCGATGAAAGGGCTGTGTCAAACCATCAAAAGCCTCCAAGGACATGGCACCAATTAGATCGGCCGAATACGAGAGTCGATACGCATTAATTACGCACCAGACCCCAAAGGCACTCATAAACTGAGTGCCGTTTAGAAGCGCTAAGCCTTCTTTAGCCTTTAAATCCACTGGCTTTAAGTCCAACTGCTTCATAAGGGTATCAACTTGTGTGATTTCGCCTTTGTAATACACCTGACCTTCCCCAATCAAAGGTAAAGACAAATGTGCTAGCGGGGCTAAATCCCCAGAGGCCCCAAGTGAGCCCTGAGTGTACACCACAGGAATAATATCTAAGTTATAAAATTCTATAAGCCGTAATACAGTTTCCAATTGTACACCACTATGCCCATAGCTCAAGGATTGAATTTTCAACAACAGCATGAGCTTTACTATTTCGGGATCCACCAGCTCCCCTGTTCCACAAGCATGGGAACGCACCAAATTACCTTGCAATTCATTAAGGTGGTTATCAGCGATTCTGACATTACACAAAGAACCAAAACCCGTATTGATACCATACACGGGCGTTTTATCAGAAGCTATCTTCTGATCGAGATATGTCCGACACTTTACCAGGTTAACTTTAGCCTCGTCAGAGAGTCTGAGTTTAGCTTTATGCTGAATCAGGTTCCAGATGGTTTGAATATCTAGAACTGTGGAACTTATGTAGTGAAATTCTTCCATGAATTGCTAGTTGTTAAAGCAAAAATCTGCATTTACATCTTAGTTTCCAAAATCATTTTCTGGAAACTAAGAGTTTTTTAAAATTCGATTGACTATTGTTTTGATTTTTGTTCTCTTGAAGGCGCCTCAGGCTGATTAATCTGAATCAAATCTAAAAATGCATCCCCAGTGAAGTCGATGATATCTGTTGCAGTTAAAGCCTCAACACCTGACCTTAGAGCGGCTAGATCTCCTGCCTTTCCGTGAATGTACACCCCTAATACTGTTGCATCAAGCATTGCATACCCTTGGGCGATAAGACCAGTTATAAGACCTGTGAGTACATCACCGCTTCCAGCTGTGGCCATACCAGGATTTCCAGTAGAATTTACATACATGTTCTCTTCGAACACTGTAATGGTATGTGCTCCCTTGACCAGAATGATCAACTGATGTTTTTTAGAAAAAGCCTTCATCTTATCCAACATTTCGAAATCATCTGCCCAAGAACCTATCAGCCGTTCAAGCTCTTTTGGATGAGGTGTTAGAACAGCCCTACCTTTTAGATATTGTAACAACTCCTGATGTTCTGCTAGTATATTAAGACCGTCGGCATCAATCACCAAGGGTTTGTCATTTTCCTTTATAAAGTTTGAAAAGGCCTTAACTGTTGTATTGTGCATACCCATGCCAGGACCTATTCCGATAACGGTTGGATCTATATCATAGTGAATATGTTGAATATGGTCATGGTGGCTATCAGTCACTACCATGGCTTCAGGAAGTGAACTCTGTATGATTTGGTAAGCGCATTGTGGAGCAAATACACTTACTAGACCAGCACCAGCGTGTAAAGTTGCTTCACTACACATAAGGATCGCTCCAATTTTACCGTAACTTCCTCCGATAACTAATGCATGACCAAAGGTTCCTTTATGGCTATACTTATCTCTTGGACGATAGCGCTGTAAAGCCTCGTATTTATCAACAAACACGGCCAATGGGCGTTCTTTAGCTATATACTCAGGGTCCAGACCAATGTTTAATACCTGCCAGTATCGCGAATATTTTCCAGTACCGGGTAAGGTGAATACTAATTTTGGAAATTGAAAACTTAAGGTATAATCCGCTTGGATGACAGCATCATCAATGCTGGCCTGATTCATATACATCCCTGAAGGAATATCTATGGAAAGCACAAATGCCTTACTTTTATTAATATGCTGAATTAAAGACGCGACCCACTGTAAAGGTGGTCGATTTAAGCCAATGCCAAAAATGGCATCAATTACAATCTCATTGGGTAAAATCTCAGGTAAATCACTAGTTTGGCTGAGTAGCTCTGGCCATACATTATTCTCTTTAACCCTATCAAAATTGGTCAAAAAGTCTTCGGATCGATGATCACTAAAATTCACCACATGTATAGAGACATCATAACCAAAATGGAGTAAATATCTTGCCACAACCAGTCCATCCCCTCCATTGTTGCCAATTCCGCAAAACACATGAATTCTGACTTTAGATTCTCCTAATTGCCTTTGGATCCACTCAAATGCCACTTTACCAGCCCTCTCCATAAGCTCCTCGCTAGAAATATTTTGGCGTTCTATTGTATATTTGTCAGCCTGCCTGATCTGATCTAAGGAAAATATCTTCATTTACTAAAAAAACTTTGATTAAATTATCAAATCTTTAAAACTAAGATTTGGGTTTCATTTCTTGCATAAATGTACTACATTTGAAAAACTAATACGAATAAACACTAGTGAAAAGTTTAACAGGCATACATGAAACTACTTCCATATTCCCAATCGGGAATACATGTGATGCTACCATTATTCGTACGATTACCATTATTACCCCTTTTGGGGTCTAATTCATTTCATATCGTCCGTAGTCTATTTTGTTTAATTTTTAAACAAAAACAAAAGCAATTACTTATTTGTAATCATATTTCTCATGAAAGTATTAAAATTTGGCGGCTCTTCGGTCGCTAGTTCAGATCGCATAAAAAAAGTTAAGGAGATTGTATCTCAAGCTTCAAAAGATCAAAAAGTTGTCATGGTGGTCTCCGCCTTTGGAGGCGTTACTGACCTATTAGTAAAAGCTTCATTACTTGCAGCTGCTCAGGATGAAGAGTACAAAGAAATACTACAAGAAATCGAGCAACGACACCTAGGTGCTATCTCTGAACTTATTGATATCAATAAACAAAGTGGTGTGATAAGCACTGTGAAACGTGAATTAAATGTGCTCGAAACCCTCTTAGAGGGAGCTTACTTGATCGGTGAGAGCACTCCAAAATTACTCGATAAGATTATAGGATATGGAGAACTGCTCTCCTCTTACATCATCAGTGAGTACTTTATAAACGAAAAGCTCGACTGTGTTCATAAGGACAGCCGTCAACTTATAAAAACAGATACTTGTTTTGGCAAGTCTCATGTGGATTTCAAAGCAACCAATACCCTTTGTGAAAACTATTTTGGCACGGTATCTTATAGAATTGTTGTAACTCCCGGGTTTATAGCCTCTTCTACCGATGGAAATTCAACAACCTTAGGACGTGGAGGATCAGACTATACAGCGGCAATATATGCAGCTGCCTCAGGGGCTAAAAAACTAGAAATATGGACAGATGTCAGTGGAATGTTTACCGCGAATCCAAAGCTGGTTAAGCAGGCCTTTACTATTCCTAGTATTTCATATCAAGAAGCCATGGAGCTTTCTCACTTTGGAGCCAAAGTATTATACCCACCTACAATTCAGCCTGCCCTATCTAAAAAGATACCTATTCATATAAAAAATACCTTCGCACCAGAGGATGCAGGCACATTGATTTCTTCAGAAACTGAAGATAAACCGAATGCAGTACGCGGGATAAGTCATATTGAAAATATATCGCTGCTTTCACTTGAAGGTTCTGGTATGGTTGGTATACCTGGAATTTCTAAACGCTTTTTCGAGGTGCTCTCTCATGCTGATGTCAGTGTGGTCTTTATCACCCAAGCCTCTTCAGAACATTCCATATGTATTGGAGTTTCTTCTCAAGATGCA
>Ga0079224_100006126_pt1 | contig 15885 bp, 14 predicted proteins | sample Stecom2015_FD_80414 | JGI IMG/M metagenome (GOLD analysis project Ga0079224, IMG submission 80414) | Agricultural soil microbial communities from Utah to study Nitrogen management - Steer compost 2015 | ecosystem: Environmental > Terrestrial > Soil > Agricultural land | place: USA: Utah...
CGGCAGTTCGATCAGCTGCAGCACGGTGCGTTCGCCGAAGATCGTCACCTCGCCGCCGAAGGGGATCGCGGCGAGGCCGATCAACGCGGGCACCACCGCCACCACGGGCGCCAGGAAGTAGATCTTCCGGTCGGCCGTGTCGGGGATGACCTGTTCCTTGAACGGCAGCTTGATCGCGTCGGCCAGCGACTGCAGCATGCCGAACGGGCCGACCCGGTTCGGGCCGGGCCGGTTCTGCATCCGGCCGACGATCTTGCGCTCCCCCACGATCAGCACGACCGTGAAGATCGGCCCGATCAACATGATCACGACGGCCTTGAGCAGGATCAGCCACCACGGGTCGTCGGCGAGCAGTTCCGCCCTGTTGAGCGGTTCCTGCGCGGCCTGCGCGAGAACCGGTGTCGAAAGCTGTGAGCTGAGGGTCACCGCACGCCTCCTGCGATGTCGACGAGCGCGCCGTGTCCGGCGCCGAGCGCGGCACGCACCTTCGAACCCGGCGAGTTGCCCGGAAGCCAGACGACGCCGTCGGGCACGTCGGCGATCTCGATCGGCAGCGTCACCGAACCGCGGTCGGTCGACACGGTCACGTGATCACCGAGTCCGTCCGCGGTGGCCTGCGACATCCGCGCGACGACGCGCCGTGCCGTTCCCGCCAGCGCGGGTTCGTCGATCTGCAGCGAGCCGTCGTCGATGAGCTGCCGCCACGTCGCCAGCAACGCCGCACCGTCGGCCGGTGCCTGCGGTTCCGCGACCGGGCAGTCCGGCGCGGCGGCCCGCGCGGTGTGCGCCGGCAGGCGGTCCAGGTCTCCGAGGGCGGCGGCCGGGGTCTGGGTGAACAGGTCGGCGTCCATCTCGACGCCGAGGGTGTCGAGCACCCGGCAGTCCGACAGCGCTCCCGTGCCCTCGAGCGTCACGGTGAACGGCCTGCGCCTGCCCTCCCAGTTGAGGAACGTGCCGTTCTTCTCGTCGACCGGCGCGATCGGAAGCACCACGTCCGCGTACGGCGTGACCGTGCTGGGCAGCATCTCCAGCGACACGACGAACGACGCGGCGTCCAGGGCCTTGCGGGCCAGGGCCGGGTCGGGCAGGTCGTCGAGGTCGACCCCGCCGACGACGAGTCCGTCGAGGTCGCGGGTGACGATCGCGTTCAACATCCCCGTGACGTCCCTGCCCGGCTCGGCGGGCAGCGTGCCCGCCGCCATACCCCAGTGGGCCTCGACCTCGGCTCGCGCCGCCTGGTCGGTCACGGACCTTCCGCCGGGAAGGAGGTTCGGCAGCGCGCCTGCCTCGACGGCCCCGCGTTCGCCCGCCCTGCGCGGGATCCACGCCAGCCGCGCGCCGGTGCGTTCGGCGAGGCGGTGCACGGCGGTCAGCAGTCCGGGCACCTCCGCGGCCCGCTCGCCGACCAGCACCACGGCGCCGTCGGCCCGCAGCCCCTCGTCGACGTCGGGAGCGTGCTCGGCGATGCCGTCGACGGCGCTCGCCTCGCCTCCCGGCTTGCACGCGAGCAGTTCCCCGAACGTCTTCGACACCGCAGGCGACGTCCATTGTCCGATGTGGACGACCTGGACGTTCTTCGTCCGCGCCCCCTTGCGGAGCCTCAGGAAGACGGCAGGTGCCTCCTCCTCCGGTTCGAACGCCACGCACAACACGAGCGGAGCGTTCTCCAGGTCGGTGAAGGTCACGCCGCCGTCGCGGCCGGTGTCGACACCGGGGCCGCCTGCGACGCGGGAGGCGAGGAAGTCCAGTTCCTCCGCCGAATGCGCGCGGGCGCGGTGGTCGATGTCGTTGGTCCGCAGCGCCACGCGGGCGAACTTGCTGTAGGCGTAGGCGTCCTCGACGGTCAGCCTGCCGCCCGGCAACACCCCGACGCCCTTTCCGTCGCGGGCGGCCGCCAGGCCTGCGGCGGCGGCGCGCAGCGCCTCGGTCCACGACGCCTCGACCAGCTCACCGCTGTCGGCATCGCGCACGAGCGGCCTGCGGATGCGCTGTTCGGCCGTTTCGTAGCGGAACGCGAAGCGGCCCTTGTCGCAGATCCACTCCTCGTTGACCTCGGGGTCGTCGCCGGCGAGCTTGCGCATCACCTTGCCGCGGCGGTAGTCGGTCCGCTCGGCGCACCCGGACGAGCAGTGCTCGCACACGCTGGGCTTCGACACGAGGTCGAACGGCCGCGACCGGAACCGGTACTGGGCGCTGGTGAGTGCACCGACCGGGCAGATCTGGATCGTGTTGCCGGAGAAGTACGACTGGAACGGTTCACCCCCCGCCGAAGCACTCTTTCCCGCTGAAGCGGAATCGGACCCCGAGGTGTGTGAGGCGGCGTCCAGCACGTCCGCCGTCTCCGACGTCCCGATCTGCTGGTGGGCACCGCGCTCGAGCAGGTCGATGAACGGATCGCCCGCGATCTGCGCCGAGAACCGGGTGCACCGCTGGCACAGCACACAGCGTTCGCGGTCGAGCAACACCTGCGAGGAGATCGGCAGCGGCTTCGGGAACGTGCGCTTCCGGTCGACGAACCGCGACTCGGCACGGCCGTGCGCCATCGCCTGGTTCTGCAGCGGGCACTCGCCGCCCTTGTCGCAGATCGGGCAGTCCAGCGGATGGTTGATGAGCAGCAGCTCCATCACACCCTGCTGGGCCTTGTCCGCCACCTCGGACGTCATCTGGGTCTTGACCACCATGCCGTCGGCGACCGTCATCGTGCACGAGGCCTGCGGCTTCGGCATGGGCCTGCCGTTCATCTCGACCTCGACCAGACACTGCCTGCACGCACCGGCCGGGTCGAGCAGCGGGTGATCGCAGAACCGCGGAATCACCGTGCCGAGCCGTTCGGCCGTGCGGATCAGCAGCTCACCCTTCGGCGCGACGACCTCCTGGCCGTCGATGGTGAGCTTGACGTGCCCCTCCGGCACGTCCACCTCGGGGGATTCCGGTGCCACCGTCATGCCTGTGCTCCAACCGGTTGCGCGACCTGCGAATCGGCAGCGGCCCCGCCGAGCGCGGCCTGCTCGGCCTGCGACTGCTGCGTGGCGGTGGGCCGGTTCGACTCGCACAGCGCGAGGAACTCGTCACGGAAGTACTTGATGCCGCTCTGGATGGGGCTCACCGCGGCGTCGCCGAGCGCGCAGAACGAACGGCCGCCGATGTTGTCGCACACGTCCAGCAGCGTGTCGATGTCCTGCTCGGTGCCCTTCCCCTCGACCATGCGCTCGAGGATCTGGGCCAACCAGAACGTGCCCTCCCGGCACGGCGTGCACTTGCCGCACGACTCGTGCTCGTAGAACTGCGTCCACTTCATCACCGCCCACGGCACCGACACGGTCTCGTTGAACACCTGCACCGCCGTGGTGCCCAGCATCGAACCGGCCTCGGCTGCGCCCTCGAAGTCCAGCGGCACGTCCAGGTGCTCGGCCGTGAACAGCGGCGTCGACGACCCGCCCGGAGTCCAGAACTTCAGCGGGATCCCGTTCTTCATCCCGCCGCACATCTCGAGCAGCTCCCGCAACGTCGTGCCCAACGGCGCCTCGTACTGGCCGGGACGTTCGACGTGCCCCGAGATCGAGTAGATCTTCGGACCGGGCGACTTCTCGGTGCCCATCGCGCGGAACCAGTCCGCACCGCCGTTGATGATCGACGGGACGGTCGCGATCGTCTCCACGTTGTTCACCGTCGTCGGCGCGGCGTACAGACCCGCGGCCGCGGGGAACGGCGGCTTCAGCCTCGGCTGGCCACGACGGCCCTCCAGCGAGTCGAGCAGCGCCGTCTCCTCACCGCAGATGTAGGCGCCCGCGCCCGCGTGCACCGTGATCTCCAGGTCGAAACCCGAGCCGAGGATGTCGCGCCCCAGGTAACCCGCGTGCTTCGCCTCCCGCACCGCCGCATGCAACCGGCGCATCGGATGCAGCGCCTCACCACGGATGTAGATGAAGCAGTGGTGCGAACGCATCGCGTACGCCGCGATGATGCAGCCCTCGATGAGCGCGTGCGGGTCGGCCATCATCAACGGGATGTCCTTGCACGTGCCCGGCTCACCCTCGTCGGCGTTGATCACCAGGTAGTGCGGCTTCTCCTCATCCTTCGGCATGAAGCCCCACTTCACACCGGAAGGGAAACCCGCACCGCCACGGCCACGCAGCCCCGCGTCCTTCACCATCTGGACGACCTGCTCCGGCGTGCCGCTCAGCGCCTTCCGCACCGCGGTGTAGCCCTCGAGCTTCTCGTACGTCGCCAACCGCCACGACTGCGGCGACAACCACCGCTTCGTCAACACCGGCGTCAGCGGCGCCTTCTCCGAGGTACCGTCGCTCATTTCGCCTCCACCTCCGGCAGGGGGACGTCCTCCGGCGCAGCCGGCGCCGTCCAGCCCCGATCCGCGGCCAACTGCGCACCCCGCAACGTCTCGACCGCCTGCGACGGCCCGTCCACATCGGACCAGAACTCGTCGTCGTCGGTGGGCAACAGCCCGGCGAGGCGCCGCTCCACGGTCTTGAAGTCCGACAGCGGAGCACCGCGCGTCGGCGCGGGCTTGTCCCCCCGCCGCAACGCATCGACCAGCTCGACGGCGCTCTGCTCGCTCTGGTTGTCGAAGTACTCGTAGTTGACCTGCAACACCGGAGCCAGATCGCACGCCGCAAGGCACTCGGCGTGCTCGAGCATGATCGAACCCGGCTCACCCGGCGTCCCCGCGACCTCCTCGTGCCCCAGCGGAGCCCCTTCGGAACCGAGGTGATCCTGCAGCTTCTGGTAGATCGCGTCGCCACCCATCGCCGCGCACAGCGTGTTCGTGCACACACTCACGAGATGCTCACCGCACGGCTTGCGCTTGTACATCGTGTAGAACGTCGCGACGGCCGACACCTCGGCCTCCGACAACCCGAGCTGCTGGGCACAGAACGCGATGCCCTCCTGGCTCACGAACCCCTGCACCGACTGCACGAGATGCAGCAACGGAAGCAGCGCCGACCGCGACTGCGGATAGCGGGCGATCAGCTCCTTGGCCTCGGCGACCGTGTCCTCGCCGAACGTGGGCGTTTCGGTGCTCACCGGTCCACTCCCCCCATCACCGGGTCGATCGAGGCGACGGCCGCGATGACGTCGGCGACCAGACCGCCCTCCGACATCGCGGGCATCGACTGCAGATTCACGAAACTGGGCTCGCGCACGTGCACCCGCATCGGCCGCGTCCCACCGTCGGACACGAGGTGGAAGCCGAGCTCCCCGCGCGGCGACTCGACGGTCGAGTACACCTGGCCCGGCGGAACCCGGAAGCCCTCGGTGACGAGCTTGAAGTGATGGATCAACGACTCCATCGACTGGCCCATGATCTTGCGGACGTGGTCGAGCGAGTTACCCATGCCGTCACTGGAGATCGACAATTGGGCGGGCCACGCGATCTTGCGGTCCTCCACCATCACCGGACCCGGCTCGAGTTTCTCCAGCACCTGGCGGATGATCCGCAACGACTGCCGCATCTCCTCGACCCGCAACAGGTACCGCGCCCAGCAGTCGGCGTCCGTCGACGTCGGCACCTCGAAGTCGAACTCGTCGTAACACGAGTACGGGTCGGTCTTGCGCAGGTCCCACGCCAGGCCCGCCGACCGCAGCACCGGGCCGGTCACGCCCAACGCCAGGCACGCGTCGACCGGCAGATAACCGACCCCCTTGAGCCGGTTGCGCCAGATCGGCTGGCCCGTGAACAGCTTGTCGTACGAGGGAAGCCGCTCGTCGATGGTCTTGCAGAACTCGGTGACCTTCTCGACGAAGTCGTCCGGCATGTCCTGCGCCAACCCGCCCGGCCGGATGAACGCGTGGTTCATCCGCAGACCGGTGAGGTGCTCGAGCAGATGCAGCACCTCCTCGCGTTCCCGGAACCCGAGCGTCATCGCCGTCGTCGACCCGAGCTCCATGCCACCGGTGGCGATGTAGACGAAGTGCGACCCGATGCGGTTGATCTCCATCAACAGCACCCGCAACAACTGGGCCCGCCGCGGAACCTCCAGCTCGAGCAGCTTCTCCACCGCGAGGCAGTAGCCCATCTCGTTGAACAGCGGCGACAGATAGTCCATGCGCGTCACGAACGTGACGCCCTGCGTCCACGTCCGGTACTCGCAGTTCTTCTCGATACCCGTGTGCAGATAGCCGATCACCGACCGGAGCTGGGTGACCGTCTCCCCCTCCATCTCCAGCACCAGCCGCAACACCCCGTGCGTCGACGGGTGCTGCGGCCCCATGTTGATGATCATGCGCTCGTCGTGCGAGGCATCCGAGAGCACGTCGTCCCAGTCACCACCGCTGACGGTGTAGACCGGACCCTCGGTGGTCTCCCTCGGCTCGGCGTAAGGCGCACTGTCGGCACCGGCCGGCGTGGTGTCCGTCCCGGTCGAGACGTCGGCGATGTGATCGCTAGTGGTCATGGTGCCTCCAGCGGGAGTTCGACAGTAGCGGTGTTCTCCGCGCCTCCAGCGGGAACACGAACTTCGGCGGGAAGCTCACGAGTACGACCTCCGCGTGTCCGGCGGCGGAATCTCCGCACCCTTGTACTCGACGGGAATGCCGCCGAGCGGATAGTCCTTGCGCTGCGGATGCCCCTCCCAGTCGTCGGGCATCAGGATGCGAGTCAGCGCCGGGTGGCCGTCGTAGACGATGCCGAACATGTCGTAGGCCTCGCGCTCGTGCCAGTCCGCCGTCGGGTAAACCTCCACAATGGACGGAACATGCGCGTCGTCGACATCCATCGTCACCTCGAGGCGGATCCGCCTGCGGTAGGTCATCGACAGCAGGTGGTACACCGAGTGCAGGCGCTGCGGCACGTCCTCGCCGTAGTCCACACCGGACACGGAGCTGCACACCTCGAACCGCAGCCCCTCGTCGTCACGCAGCACGCGGCACATCGAAACCAGGTGCGCGCGGTCGACGTAGAACGTGATCTCCCCACGGTCGACGGTGACCTGCAGGATCGCCTCGGCGGGAATGCCGTTCTCACCCAACGCGGCGTAGAACTCGTCGGCGAAGTCGTCGAACCAGCCGCCGTAGGGACGTTCGGCAGGCGGCGGTGAGTACGCGGGCAACCGCAGCCCGCCGTAACCGGACGTGTCGCCGCTACCGGATACGCCGAACATGCCCTTCCGTTCGCGGCCTGCTACCACCCTCGCCGGTTCCGCGCCACGCGGCTCGAGACCGGACTCCGGCCGCTCCGCGCTCGAGTTCTGCCCGCCCGTGGTGGGGTTCTGGCTGTCGGATTCAGACATGACGTCGACCTACTTCTTCGCGTACTTGATGGACGACGGGACGATCTCGGTCCTGGCGCCGCTCTCGGCGCGCAGCTGCGCGCGGCGGGCGTTCAGCGGCTCGTCCTGAACCTTGGCGTGCAGCTTGAGGATCGCGTCGAGCAGCATCTCCGGCCGCGGCGGACAGCCGGGCAGGTACATGTCGACGGGCACGATGTGGTCGACGCCCTGCACCACCGCGTAGTTGTTGAACATGCCGCCGGACGAGGCGCACACACCCATGGCGAGCACCCAGCGCGGCTCGGCCATCTGGTCGTAGATCTGGCGCAGGACCGGCGCCATCTTCTGCGTGACCCGCCCGGCGACGATCATCAGATCGGCCTGACGCGGCGTGGCGCTGAAGCGCTCCATGCCGAACCGCGCGATGTCGTAGCGGGAGCCGCCGCTGGTCATCATCTCGATGGCACAGCACGCGAGGCCGAACGTCGCGGGCCACATGGAGTTCTTGCGCGCCCAGTTGACGACGCCCTCCAGGCTGGCCAGCAGGATTCCGTTGGGGAGCTTTTCCTCAAGACCCATGGCGCATCAGTTCCAATCCAGGCCGCCGCGGCGCCACACGTAGAAGTCCGCGATGAAGAACGTCGCGATGAACAGGGCCACCGCGCCGAGGCCCCACAGCCCGAGCGCGTCCGCGGCGACGGCGTACGGGAAGAGGAAGACCATCTCGATGTCGAAGAGGATGAACAGCATCGCCGTGACGTAGTAGGCGACGGGCATGCGGCCCGCACCGGCCACGGGCTGCGGCGACGGTTCGATGCCGCACTCGTAGGCGGCCGTCTTGGCCCGGTTGTAGCGGCTCGGGCCGACGAGCGGGCCGAGCAGCACGGAGAAGATTCCGAACGCAGCGGCGAGGACGATCAGCAGCACCAGTGGCAGATAGATGCCGATGCCGGCGGCCGAGCCCTGTGCCAGCACCTCGTGGGCCTGCGTCTGGGTGGACCCGATGCCGGCCTGCACGTGCTCGGCCGGGACGTGACTCGCCGAGGCGAGACCGGCCGGCGCGAACGTGACGTTCACTGCGGGCACCATCCTTTCCGCGTCGTTGCGTTCGGACGTGTTGTGGTGTGCTGCCTGTGTGATCCGGGCGACGCCCGGACCGACTCGTCAGGGATGCAGGTCACAGCCATGGCCGTGACGAATCGAGCGCGCCGCGTGACGTCCCGACCCCTGACGTCGTGAAATCGTTCACAAGCCCTCCTAAGCGGTTGTGAATCGCTTCACAAAGCATGGGGCCAGTGTAGGACTCAAGTCACAGGCTGTCGCTAGCCCCTTCCTTGTAAGGGAGACCTAAGTAGGCACGCCGTCCGCCGCCGGCGGGACACGGCCGAACGGCCCACGACCAGCGCAAAACGGATCGCGAGGACAGCCGCGATGTGGATCATGAAACCCGACGTGATCTATCCCACGTAGGGCGTTTCGTCGGGTACGAGGTGCGGCCCTCAGGCACTCGGTGTGACGCGCGCCATCGCGGCGATGATGCGGTCCACCGCGTCGCCGCCCTTCGCGTCGTAGCAGCCCGAGAGTCCCTTGTAGACGAGCGGGATGATCGGGTTGACGCGCAGACCGTACTTCGTGGCCGCGCGCATGTCCTTCGGCTTGCCGATGAGCTTGGCGAAGACGTTGCCGAGGCGGTAGTAGCCGCCCATCAGGTCGGCGACGGCACGCGGATACCCGGCCAGCGCTCGCTCGCGCGAAGGGCCTTCCGGACGGGCCAGCGCCTGCACCACGTGCTCTGCGGCGAGCTGCGCCGATTCCATGGCCGCGGAGATGCCCTCGCCGTTGAACGGGCTCACCATCCCGCCCGCGTCGCCGAGCAGCAGCATCCCGTCGCGGTAGTGCGGGGTGCGGTTGAAGCCCATGGGAAGGCCCGCCCCGCCGATCCTGCCGACCGCGTTCTCCTCCCGGTAGCCCCATTCCTCGGGGGTTCCGTCGAGCCACGAGCGCAGCAGCTGGCGGTAGTCGATGTTGCGGAACGACGCGGACGTCGACAGCATTCCGAGCCCGACGTTGACCGTGCCGTCACCGAGCGGGAACGCCCAGCCGTAGCCGGGCAGCAGCTTCGGGTTGGCCGGGTCGGCGCGGTCCCACAGTTCGAGGTGACCCTCGATGTACTCCTCGCTGTGCCGAGGGCTCTTGTAGTACCGGCGGACGGCGACGCCCATGGGGCGCTTGTCGCTCTTCTCGATGCCCACCGACAGTGCCAGGCGGGCGGACACCCCGTCGCACGCCAGCACCAGCGGGGCGCGGTAGCTCACCGGCCGCTTGTCGGGCCCCGCCTTGCCTTCGACGCCGACGACACGTCCGGTGCGCTCGTCGGTGAGCGCGCCGGTGACCGTCGTGCGTTCCTGCAGCCGGGCGCCCGCCTTGACCGCGGTCTGGGCGAGGAGTTCGTCGAAGTCGTGGCGGGTGCGGGAGACGCCGTAGGGCGGGTAGCTCGTCAGGTCGGGCCAGTCGAGCTGCAGGTGCAGGTCGCCGGTGATGATGCGCAGACCCTTGCTGAAGGTCCAGCCCGCCTCGGGGCTCATGTCGAGGCCGAGGTCGATCAGCTGCTTGACCCCGCGCGGGGTCAGCCCGTCGCCGCAGACCTTGTCGCGGGGGAACGTGGTCTTCTCGAGCAGCAGCACGTCCACGCCGGCGCGGGCGAGGTACGTGGCGACGGTCGATCCCGCCGGTCCTGCTCCGACGACGATGACCTCGGCATCCTGAGTCATGAGTCGATTTTCGCAGGACTACCGGCCGGCTCGGGGGCCGGTGGCTCTTCGGGCTCGGGTTTGCGTGCCCGGTGGATGGCGACGGCGCCGAACATGAGGTTCAGCCACTCGACCTTCGTCCAGCCCGCCGAGGCGATGATCTCGCCGAGCGCGCGCTGATCGTGCCAGGTCAGCATGGATTCGGCGAGGTAGCCGTAGGCCTCCGGGTTGGAGGCGGCTCGCCTGCCCAGCCAGGTCAGCAGCCGCAGGACGATCCTGCGGTAGACGAAACGGATGGGCGCGAACGTCGGCGTGGACACCTCGCAGATCACGAGCCTGCCTCCGGGTTTGACCACGCGCAGTGCCTCGACCAGCGCCGCCTTGGTGTCGACGAAGTTCCGCAGCCCGAACGACACGGTCACGGCGTCGAAGGACTCGTCGGCGAACGGCAGGTGGAGCGCGTCGGCGGCGATCATGGGAAGGCCGCGGCCGCGCCCGTTGCGGAGCATCTCGAGCGAGAAGTCGGCGGCGACGCACCAGGCGCCGTCGCGGGCGTACTCCTCGGTGGACACGCCGGTCCCGGCGGCGAGGTCGAGGACCCGTTCCCCCTCGCGTGCCTCCAGGGCACCGGCGGTGGTGGCACGCCAGCGGCGGTCGAAGCCGAAGGTCATCACGGAGTTGGCACGGTCGTACCCGGCCGCGACGCCGTCGAACATGGCGGCGACCTCGCGAGGATCCTTGTCCAGCGAAGCTCGAGACATGTTTGAAGGGTAGGCGGCCGCGCGGAGCGCGTCCTTATGGGTGGCGGCGGGAGAGGGGCCGGCCGTAGGCGGCCGCGCGGAGCGCGTCCTTATGGGTGGCGGTGGGACGCCATGAGCGCCGGCCGCTACCCGGGAGCCAGCACCTGCAGCATGCCCTCGACGGCGCGTGGCCAGGTGAATTCCTCGGCCCGCGCTCTCGCCGACGTGCGACGCGCGGCCTCGGGGGTTTCGAGCAGGTCCGTCACGGCGCCCGCGAACGCTCCGGCGTGGTCGGCCACCGCGGCACCGCAGCCGGGCCGCACGATCTCCCGCAACGCCGACGAGCGCGACACCACCACCGGCGTGCCGGAGGCCAGTGCCTCCAACGCCGCGAGACCGAAGGTCTCGTGCGGGCCCGGCGCCAGTGACACGTCCGCGCTCGCCAGCAGACGTGCCACGGTGGCCCGGTCGGACACGTAGCCGAGGAACCGCACCGGAAGGCCGCGGGCCCTGCGTTCGAGCGCGCGCCGGCGCGGACCGTCCCCGGCGACGACGAGCCGCACGTTGGCCCCCGCCTCGGTGAGTTCGGCGACGGTGTCCACGCTGCGCTCGACGTGCTTCTCCGGCGACAGGCGTCCACAGTGGACGACCAGCGCGTCCGCGTCGCCCGCCAGTTCCCTGCGCCACGAACCGTCGCGCAGGTCCGGCCGGAACGTGCGCAGATCGACGCCGAGGGGCACGCGCTGCACGTTGGGCGCACCGATGCGGTCGAACTCGCCGCGGGCGAAGGCCGTGGTGCAGACGACCTTGTCGTAGGTGCCCGCCATGCGCCGGTTGGCGACGTCGGCCACGCGTTCGGCCATCGGGCGCGGCAGGAGGAACTGGCGCAGCAAGCGGTCGAGTCGTTCGTGGGAGATCACCACGCTCGGCACTCCCCGCTCGCGTGCCCACGCGCCCATGCCACGCAGGGTGAGGCGGTCGGACACCTCGAGCCGGTCGGGCGCGAGCCGCTCCAGCAACGCCCGCACGCGGAACGGGTCGACGGCGCGGTATCCGCCGGTGCCCGGGATGCGCGGCGCGGGCAGTGCCACCCGGCGCACGCCGCCGGCAAGCACGGTGTCCTCGTGGCGCGGACCCGGGACGACGAGCGTCACCCGGTGCCCGCCCGCGACGTATCCGGCTCCGAGATGGTGCAGTGCGGTGCGCAGCCCTCCGGACCGCGGCCCGTAGAAGTTGGCCAGCTGAACGATGTGCAGCGACTCCGTTCCCACCGGGCCCATCGCTCACGCCGCCTTGATGATCCGGCCCCGGACGGCGTCGTAGTGCCCGACGAGCTGCCTGCACACCGCGGGCCAGGTCCTGCCCAGTACGGCCCTGCGCGCGGCACGGCCCATGTCCGCCCTGGTGTCGGCGGGGCGGAGCAGCTCGACCGCCTCGGGCAGCGCGGTGGCGAAGTCCTCCCGGTCCGGAGGCAGGAGCAGTCCGGTGACGCCGTGGTCGACCAGGTCGCGGGGTCCGCCCGCGGCGGGCGCGACCACGGGCAGGCCCGAGGCCATCGCCTCCTGCACCGCCTGGCAGAACGTCTCGTGCGGGCCGGTGTGGACGAACAGGTCGAGGCTCGCGTAGGCCGTGGCGAGATCGTCGCCGTACTGCGCACCGAGGAACGCCGCCTGTGGCAGCGCGGCGCGCAGCGGTTCCAGCTCGGGACCGTCGCCGACCACGACGACCCGCACCCCGGGCGCGTCGGCCAGTGCGGCGAGCCTGCCGACCTCCTTCTCGGGCGCCAGCCTGCCCACGAATCCGACGAGCAGTTCACCGCCCGGGGCCAGTTCGGCGCGCAGCGCGGGGTCGGCGTGGCCGGGGTCGAACCGTTCCACGTCCACTCCCCTGCCCCACCGGTGCACGCGCGGTACCCCGTGCAGTCGCAGCTGGTGGGCCGAGTCCGACGAGGGCGCCAGCGTCCGGTCGGCCCGTGAGTGCAGTCGGCGCACCCACCGCCACGCGGCTCGCGCCCCGAGTCCGAGGCCGTACGCCTCGGCGAATCCGGCGATGTCGGTCTGGTAGACGGCCACGGTCGGCACCCCGAGGCGGCGCGCGGCCGCGAGTCCCCTGGCTCCGACGACGAACGGTGAGGCGAGGTGCACCACGTCCGGGCCGAACCCGGCGAGCGCGGTGAGCACGGTCCGGGTGGGCACACCGACCGGCAGGGTGTTCACCACGGGCAGGTCCACGGACGGCACCCGCACGACGGGTGCGCCGCGGTACTCCTCGGGACCGGCGCCGGGCGCGACCACCAGCACGTCGTCCCCGCGGGCCGTCAGATGCTCGACGACCCGCAGCACGGAGTTGGTCACGCCGTTCACCTGCGGCAGGAAGCTCTCGGTGACGATGGCAACGCGCACGTCTCAGAGCGTGCGGCCCGCCGGCGGCGACGGTGCCACGCTCACGTAACGCCGCGCCGAACGGCCGCGGAACACTCCACCGCCCACGGTGAGCACGGCCACCCGGTCGAGTCGTCGTCGGATCGCGAGCGAGGCGTCATCTCCGCTTCGCATGCCGGACACCCGCGATCGCCACTGTGGAGAGGCATGACCCTCTCGTCCCGCATGCTGCGCCCGGTCGACCCCGGGCTGGTCTCCCAGGCGCTCGAGGTGGCAGGCCGCCTCGCGGGCGACGCCACCGACGTGATCACCGCGACCGCTGGGCGGGGCGCGCGCCCGACCACGAAGGAATCGCCGTTCGACTGCGTCACCGACACCGACCGCACCCTCGAACGGCACACCCGCCGCGTGCTGGCTGCCGAGTTCCCCGGCATCCCGGTCGTGGGTGAGGAGTACGGCGACGACAGCGGTGCCGAACACGCCGAGTACCGGTGGGTGGTCGACCCGGTGGACGGCACGGCCAACTACGTCGCAGGCATCCCGTGGTGCTCCTACAGCCTGGCGCTCGTCGACGCCGACGGGCCGGTGGTCAGCGTGGTCGCCGACCCGTACCGGGGGCAGGTCTACAGCGCGGGACGCGGGCGTGGGGCCCGCGCCAACGGGGCGCTCGTGCGGGTGCCGGAGTGCGCGGGGACGGCGGGCGCGATCGTGTGCACCGAACTCACCGGCGGCGATGCCTGGCCCGGGATGGCGCGGTTCGTCGAACGAGCCGCCCGCGCCCACTCGGGCACGCGCATCCTCGGCTCGTCCGCGCTGGCGGTCACCCAGGTCGCGCTGGGGCACGCCGTGGCCGCGGTGCTCGACGGGTACCGGGAGTGGGACGTGGCCGGCGCGCTGGGGATCGCCACGGAGGCCGGCGCGGTCATCCTCGACCGGCGCGGCCGGCAGGCCACCCTGCCGCTCGACGGCATGCTCGTGGCCGCACCCACGGTCGCGGACGACGTCCTCGGCTGGTGGACCGGCGCCCAGGAGGAGTAACGCCGACCTCTCGCTCGCCCTCACCGTCAAGGTGGCACGATTCCGCAATGGACGGAGCCGGGTCACCGCCGACCGCGTTGGTATACGTCGACGGTTTCAACCTCTACAGGCAGCTGCTGGAGGGCCAGCCTCAATACAAATGGCTGGATCTCACGGCGCTGGCTGATCAGGTCTTGCCCGACTATCGCGTGATCGGGGTCCGCTACTTCACCGCAAAAATCAAACAGCTCCCTGGCAAAGACGCGAGCGCCCCGCAGCGCCAGCAGGCGTACCTGCGTGCGCTCGCCATCTTGGAGCGCGTTGAGGTGTTCCTCGGAAAGTTCCGGGTGGACGCCCGGATCATGCCCAAGCACCCCATCGAAGTGGATTCTCACGGGAAGCCGGTCCGCGTCAAGGTGAAGAAGACAGAGGAGAAGGGCTCGGACGTTGCGCTGGCCAGTCGACTTCTGGTCGACGCGATGCAACGCAAGGCTGACATCTACGTCGTGTGCACCAACGACTCGGATCTCGTCATGCCGCTTCACCTCGTCCAGGCTGAGCTCGGCGGCGACATCGGATTGCTATCGCCTGTGCAATGCAAGCGAGCAAGTAACGAACTGAAGCAGACCAACCCCCGCTGGCACCGGCAGATCACACATGCGGATCTGCAGCGTAGCCAACTCCCCGACGTTCTGACCGACAAGTACGGGACCGTCCACCGGCCACAGAAATGGGCCACAAATTCCGAAGGCCCCGCCGAAGCGGGGCCTTCTAACCAGCGGCCGAAGCCCACTGGGGGTGTGCCCTCAGGGTAGCGCACAGTGCCGCCCCTGTCAGGTTCGACTGATGGACCGGCGTCCAGGAGGAGTAGGCGCCCTCAGGCGGCGGTGCGGTGTCGGCGGCGGCGGGGCACGATGCGGCCGCCTGCCTTCCTGCGCAGGAACCACAGCAGCGGGCCGGCGACGAGCCACGTGAACAGTGCGGTGGTGCTCGTCGGCAACAGGGTCAGCACCCACGTGCGCCCGGCGATCTTCACCAGGTCCGGCTCCGTGGTGTCGTACTCGACGCGCACCAGCTGTCCCTGGCTGAGACCGTCCGGGTACAGCACGCCCAGGTCCGGGTTGTGCGACTCGCCGTCCGGGGTGTCGTAGCGGATCAGTGTCCGGTCCCAGGTCACCTGTTCGACCTGGGCGACGGCCGTGCCACGGTTCTTGGCGATCTCCCGGTCGTTGACCCACGCGCCGCCCGCGAGCACGAAGCATTCGAGGGTGATCAGCGCCGCCAGGCCCAGCACGATCCACGCGCCGATCCGCCAGCCGCGCTGCTTCCGTTCGGGCGCGTCGGCCCCGTCGCTGGCGCCGGGTGCGGCGTCGCCGTCGGGCGGCGACTGGGGTGACGGCTGGGGCGAGGAGGTCACACCGCGATCCTAGGCACCGCCATCCGGCCACCGACCGCCCAGCCCGGTCGGCCTCGCCGCGCACGCTGCGAGAGACGGAGCTCCGCGACGTACGAACGCACCGTGAGCCTTCTCCTCGGCGGGCCGCTCAGCCCGAGACGGCCGCCGCGACCGCCGATCGCAGGGTGGCGTGCAGCGCGCGGTGGCGGCTGCGGTCGGCCCTGACCTCCACCACACGCAGTCCCGGAGCGGGAGCCAGCGCCTCGCGAAACTCCTCGAGCGTGTCCGCCCGGCGGTACGGCACGCGGTAACCGGCACACAGTGCTGCGAGGTCGGCGCCGTGCGGGGTGCCGAAGATCCGCTCGAATCCCTCGC
>Ga0079224_100006127_pt1 | contig 15885 bp, 9 predicted proteins | sample Stecom2015_FD_80414 | JGI IMG/M metagenome (GOLD analysis project Ga0079224, IMG submission 80414) | Agricultural soil microbial communities from Utah to study Nitrogen management - Steer compost 2015 | ecosystem: Environmental > Terrestrial > Soil > Agricultural land | place: USA: Utah...
CATCCACCACGCCTGGGTGGGTTACGACTTCACTGCCAATCTTCACGCCGAGGCCGGCATCACCAAGGTGCCGTTCGGCAATCTGCCCTTCAACTCGCACAGCTTTTTCTTCAGCAGCAATTATTATCTTGGGCTGGAAGACGATTACGACGCCGGCATCAAACTTTCCTGGATGGCGGAGCCCTGGGACGTCCAGGTGGCATTTTTCAAGAACGACGAGCGCGGCGGCGCAGGCTCCGGGCTGGATCGTTATTCCTTCGATGTCGTCGCCCAGACTCTCTCCGACATCGACAACAGCCCCATAGGTGAAACCAACACCCTGGCCGGCCGTATCGCCTACAGCTTTGGCGCCGGCGGCAACGGCCCTGCCACCCAGATCGGTCTTTCCGCCATGGGCGGCCGGCTGCACGACGGCAGCCGCCACGCCGGCAGCTACACGGCCTTCGCGTCGCACCTCAACGGCAACTACGGCCGCTGGAACCTGCAGCTGCAGGTCACCAAATACGAGTACGACCTGGACAGCGGCGCCGACCGGCTGGCCATGGGCGCGTTCGGCGCCGCCTACGGCATTCCTGCCGACGCCGTCAGCTATACCGCCAACCTCGGCTATCGGCTGCCGGTCAGCTGGGGGCCGATTTCGGCGCTCAATCTCTATTCCGACAACAGCCTGGTCACCGACAAGTCCGATGGCACGGCAGACACCGTCATGCACATCCTGGGCCTGCTCGTGGAAGCCGGGCCGGTGCTCGCCTATCTGGATTTTGTCTCCGCCAAAAACCAGCCCTTCGTCGGCGGAACCATGATCGGCGACTCCGGCGACCGTGAGCAGCGGGTGAACCTCAACATCGGCTACTACTTCTGAACTCTCGGCCAGCGCCGATGGGCGGCCGGCCGATCGTCCCCAGCTACAGCCAGCCCGACCGCTTGAGCCACCGGTACAGCAGCATGCACGCGGCGCCGGTCGCCAGCAGCACGAGCGGATAGCCCAGACTCCAGCGCAGTTCCGGCATGTGCCGAAAGTTCATGCCATACAGGCTGAAGATCAGCGCCGGAATGGCCAGGATCGCGCCCCAGCCGGCGAATTTCTTCGCCACGTCATTCTGGTGAACGGTGACGAAGGCCAGATTCACCTGCATGACCGCGGCCAGCGTTTCGAGCATGTTGTCGATGGCCGCGGCGATGCGGATGACATGGTCATCGACATCGCGGAACCAGACCTTCAGCTCCGTCGGAATGACCTCGTCCTGCCTGCTCATCAATTCTGCGCAGACGTCCCGCAGCGGCACGACCGCACGCCGCAGCGACAGGAGCTGCCGCTGCAGGCCGTACAGCCGGGTGAAGACTTCCCGATCCGTGCGGCCGAGAAAGCTGTCGCCCTCCAGCTGCTCCAGGCGGTCCTCGAACTGGTCGACCACCGGCATGTAGTTGTCGACCACATCATCGAGGATGGCGTAGAGGATGAAGCCCGCCCCCTGGGCGAGCCGGGCCGGCGCGCTTTCCACCCGCTCTCGCACCCGCGCGAAGGTGGTCGTCACGTTGTGCCGCACCGACACCAGGAATTGCCGGCCCACCAGCAGGTGCGCCTCGCCGGCGCGCACCTCCCCGGCGTCCAGCCAGACCGGATGCAGCACTACGAACAGCGAGTCCGGGTAGGTTTCGATCTTCGGTCGCTGGTGCGCGCGATGCGCATCCTCCACGGCGAGTTCGTGCAGGTTAAGTTCCCGTCCCACCGTCTGCAGCACTGCCGCGTCCGGCTCCTGCAACCCGAGCCAGATGAAGACGTCCGGGTCGCGCAGGCTCTGGCGAACGGCATGGATGGGAACCTCGCACTGACGGACGCCGCCCTTGTAGACCGTGCAGGCGCTGGTTGCGCTCATGACTGCCGGCTGTACTAGGGGCAGGGTGCGGCTGGCGCAAGCCGCGGCCCTTCCCTGCCCGCTCACCCCGCCAGTCGCGGCAGCAGCCAGCTGGCAATCTGGAAGTAGGTGACGACGCCCGCGACGTCGGCGATGGTGGTGATCAGGGGCGAGCTGGCCGAAGCCGGGTCGGCCTTGAAGCGGCTCAGCAGAAAAGGTAGCGACATCCCGATCAGGCTGCCGACCACCACCACGATCTGCATGGTCAGCGCCACCACCAGGGCAATGGCCGGCCCGCCGCGGGCCAGGCCGATGGGGCTGACCGCCAGCGCCAGGGTCAGTCCCAGCAGGCCGGCCACCAACAGCTCCCGGCCCAGCATGCTGGCCCAGTCGCGCAGCTCCACATCCCCGGTCGCCAGCGCCCGCACCATCAGGGTCGCGGCCTGGGAACCGGCATTGCCGCCGCTGGCGATCAGCAGCGGCAGGAAGAACACCAGCGCCACGTGGGCGGTAATCAGCTCTTCGAAAAAGGCCAGGCCGGCACCGGTGAAGATGTTGGCGAACACCAGCAGCACCAGCCAGACCACGCGGTAGCGGTAGAGCACCCCGACGCTGGCATCCTTGATGCTGTCGGTAATCCGCCCCAGCGAACCGCCGGCCTTGTGGAAGTCCTCGGTGGCCTCGTACTCGGCGACGTCCATGGCATCGTCGGCGGTGACGATGCCGACCATGCGCCGCTCCCTGTCGATCACCGGCAGGGCGATGAAGTCGTAACGGGCGATTTTCTCGGCGGCCTCGTTCTGGTTGTCGTCGACGAAGGCCGTCACGGGGTTGCTCTTCATCAGCTCGGCGAGCCGGGTCTCCGGTTCCGCCAGGATCAGCCGCCGCAGCGTGACCACGCCCAGCAGATGCCGCTGGTCGTCGATCACATAGGCGTTGTAGATGGTCTCCCGGTCCGGCGCCACCCGGCGCAGCTCTTCGATGGCTTCGGCGGCCGTCAGCTGCGGGGCGAGCGTCGCGTACTCCGAATTCATGATGGCGCCGACCGTGCCCTCACGGTAGCCGGCCAGCTGGCGGATATCTTCCCGTTCTGCCTGCGCCAGGGCCGGCAGCAGCCGTGCCCGCCGGGCTTCCGGCAGGGTGTTGAACAGGTCGGCACGCTCGTCCGACGGCATGCGGCGGAGCAGGCGCGCCACCGCCGCAAGCGGCATATCGGCCGCCAGCTGGGTCTGCCGTTCCAGCGGCAGATAGCCGAACACCCGCGGCAGCTCGGCCTCGGGAATCAAAGGCAACGCCAGGCCCAGCCGTTCCGGCTCCAGCCGGCTCAGGGCATCGGCGACGTCGGCGGCCAGCGCCTGCTGGAACCACGCTTCGAGAGTGGCCGAGTCGCCCTGCTCCAGGCACAGGCCGATAGCCTGCGCCGCCAGCTCCCCATCGAAGCGGTCTTCGCCATAGGCAAGGCGGAACAGCTCGGCGGAATCTTGAGTAATCGCTTCCATGCCTGGACTCGTTGAGATGAAAAGACGCTTTCGCCAGCGGCTGCAGCGCCGGCACCGGGAAACCGCGCTTCAGGGCCAGGCGGCCTGCCCGACCGGCGTCGGCGCTTAAGCCGCCTAGCCCTGCTCCCTGATCACGGCAACGAAGTCCTCGCCGTAGAGCGCCAGCTTGCGCTCTCCGACGCCGGACAGCAGCCGCAGCTGATCCAGGGTGTCGGGCCGGTACTCGACCATTTCCCGCAACGTGGCGTCGTGAAAGATAACGTAAGGCGGCACGCCTTGCTCCTTGGCGATCTCGCGACGCTTCTCGCGCAACGCCTGCCAGAGCCGCTCGTCGGCCTCGCTGGCAAAGCCGTGCTGCTCGCGCCTGGCCTTGGCTCTGGGGCGCTTGACCTCCTGGCGCAGCAGCAGTTGCTGCTCGCCGCGCAGCACCGGCCGGCAGGCCTCGGTGAGCCGTAGGCCGCCATGGCCCTCGACATCGACATCCAGCAGGCCGCGGGCGACCAGCTGGCGGAAGATGGAGCGCCAGCGGGCGACCTCGATGTCCTTGCCGATCCCGTAGGTGCTGAGCTTGTCGTGGCCGAAGGAGACGATGCGGTCGGTCTTGACGCCGTGCAGCACCTCGATCAGGTAGTTCACCCCGAAGCGCTGGCCGGTACGGAACACGGTGGAGAGCGCCTTCTGCGCCGCCTCGGTGGCGTCCCAGGTCGGCACCGGCTCCAGGCAGTTGTCGCAGTTGCCGCAAGGCTCCGAGAGCGTCTCGCCGAAGTAGGCGAGCAGCGCCTGTCGGCGGCAGGTGGTGAGCTCGCAGAAGCCCAGCATGGCCTCCAGCCGGTGCTGCTCCAGGCGCTTGCGCTGCTCGGGAGCGTCGGAGTCGGCGAGCATCTGCCGCAGGGTGATGACGTCCTGCAGGCCGTAGGCCATCCAGGCGTTGGCGGGCAGGCCGTCGCGACCGGCGCGGCCGGTCTCCTGGTAATAGGCTTCGATCGAGCGCGGCAGGTCGAGGTGGGCGACGAAGCGCACGTTGGGCTTGTCGATGCCCATGCCGAAGGCGATGGTGGCGACCATCACCAGGCCCTCCTCGTACAAGAACCGGTGCTGATGCTCGGCCCGCACCTGCGGCGGCAGCCCGGCGTGGTAGGGCAGCGCGGTGCGGCCGCGGGCGCTGAGCCACTCGGCGGTCTCCTCCACCTTGCGGCGGGACAGGCAGTAGACGATGCCGGCATCGTCCGGGTGCTCGGCGTCGAGGAAGCGGATCAGCTGCTCGCGGGCGTTGTTCTTGGGCGTGACCCGGTAGCGGATGTTGGGCCGGTCGAAACCGCCGACGAACACCCGCGCCGCCTGCAGCCCCAGCCGCTCGATGATCTCGCTGCGGGTGCGCTCGTCGGCGGTGGCGGTGAGCGCCACCCGCGGCACGCTCGGGAACTGCTCGTGCAGCACCGAGAGCTGCAGGTACTCGGGCCGGAAATCGTGGCCCCACTGCGACACGCAGTGGGCCTCGTCGATGGCGAACAGCGCCAGCCGCGTGCGGCTCAGCAGCCCCAGCGTACGCGGCTGCAGCAGCCGCTCGGGAGCGACGTAGAGCAGGTCCAGCTCGCCGGCCAGCAGCGCCGCCTCCACCTCCCGCACTTCCTCGAGCGCCAGGGTGGAATTCAGGTAGGCCGCCCGCACGCCGAGCTGCAGCAGGGCCTTGACCTGATCTTCCATCAGCGCGATCAGCGGCGATACCACGATCGCCACGCCCTCGCGCACCAGCGCCGGGATCTGGTAGCACAGCGACTTGCCGCCGCCGGTCGGCATCAGCACCAGCGCGTCGCCGCCGCTCACCACCTCGGCGATCACCGCGGCCTGCTGGCCGCGGAAATCCTCGTAGCCGAACACCCGGCGCAGCACCTCGCGGGGACGCGCCAGCAGGTTTTCATCGGGAGCGGATGGAAGCGTTGAGGTCGACACTATTCCGAGGCAGGTCCAGGCGTGATTGTTCGGCAGGCGCCATGGTACCGGACGCCCGCCGCCGCTGCAGCGTTGGCCGGTCCGGCCCGGCTGGTGCATCATGGCATGGCGGCGGGACAAGCCGCCGGGCAACAACCATAACGAAACGGACCCTCGTCGTCAGTGAACACGGCCGCAGCCGCTATGCTGGACAATCCTATCGTCATCGCCAGCCTGATCGTCGGGCTGCTTGGTGCCCTGCTGCTGTTCGCCGGCCTCGCCCGGCTCCGGCGCGGGCGCTTGCTCGGCGCGCTCGGCCGCATCGGCAGCGGCAGCCTGCTGCTCGCCCTTGGCCTGCTGGCCGGCAGCATCGCCTTCAACCTCTACAGCTACCACCGGTTCACCCATGAGCAGGACGTTGCGACCTTGCGCTTCCGCCAGCTCGGACCGCAACGCTACGCCGCCGACCTCGCCCTGGCCGGCACCGCCACCGCCCACCGTTACGAGCTGCGTGGCGACGAATGGCAGCTCGACGCCCGGGTGCTGAAATGGCGTGGCGCCGCCACTCTGCTGGGCCTGGACTCCCGCTATCGGCTGGAGCGGCTGAGCGGCCGCTATCGCGACCTCCACCAGGAACGGCAGGCGGCCCGTACCGTGCACGACCTGAGCGACGACCGCGGGCTCGACGTCTTCACCCTCGCCCGCAACCACCCGCGCTGGCTGCCGTGGCTGGACGCCGACTACGGCAGCGCCGCCTACCTGCCGATGGCCGACGGCGCCGAATACCGTGTCAGCCTGACCCAAGCGGGCCTGGTGGCCCGGCCGGCCAATGCGGCGGCGCGGGCGGCGGTGCAGCGGTGGAAATAGGGACGCGCACCCGACCGGCCCGTGCCGGTTCCGCCGCCATTTCGTCCGGGCACTCCATAGCCCCAGATCGCCACGGCCACCACGCGGCCTCGCGATGGCGAACCCAAACCTGCTCTTCTAGTCCCTCACCGTCATTGCGAGGAGGCGTCAGCCGACGACGCAACGCGCGGCAGCGAGCTTTAGTGAGCAATCTCATGATGGAGGCACTGAGATGTGACGGTGCTCCGCCAGCGCGAGATTGTTTCGCTCGCGCTCGCAACGACAGCCAGGACTGGCGCTTCGCCGTCCCGAGACCGCGTCGCTGTGCCCGCAACGACGCAGGCGGGAAGCGCGGACGAGCGCGGCGGAAGAAGGCCTTCAGAACTCGAATTCGTAGAAGAAATCCAGCGCGCTTTCCAGGCCGCTGACGGCCTCGACGTAGAAGCGGTCGTTGATGCGGTAGCGCAGGGTTAGCGTGTTGACCGGCTCGAACACGCCAATGCCGTAACGCACCAGCAGATCCGGTGTCAGATAACCGCTCAGTTCGACCTGGGTCTCTTCGCCCTCGCCGGCGGTGCCGAGCTCGAAGTCGCTGATGCCGAGCTCGCCGGCCAGGGAACTGGCGAAGCCCTTGCCACCCAGCACGCCGAGGCTGAGCGCGGCCTGGGTCAGCAGCTGCTCGGTGCCGCCTCCGCCGCCTGCGCCGAGCGGCCGACCGCGGATCAGGTAGGAGAGGATTTCTTCCTGCGGCAGGCCGGGCTCGGAGAACAGCGTCACCTGCGGTGCATCCGGCTCGCCCTCCACCCGCAGCCCGGCCACCACCATGTCGACCCGCCGCACCGCCTCCACGTTCAGATTGGGCTCGCGCAGCGGACCGGCAAACAGCAGCTGGCCCTGACGGATCTCCAGCTGCTGGCCGTAGGCCTCATAACGGCCATCGACGATGCTGAGCTCGCCGGTCGCCTCGGGCACGCCCTGCGGCCGCTGCCGCAGCCGCAGATTGCCGGCGAGCCGGCCTTCCAGGCCGTAGCCCTCGATGGCGACGGCATCGCCCAGCACCAGCTCGATATCGGCAGTGACGCTCCAGCGCTGCGCCGGCGGTTCCGACTCAATCCGCTCGCTGCGGTTAATGACCACCACATCCTCCGACACCGCCACCGCTCCTGCCGGCAGCCGGCGCAGCGTCAGCTTGCCTTGGGGGACGGCAACCTCCCCGGTCACCGCAACCTGCTGCGACCGGACCTGAATCCGCAGCCTGGGGCTCACCTGCAGGCGGACGACGGGCTCGTACACCACCGCCAGCCGCTCGCCGTCGACCGCCAGATCAAGCTGCCAGTCCCGGGCTGCCCAGGCAGCCGTCCCGTTCAGACGCGCACGGCCGTCGCCGCTGCTGAAGCCGCCCTCGAGCTCGGCTCGGCTGCCGGCGATGGCCGCATGCAGCTGGATGTCGGTCAGGACGAGCGGCAGGTTGGCTGCCGCCAGAGCGCCATCTTCAAGCCGCACGTCGCCGACGAACTGCGGCTCCTGCAGGGTGCCGGCCAGCCGGCCGTTGGCGCTGAGGGTCCCGGCCAGGGTCTGCACGTCGGGCAGAAACGCCTGCAGCAGGCTCAGCTGCAGCCCGTCCAGCGCCACCTCGCCGGCGAGCGGACGTTGCCCGGGAGCAAGCTCCGTCCGCAGCGTAACCTGGCCAGCCCCCAGGCGTTCGGAATCCAGCACCAGGGTCGCGTTGAGCGCATTCCGTTCGATGTCCAGCCGCGCGCTGACATCGTCATAGGCGAGGATGAGCGGCTCGGCATCCTCCCGCTCCAGCTCGATGCGGCCGCCGCGGCTTTGCAGCTCGGCGCGCGCGCTCAGCGGCGCGTCCGGCTGCCAGCGAACCGCGGCGCTGCCGTCCAGCGGCGCCTGCCAGCGCAGCCCCTGCGGCAGCAGCGACGCCAGCCAGCCGATGCGGAACTCGCTCAAGGCCAGCGCCAGCGCGCCCCGCTCCCCCAGCGTTGCCGGCTCTTGCAGGCACAGGCGGGCCTGACGCTGCCGCCAGCAATGCGGAGCCAGCAACAGCTGCCGGTCCTGCTGCGCCCAGCGCAGCGCCACCGGCTCGGCCAGGGTCCAGCGCTGGCGTGGCGGCAGCCGCAGAGCGGCTTCTGCCAACCGGCCGGCCCAGTTCAACCGGTCGTCGAGCCCGCCGGTCAGCTGCAGGCTGCCGCCATAGTCGGCGCCGCTGACATCGAGCGAGAACGCGTGCTCCGCCCGGTTGCCGGCCAGCTCGCCGCGCACCCGCCCCAGGCGCTCTCCGGCGAGCCGCACGCCGCCGGCAGTCCAGCGCAGACGGCTCGGCTCCAGCCCCAGCCGCCGCAGATCGAGACCGAGCACGACATTCGCCAGCGCGTGGTCCTGATAGCGCAGCCCACGGCCCTCCAGCTCAAGGCCGATGTCGGGCTCGGCAACGGCGCCGCGCAGCGCGAAGCTCCCGCGCGCGTTGCCGGCCAGCTCCGGCACCAGCACAGCCGGATCAGCGAGCCGGAAACGGCCGTCGACGTGCCAGCCGCCATCATCCAGGCGGCCGTCGAGTTCGAGCATGTTGTCGCCGCTGGCGAGCCGCAGCTGCTCAAAGCGCCAGCTGTCGCCTGCTGCCTTGCGCAGCGTGCCGCGCACGGCCAGCGGATAGTCGCGCAGCCTGCCATCGATGCCTGGCGCGGTGGCGCTGAAGGCTAGCCCCGCATCGCCGAGCTCGCCCCGGGACTCCAGTCGGCCGCTGATGCGGCCGGGATAATCGGGCCAGTGCACGCCGGGATCCAGGTCCTTCAGGGTGAGCTGCGCCCGCCAGCGCAGGCCGCCGGCCCAATGCAGCAGTCCGTCCCCGGTCACCCGGCCACCCAGGGTCGCGACATCGAGCTCGTGCAGACGCAGCTGCTCCAGATCACCCTCGAAGCGCAGCCGCCAGTCGCCGGTCGGCACCTGATCGCCGCTGACGGTGGTCGCCAGCCAGCCGCGATAGCCAGCCAGCCTGCCGGTCGCCTGCAACTGGCCGTCGCGCAGCAGCGCCACCGGCGCATCCCCCAGCGGCGCGCCAAGCTCCTGCCAGCGGACCGACAGGTCGAACGGCAGCCCCTCGACCAGCGGCTGCAGGCTGGCTTCGGCGTGCAGCGCTAGCGGACCGCTCAGTTCGGTCGTGACTTCCAACTGCCCCACACTGCCCGCCAGGCCGGCCGTCAGCCGCAACGGCGCCGGCAGCTCGGGCCTGGGCAGCACCGCCCGCAGCCGCAGCGCCAGCGGATACTCGCCGGCCAGGGTGGCGCTGCCGGCAAGCTCGGCCTCCAGCGGCTCGGCGGCCAGCTGCAGCCGCTCCAGGTCGAGCCGGCTGCCGCGCAGCGCCGCCGAGAGGGCCAGCTGACGCACCGCCAGCCGCTGCTCGTCGACCACCACGTTGGCGTTTTCCAGCAGCAGGTTCTGCAGAACCAGGTCCAGCGGCAGCTCCACAGCCGGCAGCGCCAGCGGGCCACCGGCCGCCGCCCTGTCGGGCTCCGGCCCGGCCGGTGTGACGACGACATCCAGGCCCTCGGCACGCAGCCACTGCAGGCTCAGGGTGCTGTTGGCGAAGCCGCCGCTGGCCTGCAGGCGACCGATGGTCAGTTCGGTGCCGGGCAGCAGCAGCTGCGCATCGGTCAGCTGCAGCAGCTGCAGCCGGATGGCCAGCGGCAGGCGGATCTTGTCGACAGGCTGCGCTGGCGGCTCCGCTGCAGCGTCTTCCGGCTGCCGCACTTCCAGGCGCAGGCCGCTGAGCGCAATGCGATCGAGACAGAGCGCCGCCGACAGCAGGCAGCCGGGGGTCCATTCCAGGGTGGCCCGGGACGCCGTTACCGCTGCGCTGTCGTTATGCCAGCGAAGGCCGGAGATCTCGATTCCGCCGACGATGGTGCCGCTCTCGACCGTGAGGGCCAGGTTCGGCTCCAGCTCGACCGCCCATTCCGCCAGCCAGCGGGCGCCTGGCGTGGTCAGCAGCAGCCAGCCGGCCGTCCCCAGCAGCAGGAGCAGCAATGTCAGCCCGACGCTCAGCAGCGCCGCCAACGCACGACTCATAGTTGCGGCCCCAGCGAGACATGCAGGCGGAACGGCAGGTCGTCCTCGCTCACCCCCCAGGCGAAGTCGAACCGCACCGGCCCCACCGGCGAGATCCAGTGGATACCGAAGCCGGCACCGACCTTGTAGTCGTCGGCGAACGAATCCAGGGCATTGCCGGCATCGACGAACAGCGCCAGCCGCCAGCTGTCGCGGAAATGCCAGCCGTATTCGACGCTGCCGGTCAGCAGGTAGCGACCGCCGATGATGTCGCCTTCGGCATTGCGCGGACCGAGGCTGTTGTAGGCATAGCCGCGCACGCTCTGGTCGCCGCCGGCGAAGAAGCGCAGCGAGGGCGGCACCTCGTCGAAATCGGAGGTCGCCAGGGCGCCGGCGTCGACCCGCAGGGTGAACCGGTGGACGCGGCTGAGACTGCGCAGCCAGCGGCCGCCGACGCGCACGTGCTGCAGCTCGATGTCGGAGCCGAGCACCGGGTGGGTCGCTTCGGTGCTGAACAGCAGCCGGTCGCCCCGGGTGGGGTCGACGCCGCCGTTGCTCCGCGAACGCGTGAAGCTCAAGCCGGGCAGCAGCAGCTTGGTGATTTCCTCGTCGTCGCCGACCCGGAAATCGGAGTATTCCCAGCGCAGCGACAGCACCCACCGCCAGCCGCTGTCGAGCCGCGTCTGGCGCTGCGCGGCCAGGGTGAAACGCCGGCTGTCGGTATCCTGGAATTCCTCATCCTGCAGACCGAGCTGGAATTCCAGCACGTCGTCGACCGGGCTGGAGAGCGGGATGCGGTACTGCGACTGGATGGTCTGCCGCAGTTCCGACAGCTCGAGCTGGGCGCCGGCACTGTGCCCGCGACTGTTGAGCCAGCGCCGGCGCCAGTTGATCTGGGTGCGCGGACCGACGTCGGTGGAATAGCCCAGCCCCAGCCCCAGCCTGTTCGGCTCCGCCGCCTCCAGGTCTACCTCGATCGGCACCTGCCGCCCGACCGCCCGGTCCGGGAAGGGCCGCACCCGTACCGTCTCGAAATACTGGCTCTCCAGCAGCGCGCGATTGAAATCGACGATCTCGGTGGAGTCGTAAGGATCCCCTTCCCGGAAGGGAATCATGGTTTCCAGCAGACTCTGCCGGAACGGGGTCTCCGAGAAGCTGACGGTCCCGATCCGGTAGCGCTGGCCGCTATCGAACAGCAGCTCCACCCGCGCGGTATTGGCCGCAGTGTCGACCTCCACGCGCTGGCGGACAAAGCGGGCATCGAAATAGCCGCGCCGCAGGGCGAGGTTCTGCAGGGTCTGCTTGGCTGCCTCGTACTCGCCGTGATCGAGTGGCGCGCCGGGGACGACGGGCAGTTGCGAGAGCGCCTGCACGAAGGCGGGGTCGTCCCCGGCGTCGCCGGTCACCCGCACATCCACCGCGCTGAGGCGCACCCGCTCGCCGGGCTCCACCGCCAGCCGCAGCACCGCATCATCGCCGCGGCGCTCGACGTCGAGCTCGAACCGGCTGTTGTAATAGCCCAGCGCTTCGGCGGCCTGCGCGGCCGCTTCCCGCACCCGTCGCTGCAGGCGCCGGCCGGCTTCGTCGGCGGCGGCAGGCAGCTCGCCGACATGGGCACGGATGTTGTCCCGCAATGCTTCAGGCGCGCCGCTGATCTCCAGCCGCACAGCGGCCGAGGCCGGCGCTGCGAGGCTGGCAACAAGCAGCAGTCCATGCCACAGTCGCCGGCGGGCAGGGAGGATCATAGCGAGTCCGTGCTGATCTTAGAGGTGGTCTTACATGACTTGAGGATGCCGGCTGCCTGCTCAAACGGCAGCAGGCAGCAATTTGCACCTGCCGTCCGCCGCCACCACCTTGGATGGCAGCTGCCGCCTCCAACCGGAATAGTATGAGCGATCGCGATCAGGGGCCCAACAGCTCCGAACAGGAAGAACACCTCCTCAAGCTGCGCAACCTCACCCCGGACAACTACCCGGATGTCCGCCGCATCATGGAAGCCGTTTACCCGGTCATGGGGCCGTGGTCGCAGAAGCAGTTCAACGCCCAGCTCAGCCGCTTCCCGGAAGGCCAGCTCTGCATCGAGGATAACGGCAAGGTCGTCGCCGGCGCGCTGACGCTGATCGTCGACTACGACCGCTTCGGCGACCGCCACACCTACAACCAGATCACCGGCAACGGCTACTTCACCACCCACGATCCGACCGGCGACGTGCTCTACGGCGTCGACGTGTTCGTCGATCCGGACTACCGCCACATGCGGCTTGGCCGCCGGCTGTACGATGCCCGCAAGGAGCTGTGCCGGAACCTGAACCTGCGCTCCATCGTCGCCGGCGGCCGCATTCCGGGCTATCGCGAGCATGCCGACAAGATGTCGCCGCAGGAGTACATCGAGCTGGTCAGCCGCCGCGAGCTGTACGACCCGATCCTGTCCTTCCAGCTCGCCAACGATTTTCACGTCCGCCGCATCATCCGCAACTACATCCCGGAGGACGACGCCTCGCACGGCTACGCCACCCTGGTGCAGTGGAGCAACATCCATTACCAGGAACACGAGCCGCTGGTGGGCGGCCGCAAGACGGTGGTGCGGGTGGGCGCGGTGCAGTGGCAGATGCGGACCATGGCCACCGTCGACGACCTGATCGGCCAGGTGGAGTTCTTCGTCGACGCGCTGGCCGGCTACAAGGCCGACTTCGCGCTGTTCCCCGAGTTCTTCAACACCCCGCTGCTGTCGCAGTTCAACCAGGACAACCCGGCAGAGGCGATCCGCCATCTGGCCGAATTCACCGAGGAGATCCGCGAGCGCATGCTGCGCCTGGCGGTGAGCTACAACATCAACATCATCGCCGGCAGCATGCCCGAGTACCATGAGCAGACGCTGCACAACGTCTCCTACCTGCTGCGCCGCGACGGCACCTACGACAGCCAGTACAAGCTGCACATCACCCCCGACGAGCGCTTCTACTGGGGCGTCGAGGGCGGCCGCGATCTCAGGGTGTTCGACACCGATGTCGGCAAGATCGGCATCCTGGTCTGCTACGACGTCGAGTTTCCGGAGCTGGCGCGACTGCTGGCCGAGCGCGGCCTGCAGATCCTGTTCGTGCCCTACTGGGTCGACACCAAGCAGAGCTACCTGCGGGTGCGCCTCTGCAGCCAGGCCCGCGCCATCGAGAACGAGTGCTATGTCGTGATCACCGGCAGCGTCGGCAACCTGCCCAAGGTGGAGAACATCGACATCCAGTACTCGCAGTCGGCGGTGTTCTCGCCGTCCGACTTCGCCTTCCCGCACGACGCCGTGATGGCGGAATCGACCCCGAACACCGAAATGACCCTGGTGGTCGACCTCGACATGGGCCTGCTGCGGGAGATTCGCTACGAAGGCTCGGTACGAAACTTCCAGGACCGGCGGCTGGACCTGTACCGGGTGCACTGGCTGGGCAGAGGGAAGGGCTGAGCTGCCGCCAGGCCTGGACCCCGGCCGGGGCAAGCCGTGGCCGTTACTGCTCTGCCTCGTCCAGTTCGCTGAGCAGCGCCAGCGCCTGCTCGGACCACTCCACCCAGTAGGTTTCGTGCATGATGCCGGCCTGCAGCACCAGATGGCGCAGACGGGCCTCGCGCGAGCGGCGCTTCTCCGGCGGGAAATCGCGCTCTTCGAGCTGGCGGTAGACCGCGAGCTTCTCCCGGTGCAGCTCCAGCCGGCGCCTGATGTCGTCCTTGAGGGTAGTCGGGCCGACCAGGGCTTCGGCCCGCAGCCGCAGCATCAGCTCATCGCGCAGCGGCCGCGGATCCTGGCGCTCGGCGGTCCAGCGCCTGAGCTCCTCTTCCCCGGCCGGCAGCACCCGGTAGGTCTTCTTGCGTCCGCGTCCGCCGGCGGCTGGCTGCGCCGCTATCCAGCCGGCCCGCTCCAGCCGGCCGAGCTCGCGGTAGATCTGCTGATGGGTGGCATGCCAGAAAAAGCCGATGGAGCGGTCCAAGCGGCGCGCCAGCTCCAGGCCGGCCGCCGGCCGCTCCAGCAGCGCGGTCAGCAGGGCATGCGGTAGCGACATCGCGAGCCGTCAGTTTCCCTTGTCGCTGGCCTTGTATGCCGGCAGGTGCTGCGCCAGCCGCTTGCCCATCTCGGCCCCCAGCGCCTGCAGGCCGCTGAGCGGCCGGATCATCACCTCGAACTCGACGATCCGCCCCTCTTCGTCAAAGCGGATCAGGGCGATGCCCTTGAGCTGCCTGTCGCCGACCCGGGCGCTGAATTCCAGCACCACGTTCAGCCCGTCCTCGCTGTAAAGCTCCCGGTGATAGCGGAAATCCTGGAATACCTGGACCACCGTGGTCAGGATCAGCGCGACCGCCTGCGCCGATTCGTAGGGCGAGTGCGCCATCGGCGAGCGGAACACGGCCTGCGGATGCAGGATGCTATGCAGGTCGCTGAGATCGTTGGCGGCGACCATCCGGTGCCAGACCGCCAGCGAGGCGGCCACATTCTGCTGCAGGGTCCCCATCGTTCTCCTCCTCGGCGTATGCACCTGCATCGAGGGCAGGCGTTGTTCCTCGTTCCCGGTCGAACCGGTCCGTTGCCCCGGCGCAGCGCTCCTGGTCGCTCCGCTCAGATCGCCGCCGCCAGCCGCACGCCCTGATCGATGGCGCGCTTGGCATCCAGCTCGGCGGCCACGTCGGCGCCGCCGATCAGGTGCACCGAGCAGCCTGCGGCCTGGAGCGCCTCGGCCAGTTCGCGCTGCGGCTCCTGCCCGGCGCAAACCACCACCGTATCGACCGGCAGCAGCGTGTCCTGCTCGCCGAGTTTCAGGTGCAGGCCGGCGTCGTCGATGCGGCGGTAGCTCACACCCGGCACCATCGCCACGCGCCGCGCCTTGAGCGAGGCACGATGGATCCAGCCGGTGGTCTTGCCGAGGCCCTCGCCCACCTTGCTGGTCTTTCGCTGCAGCAGGTGCACCTCCCTCGCCGGCGGCTCCGGCTGCGGCGGCCGCAGGCCGCCGGCGGTACGGTAGTCGGGATCGACACCCCACTCGGCATAGAACTTGTCCGGGTTAAGGCTGGCGCTCTCGCCGCTCTGGGTCAGGTATTCGGCAACGTCGAAGCCGATCCCGCCGGCACCGATCAGCGCCACTTTCTCGCCGACCGGCCGCCGTTCGCGCAGCACATCCGTGTAGCCCAGGGTCTTGGGATGGGTAACGCCGTCGATGTCCGGTGTGCGCGGAGTCACGCCAGTGGCCAGCACGATCTCGTCGAAACCGCCTGCCACCAGCTCTTCGGCACTGACGCGCTTGTTGAGCACCAGTTCCACGCCCTGCCGCTCGATCTGCCGGCGGAAATAGCGCAGGGTCTCGTGGAACTCCTCCTTGCCCGGCACCTGCTTGGCCATGTTGAACTGGCCGCCGATCTCCGGGTCGGCCTCGTAGAGCGTCACCTTGTGGCCCCGCTCGGCCGCCGTCACCGCAAAACTCAGGCCGGCCGGGCCGGCCCCGACCACAGCAATGCGCTTCGGCTGCGCCACCGGCTGCAGGACCAGCTCGGTCTCGTGGCAGGCGCGCGGATTGACCAGGCAGGACGTAATCCGGCCGCTGAAGGTGTGGTCCAGGCAGGCCTGGTTGCAGGCGATGCAGGTGTTGATCTCGTCCGCCCGCCCTTCGGCCGCCTTGCGCACGAAGAACGGGTCGGCCAGGAACGGCCGGGCCATGGACACCATGTCG
>Ga0079224_100006128_pt1 | contig 15885 bp, 17 predicted proteins | sample Stecom2015_FD_80414 | JGI IMG/M metagenome (GOLD analysis project Ga0079224, IMG submission 80414) | Agricultural soil microbial communities from Utah to study Nitrogen management - Steer compost 2015 | ecosystem: Environmental > Terrestrial > Soil > Agricultural land | place: USA: Utah...
GATAAGATTTTTGAAGGAATAACTTCAGTGGATGAAGTTATGAGAGCTATTAACTCTGAAGAGGCCAATTAATGCCGATTTATTCGTACAAAGGGTTAGACCGAACAGGAAAAGAAGTTAAGAACACTCTCAACGTCGAGAGTATGGTAGCGGCCAAGCAACGAGTTAAATCCATGGGGATTATGCTCATTGAAATTAAAGAACAAAAGGCCCAAGGAACCTCTGGTAAACCTAGTCTCTTCCGCTTAGGAGGTAGTGTTCCTGTTGATGATCTTGCCATGATGACACGTCAGCTTGCTACTCTCATCCGCGCTAAGATTCAAATTGTAGAGGCACTCGCGGCCCTAACCGATCAAGTTGACAATGCTAATCTCCGCCTTGTTCTTGCAGATCTTCGCCAAAAAGTTAATGAAGGTTCAAGTCTTGCTAAGGCCCTACAAGATCATCCGAAAGTTTTTAACTCAGTATTTATCAATATGGTTGAAGCTGGAGAGGCTTCCGGAACTCTTGAAGTTGTGCTTCTACGTCTGGCTGACTTCACTGAATCTCAAGTTAAATTAAAAAATAAAATTCGTGGAGCGATGACCTACCCTGTACTAATGGGAGTATTCGGATTTGTGATGATGAATGTAATTTTCATTTTCGTTATTCCGCAGATCGCTAAGATTTTTACCTCAATGAAAAGAGAACTCCCACTTATCACTCGCATCTGTATTGAGATTTCAAATTTCTTACAAAGCTACTGGTGGGCTACATTTCTGGGAATTATCCTGGGAGCGTTCCTGATTCATCGCTATATTAATACGAAGAACGGTCAGGCCAAATGGCATAAAATGCAGTTGAATTTGCCTCTGATTGGTACAGTGACAAGAATGATTAACGTCAGTCGATTCTGCTCTACATTGGGAACACTTCTCAACTCAGGAGTTCCGATTCTTACTGCACTCACTATTGTAAAAAATCTCGTCCCTAATGTGCATATGAAAGATGCCATAGAGAAGGCCCGCATTAGTGTATCAGAAGGTGCTTCACTCACTGCCCCACTGATGCAGAGTGGTTATTTTCCTACTCTTGTTACCCACATGATTCGCCTAGGCGAGAGAACTGGTGAATTAGAGCCGATGCTTAAAATTATTTCAGAAAACTATGAGGATCAGGTACAATCAAAAATCTCAGGCCTTACGACTATACTAGAACCTGTCATGATGATATGCCTAGGTGGTGCCGTAGGGTTTATTGTATTTGCCGTGGTAATACCGATGATGAACCTAAATAGTCTTCGCTAGTTGAATAAGGAGTTACAATGTTAAAGAAGATGAAAGTAATATTAAAATCCCAACAAGGTATGAGCTTAATTGAGATTCTTATCGCTCTTACTCTACTTGCACTTGCCGGTACCTTCGTAGGTGGTCGTGTATTCGAAAACCTTCAGGAAGGTAAAGTTCAAACGACTAAGATCCAAATGAAATCATTAAGCGACCGTCTTAAAGAATTTAGAAGAGACTGTAACTTCTACCCTACAACAGAAATGGGACTAGATGCTCTTATTCAAAAACCTACAGGTGGTAGAGAATGTAAAAGGTATGCTCCAGGTGGATACATCGAAGGAGGAAAAATTCCTCTAGATCCATGGGATGCTGAATACATCTATGAGTCTGACGGAAGAACATTTACAATCATCTCTCTTGGTGCCGATAATGCCGAGGGTGGCGAAGGTGTAGATGCAGATATCAACTCAAACAATCTTTAAATCAAAATCATGGGCCAACCAAGGATTCTCTCTCATCGAGATCCTGGTGGCCCTTTTGCTTGCCGCCCTTATGTTTCTCGCTATCCCCTCTGGAGACAGTACTCAACGTCATCGCGATCTAAAAGCGGGAATCGACAATCTTGATAGGGCCGTGCGTTTTGCACAGAACGAAGCTATTCTCCGTAACGTAATCGTTAGATTGCGAATCGACTTAGAAAGTGTGCCTGTCAACTATACAGTAGAATATGGCCCCGCAGGTAACATCCCTCTTCCTGAAATTCCTGATCTCTCAAAACTTTCTGTAGCAGAAAGAAAGGTCTGGAGTGATCAACAGAAGAAGTTCTCTTCCCAGTTCACCCCTGTGGAAGAATTTGAAGACATTAAGTATGAAATTCACGAAGAAGTAATGGTTCTAGGTATTGGAACTGGTGACCAGAAAGGACTGATTCAAGAAGGAGATCCTTCAATCTATTTTTACCCGACTGGTGAAAAAGATGCGGCCCTCTTCTTTCTTGCTACAGTTGAGGAATTTGCTTACTTAGAAGTTTCTCCCTTTTTAAACAGAACAAAATCTTACTTCGAAGCACTTAATACCGAGAGTGTTTCAAGAATTGAGGATATACTACAAACTAGAATGACTACTATTTATAACGAGTGGCGATAGTGAAAAATAAGTTAGAGGCCGGATTTTCTTTATTAGAAGTAATGATAGCCATCACTCTATTTGCTTTTTTTATTACGGCGTTTCTAACATCGCAAGGTTATAACGTCACTGACTCTGAAAACTCAGAACAACAGCTTGTTCTTTATACATTGGCCGAGAGAGTAATGAATGAGCTCATTATTAATCCGCCACGCTTCACCAATGCGACACAAAACTCAAAAGAAGTAAAAAAGTTTGAAGAGACTCAGTTCGCAAATTATGAATATGAATTAGAAATAAAAAAACTCGTCATCCCTGACTTTGGACAGCTTTTCGGACAAAGTGGCGGCAATAATCCGGACCAAGATAATGCTTATTTGAGCTCTGCTAATACTGCTAATCGCAATACAAGTCTTGAAAAAGTTATTTTTGAACAACTGAAAAAGAATATTGAGCGCATGCTTTGGCAGGTGCGAATTACTGTGGTCAATAAAGAAAATGGCATGAGCTATTCTTTATCAACCTACTTAACAGATTATAACCAAAGAGTTCAACTGAATGTGGGTTTCTAGTAATCAAAAGGGTTTTACCCTTTTAGAAATTCTAATTGCTATTGTTATCCTCTCCTTTATTACCTTTGGAGTGGTTCAGATCACTGATGATGCTGTTAATACCAAAGAAAGAACCATTCAAATAAATGAAGATAATCTCCAAATTGAAACAGCACTTGCCCGAATGGATTGGGATTTTTCGCAGGCCTTCTCGCCTCTTTACTTCTCAACTCCAATGACCTTTCCTAACCAGCCTAATAACACAGAGACTGGTGATATAGGATCTCAACAAAATTATATCAATATGTATCGCGAGCAGCTTCGCTCTCGTTTCCAAGTAAGCCAACACTTTAGCTCGGTGAGTGCAGAGGGAATCCCGATACCTCGTTATTATGCTCCCGAAAAAAACTTCTTTGAATTTATGACTTCTTCCAATAGAAGAAAAATGCAAAACACTCTCCAATCCCATTTCAGTTGGGTCCGTTATTCTCTAGAAGATACTCAAATTGATCCTGAAATTGAACGTAGCGAACTCATTCCAAGTAATACTAAAAATTTAGTACGCTATATTGCTAACTCTGATCCTTGGGATGACACTCGAATAGATCCAGAAGATTCAGAAAAAGTTAAAAAAGCTGTTCTTCTTGAAAATGTAGAGGAACTTGAGTTCCAATTCTGGGATTTAGAAAAAAGAAAGTGGGAAACGAATCTGCGAAACATCAGAAATGGAGAAAACCTCATTCGTGGTGTTAAAATGTTCATCACTTGGTACGATAATAGCGGTAACAAAAGAGAGTTAACTAAAGTTTTTAGAACTCACTGGCCACTAGCTGTACCTGCGATTCAAACAAACCAAACAAGTAATACAGGTGGAGGCACTCCTAGTAGTGATCAAAACCAAACGACAGGTGATACTGATTTTAATGAAGATGATTAAAGATATTAAAGTTATTCTCCAGAATCAAAAAGGTGTGGCGCTCATCATGATCATGACGGCCATTATCTTTCTTTTGGCCATCTACTCAGAGTTTACTTTTGAGTCAAAAATTTCCCGCATTAAAACGACAAATATTCTAGATAAGGCCCAGGCCAAACTCATGGCCGAATCTGGTCTCCAAATGGCCATGACGAGACTCAAACTCTATGTCGAAGCCCATAACAAAGTTCAGGGTAATGAAAATGCAAAAGGTGCAGTCTCTCCTCAACTTATCAATCAACTATGGGAAGTACCTTTTATGTACCCAATCCCTGTTCCACCGAATTCAGGGGCGGCCTTTGCTGCTACGGTGGCCGACTTTGAGAAGGAATCGATTCTTGAAGGTGAGATGAGAGTAACGATCCAGAGTATCTCTAACAGAATTAATCTAAACCAACTCCGTATGAGCTACCTCACCTTTAACCCAGAAGTTGATTCCGAAAAGATAAGTACTCCCCTCGATACTTCTCAAACCGCGATTCATGATGACGTATCAGTAGATCAATCCCTCTATTATATGCTGAGAACATTGGTGGATCGAAAATCAGATACAGATGAAGTCTTCGCGGAAAAGTACTCACGAGTTAACTACCAAGAACTGATCTCAAGTCTTAAATATTATATCTCCGATCAAGGCATTCTTGCTCAAGATCCCTTTGCTGCTCAGGCCAGTGCCGGATTTCAACAAAATAACATCACTCCCAAGTATGGACCGCTTTCAAGTTCCAGTGAAATCTACGCAATCCCTGGCTGGGATGATGAACTAGTTGAACTTATAAAAAATGAGTTCTCATTTTATCCTACAAACCAGATTGACCTCAATAAAGTTACGGGCAATATGCTTAAACTTCTTTTTCCGAATTTAATGGAAGATGATATCAAAGAGTTTTTTGAATATAAAAACGATCCTGTACGCCCTCGTTACTTCAATAGCCCTGAAGATTTGAAACAATATTTTGTTAACACTGCTCGAAACCTTTCGGAGGAATATTTCAATCAAAGAATAGAAATGTTTACTAAACAGGGAATGACATTTTCCTCAAACCCAAATTTATTTAGAATCGTTTCTGAAGGAATCTATAATCGCGCCAACTACACTCTCGTGGCCATAGTGAGTGTTTCAAACACCACTACTAACACTTCTCCTACACCTAACGACCCAAATAACCCAAATAATCAAAATCCAAATCAAGCGGGCAATAACCAAAATCAAAATCCCAACAATCAAAGTGGCAATCAGGGCAATAACGCAACAACGGACACGAACAAAAACACTCAACTACTAGAGCCACGTATTATCGAAATTCAAGTAAATTAACTAGGAAACAATAAGAGTCTGCTTTAAAATAGATCTATGCATATACTGGCCATAGATTTAGGAAACTATAGTGTAAAGTTTATCTCCTCAACTGTTGAACGTAAGAAAGTTCAACATCAAAAGATGAGCGAGATAATCATTGCCGATTATCAAAAAGAAAATCAAGTCGAAGATTTCTACGATGCACAGATGATGATTGCTCGTGAAATTATAGATGAGTATAAAAAATCAGATACCAAGGTCATTTTCCAAGCGGAAAACGAAATGATGACCTCACGTTTTTTACAGCTACCTGTAAAGAGTAAAAAGAAAGCAGAGCTTATGCTCCCCTTTCAACTCGAGGAAGATCTTCCCTACCCACTATCTGAGACTCACTACTCCTATCGCCTGGATAACCAAAAAACACACTTTAGTGCAATGGTTGACCTGGCCAACCAATCATTATTTGATCAGTACTTCTCAACGATACAGAAACAGAGAGTGGTCCCCTCTGTTCTCACTACCGAAACGTCGGCCGTCGAAAATTATTTTTTTCAAAAAGCTGAGCCTGGATGTTTTTGTGTCATTGATATCGGACACAAAACTTCTAAGGCCTATTTCTTTTACAACTCTAAACTCATCATTAGTAATTTAAGTTATTTTGGTGGTCATCATATTAATGAGATGATTGCTCAAACTTATAATGTTGACCCTGATGAAGCTCAAATCTACAAACATCAAAATGCTTTCTTACTGACGCTCAATCAATATAGTGAAGTGAACGAATCACAGAGAGAGTTTGCTAACTCTATGGATAGAGTTTTCTCAGTCCTTAATGCGGATTTTAATCGCTGGAAAGTTGGTGTAAAAGTAAACTTCGATTTAAAACTTGAGAAGGTCTACATCACAGGTGGAAGCTCAAACATAAAAAACATTGTTCCTTATTTATCTGAAAAATGGAATATTGACGTTCAAAGCTTTAATTCATTTGAAGATATTGATACTTCAAGAGTTGATCTCAATCCTAAATCTAAAACGAAGTACTTTATGGCAAATCTACTTGCCTACGGATACAAACGTAAAGATCGCTTCATCAACTTACTTACGGGGAAATATGCTCAAGCCTCTGGAATTGATTTTCCACTCCACTCCTATGCTTTCATTGGAGTCCGAGTTGCTGCAGTTAGTTTACTCTTAGCGATTTCACTACTTATTCAAAACTATTTCATCAATCAGGATATCAAGGCAGTAAATGCCAAGCTTACCTCTATTCTAAGAAATGATGAATTAAACCTAAACCCACGTCTAAGAAGAAGCATTCAGAATCAACCTGATCAAATCCTATCTCACTTAACTCGAAGAACCCGATCAATTGAACAAGAAATTTCAACTCTCCAATCCGCGGTTCAAATTCAGGCACTTTCGCCATTAGTTATCATCTCTCAGGCCATGGGAAGATTAGATGCCACTCTCATTGAGCTCCAAGTGACAAACGATAGACTTGTTAATGCACGCTTTACTGTTCGTGATAATGAAACCCAAAGAAAATTAAAAAACCAACTTGAAAATTCGGCCCTTCTTTCAGTTAGTGTAGAAAATATTGATGATAAAACGATTCAAATGAGCGCGGAATATTAATATGAACAATAGCATTTTTAAAAAATTAGACTTAGAAGTTTTCCAGGCCGTTGATAAATTAAAGAGTCACCCAAATTATCAATCATTTCTAGATTTCTATACTAATCTAGAAGATGAGCAGCAAAAATTATTCAAAACTGCTTCTCTTGCCGCTCTCATCATTTTACCTCTTCTCCTTCTTTCTATCCTTTTCTTTAAAGGAGTGGCACTTAAATCCGATTTTGAAAAAAGAGTTGAAATATATAGTAAGGCCAATGAAATTCTTTCAAAGAATCAAGGAGTGAGACAAGTCTCTAGTAATATTTTATCACAAAACCCTATTGATAGTTCGGATATGGTGATTGCTAAGATCTCAAGTTCCTTGGCCCCTCTTGGTGTTGATCTAAATAAAATCAGAATTGCTAATTTTGAATCGAATGAAATCTCTTCATCTATCATTAGTTCTCAAGCCGAATTTTCTTTCTCAGATATGTCTGTTAACGAACTTATGGATACTTTTAATGGTCTTATTCGTAGAGAGAAGTTTCGCATTGAGAGCGTACAAATTAATCGTAATGAAAACACCAACCTTCTTAGAGGTAACTTTTTAGGAATTCATTACAGCGTAATACCGCAAAATCCGGAAGAATAATGAGTACTGAAATCCAATCTTTAGAAAGCATAGATTATAAATTCAAATTAAAAAAATATATTGTCTTGGCCACACTGCCAGTCATTTTTATTCTTACTTTTCTAAGCAATTATCCGGTAAGTGGGAAAATCAATAATCTGATTCAGTCCAATCTGAAAGCTACAGGGTGTCCTGCAACCTTTACCGACTTTAAGCTCGAGTTTCTTCTTCCTAAAATTATCATCTCTGATCTCTCTCTCCCAAGAAGTTGTACCGGTGGAAGTGAGGATCTTTTTTTCAAAACCGTCACCTTAAACTATCATCTCATTAGTTTCTCACCTTTTGGTCTTCCTTTTCGTATTGATACAAGACTTTATGATCAAGACATTGCTCTTCACTACGTTCTGGGCATTGGTGCACAAGCTGTGAGACTTAAAGACCAAAGACTTGATTTGGCAAAACTCTCTCCTGTTCTACCTCAACTTAAACTTAAAGGACTCGTAACAGTTGACCTTAAAGCAATTTTAAAAAATAACACAATCAATGAGCTCACACTAAAAGCTTCAAGTTCAAATTTCGAAATTCCAGGACAAAATATCAAAGGCTTTGCACTTCCTAATTTGCCTATTAAAGATCTATTTCTAGAAACAGAGACAGAATCAGGTAATAAGTTAAAAGTTAATAAGTTTATTCTTGGCGGACCAAATCAAAACTCTCCAATCAGGGCAAATGTTATTGGTCACATCAATCTTTCACAGAACAATACAATGAGCTCAACTCTTAATCTTTCAAGTGAAGTAAGTATTTCAGATGATCTTAAACAACATATTCCGTTACTAGAGATGATGCTTGAAAATTACGAAATAAAAGATGGCTTTTATCAAATCAAAATCGGTGGTACATTAGGCGCTCCTAGTTTCAAATAAAGGATACCTATGCTTCTTCAGGCGATTAAGACATCACTTAAATCAGCAGGCCACCATCCAGAACTATTTAAGATTCTTGATTACGCTGTTCTCCCTGCAGGTAAACTTTTTCGTCCAAAACTAGTAGAAGCTATTGCCTTGGATCTTGGCCTGCAGATCACTCAGGATCACCTCCATTTGGCCACAGCAGTCGAAATTCATCATGCCTACACTTTAGTACACGACGACCTTCCTGCAATGGATGATGATCAATATCGACGTGGTAAGCTCTCCACTCATGCGGCTTTCAATGAATGGAAAGCAATTCTTGCTGGAGACGCTCTCCTTATTCATTCTTTCAATGAATTAAATAAAATAAAGAATGAAAATCATCGCTTCCTTCTACGTTTTTTCTCATGGGCAACGGGAGCAAAGGGTTTAATCCTTGGCCAATTTCTCGACCTAGGTGCGGAAGGACAGGCCAGCCTAAAAGATATCGTTCGTATTCATGAATTAAAAACGGCCCGATTAATCCAAGTGGCCACAGTAGGAAGCTATCTACTTACCAAAAATTTTACATACATGGAGTTTAAAGATTACTTTAAATTAGGAAATGTCATTGGTGTTAGCTTTCAACTTCTAGATGATTTAAACGAACTTACTGAAGATACTGTCAGCTCCCATGAAAAAGAGATAAATCCTTTCCTACTCTACTCTCAAGACTCTTTAAACACTCTCAGTAAGTGCCTTGAAGGACTTTATAATATTCTAGAAAAGAAAAAACTCGTTCATACAACAGCGATGATGAAATCTTACTTAGAAAAGAATCAAAAAAGTTTCATGGAGAATAAGGAGATCCTTCTAGGACACTTTGATGACGATCAATTCAAAAAGAAACTAGCGAATTGGATTACCAATTTCGTTTCTCTTTAATTTCTTTTATCTCACTTAAAGCAATTCTCAAAATTGCTGAGACTTCTGTTAAATCAGCATCTGTTTGAGAAGAAACTGCGAGTTGAACCTCTTCCTTCTCTTCTTCTTTAACTAAAAGGGCTTTCTTCGCTTCTGGAATAGAGAGCTTTTGTTCGAAGAGAAGTTCTTTAATTTTAAGGATAAACTCAACGTCTTGACGGGAATAGATCTTCTGGCCAGAGTCCGACTCAACTGGATTAATTTCGTGAAATTCTGTTTCCCAAAAACGAATAACATAAGGCTTCACCCCAGTAATTGGGGTGAGCTCTTGAAATTTAAAACTACTTTTTTGAGGAATAACAGATGAGCTAGACATTAATCTTCGTCGTCGTCACTATAAACAGTGTCATCAATATTATTAAGGAAAGAACTCAAGGCACGAGGAACTGCATCCTTAGCAGGAATTGACTTATCCTCATTACCATTCTCATCCAAGCGGTGAGCGTATCTATCAGTGATATCCTCTTTTAAAATCTGAGATGGTTTAAACGTTAACACCCTACGAGCGCTAATGTTCATAGCAGTTCCTGTTTGAGGATTTCTTCCTACTCGAGTAGCTTTGTCACGAATAGAAAAATTTCCGAAACCAGAAATCTTAACCTTCTCTCCCTTGGCCAAAGTATCTTTAATTACTTTAAATACCAGGTCGACTAGTTCGGCTGCTTCTTTTTTAGAGAAGCCAGCTTCTTTATAAATGCGTTCAACAATGTCAGCTTTAGTCATGCTCATTGAAATCCCCCATGAAGTTTCAAAAGCTTATCGGCAATTTGTACTAATAATTAATAGGTTAGCAGTAAAAGTAATTTGTACAATAAAAAAAGTTAGATTTTTTTGCTTAGGGGAAGTCTGAGAATGTATTTACAGGGAGTTAGAAGAATATGGCCAGATCCTCGGGTGAAGATCTGGCCATAAATAAAGACTATTTTGCTGATTCGTAGATCGCTTTGAAAGCATTGAAATCGTGGATCGCAAGCTCAGAAAGCATTTTACGATTGATTTCAATGTTCTTCTTCTTGAGAGCAGAAATGTATTGCGAGTAAGAAGTACCGAGCATACGAGCACCGGCATTAATACGAACAATCCAAAGCTTTCTGATATCTCTCTTAAGTAATTTACGACCAATGTAGGCGTAATGAAGAGCACGACGAACAGTCTCAGAAGCGTGCTTATACTTCGTACGACGATCGAAATGAAAGCCTTTAGCTAGTTTTAAAACTTTGTTTCTTCTTTGACGGGCCTTAGGACCGCGACGTACACGTGACATAGATCTCTCCTTCTTCGTTCATAGGGGGAATTTCAATTCACTTAACCCTAATTCACTACTCTCGATGGTTATTAATTATCTCAGGTATGGAATACAAGAGATTGCGTTATGATAATCGGCCGGGTTTACGTAACCTGGATTAGTCTTATCTTTCTTAGCCTTTCTAGACTTGTTGATAAGAAGGTGACGAAGGTGAGATTTTTTATACTTAATCTTACCTGTTGCAGTTACTTTAAAACGCTTAGCAGCTGCGCGTTTTGTCTTCATCTTCGACATATATTGCTCCTAAAAAAATCGTAAAAAATGTATCTAAAAGAGTGCATGAAGTTAACACGGGATAACCAATAGATAAAGTCTTTTTAGCTATTTTTTCTTCCCGGGAGAAATCATGGCAATAACACGGTTACCCATAAACTTTGGAGAAGACTCAACTACAGCACCTTTCTCCACTACTTGTTTCAAAATTTCTTCAAACTTACTGAGGCCAATCTCTTTATGGGCCATTTCTCTTCCGCGAAATTGCATAAGGAGCTTAACTTTGTCACCTTGTTCTAGAAATTTATCGATGTTTTTCATTTTCACTTCAACATCGTGTTTTTCGATATTAGGTCTGAATTTTACTTCCTTAACATCGATAACCACTTGTTTTTTCTTGGCTTCTGCCGCTTTCTTTTGGATCTGGTACTTATATTTCCCATAATCCATCACTTTTACCACTGGTGGCTTAGCATTCGGTGAAATCTCAATTAAGTCTAATCCTTCCGAATCAGCAATGAGACGCGCTTGCGCCAGGGTTACCACGCCGTACGCTTTACCGTCATCGCCAATAAGGCGAATTTCGTGTGCACGAATCTTATCATTTACGCGTGGTTCTTGGAATTTCTCGGTAATAACCCACCTCCATTAATTCTTGGGCATTAAAAACAAACAAAAAATTACAATGTAACCTTTAACCTGACAAGTATTAACGGAATACTACTTGTTTATTAAAGGTGAGATCATCATTTAAACGACGGGAAAAAATGATAGTAAAATCAGGTCCAACATCGTTTTCTTGACGAAGCTGGGAGATTTCTTCGAACAGCTCATTCCACTCAGTAGCCTTCAAATCAAAACGATTAACCACTGCGCTTTCCCAGTCTAGAAGTATAAAGGGAGCATCAACTTCTTTCAATGGCCCAATAACGGGTCGATAGATCTTTACTTCAAAAAGTGCGGGCCAATTTTTAAACTCAATCAGAATATCTTGTCCGGCCAGCTCAAAACCGTAATCATCGATTTTCTGATCGATCTCTTGAACAAGGTATTCCCAATCTCGCCCCCACTCGCTTGAGGTAAGTCCAATTAAGCGAAGGTTCGGTAATTGATCTTTCACAGAGAGACCTTATTAAACTTAACATTAATGGCCACTTGATCGTTAAGATCTTTTACAAATTGATCAAGGGCACGCTCTAGTTTTTCAGGATCACTTACCACAAATTCTCTGAGTTCATTACGTGAAAGGATCTTTTCGTTTTGAAAGTGAATTAAAGTATCTTTGAGAATCGGCACCGCAAAAGCTTCGTTATAACGAATCACCCTTCCGTGCTCAATCTCAAGTTGGAATAATTCTTTCACTACCGATAAAAATTTATCCTGAGTAAAGCTCGAGCTTTTTAAATAATTGATGGCAAGGATTGAAACATAGTAACTCTCATAAAGGTAAGAGAGCGCCGTTGAAAAGTTTTTTACTTTTGTTGCAATCTGATACATCTCTTGCCCAGAAAACTTCATCACTTCATCGAGAGCTTTGATAGGTCTACCAAGAGCGTAAGAAAGTATCTTTATGGCCTCATTCATCATCTCTTTAATGCTTGGAAGATAGAACTCATACTTAAGTTCCTTTCTCTTTTTCATTAAGTAGCGTGTAAGTTGCATACTATCTTTAATGTTGCCGTTAAAGACGTTGAACCAAGCAGAGTTGATCATATTTGGCACGATAAAATGATGAAGGATCATATTCTTATGATAAAGAACTTCAATTCGACGATCGGGCTTGATCACGTAGAAAATTTGATTAAGCTTTTCACTACGAATAACTTCAACCTTCTTATTCCCAATAAACATATCAAGGGCCGAACGAAGAGAGTTTCTAAACTGCTCTTTAGATAGAGATGGTGTGAGAGGAATATCAATGGCCTCACAATAATCAATGATCTCCTCTGCCTTCTCTTCTACCTGCTTCCAAGTCATCGCTCCTGACGGCTCATCAAGCATTATGAGAGCTAGAAGAGAAGTAGGAGTCACTGGCATGTTTTTTCCCACAGAAATAAAACAATCGAAGGCGAGCTTTTGAGTTTCTTCTTTTAAGTCACCTTTAATTTGATCTATGACAATCCCTTTACCAAAGTGGATGTGGATCGTTCCCAGACGTTTTCCAAAAAGCTTGAAAAGTTTAAATAGCTGGGCACCGCTTTCGGGAACCTTGCTCCCTCCCCCAAGCTCGCGAGCATGGGCCTTCTCTTCAGGAATATGTTCATGTGCCAGGGATACTGGAATGAACATAAGGGGTTTGGCATTTTGGAGATTGGAATGTGTCTCCAAAAGCATCTGATAAAGACCAAACTTGGGCTTTAGTAATTTTCCTGTTCTCGTTCTTCCGCCTTCGAAGAAAAACTCAACCACTTGATTAGTAGTAAGTAGATAATAAACATAGGCTTCAAAACAAGTTTTATAAAGAAGATCCGAGGTAAAGGTTCTTCTAATAAAAAAGGCTCCACCTTTTCCAAAGAACTGCCCTAAAGGAAAGACGTTAAGGTTAATTCCTGCGGCTACCCTCAGAGGGATTTCAAACTCTTTATACAAGCAATATGTTAAGGCCACGTAGTCCGCATGAGACTGATGATTTGGAACAAGAATAATGCTGTATTTATCTTTTAACTTTCTAAAATCCATCCCTTCAGGAATTTCTAAGTTAACTCCGTCATACAGCTTGCCAAAAGTCGCATCTAGAAATTTGGAAGCAGACTTCACTACTGCTGGAGAAAACTCTCCATGAATTTCTTTAAAGATTTTTTTTACTCTTTTCTCATCTTGCGGCTTCGTCTTAAGACGTTCCGCAAGTTTTGGATAAGAAAGAACTATATCGTACGCATTATCTGAGATCATGATTTCCTATAAATTTAGCCCGTGAGGTTTAGACTCATTCATTCCTGAAGCAGTCATTTCCATGAAAAGGGCATTCTTAAAAATATCCACAATGTTTTGAGCATTAAGGTAAGTCATCCCTGATCTTATTCCACCACAAAGCTCATATATAATATTCTCCACACTCCCCTTACAAGGAACCCAGTGTGCTTCGCCTTCTGCGGCCATTCCTTGCGGGAGTTCTCCTCTCCATGACACTTGAGCATCTTTTGAGGCCATTCCACGATAGCGTTTTTTTCCACCTTGAATCTCCCCCGGAGTTTCAAGACAGCCTGAAAGCATCGACCCTAGCATAACTGTTTGTGCTCCAGCTGCAAATGCTTTTACTATATCGCCAGAGGTTTTAATTCCGCCATCAGCAATAACAGGGATATTGAATTTGTTGGCCTCAATAGCACACATTGCTACTGCTGTTAGTTGTGGAACACCACAACCAGTGATGATACGAGTAGTACACATTGAGCCAGGACCAATTCCTACTTTTATTGCATCCGCTCCTGCATCGATCAATCGTCTCACACCATCAGGCATCGCCGTATTACCAGCAATGACATCAATGTGGGGATGAGTTTTCTTAACGTACTCTAAAACTTCTAGCATCATCACCGAATCACCGTGAGCAATATCGATTGTTAAAATATCAACTCCAGCATCGGCCAAAAGGTCGGCCCTTTTCATTCCATCAGCTTTCACTCCAATACTCGCTGCCACAGGAAGCCCCATCGGAGATATTTTTTCTTTCATCACTTTTATATTCTCTACTTGCTCATCTGCGCTCATGAAGCGATGTAGAATACCTAATCCTCCGAGTTCGGCCATTTTAAGGCACATTTCAAGTCCCGAGACCGTATCCATATTCGCAGAAATAATTGGAGTCTTAAGAGTATGGTTCTTAGTTACTACTGATGAAAGTTCAGGATTTTTTCGGGAACTCATTTCTGAGTGACGAGGCATTAGAAGAACATCATCAAATGTTAGTCCTCTTTCCCTTTCCATAATCTGACCAGCTGAGAATATAAGTCCCATATCTTCCTCCTTAAGGATTTATGTATGTGTCACTAAATTCTAACTGGAGGAGAAAATAAGTGTCACGCACTTTGAGAGTAAAGTGCGTGACAAGAATGATTATTCGTATCTTTGATTGAGATTATTAATAGCAGAGGCCATTAATGATGAGTGAGCGCGGATCTTTCGCAAAGCAACAACCATGTCAGAGTATGTCAGGGCCGTCACAGGGAGATAATTCCCTTTAGAAATTCGATCAAGGTGCTTCTCTCTCATAGAGTCGGCCCATAATTGAAGCTCGTGACTTTTTGTTTCAATTTTTGACATATCAATATCTTCAGATTCAACAAGTCCGTGAGAGACGAGATCAAAGAATCCAAGAACTTCATCAAAGAACTGGAAGAATTCATCACGAGACTCACCTACTAGTGTTTCATCATTCTTAAAACGATCTCTATAATAAGCAAGTCTTTCAATATAATCGGCCACACTCTCCATCTCATCACTGATACGGATGAGAGCTTGAATCTGCTCGGACTGTTGATGGCTCATAGGTTTTTCCATCACATAGCAAAGGAATACAGTAATTTCTTTGTAGATATTGTCGATAATACGCTCGTAATCCACAATTTTTGCAAGCATCTTTGGATCATACTGAGGATTTTCCCAGAACTCGCGGTTGAGTTTGTACATACGTTGAACGATATCACGCATCTTTTTTAATTCGCTTTCAGCTTGAGCAATTGACGCAGCTGGAAGCATATTTGCTGGATCTCCAAGAACAAGAAGGTGAGATTTTTCTTTTACGTCTTTATCAGGAGTAATCTTCGTAACAAACGAAGCTAATTGATTGATAAACGGAATAAAGCAAAGAGTTGCTGTTACGTTAAAAAGAGTATGGGCAAGAGCGATATGTTGAGCAACATATGGACGACTTCCATCTTCTGCAATAAAGCGTGGATCTCTCGGGATGAACCAATCAACGAGCTCAAAGAAATATGGTAACCATAGGAGCATGATAAATACTCCAAAGAGGTTGAAGCTTGCATGTGCTCGGGCGGCCCTACGAGCATTTACGTTTCCACCTA
>Ga0079224_100006130_pt1 | contig 15882 bp, 20 predicted proteins | sample Stecom2015_FD_80414 | JGI IMG/M metagenome (GOLD analysis project Ga0079224, IMG submission 80414) | Agricultural soil microbial communities from Utah to study Nitrogen management - Steer compost 2015 | ecosystem: Environmental > Terrestrial > Soil > Agricultural land | place: USA: Utah...
GTCGCCACCGGACACGACGAAATCGGCCCCTCGCCTGGGTGTGGTCCAGGTGAGGGGCCGATCTCGTGGTCTGCGCTGGTGCCCCCGGCAGGATTCGAACCTGCGCTCCCGCCTCCGGAGGGCTGGGCTCACGAGCTGGCAAGAGCGCCTGTGACCAGGCCATTCCCGGCGTGGGTGCGTGCCGCAGTCCGGACTTCAGCACGTATTCAGCACGGGTGTCCCTCCAAACCCCCGAACGGATGGGAAGGCGCGTCGTCGGAACACGGCGGCTGACACGCCCCCACGGGGTAGCGGATCAGTCGCGCAGAGCGACTACAGGGGTGTGAGGCCGATAACCGACCTTCGACGAAGCGAGCTGCGGGCGACCCCGCGCTCGCCGGCAGCGCGTAAAGCGAGCATTGGACGAGCTGGAGAAAGCTGGACTCGTCTCGTTGGGTTCTCATCGGACAAAGTATGAGAAGTTCGAGCTGCTCCGCGAGGATGGATCTGGTCGCAAGTATCGCATACCTGGCGAGAGTGCGGTGGACGTCATCTCAATACCAATGTACTTCTTTCTTCGCGGATGGCATCTAGTTCTTTCGCCTAAAGAGATAGCAACTTACATGATGATCTTGCATCTAGCTCATCAGCGCAATCAGGCTTATCGCTCTCTGCCAGGGAGCAGCGGGGTGTAGTTGCGGCTCAAAGTGTGCGCGAGCAGAAGTATGGGCTGAGCGGAGAGGCCTACGAGAGCATCCACGAGCTTGACGAATTTGGATTGATAGATATCCACGACCCGATGCCTGAAAGAAGGAGGGGAAAGATTCGATCATGGAGACCTGTGCGGGGCAGGCGAATACTCGATTCGAGTGCTGCAACACCCGTGTCGTACAGGCTTATCGTCCGAGACGTCGACCCTGAAGCAAGGGCGCTGGATACTGTAATGGCCAAGCTTCAAATCCACTGCCTCCTCGTCTCGATCAAGCCTCCTCGCGTCTCTGAGGGGATTAGGCGCGTGACGACCATGCAAATGTGTGTCCGGCGACACGCTCGCCCTCAGCTGATTGAAGTGGTGCTCCCTAGCGCTTCGACGTAGCGTGGATTAGTCTTCCAGTAGAAGTGCCTCTTAGACGTGACTTTTCTACGTTGCCTACCTGGAGCTGTAAGCTGGCACGCATGGTACGGCTGTTCGAGGTGTCAACCGCCACTCCTAGTCGCGAGGCCGCGCTGCGACTCGCGGACTCCGCAATCAAGGCGAGGCTGGCCGCGGGAGGACAGGTGTCAGGCCCGCTCGTGTCGTTCTACTGGCACAAAGGCGAGTTCGGTCAGGGTGAGGAGTGGAAGGTCTCGTTCAAGACAACTGAAGCGCGCTACCCGGATCTGGAATCGCACCTGATCGCGAATCATGAATGGGCAAATCCTGAGGTGACTGCCGTCCCGCTCGCGCGTGCGTCAGCTGCGTACACCGAGTGGGTGGAGCGCGTCACTGCTGAGGACGTGCCGCACGACGGTTAGGTCCTTGTGCTCGGTCAAGCGGCTAGCGACGGCTATGAGTCGTTGACGTGGGCGCACCGACGCTACGTTCCCCATGATCTCTAGGCTCGTCTTGATGACCTCGGCTGACTGCTCGATTTCGCCTGCATCGATGTACGAGTCGGCCAGCCACGACAGATAGAGCGCCTTGTCTCTTGAATGCGTGTCGCTGTAGTTCGATAGCGCAGATTCAAGAACTGGAACTGCACGCAACGGCCGCCGTAGGTGGCTCCAACAACGGCCCGTCATGATGGCGAGTTCCGTCTCGTCGATCCACGCGGCGTAGTCCGGCGTACTGCCATCCCTCTGGGCGAAGGCCTCCTCGGCGAGGCCAAGGCTCCGGGCGACAGCTTCCGCGTCACCGTCGAGAGCAAACGTCCAGGCGGCCCGTGAGTGGAGCAGCGCCCGGACTCCGGGATCGACGCCATCCTGCTGCGCAGCGTGGATGGAGCCCTCAGATAGCTCCCGTGCGGGTCTGCCAAGAGCGATGTACTGGTAGGCCTGGAATGCGAGAGCATTGCCAGCCAGGCCTGTGTCGCCTGCTTCGGTCGCGGCGGCATGGCTTTGTCGATAGTGCGCCTCGGCGAGGTCGTGCCAACCGGCGTCGAATGCCGCCCAGCCGGCCTGCTGGGACTGCTCTGCGTGGAGGGCGAGGAGGTCTCGGCGCACGGCTTCCCTGTTGACGCCGGCTCGCAACAGATGCTCCGAGACCCGCGCCTCGGCCGCGTATAGGTCGTAGGTGTCCGCTCCGCCCATGTGGTCGTCAAGCTTGCGCAGTCGGACGAGACGCCGCTGGAGCTCCTCGACGACGGCGCTGGACGATCGGGCGCCCGCGTCCGCCCCTAGAGCTGACGCGAGGAGTCCGCCCACTGCTACGCCTGCGCCGACTCGCAGGAACTCGCGTCGCCGCACCGATGGATCACCTTCCTCCGTAGCAACCCCGGCCGTGAGACTGGCCGTCGGCGACGCTATGGCGCTCGTCGGTGTAGAGGGAGGGCAATCTGGGGGCAAACGCGGCGTCGTGCGGGTGACTGACCTCGCCGTTGACGGGAGCGGCGCCCCGAGTTGGCCGAGGAGGCGTCGGTAGACGGCCTGCGGTCGTGACACGGCGCCGCTCTCCCACCTGCCGACGAGCCGCGTGTCCAGCCGGGTCCCGCGCTCCTCGTTCGTTTGGTAGGCCAGCCTGATGATGTTGTCGACGAGTTCCTGTTGAGACCACTTCATGGTCTCGTCGCGCCAGCGACGGAGCTGAACTCCCCATGGCTCGTCTGGGCCAGGCGGCGCGGTCATGGCCCCGTCACTCCCCCCGCTTGTATAGGCGGCCGTGCCACTGGTTTGCCGGGCAGATGCCCAGTGGTGTCGACCCTTTGACCTCAGATTTCCGTCCTGGCCAGGGGATCGTCAACGCCATGCACATCAGTGCACCACAGCAAACGGGTCCAGGTCCCCGGAACGGAGTAACTCCTGCGGCGAGAAGGGCAACTGGAAGTCCACGAGAGGAGCGGTTCGATGGCGCCTAGGGCGACGATGATGCCGATGACGAGCGGGAGCGGGGGTGGCGGCCGCCGCGTGATCGGCGCGCTCGTCGCGCTCGTCCTGCTGACCTTAGTGGTCCGGGACCCCGTCGGCGCAGCGCATGTAACGCAGCAACTCGCTGCTCGCGCCACTGAGGCGCTCGACGCACTGGCGAGGTTCAGCAATGAGCTGATCGGCGCGCGGTGAGCGCGCCCATTCGACAGGCGTTTCGGACGAGCTAGGTCCAACGCCTCGACGACGTGTGGAGGCGAACGCGAGTCGGCGCCGTGAGCGCCTCCCCACACACGGCGGCCAGCTACGGCTGGTCCGGGAGAATCGCGCCAGCTGCCGCGAGTTGCGCGCGCAGCTTCTCGATGTCCCACCGCATGTGGCCGCCCACCGTGCGCTGCGCGGGCTGAACGATCCCCTTGGCCGCCCACCGGCTCAGGGTTGACTGATTCACCCCAAGCTGACGCGCCGCCTCGCTTGTGCTGACGAGCTTCGCGCTGGTGGAAGGCCGCTCCATGCGGCCAAGTCTTCCACCCAGCTTCACGGTTCACCAAGACGGCCTAGTCCGCATGGCTTGCATAGTTTGCGCGGATCGGGCTACCGTCGTCACCTGCTCTGCATAGATCGCAACGTTTGAGGAGATGTAGATGGGCAATAGCGAGAGTCGGGGCGTGGTGGGGTCGCCATCCCACCCACTGGCGGAGGTCGCACGTCGTCGATGCCGTGACGAGCACCCGCACCGCGCGACTGGCGCGTTCGTGGCATGCGGGGACTGCTGGGAGCGGGCGATCCGCGATGACGAGCGGGTGGTGGTGCTGTTCGGGTTGCCGCGGGAGGTCGAGCCGGATCCGGCCTATGTGGACGTGGTCGCGGTGGAGCTGGCGGTGGCCGGGCACAAGCCGCGGTTGACGCCGGTGGAGGAGGCCCGGGCGGTCGCGATTCTGCTGCGGCGTGGGTGGAGCGACACCCGGATCGCGGAGTGGCTGGGGATGCGGCAGTCGAGGGTCGTGGACCTGCGCTCGACGGTCGCGCCCGCCGGGGCTCGTCGGAAGGCGGTGGCGTGATGGGCAAGCGCTACCGGATCAAGCGGCGGCGGATCGACCCGCGCGAGGTGGACGTGGTCATCCGCGTTCCGGCGGCGGTCGAGTTCTACAAGACCAACCCGAACGGCACCTACGACCGCGGCTGGTTGGCCTCCAACGGCGGCCGCCCGCTGGTCGGGCGTGGCGAGGGGGGCCGGCTGGTGGCCTGGGAGGGCAACCACCGTATCGCGGCTGCGGCGGCGATGGGCCGCTCGATCGTGGTCGATTTCGCTGTCGAGGTCGGCTCGGGCGACGACAAGCGTTCCGACAGCTTCTTCGCCTGGATGTGGTCGTGATGTGCCAGGTGAGTGTGACGTGCACCTGCCGTGACGACCGGGGAGCGGGCTGGCCGATCGGCGCTGTGATCGTCGGGGCGGCCGGTGGGCTGGTGGTCGTTGCCGGGCTGGTCGGTCTGGTGGCCAGCCTGATCCCGGCCATCGCTGCCGCGGTCGGGATCGTGGTGGCCGGCTGGGTGGTCAGGGGCGTGGCGGTGGCGGCGATCGATGAGATCGGGCTGCGTCGGCACAACCGGCGGATGGCCGCGATCTACCCACACGTGGCCCGCGAGCTGGGTCTGCCCGCCCCCTCCTCGACGCCCGCTCTGCCGCCCGGCCGGCCGGCGGCCGCGGCGCTGCGGCAGGTGGTTGACGTCGAGGTGCTGGACGTCAGGAGGCCCCGATGAGGAACCTCGCCGCGATCGGGGTGCTGGTGGCCGGTCTGCTGTTCGCGCGCCATGGCCACGGCGGCCTGCTGGTCGCCGCGCTGGTGGCCGCTTGGCTGCTGGCCGGCTCGACCGGGCGGCGCGCGGCGGCTGCGGGGCGGGGGAGGCGCCGGGTCGCGGTCCGCACCCACGGCGGGCACGGCACCCGGGTGGCGGCCATGCACGAGGCCGGGCACCGGCAGATGGCCAAGGCCAACGGCTGGAAGGTCGAAAGCGCTGAGATCTTCCCGGACGGGTCCGGGGTGACCTGGATGTACGTCCCGAAGGACGCCCCGGTGGAGCAGCTGGTCGCGGTCGACGTGGCGGGCGGGATCGCGGCCGGCACGTGGGAGGGCTGCTCGTCGGACATGGCGCACCTGCGCGAGGACCTCAAGCGGCTGCCCGGGGGCTGGCTGTTCGACGGCCCGGTGCGCGCCCAGGCCAAGCGGGCCGGCTACGCGCTAGCGCGCAAGACGGTCGGCGGCGGGGTGTTCACCAGCAACGCCGCGGTGCGGCGCGACGCCGCCGAGCTTTTGAAGAAGGGACGGATCACCGGATGACCCGACGAGACGAGGCGAGCCAGACGACATGCACCGGGGGCCCCTTCTGCGACGGCACCCGGCCGATGACCCGCGCCGAACGGCGTGCCTACGACGCCACGGTGCGCGCGCTCGGCGGCCCCCGCAGCGAGGCCGGGCGGGCGTTCATCGAGGCCGAGCATGCCAAGTTCAAGGCGGCCAAGCGCGCGCACCGCTGCCAGCACCACAAGCCGAGCTCGGACAGCTTCTTCGCCTGGATGTTCCGGTGAGGCCCGCGATGACCACCGATCACGAGTGGCGGATGTGCGCCTGCGAGCGCGCGATCCCCGCCCACACCGACACCGCCCCGGACCCCGCCGGCGGGCACGGCTGCGGTATGGCCCGGCGCACGACCGGCCAGCCCGGCAGCGAGATCGAGGAACGACCCAGCACCGACATCACCGACGGCGAGGGCCGGCCCGGCCCTCGCCCCCACCACCCGCGAGGACAGATGATCAGAAATGTTGTCGCCGCACTGGCGATCACGCTCGGCATCGGGCTCACCGCGACACCGGCGGACGCCGCCGAACCGGCCAAAGGCAACCCCCCGGTCGAGGGGCCCGTGATCGGCAAGTCGCACCGCACGCACCGGATCACGCCGCAAGGCCCGGTGCCTGACGAGTGCAGGAAGTTGGAGATCGGCGGTCCGGAAGACCATTGGTTCTACGGCGGCACCGAGATCTGCGTGAACAAGCGAACCTGGCGCAACACCCCACTGGGCGTCTGGTTCAGCGGCCCCTACCTGCGGCTGGCCGAGGAAGGCCCGCTGGCCAAGCCGGTCGCGGCCGCCCTGACCGAACCGCAGTCCATCGAGGTCCAGCCCGGCGGTCACCTCCGCCAAGACGCGCCCGCCGGGCTGGATCTCCCCAACCACCACATCAGCAGTGAGGAGAACCAGATGGTAGGTCCCCACGTAGCCGTGGGCGGTGGTCGGCCATGACCACCCTCCCCGCCCTGTTCCCGCAGTCTCCGGCGCGCACGTCGCGGCGGGTGGTGCGTGAGCTGGTCCACTTCGAGATGACCACGCAGACGGCCAACCCGGTGGCGGGCGCGGCCGCCGGTGAGGTGATCCCGGTGCGGGGTCTGCTGCGCTGGATCAGCACCGACCCGCACACGGTGGGGCTGGTGTTCCGGCCGGGCACACCGGCCGCGATCACCTGGCTGATCGGGCGGGACCTGCTCGCCGCCGGCGTCGCCGGTCCCGCCGGGCTGGGGGATGTGTCGATCCTTCCCGACCTGCGCTCGGGCGCGCACCGCGAGCTGGTGCTCTCGTCTCCGTCCGGACGGCGCGGGTTCCGCTTCCCGGTCACCGCGCTGGTGGCGTTCCTGGACCGCACCCGCGACAACGAGGGGGGTGCGCGATGACCAGCATGAATCTCGCGTCCGCGGTGTCGTTCGCGGTGCTGCTGCCGGCGCTGCTGGTCGCGCACACGGTGGCCGATCACTGGGTGCAGACCGACCACCAGGCCGGGCGCAAGGGGCTGCCCGGGTGGGCGGGCCGGTGGGCGTGCGGCAAGCACGTGGCCACCTACACGATGGTGACCACCCTCGCGGTGCTCGCCGCGTGGACGCTGTTCGCACTGCCTCTGACCGTCACCGGGGTGGCGGTCGGGCAGGCGATCTCGGCGGTGACGCACTACTGGGCCGACCGGCGCACGACGCTGGCCCGGCTCGCCGCGCTCACCGGAAGCCGGGACTTCTACCGGCTTGGCGCCCCGCGCCCGGGCCGCGACGACAACCCGTCCCTCGGTACCGGGGCCTATGCGCTCGATCAGTCGTGGCACTGGCTGTGGCTGGCCGTGGCCGCCGCGGTCACCGCGCTTGCCGGGGGTGGTGCGTGATGACCAGCGCCTACCCGATCGCTCCCGAGGTGCTCGCGGAGAAGGTGCGCCAGCTGGCGGCCGAGACCGGCGCGTGGCCTTCGCGCAACCAGGTGATGAAGGCGTTTCGGGTCGGGGCGCCGAAGGCGTCGGACGCGCTCGCCGCGCTGCGCGCCTCCGGCTTCGACCCCACCACCGGCACCACCACCCCGACCGCTTCCCGGGCGGCCGAGGCCACCGGTGTGGGCTCGGAGACGACCGCTGAGGCGAGCACCCGGCCGGACCTGCACCTGGTCAAGACCCCACCTGCCGAGGCGGCAGAGGGCGACACAGGAGGCGACAGGATCGCCGCAGAGCCCACCGAGAACCCCGCTGAGGGTGACGGGCCCGCCGACATCGCCGAACCGATCGGCGCCGCGGCGCCCGATGGAGTGTCGGTCGAGGTGGCGGCGGTTGCAGACCCGGGTGTGGGGCGGCGGGTGCGGGTGCCGCGCTGGCCGATCCTGCTGATCGCACTGGGTGCGTTCGTGTCCATCTGGGGTGGCTGGGTCGGGCTGGGTGAGCTGGCCGGGTTCGGCCCGGTCCGGCTGCTGCCCGGGATCGTCGATGAGTTCGTCATCAACTCGGCGATCACGCTGCCGCTGGGGGTGGAGGCCTACGCCTTCTACGCGTTGTGGGTGTGGCTGGCCCCGGCCGGGGCGCAGGTGCCGGCGCGGGCGCGCCGGTTCGCCTGCTGGTCGGCGATGGCCGCCCTGGGCTTGGGGTTGTTCGGGCAGGCCACCTACCACCTGCTGATCACCGCGGGGGTGCAGACCGCGCCGTGGCAGGTGGTGGTGTTCGTGTCCTGCCTGCCGGTGCTCGTGCTCGGCGCCGGGGCGGCGCTGGCCCACCTGACCCACGAGGCGAGGTGAGCCTCGTGATCAGGGCAACGTCGCTGATCAGGAAGGCGGCCCGGTTGCTGGACCCGCCCGCCGAGCCGCCGCCCCGGCGCCGGTCCCACCGCCCCGGCACGGCGGTGGTCACGGCCCGGCGGGCGGCGATGCGCGAGCACGTCTGCCAGCTCCCGCCAGGCGGCAACCCTGGACGCGACAAGGCGGTCTGGTACTGCCCGGCTGCCTGCGGCGCTGGGTGTGGACCCCCGCTGGGGGGTGGCGCTGATGGACCCGACCGGGGCGCTGCTGCTCGCCGTGGCCGTCGCGGGCCTGCTCGTGGCCGCGTTCGGCCGCCGAAAGGCCAAGGCCCTGCTGTCCGGTGTGCTGATCCGCGACAGCAAGGGCCGGCTGTGTCTGGTGCTCACCCCCGCCCGCCACAAGCGCGGCGGCCGGAAGCACGGCAGGAGGCGCATCTGATGCCTGACCTGCACCAACGCGGCATCCACCGGCAGGTGGATTCCGCGCCGTCACCCACCACGGAGTCCCACACGCAGACCAGCACGACGTTCGGGGAGCACCAGGCCGTGACCAGCACGAACCATCCGGAGAAGGCGGTCGAGCGCGCCGTCATCGACGGCGAGATCGTCGAGAACACCCCCAACCAGCCCGCGGCGGCGCCGGCCCGGCGGGGCGGGTTGCTGCGCCGCCGGGGGGTGCACGTCATCACCACCTTGACCGAGCCGAGCACGGTCAAGGCGATCGGCCGCGGCGCGGCCCGGGTCGGCTACACCACCGTGCAGGGCCACCTGTCGTGGGTGCGCCGGGCGAGCAACGCCGCCACCCACGGGCTGATCCGCGAGCAGATCCGCGCTGCCCGCCTGGCCGGGGACCGCGAAGCGCTCGCGGAGTGGACCGAGCGGCTCGAGGACGCCAAGGACGCCCGCTCCAAGCGGCTGCTGGCGCTGCCGAGGATGGTGCTCAACGCCCTGGTCGTAGGCACGATCGCCTCGATCGGGCTGCTGTTTGTGCTGCTGATCGCCGCGGTCGCGGCGTGGCTGATGCCCGGTGGGATCGGCTGGAGCGACTTCTGGGGCGGCATCGGCACCGTCATCGGCACCACCGCAGCCGTGGTCAAGTTCGTGGCCGGGGCGAGCGTGTTTCTCGGGCTGCCGCTGCTGCTGGTGCTGGCCTACCGGGAGGGCCGCCGAGCCGGGGACCCGCCGAAGTGGCTGGCCACCAGCGCCGACGCCGACGTCGACGTGACGATCGACGAGACCACGATCGCGGCCGCGTTGGCGGCGCTGCGGATCCCGCAGATCACCGACTACCTCAAGAAGGGCCACCCGTTGCAGTTCCTCACCCCCGCCCGCGCCGACGGCCGGGGCACGCACGCGGTGATCCGGCTGCCGATCGGGGTACCCGCGGAGAAGATCGCCAAGCGGCGTCTCGACCTCGCCACCGGGCTGCACCGCCAGGCCAAGGAGGTCTGGCCCACCACCGGCAGCGAGGCCGGGATCCTGGACCTGTGGATCGCCGACAAGGGTGCGCTGGCCGAGGGCGCCGGCCGCTATCCGCTGCTCGACGGCGGTCTGACCGACGTGTTCAAGGGCGTCCCGGCAGGCAAGAACCTGCGCGGCACCCCGATCACCGCGCCGCTGATGGAGCGCAACACCATCACCGGTGGCCAGCCCGGCCAGGGCAAGTCGTCGGCGGCGCGGGTGCTGATGGTCGGCGCCGCCCTCGACCCCACCGCTGAGCTGCGGATCTGGGTGCCCGACACCAACTTCGACTTCGAGGTGTTCAAGCCCCGCTGCTCCCGCTACGTGATGGGCGCCGAGGACGACAAGATCGCCGAAATCCTCGCCGACCTGCGGGATCTGCACGCCGAGGTGCAGCGGCGCGGGCAGATCCTGGTCGAGCAGGAGACCGCCGCGGTCACCCGGGAGCTGGCCAACCGCGGGATCGGGCTGCACCCGCTGTTCTGCCTGCTGGAGGAAGCGCACGTAGCCATCCAGCACGACACCTACGGCAAGGACATCTCCAAGCTACTGGTCGACATCGTCAAGCTCGGCCGCAAGCGCGGCATCCACCTGATCGTGTCCACCCAGGCGCCGACCAAGGACTCGATCCCGCGTGACGTGACCCGCAACTGCTCCAACGGCATCGCCTTCGCCGTCGGCGACCACGTCGCCAACGACGGGCTGCTCGGCCAGGGCGCCTACCGGGCCGGGCACCGCGCCACCGAGCTGATCCCCGGCACCGACCGCGGCACCGCCGTCGTCAAGGGGTTCACCGGCGCCCGCAGCGAGATCATCCAGTGGTACTACCTGTCGGTCGACGAGGGCAACGACGACGTCACCCCGCTCATCGAGCGGTCCCTGGAGGCCATCAAGCGCCGCGGCAAGGGCCTGCCGGGCGCGGCCAGGCCCGCCCCGGCCACCGAGTCCGCTCCGCTCGACCCGCTGGCCGACATCGCCGAAGTCCTCGGCACCGACAAGCGGATGCGCACCGTCGAGGTGCTCTCCCGGCTCGGCGAGCTCAACCGCGACGCCTACGGCGCCTGGGACGCCGGCAAGCTCACCGCCGTCCTGGCCGCCGAGGGCATCCGCACCGTCAAGGTCCAAGGCGTGATGTGCGTGCGCGCCGCCGACATCCACCAGCGCCTCGCCGACCGCCTCCTCGACAGCGACGCGGGCGACACAGCCGACGACGCGGCCGACGACGACCCGCGCGACACCACCGATCCGATGGACACGGAGGGTGACGACATGGCGGCCTAGCGCGGGCCGCGATCGGACGCCGCCGGTGGGGGAGGCGACCGCTGGTGGGGGAGTTCTCCCCCAGCGCCTCCCCCGAATCGCCTCCCCCGTCTGACCTGCGCCTCCCCCGCGAGGGGAGGCAGGGGAGGTGGCACCGGCTGACCTGCTGGAACACACGCCTACCAGGGGGTCGGAGGCATCCACGTGCCTCCCTCCCCTCGACCACGCACGCCCACTACCGGCTACCCACAGTCACCGAACGGGAGACTCGTTGAGCACACTCCGAACCCGCAGCGGCGGCCTGCTGCTCGCTGCCGCCCTGCTCGGCCTCGCCATCACCACCACCCACACCACCTCGGCCGAGAGCGACGCCGCCCCGCTCGGCCCGGACACCGCGGTGGCCGTCGAGGTCACCCGCGGCTCGGCCGCCGCGGTGGCCGACCTCGCCGCCGCTCGGCCGGGCGCAGCCCCGGCGACGGAGCCGGACGTCGCGCGGGCGCGGGAGCTGCTCGCCGCGCTGCCGGTGCGGGTCGAGGACACCGGCGCGCACTACGACCGCGACCAGTGGGGCGACTGGACCACCGGCGTCGGCGGGTGTGACACCCGCGAGATCGTGCTCATTCGCGACGGCCGTGACGTCGAGCGTGGCCCCGGCTGCCGCGTCATGGGCGGGATCTGGATCAGCCCCTACGACGGCGCCCACACCACCACGCCGAGCCGGGTGCAGATCGACCACCGGGTGCCGCTCGCCGAGGCCCAACGCTCCGGCGCCCGCCACTGGAGCCGCGCGCAGCGGGTCGCCTTCTACAACGACCCCGCCAACCTGGTCGCCGTCTCCGCCCGCGCCAACACCAGCAAGGGCGACCAGGACCCCGGCCAGTGGCGCCCCACCCGGCGGGACGCCTGGTGCGGCTACGCCGCCGCCTACATCACCACCAAACACACCTGGCGGCTGCACATCGACCCGGCCGAGCACGCCGGCCTGGTCGCGATGCTCAACACCTGCCCGGGAGGCCACCGGTGAAGGCCCTGACGATCTGGCAGCCGTGGGCCGAGTGCATCGCCACCGGCGCCAAGACCATCGAGAACCGCCGCCGCCCGTTCCGCTACCGCGGCCCGCTCGCCATCCACGCCGGGCTCCGCCACGACCGCCACGCCGAGCACTGGCCGCTCGTGCGCGCCGTCGTCGACAACCCGGCCGACCCGGCCGCGCTCCCGACCGGGGCGCTGATCGCGGTCGCCGAGCTCGTCGACTGCCACCCCGACACCGGCTGCTGCCGCCCCTGGGGCGAGCCCGGCGCCTACCACCTGGTGCTCGCCCACATCCGCCGCCTGCCCCGGCCGATCCCGGCCCGCGGGCAGCGTGGCCTCTGGGAGGTGACCGCGTGATCACGATCGCCGATCTGTTCTGCGGCGCCGGTGGGTCCGGGCTCGGCGCGTCGGTGGTGCCGGGGGTGCAGCTGCGCTACGCGGCGAACCACTGGCGCACCGCGGTGGAGACGCACGCGGCGAACTTCCCGGACACCGACCACGACGTGGCCGACATCTCCCAGGTCGACCCGCGCCGCACCCCGCGCACCGACATCCTGTGGGCCTCACCGGAGTGCACCAACCACTCCGTGGCGAAGGGCCACAAGCGGGCTTCGGCGCAGCCGGACCTGTTCGGAGAGACCCTGCCCGACGAGGCGGCCGAGCGGTCCCGGGCGACGATGTGGGACGTCCCGCGGTTCGCCGAGCACCACCGCTACCGCGCGGTGATCGTGGAGAACGTCGTCGACGCCGCCCGCTGGGTGATGTGGCCGGCCTGGCTGCAGGCGATGACCCTGCTCGGCTACCGGCACCGGGTCGTCTACCTCAACTCGATGCACGCACCCGCGATCGCCGCCCCCCGGGCCCCGCAGTCGCGGGATCGGCTCTACGTCGTGTTCTGGCGCGAGGGCCAACCCGCTCCCGACCTGGACGTGCGCCCGCTGGCGTGGTGCGAGGCGTGCGCAATGCAGGTGGCGGCGCGGCAGTCGTGGAAGCGCCCGGACCGGCCGGCGTGGGGCCGCTACCGGGCCCAGTACGTCTACCGCTGCCCCCGGTCCGAGTGCCGGTTCTCGATCGTCGAGCCGTACGTAGACCCGGCCGCCACCGCGATCGACTGGACGCTGCCCGGGCAGCGCATCGGCGACCGCGAACGGCCGCTGTCATCGAAGACGATCGCCCGGATCCGGGCCCGGCTGGCCCGCTACGCCCGCCCACTGACCTTCGAGGCCCACGGCAACACCTTCGTGCACACCGGCCCCGACGGGCGCCCCACCTACGCCCGGGCGTGGCCGGTCGACCAGCCCACCGCCACCGCGGAAGGCGCGACTGCGGCGCCGGCGCCGCGGACGCGGACGAACGGCGAGGCGTTCCGGGCGCGGTTCGCGGGGGAGCACGACGCCGTCGCGTTCATCGCCGAGCTGCGCGGCGGCGGCTCCGACGCCCGCCACGTCCGCGAGCCGCTGGCGACGGTGACCGCGTCCGGCAACCACCACATGCTGGTGCGGCACAACTCCAGCAGAGGCGGCGGCGGGGAGACGTCCACTCCAGTCACCGAACCGGCCCGCACCCTCACCACCACCGGGCACCAATCACTCGTCGGCTGGCCCGCCGAACACCCCCGCATCGAGGACTGCACGTTCCGGATGCTGGAGCCCCACGAGATCCAGGCCGCGATGGCGTTCCGCCGCGACTACCGGGTGCTGGGCACCCGCCGCGAACAGGTGCGCCAGCTCGGCAACGCCGTCACCCCACCCGCGGCCGAGTTCCTCATCCGCGCTGTCGTCGACAGCCTCGGAGGTGGACGGTGAGCTTCGAACCGGTCACCCGCTGGGAGATCCGCTGCGACGGCGACACCACCCGCGGCCAGTGCACCCAGCGGCTCCTCTACTGCGACAACCCCGACGACCCGCACTCGCCGCTGACGGCCTGGGTCCCCGCGGTCTACGACGAGCCCTCCCTGCACGAACAGGCGCTGACCGACCTGCGGGCCTCGGGGTGGCTGGTCGGCCGCGACGGGCGGCTGCTGTGCCCGCGCCACGTCGCCGCCCTCGAGTACCTGGCCCGCGTCGCCATCGACGGGCTGCCCTTCCCCGAGCGCGGAGAGGAGGACACCCGATGAACCCCGACGCCGAGCGGGCCCGGCTGCTGCAGGTCGCGCTCACGGTGGCTGCCCGCGGCTGGCCAGTCTTCCCGCTGCGTCCTCTCGGGAAGCGGCCGGCGCTGCATGCGGGCGACCGCTGCCCGGGCAGCGGGCCGTGCGCGGGCGGGCATCTGGGGTGGGAGCAGCGGGCCACCACAGACCCGGAGCGGATCCGCCGCGCCTGGGCGATCGGCCCGGGCTGGAACATCGGGGTGGCCACCGGCCCGGCCGGGCTGGTCGTGGTCGACCTCGACGTGCCCGACCCGACCGACCCCGACGACGTGCCGCCGCCGCGGTGGGCGCGGCTGGGCGCCACCTGCGGGGTCGACGTGCTCGCCCTGCTCGCGGCGGAGGCCGGTCAGCCGTTCCCGCAAACCCACACCGTGGAGACCCCCTCGGGCGGCTGGCACCTGATCTTCCGCGCTCCCACCGGGGACGGGGCGCCGCAGCTGCGCAACACCGCGGGGGAGCGCGGCAACGGGCTGGGGTGGAAGGTCGACACCCGCGCCCACGGCGGCTACATCGTGGCCGCCGGGTCTGCCACCCCCGCCGGCCGGTATCGGGTGGTCGACCCGCGCGACCCGGTGCCGCTGCCCGACTGGCTCACCGCACGGCTGACCCCGACACCGCCACCCCCACCACCCGCCGCACCCGCCGTCGGCGGCCACCGTCAGGACCGGTACGTGGCGGCCGCGGTCCGCGGCGAGCGGCAGCGGGTGCTCGACGCCCCGCCCGGGCAGCGCAACCACAGCCTGTATCTCGCCGCGGTCGCCCTCGGCCAGCTCGTCGCCGGCGGCGCCCTGCCCGAGCACGCCGCCCGCGCCGAGCTGCGCGCCGCCGCCACCACCCACCTCGCGGCCGGCGCCTACAGCCCGCTGCAGGCCGAGAAAACGATCACCTCCGGCCTGCGGGCCGGCGCTCGACGACCCCGCCGACTCGGAGACGCCGCATGACCACACAGACACCCCGGGCCCATCACCCCCACCCCGCCGGGAACGGCCCGCAGAACGGCCCTCAGGGCGCCCTGAACGCGCCCCCACCACACACCGACCACGCGGGTCCCCCGCCCGTCGACGAGCCGGACGCACCGGCAGCGGAGCACTCCGGCTGCGCGATGCCGCCTCCCGGCCCACCAGGCCCACCCGGTGTCGAGCGGAGCGGTCTTCCGGGAGACGGTGCGGGTGGCAGCGGTGACGGTGGTGGGCGGCAGCGGGTGCAGGTCAGTACCGGCCCGGCCACGGTGCGGCTGCTCACCGCGGCCCTGGACGGGCGGATCATCCCCGACACCTACGTCACCGACGGCACCCCGGTGGTGATCGAGGCCGTGTCCGGTGCCCCGGGCCCGCTGGCCGGCGACGAGAACGCCCCGCTGCCGCTGGCGATCACCCCACTCCGGCCACCCCTGCTCGGCTACCTGCTGGCCGAGCACGCCTACGTCGTGCGCCTCGAGCAAGGCAAGGACGGCGAGTGGTACGACGTCGAAACCAGCCCCTCGCAGACCGTGCTCGCCGAGGTGCTGGCCCGCCGCTCGTGGCCCGGGCTGCCACCGCTGCGGGGGATGATCGGGGCGCCGGTGCTGCGCCCGGACGGCACCCTGTTGCAGCACCCCGGCTACGACGAGACAACCGGCCTGTTCCTGGCCTCCACCGTCAAGCTGCCCCCAGTCCCGGACCGGCCCACCGCCGAACAGGTGGCCGCGGCCAAGCAGTTCCTGCTCGGGAAGTTCCTGCGCGACTTCCCGTGGCGCACCCCGGCCGACCGCGCCAACTACCTCGCCCTGCTGGCCACGCCGATCCTGCGGCCGTTCACCCGCAGCCTGTCCCCGTTCGGGATCGTCGACGCGACCATGCCCGCCTCCGGCAAGAC
>Ga0079224_100006131_pt1 | contig 15881 bp, 15 predicted proteins | sample Stecom2015_FD_80414 | JGI IMG/M metagenome (GOLD analysis project Ga0079224, IMG submission 80414) | Agricultural soil microbial communities from Utah to study Nitrogen management - Steer compost 2015 | ecosystem: Environmental > Terrestrial > Soil > Agricultural land | place: USA: Utah...
AGTGAGAATACAGCGGCATCTGCTGAAGTAAGTGATTTATTTGGAATATTGGCAAAGGCTAAGAAGGCGTAAAGGCCAAAGTAAAGAAGCTTTGGCTTTTATTCCTTTTTCTTTTTCTATAAAAGGAAATTTTTATCGAAATCTATTAAATAAAATCGAACCATGACGATATAACTATTGAAGCGAATAAAGAAGGGCGGCCGACCTTTAATATCCGCACAAATAAACACCATCTACATGGAAGTAGATGACACATTCAAGGAGGAAAAATAAATGATTATTAATCACAATATTGCTGCATTGAACACGCACCGTCAATTAGGTGCAGCAACAAGTGCACAAAGCAAATCAATGGAGAAATTAGCTTCAGGTATGCGTATTAATAAGGCTGGTGATGATGCAGCTGGTCTAGCAATTTCTGAAAAAATGCGTGGCCAAATTCGCGGGTTGGATATGGCAGCTAAAAATGCGCAAGATGGTATCTCCCTTATTCAAACAGCTGAAGGCGCATTGAATGAAACTCATTCTATACTACAACGTATGCGCGAACTTGCTGTACAATCTGCTAACGACACAAATACAGATTCAGATCGTGGAGAACTTCAAAAGGAATTAAATGAACTTATTGATGAAATTGATAGAATTGCTGGAAATACTGAGTTCAATACCCAAAATTTGCTAGGTGCTAAAGATGCTAGTGGTGCTTTTACAGGTGCTGCACAGACATTTACATTCCACATTGGTGCTAATTCTGGACAAAATATTGAACTTGAAATTGAATCAATGGATGCCGCAAGATTGGGGAATTCTGGAACAAAAATTAATTCATTAAAGGTTACTGGAAATAGTGGTGGAATTTCAACGCAATCTGGTGCTGATGATGCAATTACTGTTATAAATGATGCTATTGAACAAGTTTCTTCTGAAAGATCTAAATTAGGTGCATATCAAAATCGCTTAGAGCACACAATTAATAATTTAGGCACAGCATCTGAAAACCTAACAGCAGCAGAATCACGTATTCGTGACGTGGATTATACTGAAGCCGCCTAGTGGTGAATGTACAGTCGTCCTGACTGGTAACGGTCAGTGATAATTATCGGGTGAATTGCTGGAAAACCTTTAGAGCTTTCTTCCCCACAACGGAGCTGGAAACAGCAAACGTGATGGGTAGAAAAGAAGAAAGATTAGGCAATCAGCAGCCAAGTTCCTGTCTCGAAAGAGTGGAAAAGGTTCAACGACTAGGATATACCATCTAAAGCCAAGGTTATGATGATGAAATCCGTAGGTGAGACAATGTCCATCAACATTGTGAATCCGAAGTGCCCGACCCCTACTAGAAAGCTAGAGGGTGAAGATATAGTCTAGTCATTTACGAAAGTAAATGTTCGCACGATGGCGAAAGAAATGATGGAACAAACGAAGAATTCTATTTTATCTCAAGCAGCACAAGCAATGCTTGCTCAAGCAAATCAAGCTCCTCAAGGAGTATTGCAACTTCTTCGATAACTATATATAAACACGGCCAAAGTATTGGCCGTGTTTTATTAATAAATATCGGTAATTCAACTTTGTGTACATTGTTAAGATATAAAACAAAGAAGTAATTTGTGGAAAAACTGAAAAGATAAAGCGTATATAAACAAATATAGTAAGATTTCCATTTCATCATAAATAGTAATCCTCAATATATCCTTAATAGCCCCTAAAAAACTTGTGAATTTTGTCGATATTATATATGACTATCTTTACTTATAATAAAATGACGGAGGAATCCGCTTTATGAAGCTTATTTTCAAAGATGAAGTTATACAGTTTGATACACAACCGACAGTAGAAGTTATGTTAAATAAAATTAATCAATTATTAGATAATCATTATTATTTCAGCCATCTTATTGTAGATGATAAAGAAGTATTTGATGATCCTGAACGATACTTACAGGATTATTTAAGTGGAATTAGAGAAATAGAAATTGTTGCAAAAACGGTCAAGCAGTTTATTAACGATCTATTATTATCTGCTAAAGAGTATATCAGAAGAGCAAAACCTGAAATAGACTCACTTTCTGATGAATTTTATCAAAATCCAACACATGAAAGCTGGCATAAGTTTACCCAACTATTAGAAGGGATTCAGTGGATAAATCAGGTAATCCAAACAATTGATACGACAAAAGAGAAACCAAAAAATTGGATGAATTATATAGATCTCATCAGTACTTTAGATTCAGAACTGAAAAATATGGAAGAGGCTATCGAGAATAGTGACAGTGTGCTAATTGCCGATTTAATTAAATATGAAATTCTTTCAATTATAGAATCACTTGGAAGTGAAATTCAATCAACAATTGATACAGAGGGTTACCATCATGATCTTAATTAATAATCGTAACTATTTGAGACTTCAAAATCGTTCATTGTTAAATAAGTTGAACGAAATTGAAGGACAATTGGATGAAAAAATTGTTACCCTTGAACAATCGAGAAAAGAAGTCGCCACGCTTAAGATTAATGTTAAAGGGAAAATGCAGTATATTCATAGTAAATACGATCCTATTATAGAAGCAGAACGTCTAATCGACCAGAAAAAAAATATTGAACTGTATGATCATGTTCTTTTTATTGGAGCAGGTCTTGGATATCATATTAAACAATTCAATGAAGTATATCCAGATATAAAAATATCCATTTATGAACCCAATATAGAAGTGTTTTATCACTTTTTTTCAATTCAGAATATGGAGGAATTAAAGGATAGTATTGGAAAAGTATTTACTTCTATTAATGAAGATACGGTCAAGCATGAAGTGGAAAACATTATTCAGATTTACGGAAAGAACATTTTGTTTTTTACCTTACCAGTTTATGAAAAGCTATATCAAAAAGAAGTGCATTTTCTCCTAGAAACATTTAAGCACAATTTAAAAGATAGAAAGAGCAGTATTGCCGCAAATGCATCGTTTCAAAAAAGGTGGACAATTAATGCAATTAAAAACTTTCCAACAATACTAAGAACACCTAATATTCTTTATGACGTAGATAAAAAGGCGTTTGCGGGAAAGCCAGCTATTATTGTTGCGGCAGGACCATCTTTATCAGAGGAGTTTGAAAATCTAAGATATATTAAAGATAATGGCCTTGCTTATATTTTCTCGGTAGGGTCTGCTATTAATGCTTTAATTGAACATGGGATATTTCCAGATGCGGCATGTACTTATGATCCTACTCATCTTAATCAAGTAGTAATTCAAAAAATTAAAGATAAAAACATTACCGAGATACCACTAATTTTTGGTAGTTCGGTTGGTTATGAAACAATAGAAGACTATCCAGGTCCAATGTTTCACATGATTACAAGCCAAGATACAGTTACAAGACATTTTATTTCAAATGCCAATCAAGTTAAAGTTGTTCTTGACGCACCTTCAATTGCAGTCGTTACATTTCAATTATTAAAACAACTCGGTAGTAAGCAGATTATCCTTGTCGGACAAAACTTAGCTTATCAAAATGACCAACTTTACGCTGATGGAATAAAATATGATTTTGTTTCCAATGAATTGGATGAATCAGAATTAGGTGATTTATTAAGTATTAAAGATGTCTATGGAAATGAGATAAAAACAAATGAAGATTTTAACAAAATGCGTGCCCAGTTGGAACTATATATTGAAGCTTCAAATGATATTGAAGTTATTAATACTACTAAAGGTGGAGCGGAAATTAAAGGTACATCATTTACACCATTGGACAAAGTGATTTTATTTAAGCTGAAATCAAAAGTTGTGGAATCCGATTGGCTTCAAGCCAAAAATTCATACGATTTAAAATATGTTAAATATCAATTGGTTAAAATGAAATATTGTATGGATCAATATAAAAATTTGGTAGATGGTATATTAAATGAATTAAAGGTAATTGAAAGCAATATTCAAAAGAAAAGAACATATCAACTAGAATACAGGTTTGTAAAGTTTGATAAAGAATTTGCTAAGATGAAAAACAACCATTTCTATAAAGCTATGGTCGAGCCAATGATGAGAGTTCAAACGGAATTACTCTCAGAAAAAAGTAAAAAAATAAAATATGAAAATAACCTTTCAATAAAAGGTCAAGCAGTATTAGAAGCTTTTGGTCCATTTTTAAATGAATGTGTGACTCATTATGAATTTGCCACTCAGCTATTTGAAGAAATGAAAGAACATGTGGAAGAGTGGATATCAACTGTTAAGGTAGGTGACAAGGGTGAGTAAAGTTCTTATCACAGGTGCAGATGGTTTCCTAGGATCACATTTAACAGAAGATCTAATACGAAAAGGTTATGATGTTCGTCCATTTGTATTTTATAATTCTTTTAATTCCTGGGGATGGCTAGACACTCTTTCATTAGAGATGAGAAATGAACTAGATGTATTTTCTGGAGATATACGTGATCCCCATGGGGTGAAAGAAGCTATGAAGGGATGCGACAAAGTATTACATTTAGCATCTCTAATTGCAATACCTTATTCATACCATTCACCTGATACCTATGTAGACACGAATATTAAAGGGACCCTGAATATTCTTCAAGCAGCGCGTGAATTAGACGTAACTAGAGTAGTACATACCTCAACAAGCGAAGTGTATGGAACAGCTCAATATGTACCAATAGATGAAAATCATCCTCTACAAGGACAATCACCCTATTCTGCATCAAAAATTGGAGCAGATCAATTGGCTTTATCATTTTATCGTTCATTTGAAACACCTGTCTCTATAATTCGTCCGTTTAATACGTATGGACCACGACAGTCAGCTCGTGCTGTCATTCCTACAATCATCACTCAGCTTGCATCTGGAAAAAGAAAAATAAAGCTTGGTGCCTTAAGTCCTACTCGTGACTTTAATTATGTTAAAGATACTGTAAATGGCTTTATTCAAATGATGAACAGCGATAAAGCTTTAGGTGAGGTTGTTAATATAGGTAGTAATTTTGAAGTCTCAATAGGTGAAACTGCAAAAATTATTGCAGAGATAATGGGAGTAAAAATTGAAATTGAAACAGATGAGATTAGAATTCGTCCGAAGAAAAGTGAAGTAGAACGTTTATGGGCGGATAATGAAAAGGCAAAGGTTCTTCTGGGATGGGAGCCAGCATACGGAGGACTTGAGGGATTTAAACAAGGGATGAAAGAGACAATTGAATGGTTTACAAATACAAAAAATCTATCTAACTACAAGGCAGATGTGTATAACATATGAATAGTCAATGGTCCCAGATAGTAAAAGAGATAAAGGAAATTTATAAGAATAAAGACTTTGTTCCTTTACATGAACCAACATTTAGTGAAACAGACATAGAATATGTAACGGATTGCATACGCTCAGGCTGGGTTTCTTCTGTTGGCAAATATGTAGATGATTTTGAGAAAAAACTCGCCGAATATACAGGTGTAAAAAGAGTCGTCGCAGTGGTTAATGGTACGGCCGCACTACATATAGCATTGAAAGTAGCTGGGGTTCAAGCTAACGATGAAGTATTTATGCCCGCACTTACTTTTGTTGCAACAGCAAATGCAGCAACTTATTTACAAGCTATTCCTCATTTTGTTGATGTATCGGAAGAAACACTAGGATTAGATCCAGTAAAATTGGAAAATTATATTCAAGAAATTGGCGAAATGAGGAATGGTCAATTAGTAAATAAAAAGACAAATAGAGTTATACGTGCTGTTGTACCAATGCATACATTCGGCCATCCTGTTGATTTGGATCCACTTATAGAATTATGTAGTAAATATCATTTAATACTTGTTGAAGATGCCGCTGAATCTCTTGGTTCGTTTTACAAGGGTAAGCACACAGGTGGTTTTGGAGTTGCAAGTGCACTTAGCTTTAATGGCAATAAAATTATGACAACTGGTGGCGGAGGAGCGATTTTAACAAATAATGAAAAATTAGCCGACTACGCAAAACATATCACAAACACAGCAAAAGTCCCGCATCGTTGGGAATATGTACATGATGAAGCAGGATATAATTATCGAATGCCAAATATTAATGCAGCTTTGGGGTGTGCGCAATTAGAAAAGCTTGATTCTTTTATAGCTTCGAAAAGGCAATTAACAAATAGATATAAGAAGTTATTTGAACAAGTTGAAAGTTTGAAAGTATTTAGCGAACCAATCTTTGCTAAAAGTAATTTTTGGCTTCAAACGTTAATCATTGAGCGGAAAAAATATAATCGTGATGAAATACTAGAAATGTTGAATAATAATGGAATAATGGCACGTCCTATATGGAAACCATTAGATCAATTAGTTTCTTACGCCGATTGTCCTAAAAGTGATCTTACTACAACTAATAAAATAAATAATATTATAATAAATCTCCCATCTAGCCCACCGATAGGAGGTACTTCCTCATGAAGAAAAGAAAAATTTGTGTCGTGACGGGAACGCGTGCAGAATATGGCTTACTTTATTGGTTAATGAAAGAAATTCAACAAGATGAAGAATTTGAATTACAATTAGTAGTTACAGGGATGCATTTGTCTCCAGAATTTGGATTGACTTATAAGGAAATTAAAGAAGAAGGATTTGTAATAAATGAAAAGATAGAAATACTGCTGTCTTCAGATTCCGCGGTTGGTGTTGTAAAATCTATGGGTCTTGCTGTTATTGAATTTGCAGGTGTCTTTAATAAGCTCTCACCAGATTTGGTGATTATACTAGGTGATAGATTTGAAATGCTAGCTGTTGCTCAAACAGCACTTATTGAAAACATTCCAATTGCTCATATTCACGGTGGAGAGCTTACATTCGGTGCGTACGATGATTCCATTAGACATGCAATCACAAAAATGGCAACTTGGCACTTTACAAGTACTGAGGAATATCGTAACAGAGTCATTCAATTAGGAGAAAATCCTAATCGTGTTTGGAATGTTGGGGCATTAGGTATAGAAAATATTTTAAAATTAAATTTACTTTCAGAAGAAGAACTACTTTCTGACATAGGAATTATCGAAAATAAACCTTACTTTCTAATTACACAACACCCTGAAACAAATGGTTCATCCAAAGGAATAGATAAGCTTTTGTTAGCGTTAGCTAAGTTTGAAAATTACAATTTAATTTTCACAAAATCGAATGCTGACAATGGTGGTAGGTATATAAATGATACTATAGAACAATTTGTTATAAATCATCAAAACGCATATTTATATGACTCTCTTGGACAATTACGCTATCTTAGTGCTGTTAAACATGCAAAAGTAGTTATCGGAAATTCATCTAGTGGACTAATTGAAGCACCATACCTAGAGACGCCGACTGTCAATTGTGGTAATAGACAAGATGGTAGACAAAAAATGTCATCAGTTTTTGATGCGGAATTAAACGAGACATCAATAATAAATGAAATTCATAATGCCCTGTTATTTAGTGGAATCTACGAAAAAAAATTTGGTGTGGGAAATTCGTCTAAAAAAATCATCGAGTTATTAAAAGAGGTTAAGGTGTATAGAGTTCAAAAGGAGTTTTATGACTTATGAGTAAAACATATATCATTGCTGAAGCTGGTGTAAATCATAATGGATCTTTAGACTTGGCATTTGAATTAGTAGATATTGCGGTAAAGGCAGGAGCAGATGCAGTTAAATTTCAAACGTTTAAAGCAGAAAATCTAGTAACAAGGAAAGCACAACAAGCTGCGTACCAGATTGAAAATATTGGTGAAGAGACATCACAGTTTGAAATGTTAAAAAACTTAGAACTTAGTTATAATGAACTTTTGCGGTTAAAAGCATATTGTGATGAAAGAAATATAGAATTTTTGTCGACACCTTTTGACTTTGAAAGTGTCGATTTTTTGCTGGAAATAATAGACATTAATACAGTGAAAATTTCATCTGGAGAACTGACTAACTCTCCGTTCGTTCATTATATAGCTACTAAACGCAAGCCAATTATTTTATCAACGGGAATGGCAAATATGGAAGAGATTATTGAAGCATTATCCTTTATTGCTTACGGTTTGGCATTTCCGAACAAGACAGTTGAGTTGGAGTCTGTACGTAGTTATTACTCAACAGATGAGGCAAAAAAATGGTTGAAGCGATATGTAACTATTCTTCAATGTACAACAGAGTATCCAACTCCTTATAATGATATCAATTTACAAGCTATGGACCATTTGAAAAGGGAATTACAATTAGAAATTGGATTGTCGGATCACTCAAAAGGTATATATGTTCCAATTGCAGCAGTGGGTAAAGGAGCAAAAGTAATTGAAAAACACTTTACAATCAATCGTATGTTGCCGGGACCAGACCATCAAGCATCTCTAGAACCTGCTGAACTAACCGAAATGGTGAAGGGTATTAGAATTGTGGAAGCGTCACTAGGGAATAGTGAAAAAAAACCAACAGCAAATGAAGAAAAGAATCAAATTGCAGCTAGAAAAAGTCTCGTAGCAGCAAAAGCGATTGAAGCAGGAGAACCATTTACAAGTGATAATTTAGCAATAAAGCGGCCAGGAAATGGTTTAGCTCCTTCTAATTGGTGGGGGCTTTTAGGAACAACTGCCTCAAAAAGTTATGAAGAGGATGAGCTGATTGATGAATAAACCGGTTATTATTATAGGAAATGGTGGACATGCGGGAGTACTAACTGAAATTTTACTTCAGCAAAAAAGAACCATTATAGGTTTTACTGCACCGGAAAAGCAGGAAAACCAATTTGGGATTAAATACCTTGGATCCGATGAAGTTATTAATACATTTAACAATCAAAAGATTGAACTGGTCCTAGGAATTGGAGCAGTAGATGTATCTGAAACTAGGTCAATAAAATTTAAGGAATTTAAGGAGAAACGGTTTGACTTTGCAACAGTTATTCATAAAAGTTCTATTATTTCTCCTAGTGCAATTCTAGGAGAGGGAGTCCATGTAATGGCAGGATCTGTCATTCAATCTTTTGTGAATATTACCGATAACACAATTATAAATACATCTTCTAGTATAGATCATGACTCTTATATTGGAAAACACAGCCATGTTGCTCCAGGAGCCACTATATCTGGAGGTGTAAAGGTGGGGCAATTAACGCATATTGGTGCTGGTGCTATCATTATTCAAAATATCCAGATTGGAAGTCATGTAATGATAAGAGCTGGGTCACTTGTAAAGCAACATGTGGCTGACTATTCTAAAATATAAATTATCTAGTTCGGAGGAAATAAAAAGATGAAGTACTGTGTACAATGTGTAATGCCAAATACGAGACCAGGGATTTATTTTGATGAACAGGGAGTATGCCAAGCATGCCGAGCGGAAGAACAAAAAAAATAAAATCAATTGGAATGCAAGGCTTCAAGAATTAAAAATATTATGTGATAAATATCGAAGAAAAGACGATTCTGAATTTGATTGTATAATTGCGGTTAGTGGTGGAAAAGATAGTCACTTCCAAGTTTATTTCTTCAAAGAAGTGTTAGGTATGAATCCATTGCTAGTTACTGTCGAAGATAATTTTGAAATGACAGAAGCTGGAAAACATAATATTAAGAATATATCAGAAAGATTCGGATGCCATATCATTTCATTGAAGCCTAATTTAAAAGCACAAAAACATATTATGAGAAAAACCTTTGAAAAATATGGAAAACCAACATGGTTTATCGATCGTTTAATTTATACCTATCCACTTCATATTGCAAATAAGTTTAAAATTCCACTAATTGTTTATGGAGAGAATATTAGCTATGAATATGGTGGTAGCGACCGTACTGAAACATACTCTGCAAAAGAACAAATTAATAATGGCGTTGCATCGGAGATTGATTATAATGAACTAATTGATGAGAATATTTCACTAAAAGATTTAATTTTTTGCACCCCACCAAGCGAAAACGACATTTCTAAATTAGAACCAATTTATTTAAGTTACTTTACTAAGTGGAATAGTTATGCCAATTATATTTTTGCAAGAAAAAATGGTTTTAAAGATTTAACACATGAATGGGAACGAGAACATACATTCGAAAACTTTGACCAAGTTGAAACTCCTGCATATCTAATTCACCCATGGTTGAAATATCCTAAATTTGGACATGCCTCAGCAACTGATTATGCTTCAAAATTTATTCGGTATGGTCTGATTACTAGAGAAGAAGGAATCCAACTTGTAAAAAAACATGATCATAGAGTTGATCAAAAATCTGTACAATCATTTATTGACTTTTTAGGGTATTCTCATACTGATTTCTATAATATTATTGATAAGCTATACAATAAAAAGTTATTTAATAAAAATCAATATGGAGAGTGGGAATTAAAAAACCCCATTTGGAAGTGAGTTTTAAGATGGTAAATTGGAAAAATATTTTAATTAAAAAAAATAATTCTATTCTGCAGACAATGAGGATTATTGAATCATCTTCTCTTCAATTTGCTGTCGTAGTAGATGATGAAATGTGTTTGCTTGGGACGGTTACTGACGGTGATATTCGTAGAGGGTTAATAAAAGGACTTCAACTTAACACACCAATTCAGGAAGTTATGAATAAAAAACCTATTTTTCTTTATTCTGGTAAAAGGCAATCGTATTATAAATCATATATGGAAAGAACTGCACTTAGGCAACTACCAATCGTTGATAGAAAAAAAAGGGTAGAGGTAGTGTTGTTTTCTGACCGCCTACAAATACAAACTTTACAGAAAGAAAATCCAGTGATTTTAATGGCTGGAGGCCTTGGAACTAGGCTTCGCCCGTTAACAAATAATATCCCTAAACCTATGTTAAAAGTGGGAGACAAACCAATTTTAGAAATTATTATCGAAAACTGTAAGAATTTTGGATTTGTAAACTTTATAATACCAGTAAATTATAGAAAGGAAATTATTCAAGATTACTTTCAAGAGGGACAACATCATGGGGTAAATATTACTTATATAGAGGAAACGAAAAGACTTGGAACAGCAGGTGCACTATCACTTTTAACAGAGAAACCCAAGGCCCCTTTTTTTGTAATGAATGGAGATCTGTTAACTAAAATTAACTTTGAACAACTGTTAGATTTTCATAATGAAACAAATTCATTAGCGACGATGTGTGTTCGTGATTATGAATATCAGATACCATATGGAGTCATTAAAACCGATAATTATCGCCTTCTCTCTATTGAAGAAAAACCAGTTCATAAAAGTTTTGTTAATGCAGGGATATACGTTCTTAACCCCGAGATAATTTCTCATATACCATATAATGAATATCTTGATATGCCAGAGCTTTTTAGAAAGTTAATTTCAGATGAGAAAACTGTTACTGCTTTTCCATTGAGGGAATATTGGCTTGACATTGGACAACTTAGAGATTATGAAAAGGCTAATGTTGAGTTTAATGAATATTTTATTGAGGACGAGAACAAATGATATCATGCCGTTGTGTAGTAATTGGATATGGATCTATCGGTCAACGGCATGCTCGTATATTACGTGAATTAGGACATTATGTAGCAGTAGTCTCGAAAAGGAATATTAATCACCCTAACTTATATCATAATATAGAAGAGGCGTTAAAAAAAGAAAATCCTGACTATATAGTAATTGCAAATGAAACAGATAAACATGAAGATACACTTGTGGAACTTGAGCGTAATGGGTATAACAATAAAATATTAGTTGAGAAACCTTTATTTTCATATGCAAGTGAAAGAAATTTCAACTTTTCAAAATTATTTGTTGGTTATAATTTACGACAACACCCACTTATTAAAAAAATATGTGAAAAGATAAAAGATAAAGAAGTTATAGCAGTTCAAGCATATGTTGGTCAGTATTTACCCAATTGGAGACCAGAAATGGATTACACAAAGTCATATTCTGCGAAATCAGATTTTGGTGGCGGGGTTATTCGAGACCTTAGTCACGAGTTAGACTATTTACAATTTCTATTTGGAGAATGGGATAGTCTAGTTGCATTAGGAGGAAAGTTTAGTCATTTATCAATTGATTCCGATGATAATTATGCAATTATGTATAAAACTAAACGAGTTCCAATTATTTCTCTCCAGATGAATTATTTGGATCAAATAACGCAGCGTTTCGTTATTATAAATACTTCAGAAGATACCTATAAGGCGGATTTTATTACGAATACTCTTCAGATAAATGACAAAGTATATAACTTTAATATGGGGAGAGATACAACGTATATTTTGCAGCATGTTTCAATATTGAATAATAAATCTGAATTCCTATGTACGTACGAAAGTGGAATGAAAATCACCAAAATGATTGAAGCAGCGGAAAAAAGTTCAATGGAGAAAGTGTGGATTATCAATGAATAGAATATGTACAATCTGTGCTAGGGGCGGATCAAAAGGTGTGAAAGGCAAAAACATTAGAAAGTTATTAAATATTCCATTAATTGCACATAGTATTATTCAAGCAAAAAAGAGCGATATGTTTGATTGCATTGCAGTTAGCAGTGATAGTAAGGATATATTAGATATTGCTAAGGAATATGGAGCAGACTTGTTAATTGTAAGACCTAAAGAACTGGCGACAGATCAGGCAGCTAAATTACCTGTAATACAGCATTGTGTTAAAGTTTCTGAAGAAAAATTAGAAAGAGAATTTGACATCGTAGTAGATTTAGATGTTACTTCTCCACTTAGATCAATTGAAGATATTGTTCATAGCCTTGCACAGTTCGAGGAAAATGAAGATGCTACGAATTTAATATCTGGTGCTCCAGCTCGAAGAAGTCCCTATTTTAATCTGGTAGAAGTTAAAGATGGTTATGTATCACTTTCAAAACCGTTAGAAAAAGGAATTGTCCGACGTCAAGATGCACCACAAAGTTATGATATGAATGCTTCTATATATATATGGCGAAGAGAATCATTAATGAAATCTACTTCTGTTTTTCAATCAAATACAATCCTATATGAGATGCCAGAAGAACGTTCCATTGATATTGATTCAGAGTTAGATTTTGAATTTGTTTCTTTTCTTGCAAAAAAAAGAGGAGAAATAGGATGAAAAAAAAATATTTTGACAAATTTAGATTAGATGGGAAAACAGCCATTGTTACTGGTGGGGCAGGGATTTTAGGACATCATTTTTGTACAGGTTTAGCAGATGCAGGTGCAAATGTTGCTGTTGTAGATATTAATCTTCAGGAAGCTCAAAAAACAGCATTATTTATTAAAAAAAATTATAAGACTCATGCAGTAGCGTTTCAATGTGATGTATCATCTGAGGAATCAGTGATGTTAATGGTTCAAAATGTGAAAAAGGAATTTGGGAGGATAGATGTCCTTCATAATAATGCTGCTGGAAAATCTAGTAACTTAGATAAGTTTTTTGCTGATTTTGAAGAATTCGAGCTTGATCAATGGAAAGAAATTATGGGAATCAATTTAGATGGCATGTTTTTAGTTGCTAAACATGTTGGACAAGTAATCAAGGAGCAACGGACTGGTGGGTCAATCATTCAAACATCTTCTATATATGGAGTGATGGCTCCTGATCAACGCATATATGAGGGATCAAATTATCTAGGACGTCAAATTAATACACCTGCAATCTATTCCGCTTCTAAAGCTGGAGTAATTGGACTTACAAAATATTTAGCAACTTATTGGGCAAAGGATAAAATCAGGGTTAATACCATTACCCCTGGTGGAGTCGAAAGTGGACAGAATGATACCTTTAAAAATAAATATAGAAACCGGGTCCCACTGGGCCGTATGGCTCAGCCAGAAGAGATGGTTGGTGCATTAATCTATCTTGCTTCAGATGCTTCAAGTTATGTAACAGGACAGAATATTATAGTAGATGGTGGATTAAATGCTTGGTGAGATAGTTTCTTCTAAACTAAACAAGTCAAATATCCAAGAATAAGTGATTCTAGTACTTATAAGAAGGATAAGTGGTTATATAAAAAACTTGTGATATATAAATTAAGGAGTCGCAGGCATGTCTAAAGACTATAAACTTCATTGGCCTTCTCATCCCAATATCTATGGTGGGAACGGAGTAAGAAAATTTAATATATATTTCTCAGAACCAGATCAAGGTGTCAATGAAGAAACGGGAATTTTATTATTGATACCTGGATTTGGAGCCAATGCAAGTTCAAACGTATATAAAAAAATGAGAAAAAACTTTGCTGATCAATATAATTTAATCGTAGTTCAGTGTGATTATTTTGGACAGGAATTTATGCAAGGCAGCAGGTCGGTTCAAATGAACTTTTCTCGAGATAATCTATCAGGAATTTTCTCAAGTTCTGAGATAGAAAATATCTTTAAAGATGGATTTAATGGAAGAAAATTTATTGAGATTGGTAGTAAGTACTCTATCAATTTATCATTAAAGGAAATATTAAATGAGACAGCAGACAATTTTAATGATATGGGTTTAATGCAGGCTATGGACCATCTCACATCTATTTATTATGTAATAAAAATTTTGGAGGACAATGGTCTAACATTTAATACTAACAAAATTATCGCATACGGGCATTCACATGGAGCCTATTTATGTTATCTATGTAATGCAATGGCTCCACATCTGTTTTCGTTGATAATAGATAACTCAGCCTGGTTACAACCAGTATATTTAAGTTCCCCAAGATTTTTATTTACTAAGGTTGGTAATATGACTATACAAACGGAATTCGATTATTTTGTGCGTAAGCTAGATTATGATGCAGATATTTTGAATTTATCTGCATTGTATGGGAAGTTTGATAATTTGTGTAACATTGAGTCCTTCCATGGTACGACTGATAACTTAATAAGTCATAAAGATAAAAATCAATTTTGTAAATCTATTAATCATTGTATATTTCATGAAATATCTACCTCAAAGGTAGATGGTGATATTTTTAAATCGACAAATCACGGACTTGACGCAGATTTTTTAAAAATGTTTGATTATGTTATGAAGAATAGAGAGTTTGAATTTAAGAACTGTATTCATTCTAAACCAGTTAACTACTTGACTAGAAAAAAAGAGTATAGGGTGCTATATGAAGAAGGATTGCCATTATTAACGATTAAATCTTTGTAAGGTTTACAATGCACAAATTCTTAAATGAAGTTATAGTTACAGTACACATAATTTAAATATTAATTTAGACTTACCATAAAAGACATTTAGCAAAAAAAAGGATTTTAGTAAAAAGCAATCACTATTTGATGGACTAGAGCTTGGTTGTTGCTATTTTTTTATTTATTGATGATTTGACAACAATTGCCCCTTCAGCTAAACGCTACAGATGGGAGGAATAGGAGGAGTATTCCCATCGAATGTCATTTCTGTAACATGGTATGTTATCTTGAAAAAGCATGTTCTTTTCTCAATGAGAATTTCTGATGGCAATCCTTTATACTAATATAAGGTGAAATTTGTTAATTTGATCTATGCTATTCTAATTTACAATAAAAGAATAACTATTAAACAGAAATCACTGAACGGAAGCTAGGAGATGGAGAGTTTGATTGGTGCAATTCTAAAAGCAACAGTATTGCTTCGGGTGAATGCAAGAGCCCATCATGTCGGGGCAGATTCCTAAAATAAATATTGGAAGAGTTGAATTTTTGAAAGATACGATTAAAAACTATCGAATCGTATTCTATTGTCGTACACTTGATTTATAGTGCTTTACTAATATTCATTATATGCTGACATTCACAAGATTCATTTGTTGGTTCTATCTGTGAAATCTGCCATACTATACCCAGGAGGTGACCACCATCGACATCGCGAATTTATCGATGGCTTTAAGCCATAGCCAAGTTAAAGATCAAGCATCTATATTAATCATGAAAAAGATGATGGGGAATGTGCAGCAGCAAGGGGCTGCGATTCAAGAATTGTTG